>Ga0315281_10011755_pt1 | contig 11973 bp, 20 predicted proteins | sample YL17G07_0_MG_FD_204540 | JGI IMG/M metagenome (GOLD analysis project Ga0315281, IMG submission 204540) | Sediment microbial communities from Yellowstone Lake, YNP, Wyoming, USA - YL17G07_0 | ecosystem: Environmental > Aquatic > Freshwater > Lake > Sediment | place: USA: Wyoming | collected... | reverse complement strand
TCGAGCGGCACTACTTGGACCGGAGACTGTTGTCGCCAGATAGGCCAATGCCAGAAGAACTTTAGCTTGCCAGCCGGGTCGAGCCGCCGTGCGTCTTCGACCGGTGTTTTTGCCGGGAAAAACGACCGTGCACATCGGAAACACCGAGGAAAACCGCGCGCGGCCGCAGAAGTCGTCGATCGTCCGATGCCGGAGGAATTGTGACCTACTCGGCTGGCGGCACTACACTCAAGGTCCGCTCATCCGCATCGACCACGGCGGCCTCCAGGACCGTTCTGGCGGCACTAACCAGTAGCCAGCATGCCTCGGCGTATTCCGGGCTGACGCGGTTCTTGCGGGCCAGGCTCTTGCCCTTGCGGTCCAGTTCCTTGGCCGCGTGGTAGATGGTCCGGGCCGGCTTGGTCATCAGGCCCCAGGCCCGCACGGATTGCTTGCGGTCGTCGCGCAAGCTCTCGAAGCTGGCCGGGCAGGTGCCGTTGTCGGCGTGGCCACAGAGGGGCAGGTGGCAGTGGGCGCAGAGGCCGTAGTTGTACGCGATGGGCAGGTGCATCGGTCCTCCGTGGTTAGTCGCTGGCGTTACTACGGTCGTGGAACTCCGATAACGTGACGGCGCCGAAACGCTCGAACACGCTGGCGATCTGCAAGCGGCGAGCCAACGTATTGCCGCGCCCGTGCTCCTCGACAACCTCAAATAACACGATTGCGTCGTCCCGGTGCTTTTGCAACTCGACGATCAGCTCGACAACGGTCATCGTTCAGTCCTTTCGGTTTGGCCGCGCTGGCGGCACTGAAACAGTGGGTACTAAATCACGTCCAAGCCCCTCCGCGCTCGTTAGCGGGGCTGCTAGGGGCTCGATTCTCGGCCAGAACGGGGCGAGCGCAAGAAAATGCCCCCGGCGAGAGGCCAGGGGCGAGAAAGCGGGCGCGAGAGAATCGGCGCGGTTAGCGAGGCCCGGCACGGTTCGGCGAGGGGATCGGTGGCAACTCGCAAGAGCTGCGCGCTGGCATCCCGTACCGCTCGCGCACAACGTTCTCGCACTCGACCCGCGCTCCGTGCGCGAGCGTATAGTTCCGCCAGCGCGCGGCGAGGTCTTGTTCCGATTCGCCGCCGCGGATCGCTTGAATCGCGCGGAAGGCGAGCACCTCGCGGCGCAGAATCTCGGAACCGCAAACGCACTCCGTGCGGATTGCCCGCGCGAGCGCTTGGCGGGAATTGCCGCCGTACTTTTTTCGCAGGTCAAGGGTCGGGCTCATCATCGCGCCTCCGGGAAGGGGAAAAAAGAAAAACACTTTGGCCGCTATCCCCGAGCCCCGGTTGCCCGGGGCGCGGAGTAGGGGTCAAGAATTCGGGACGCAAATTCCAACCGCGCCCCAGTCGTCGGATCGACCGTCGGGTATGGCCAGTTTGATGGTTGCCCCTCGCGGGTCGCCAGAGAACACTGGCCGGATCGGCTTGCCGTCGACCAGCGGCAGGCGCGAGCAAAGATCGGCAATGCGTTTTTGCAGTCCCTCCTCGCGTATCCGCTCGTTGTCGGTCAGACCGACGTTGCAATCTTGCTCTTGCAGTCTCGCGTAGGTCCGCGCGTGCCGGCAAATGAGCCCGCACGTTTCGATGATCGCGCTCGTCGTCCCGATTGACGGGTTGAGTTTTTCGGCCAGTTCGTATCCGCTCTTGGTTTTGGCTGACATCGCATCTACTCCCGCCGCTTTGCGGCTGTTAGGGCTACCTGGCAAACTGCTTGATCCCGCGGTCTGCTAGCCAGTTTTCGACTTGCGAATAACTGCCGCGCATCACTTCCCGCCCGTCGCGGTCAACGATTCGATGTACGCTCCCGCTAACGCGAATCTCGAATTAGGGTCAACCGCGGATGAAAAACCGGCTCTTGCAGTCGTTCACACGCTCGCTAGCAATCTCGTCGAGCCAGTGAAGCACGTCGCGATCGTCCCGCGGATCGTCGATCGCGCCGTTGAGGTACGTTCTATACTGACGCCAGCACGCCGAGAACAACTCGCGGCCGCCGTCGAATCGGCCCTGGTAGTAGGACCGTGGCTTCAAAATGTAACGCTCGCTTGGCATGGTAAACCCTCCACAGGTTAGGAAAACAACTCGGCTTGTGTCTCTCGCTTGGTGTGGGCGCTGGCGGCACGGAAAGCAACGGCTCGCTTGCGGTGACGCGACAACAAGTCCCACCGCGGGGTAAATCCGTCGGGCATGTAGTCCCGCACGCAGAGCAAGTAGGGCTGCGCGGGGTACTCGACGAGTCGAGTAACGCGATACCGCCGGCAGCGGCTAAGCCATTCGAGGGCGGTGCCGGCAACGTGCTGGACGCGCTGGGGCTTGGCGGGAAAGGTTAGCATGAAGCACCGTCCTGGGCCGCCAGCACGGCCGCGCTCAACTCGCGCTGGACCGTTCGCAATGATTGCTCTGGGTCGGACCCAAACCGTGCCTTGCCGTCCAGTCCGCCAATTCGCGGACTCGGCAACAGAGCGCGGGCGATAACGTCTAGGGTATCGTCGCAAGCGTCCAGCAGCTTGCACAGTCGGTCGCGGTCAGTCATACGCCACCGCCTTTCGCCAGCATGCGCCCGCCCTCAATCTCCGCATACGCTTGGCGCACGTTGCCTTTGCAGTCGTTTATCAATCGCACGTAGGCCGATAGCGGTTGACCGTCAAGAATCTCCAGAATCGCCTTGCGCTGGAGCAACTCCGCTATCGGCTGCGTGACCCCCTGGCGTGTTAGTGAGATTACCTCGCATCGGCTGGTAAACGGGCCAGTCTCATTGCCGAATAGCGACTCCTCGCCGTTCCGCGTGGTCGTTAGGCACCAAATAACGTGCTCCGGTATCGGATCAGTGGCTACCAGCCACTGCCGCACGGCCGCAGCGCTCATCGCGTGGGTCTCATCGACGATCAACGCATGGCCACCGCCGCCTAGCGGCCGGCTGGCGGTACGACGCTCAATCTCTGCCAAGCGTGCTGGCGTCAAGCGCTCCGCGTCCAGTTCCTCGGTCGCCCAACCAGTGGGATCGACCTCGGCACACAAGAGCCGCGCGATCGACGTTTTGCCAGAGCCACTATGTCCGACGATCAGGAATGCCCGGCCACCGAGTCCGTTGGCACGTAATCGGTTGATCTTCGCCAAGGCCTTGTCTTGCCCGACAATATCGGACCAGCAGGCCGGGCGGTACTTCTCAGATAGTCGCATCGTAAACCTCGCTTGGCGTAGGTGAATACCCCCGCCGCACGCAGCCGGGTTGCAATGCCGGCGCGGCGGGGGCGGGAGGGGCTATCAACTGGCAGCGAGGAGCGCGCGACACAAATCGTACCTCGTGAGCCAAATCTGTTCATCTGCGAGAGCTTGTTCGCGCGACATTCCCTCGAAGTACCAGTAATCTTCGTAAAAGGAGTCAATATCCGCGCGAACTGGCACGCACAAGACCGTGACCGGTTTCCCGCTGTTCGGGCTGCAATAAAAAATCAGGTAGGCGCAGCCGCCCATTCCAACCAGGTGCGGAATATCGGCCCGATCGAACTCGATCCCGCGTTGCGTGAGTTGCTCATCCAACGGTGGACTGCTCTGATAGTCGGTCCATTGACCGATCTGTGTGAGTCCAAAGTCGTTTGCTTGTGCGACCGTCGGTTTGCGGATTGGTGCGTTCATCTCATCGTCTCCCGGCCTTTCGGCCATGCCTCGGGGTGAATCCGCCTGGTCCCGCGTGAGGCGCGCGGGGGCGGAAGGGGCTAAACCTGTAGTACTACCAGCAGCTTAGCATCGTTCGCACGCAACGCCGCAGCCACACTGTCCGGCGTGCATTTGGAAATCCGACAACCCAGCAGGTAGTTTTCGATGTTGAAGGTGAAGCCCTCGACATCCGCGCCGGCCTCAAGCTCGGAAGCGTAGAACTCGCGGTCATTATCCTCAGCGCCAATGCTGCGCCGGTTGCGCTCCGCGTCCATCGCATCGTCGGCCGCATTCGCCAGATGATGCACCCACATCGGTGCATCCTTCGCGCAAGCAACGTTGCCATGCCGCTCGTAAAACTGGCAAAACCGCCCACCGTGCCAATCGCGGAATTGCGAATCAATCTTGCTCTCGGTGTTGTAGCCGGCGTCGATCACGTCGCACGCCGCACGCACCATCGCGCCGGCAGCGTCGCGGTCGCCGATCACGGACAGGTACGTTCCGCCCAGGATCGTTTCGTCATTGGCGCAAACATAAAGAGTGTTCATCGTTCTCTCCCGGCCTGTCGGCCAATGGGGTTAATTCGGCTTCGCCGAATTGAATGGATCTCGGGCTTCGATCCCTCTGTACAAACCGTGGGCTGTCCACGCAGAATAAGGACTTACGTCGAGCCGTTTTTGTAAGTCGGGCCGCAAGCCGTTGAAGTCAAAGGAGATAAAACGTCCAAATTATTTTTCTACGCAGTCTTGGGGGTAAGTCGCAAAGGGGGGGGAATCAAACCGGGATCAAACTCGCTGCGAGCTGCCAAAACCACTCCAGCCCGAGCAAAAAAACGCGCCCCCCTCTAAAGATGCGCCAGAATATGAACAACTCCCGAAAGAAAAGGGGATTGACGCCGAGCTTCGAGGAGGGTACTACTACTCTTACTGCATCGGGCTGAACTACACCTCGCGACTTCTCACCCGGTTTAGACCTGCTTTCCATCGGGTTTACATCCCCGAAACTGTGGGACTGGACTGTGGGGTGGTGATTCACAGCCGAAAAGCCAGCATCCCCCTCTTCCGGACTATCAGGTGCCTGATATGGTACCGAATCGAGAATTCGCACTAACTGTAAGTCCTTGCGCAGCCTAATGTTCCGGTGTTGGCCAGGGAAGACTGGCATGGCCTTTGACCCCGTGGGGTAGAGTCCCCTTTGCTTGGCCGGTATCAGTTACCATCACCTCGCGGAGTTTTTCACCCAGATTGGTCGGCGTCACAATGGGTAATATGATATCTTGTTCTGAGGCATTGCCTGTGTTTTTTTACCGGGTGCCGGCTGGTTGTGTGCGGTCACGTCAGACTGGAATTAGCCGTGAGGTATTGCTTCGGGTGAAGCATTTGGGTGGGTACTCGCACGAGTGGATATTTGTGCGGCTTGAGCTTGATCCGAACGCGCGCGGCGAGCCTTACTGGCGTATTCGGGATCGCGGGATGGTGCCTGAGCATTGGAAGCCTGATTACTGGTGTGAGTTGCCGGATTGAGCGCCGCAATTCCCAGCGTGTTCTTATTAGATGTTCTGTTAAGTACGTGCCGGCCGTCAGGCGAAAGTCTGACGGACAGAAGAGCACGTCGGTAGGCGATTTACAACGCCGCTAGATCAGAGAGCGGTGGCCTGCTGTGGTACAAACCGATATCCAAGCTAGTGCACGGCGGTGCAAATCCGCCACGGGACTTTTCTTTTCTCACGCATCAAATCTCTCCGATGCGTCCAGATTCTTTTTTCTGAGTGGTTGCATTTTGCACCGCTCGTGTCTATGCTTCCGGGCAGTCGCGTTTTCTCCGACCTGTGGAGGGTGTGATGGAACCTGGCGATAGTTTCAAGTCTTTTGTTCTCGGGGTGATCTTGTTGCTGGTTGGTGCGTCGATCCTTGGTGTGGTGTTGCAGGCCGTGGGTCGTTTGTTTGGAGGACATTGATGCCTGAGTGGTCTGCCCGCACTTACCGTTTGCCGATCGACGTTCATCGCGCGATCGTGGCGATGGCGGACGAGACTGGTCTGACGCCGGTGATGGTGCTGTCGGCGATCGTCAGGTCGGCGCGGCGGGTGGTATTGGCGAGCGAGTTGGACTTGAACAAGCTGGCCGATTGCCAGGTGTTGGAGTCGCGGATGGTGCGAAAAGAGCGGAGAAGGTACAAGGTGAAGGAACCGAAACAATGCTGAAACAGGTTGTGGACTCATTCAGATGGCACTCGATTCAACGACGGATGTTGTATCTCGTCCAGTTGGCGATCAAGGTCAATCTGGATTACGACTGCAAGCGGGAAGTGTCGGTCGATCGGAGTGGTGTGAAAACCAGAGACACGCCAACATGGCGCATCAGGACTAATGAACGGATGCTGGCGATTCACTTGTTCAACGATCACGATTCCATTTCGGTTCAGAGAACGTTCATTCATTTAGGCCAGCCTGGAACGCCGCGATCTGGTTGGAATGTGGTTCCCGGTTGCACTAGCCAACCGTACCGGGATTGGTGGTCGTTTAGCACGGTCTATCCATCGAGATCGGAATGCAGAGCGTATATTTGCTGGTTACTGGGGCAGCTCGACGACCATCAAGTTGGTCGATGAACAGGAACTATCCGATGTCACTAGTCCCTGATGCTCATCGCCGTGCCAATGCGGCCGAGACGGCGATCTTCAAGTCGTCTTTGCAGCGGGTGCTGGAATTGGTGGCGTACCTCAACGGCCAGTCGGATGCCCACGTCGTGAAGGTCGAGACGACGAATCATTGGATGCCGGCGGCCACGGGGGTCACGGTAACGGTGACGTTCAGTGTGTACCCGGTGGAGACGATGCCATGCTAATCGAAGATCGCTACACTGCCGAAGTTTCAATTCACAAACAGGACTTGGAATCTTTGGAAGCCCTCTTGAAAAATGGTTGGACGTCCTCCAAAATTTTTGTTGTTTACGAGATTATCAGGTCGATCGTTCACCAACTGAAAAAGCCATGATCGCTCCCGCCAAGTCCCAGCCAGTCGTGCTCGGTTACATGCGTTGTTCCGACGAGTCCTCGTTGGAGTACGGCAACGGGCTGGCTCACCACGAGATGATGGTGACGACCTACGTATCGAACCTCAAGGTCCAGCACCCGGACCTGTACTGGGACCGGCAGGACTGTTTGTACGTCGATCTGGGTGTATCCGGTCGAACGCCGCTCATTACTCGGCCGGAAGGCTGCCGGATGAACGCGCGGCTCAAGCGGGGCGATCACGTCGTGCTGGCGGCGTTCGTACGGGCCTTCAGGAATCAGCGCGATCAGTTTGAGACGGTGGCGCAGTGGCAGGAGCGGGGCGTGACGGTGCATTTTGCGGATCAGCGGTTCGACCTATCGACCGCGATGGGCCGATTCGTGTTCAATCTGCTGGGGCTCATCAATCAGTTGGAGGCCGAGAACGTCAGCGAACGGGTGAAGGCTTCCTGCCGCAGTCGCGCGGCGTCCCTGAATCTGACGCCCGAGGCGCGGAAGTTGGGGGCCGCCAGCAGGTTGCCGGAGGGTTGGAGTTGGATACGCGATGAGAATGGCGACCGGGCCGTCCAGGCCGATCCGCAGTGGGCCGACGTCAGGCAGTACGTCTACGAGCGGCGCGAGTCCGGGTCGAGTTGGGGCCGGATCGCCGAGGAAATCAAGACGCTACCGCGGTTTGCCGTTAGCCCGCTACGCGAGAAGTTGTTGAAAAATACCAAAACGGTCGCCACGATGGACCTGCTGCTGAGGGTTTACAACAATTGGCTGGACCGGGACCGGATCGCCGAGCACGTCGGTCAAAAGTGCAAGTTATTGTTGCAAAACGACGCCCGGCGTTCGGCTCGGCTGTTGGAGCGCTACGGGGCCGTGGCGGAAGCGTATACGAGGAAGGGAAAATGACGCTCGTCACGGTCTACTTCCCGGTCTGTGAATTCGAGGGACTGTTGCGCATGGCGATCCGGGCACAGGCGGCCCCGAATGAGATTACGATCTGGGGGCCGATCACCGGTAGGTACTACACGCTGCACTTGCGGTTGGAAACCTGGTGCGTCCTGACCTTGGAATTGACGCTAGATGGCCGGCCGCTATGGCTGGCGTCGGTCGAAATTTACCTCGGTAAATTTCTGATGCGGCCGAACCTGGAAGAGTTGTTCGCCGACTTGATGGCCGTCGAGCGGGACGCGATCAAGGATGAGCAGGTCGAACGCGAATGCCGCGCTTGGCGGGCCGCCGGAGTTTCCATTCCTCGCGGAGCTCCTTCTTCTTCTCCCGGTTGAGAAATCCCCAGTCGCGGTAATGGCGGGACAGGCTGCGGTTGAGTTTGACTCGGGAAGAAATGTCTTTCTTCGACCTTCGCCTGATGCGCCGCCGCCGTTCCAGAATGTACTCGGCTTCGGTTTTGGTCACGCGGGCCGCCGCGGCGATTGCCGACAACTGTTCGCCGGTGGCGAACGAAAAAAAATTCGTCGTGATTCGACCGCGGGCGCGTAGCACTGCCGCCTTGATGTTGCAACCGCGTCTCGGCAGGCCGTGCTCGGCGTTGCACCCGGCCGCCGCCAGTTTGGCGTCCGGTTGACTGCCCGGTTCCCAGTCCACCTCGACGGTCTTGATCGAGAGGCGATTGCGGTATAGGTGCAAGCGGTGAAAGCCGTCGTAGCACCAATAGCGCCGGCCGTCGTAGAAGGCTTTAATGGGCGGAAAGCGATCGCCCCGCTTGTAGCACTTATCGAGGTGCGCGATCCAGTAGCTGTCGATGGGACGGAGTTGGATGTCGCGGCTGACGGCGACCGCGGCAAGTGGGACGGTGGCGATGGGCATGGATTACTTGCCGCCGGCTTCTTGGAGTAGTCTGGCCTTCTTCCGAGCCGTGGCCCGCTTGGCGAGGATGGTCTGCAAGAGTTCCATCTGGTGGGCGGTGGCCAGTTCTTGCGGCGACATCAGGGCTTCCATTTCCTTGGGGAAGTACACCTTGGAAAATTCCAAAGCGCCGCCTTGGTCTTTCATTACTTTGTTCAGCGCATCGCGGATGACGGCATCGCGGGCGCCGGGCGAGACATCGGACAATCGCAAGCCGCTCGCCAGATTGGCTAGACGGGTCGCCAGGTTCTTGCGCGGATCGGCCGCCACGCGCGCTTGCGACAGCCAGGCGGCGAACGGCGAATTGGCGACCAGGTTCTCAAAGCCGACATCGCCCACCGGTTGCACGCGCTGCGTCTTGCCGCCGGTGATCGTATCGCTGACGTTCGCTGCCAGTCGGCCCAGCAGTGGATCGGTATCCTCCAGCGAACGCCCGCCCAGATCGGACGCCGGCTGGCTGAGCGTTTCTCGGGTTATCATCTCGATCGGGTACTTGGCGGCCGGCGACAGTTGCGAGCCGATTTGCCGCCACATATTGCTGCCCAGCAGTTGCAGCGGCTGCTCGTGCATCAAGCCCAGGCCGGTCAAGTAGCGCGGATCGCCGCCGGGTTCGGGTCCGATCAGCGGCGTGCCTTCGGGAATCGGGATGGACAGGCTGGTGCGGAACTGGTCGGGCAGGCCGGGATCGTTGCTCGACATTTGCCCGGACGCCTTGATGATCTGCGCGTGTGGGCCGCCGGGCCGCTCGGCGAGCTGGGCCAGTACGTCTTGGCCCTTGCCTTTGCTATTCCCAGTGATAACTGCTGCGCCGTTGTGACGCATGACCCAAGCGCCTGATGGTGTAGTTGGACACCACACCAGACCGGCATAAGGAATTTTCTTGAGAAAATTTTTGTTGATCCCAAAACCGTTTGAGCGGCGGATGTTAACCTGGAAAACGGCTACTCCATTATTGGTTTGCTGAATTGTCGTCGTAAAAGCCCGACAGGTAATCACGCAAAGCATGTGAAAGGCGTCGATTACATCCTGATTTTTTTCGGATTGAATCCAAAGTCGCGTGGAGTGGTTGTGCCCAATGCAAGTTCCTTTGCCGTCCCACATGGCTGAAAACATCGCTTCGGCCGCCAGGCGAGACAGCGATCCGACAATGGTGCTGACGTTTTTCCCGGTAAAACCGGCGTCGATAATTGTCCGAACATCCGCTAGCGCGACTGGAACGCAGACAACGCCACTATCGGGATGCGGTTTTCCTGGCTTAGTCCCAAGCAATTCGACAATCTGCCGAAGATGTTTTTGTGGAGATTGGTAGACGACCATCTCGCAGTGGTTGCCGCGCCACCTATGATACCCGTCGGTTAGCACCCAGCCGAGAATTGCTGCATGGCGCGGGCTTAAAATCGAATTTGCTTCTTCTCGCCATTCGGCCTGACCTAGTAAACGACTTCCAGTTTTCAGGTTGTCTCCGTTTTGCCATTTGATTCGTTCGTCATGCTCGTATGTGCCAGAACTATTCGTGACGACGCAAGCCTTGCGCTTTACTGGCCAGCGATGCTTGTCGGTGAACGTGAATGTGGCCGATCTGTTTTTGTACTCGATCAGTTCTCCGACGTGCTCAAATAGATTGATAGCTTCGAGTGGCTCCCATCGAAGTTGGTTCGATTCAATGTCATAACCCATGACAATTTCGCCGATTGCCAGTTCGTGGTATTGCTTCCATCCTTGTTTCGTAAGAATTTCGTGGTCTGGTGGAACACAGAACTTATAAAATGGGAACAACTGCGACATGACTTGCCGTTCGAACTTGGAGTAGTTTCGCGGACCGTATTCGATCTGCGCTTTGCCGACGGCTTCCCAGGCGGCGTCCGGTTGCCAGCCTTTCTTGATGAGCGAGAGGGCAGCCCCGACGCGATTGCGTTCCTCGACGTTGCGGCTGATGGCCTCGCTCGCCTTGACGATCGGCGATTCGGTGTTCTTGACTGCGCCGCCGGCCCGCGTCTTGAACAGGCCCTCGTTGCCGCGCACTTCGGACTGCTTGCGAATGAACCGCGAGATGACGTTGCCGCCCTCCTCCTTGGGCGAGAGCCACGGTCCCTTGAACGCCGAGAATGCGGATCGGATGCTGCTGGGCGATTTGCCGGGGATGCCCCCGATCATTTCGGCCAGGATCGGATCGGCCACGTCGGGGGCCATACGCCCGCCGCCGGCTAGTTCGGTGCCGACATCGGTGGCGAAGTGCGAACGGCCGGGGGCGCGGGCCGCCACGTCGATCTGCATGACGCGATTGGCGTTGGCATTGTTGAGTTCCAGGCCGGCGTCGGCGACCATCCGCTGGATGGCCGGAAGTTCCTCCAAGCCGGGGATCATTTTGCCGGCCGCCAATGCGGCCCCGGTGCGTTGGCCGAAGAAGGCGTCGAACGGCCCGCTGTAGTGGCCTTGAAACTCGCCTTCCAGCACGCCGCCGATCAAGTTGCGAGTATGAAATCTAGGCGTCGCCAGCCAGAGGGCCTTGGAGAGGGCGTTGAGGCTCTTGACCTTGCCCATGCCGGTGATCAGGGCGTCGGGGCCGCGCAGGTTTTGCTCGACGTTCGTGATGTCGTCGGCCAATTCCTGGGGAATCCGCCACTTGCCGACTTCCCTGGTAAGTTGCGCGTACTGGCGCGGTTCCAGTGTATCCTTGGCGAGTTGCCACTGCTCATCGCCCATCGTGGTCCGCAGCAATGTCTCGCGGGCGCGGGCGCCGTTCATTTTGAACAGCTTGAGAATCTTGGCAACCGGGGTATACTTCAACGGATCGACGTAATCGCCTTGCGGGAAGAACGGGAAGTCCTCGAATTTAGGGACTTGACCTGTTACGACTTCTCCGACGGACTTCAGCAAGTTTTTAGCGCGTGCCAGAGCAACGCGATTGGCCACGTGGCCCGTCATGGTTGTGGCGCTGGGCGAGCCGAACGGGATACCTTCCTCGATCCACTTCTGCGGCCAACGGTGGATCATCTGGCCGGCGAGCGTGTGGAAGTGCTGACTGCGGGCCGCGGCGGATTCTTTGGCCGTATCGTTGACTATCTGTGCGGCCCAGTCCGGTGGCGTTCCGGGCGGAATTGTCGGAGGCGGCAAGTCCGGGATCAAACGTGCGAACTTGCCTTCCAACATTTTGGCCACGTCTTTGACCGCTCCGCCGGCCTTGATCGCCTCGACGACTTGCGGGTCGGTAATGATCTGCTTGATGGATTCTTTCCCGCCCAGGATGCCCTTGAGGGATTCCAGTCGGCCCATCTCGTTGGCGGTCGAGGTGGAATGGATCGCGCCGCCCCGACCACCGGCCCCGCCGAGCCCTTCCATAATCGAGCCGGCGACATAATCCACAGTTGGATCATTGAGTGTCTTGACTTGATTGCCGGCCGCAATCCGCGCGGCGTAGCTGGCATC
>Ga0315281_10011753_pt1 | contig 11975 bp, 7 predicted proteins | sample YL17G07_0_MG_FD_204540 | JGI IMG/M metagenome (GOLD analysis project Ga0315281, IMG submission 204540) | Sediment microbial communities from Yellowstone Lake, YNP, Wyoming, USA - YL17G07_0 | ecosystem: Environmental > Aquatic > Freshwater > Lake > Sediment | place: USA: Wyoming | collected... | reverse complement strand
CACCTGGCGCACCCGCACGTCGTCCACGAGGGCCAGCAGGCTGCTTTCGTCGATGTCGCGGGTCACCGTCTGCTGCTGCTTGGTGATCAGGGTGTCCAGGTCGCGGATCACCTCGTCGATCACCCGGCGCAGATCGATCTCCGTGAGGTGCAGCTCCATCTTGCCGGCCTCGACCTTGGACAGGTCGAGGAGGTCGTTGATGAGGCCAAGGAGGTGGCGGCTGTTCCGGACGACCGTGCTGAGGTAGTCGGCCTGCAGCTCCGTGAGTGCGCCCCCGGCCCCGGAGGCGACCAGCTCCGAGAATCCGATTATCGCGTTGAGCGGGGTGCGCAGCTCGTGCGACATGTTGGCGAGGAACGCCGACTTGTGCACGGTGGCCTGCTCGAGCTGCCGGTTCTTGGCCGACAGCGCCGCGCGCGCCCGGCGGGACGCCTCGAACAGCTCGGCGTTCTCGGTGGCCAGCACCGCCTGCTCGCCGAGCCGCCCGAGTAGCTCGACGTCGTGGTCGCTGAAGGGCCGGCTGTCCGCGCGGCCGTCGGCCCCCAGCGCGCCGACGACCTTCCCCCGGGAGTGCAGCGGTACCATCACGCCGCGCACCAGGCCGAGTTCCTGGTTGACCGCGCTGTATCCGCGCGGGTCGGCCGCGAGGTCGTCGATCAGGAGCGGAGTGCCGTGCTCGATCACCCACCCGGCCATGGAGCCCGCTCGGGGGAGGGTGCGGCCGACCAGTTTGGCGAGCTCGCCGGTGGAGGCCGCGAGGGTGAGGTCTCGCCCGTCAGTCGTGAGGAGGGAGATGTGGCCGCACGCGGCGCCCGTGAGGTCCGCCGCCGCCTGCGCGACGGTACTGAGGATGCCGGCCGGCTCGTGACCTAACAGCAGCGCGCGGGTGATGGCGCGGAACCGGTCCATCTCCTCCGCGCGCCGGGATGCGTCGCTCAGGGCCGCGTCGAGGCGCCTGGCCTGGCGCCGGGCGCGAACGATCAGGTGCATCGCGAGGATGAGGCCTGCGACGGCGCCGGCGGCGAGGAGCGCGGTGGAGGACGTGACCTACCCGCCCCGCATTTCGCCGATCAAGGCCTCGAACGGTTCGATCAGGGACGGGTCGAACTGGGTGCCGGCGTGGCCGTGGATCTCGGCGAGGGCCGCCCCGGTGGGGCGCTTGGCGCGGTAGGGACGGCCCGCGGTGATGGCCTCGAACGCGTCCGCGAGCGCGAAGATCCGGGCCCCGAGCGGGATCGCCGCGCCCTTGAGGCCGTGGGGATAGCCTGTGCCGTCCCACCACTCATGGTGATGGCGAACGATCTCCAGCGCGCGGCCCAAGCCCGGCACGTTGCGCAGGATGTCGGCCGCGATGCCGGGCTGCCGCCGGAGGATGGCGCGCTCCTCGTCCGTCAGCTTGTCCGCCTTCGTGAGGAGGCCGTCCGGGAGCATCAGCTTGCCGATGTCGTGCAGCAGGAAGCCGCGGAAGACGTTCGGGTCGGCGGCGAGCTCCGGCGCGACGCGCTCGCAGAAGAGCTGCGCGAGATGCGCCGGCCGCTCGGCGTCGATCGCATTCCCGCCCTCGCGCTCGGAGAGCGCGAGGTTGAGCGCGGCCACGGTGCCGGTGTAGGCATCCTCGAGCGCCACCACGGTCTTGTTGAGCTCCGTCACCTTGTCCTGGAGCTTGGCCGCGAGCCGGTCGGCGTAGGCGGCGGTCCAGCCGTCGCCCAGCTGGCGCCGCGGCTTGAGCTCGGGCACCTCGCCGCCCACGACCTTGGCGATCTCGGCGAGCAGCTCCCGCGGCTCGAGCGGCTTCACGAGGTACGCCGCGGCGCCGAGCGCCACGCCGAGCTCACGGTCGGGGCCGTCGGTGTACGAGCCGGTGTAGAAGATCACGGGGATGTGCTTGAGACCGCTGTCCGCCTTGATGGCGCGGCAGAGCTGGAAGCCGTCGAGATGCGGCATCAGGATGTCGGTGATGACGAGGTCGGGCGGCTCGGTGCGGAGTATGTCGAGCGCCGCCTGGCCGTCCGTCGCGGCCGCGACGTCGTATCCCGCGCTCAGGCAGATCGCGCGCAGGGCGCGGCGGTTGTACGCCATGTCGTCCACCACGAGGACCCTCACGCCGCCCCCCCCTCGAAACGACCGCATTGAGATAGCCTGCCCTGTCCCCCCCGGCAAGCATACCGTAGTTTGGCGGCCGTGACCATCCGCGTGCACGTCGTTCCGCACACCCACTGGGATCGCGAGTGGTATCACGGGGCGGCCCGCTTCCGGTTGCGGCTGGTCTGTCTCATGGACGACCTGGTCGAATTGCTGGGCCGCCGCCCGGAGTATCCCTCGTTCCTGCTGGATGGGCAGGCGGTCACCCTCGACGACTACCTCGCGGTGCGCCCCGATGCCGCCAAGGCCGTGCGCGGTTTGCTCGGCGAGGAACGGCTCGAAGTCGGACCGTGGTACGTGCTGCCCGACGAGCTCCTCGTTTCCGCCGAAGCGCTGGTACGCAACCTCATGGAAGGCGCGCGGACCGTGGCGCGTTGCGGCGGCCGCCCCCTGGCCGTCGGGTACGCGCCCGACGCGTTCGGTCACTCCGGGGCGCTGCCGCTCATCCTGCGCGGATTCGGGATCGAGGTGGCTGTGGTCTGGCGCGGGTTCGGGGGCGAGCGGGGGCAGGAAGGCGACCTCCACCGATGGCGCTCGGCTGACGGGTGCGAGGTGCTGATGATTCACCTTCCCGCGACCGGCTACGAGTACGGGTCGGGCATCTCCGCCGGCGGATCCGCGCTCGCCGCGCGATGGGACGGGCTGCGCGCGATGCTCGAGCCGCGCGCCAGGTCCAAGCACTGGCTGGTGATGGCCGGGGCGGATCATCACGCGGCGCAACCCGACTTGCCCGACGTGGTCGAGGAGTTTCGCGCGCTCGCGCCGGACTGTGATGTGCGGATGGGGTCCCTGGGTGGGTACGCGGCAAGCGTACGCAAGTGGGCGACCGAGCGTGACGAACCGCTGACCCTGATCGAAGGGGAGCTGCGCGCCGGACACCGCCACGCGTGGGCGCTCCAGGGGACGCACGGCTCCCGGCTCTACCTCAAGCAGGAGAACACCGGCTGCCAGCGCCTGCTCGAGCGTTATGCGGAGCCGCTGAGCGCGCTCGCTGCGACCCGCGGGGGAAGGGACCGCCGCGCCGAGCTCGGCGCGGCGTGGCGCACCCTCCTCGAGAACCATCCCCACGACAGCATCTGCGGCACCAGCGCCGACGGCGTGCATCGCGAGATGATGACGCGCTTCGCCCGATGCCGGGACGAGGCCGACGAGATCGCGCGGGCCGCGCTGCTCGAGGTGATCGGCCACGACCCCGGACCGGCGCGGGCCGCCGGCCGCGCCGCGTGGAAACCCGCGCTCCTGCTCTTCAATCCGTCGCCGCGTGCGCGGGGCGGCGTGGTGGAAGCGGAGGTCGCGTTGTTCCGGGCCGACGTGCCGGTGGGGCAGGGCTCCCGCGCCCGGCGGCCGCCTCGCGTGAAGACGGCCGCGCTCACCATCCGAGACGCGGAAGGGCGCGACGTCAGGTTCCAGGAGCTGGAGCGGCGCCCCGGCCACGACCTGGTCGAGAGTCCGCAGCACTATCCCGACTGCGACGCGGTGGAGTGGCGCCGGGTCGCGATCCTCGCCCCTGACCTGCCGCCGCTCGGCGTGGCGGCGCTTCGCGTCTCGGAGGGTGCGGGTTCCCGGGCCCCGTCGCGCCTGCCGGGGACGACGGCGACGACACCTAACGCCGATGGCGGCGTGACGGTCGGCGCGGGTGAGATGCACAACGCGCTGCTGTGGGTGCGCGTCGAATCGGACGGAACGTTCGCGGCGCTGGACCGGGTGAGCGGCGAGAGCTACCACGGGCTGGGCGCGCTGGAGGACAACGGCGACGCGGGCGACAGCTACACCTATTCCGCGCCGCGGCCGGACCGCGTCACCGATTCGCCCGATGCCGTGGCGGTCGCCGTCGTGCACGAGGGTCCGCTCCGCGGAACGCTGGAGATCGTGCGGCGCTACGACGCGACCCGGCTGGAGACGCGGACGCGGGTCACCCTCGACGCGGGTGCCGCGCACCTGATGCTCGAGGTTTCGGGCGTGAACCGGCGGCCCGACCACCGCCTGCGCATCCGTTTTCCGCTCGGCGTGCCCCCTTCCCGGGTCGTCGCCGACGGCCATTTCGGCCCGGTCGAGCGCCCCGCGGGTCCGGTGGTGGCGCCCGCGTCCGGCCAGTTGGAGCGGCCGGCTCCGATGGCGCCCATGCAGCGCTACGTGGCGGTGGCCTCCGGCGCGCGCGGCATCACCGTCCTGGCAGACGGCCTGCCCGAGTACGAGGCGCGGAAGGACGGCGCCGTGCTGGTCACCCTGCTGCGTGCCTTCGGCGCGCTGTCGCGCGCGGACCTCCCGGAGCGGCCCGGGCACGCCGGCTGGCCGACGCCGACGCCGGGCGCCCAGTGCCTGGGCCCGTTCGCGGCGCGGCTCGGGCTGTGCTTCCACGACGAGGCGGCCCTCGCGGGGCTCGACCGCATCGAGGCCGCCGCCGTGGCGTTCCATGCGCCGGTGATGGCGCGCATGCTGCGCTCCGCGCTCCACGTCCACCAGGCCGTTCCCGGGCCGCAGCTGCTCGGCGAGGGGCTGGTGTTCTCGGCGATGAAGCCGGCCGATGACGGGAAGGGCATCGTGCTGCGCTGCTACAACCCGACACGCGCCGCGGCGCGGGGGAGCTGGCGGATGCCGTGGCTAGTGACGCGGGCCGACCGGTGCCGGCTGGACGAGACGCCGCTGGAGCGTCTCCCGGCGTCCGACCCCGGCGCGATCGAGTTCACGGCCGATGCGCGGGCTGTCGTGACGATCCGCGTGCGTTAGGTAGAGGCCGCTTGGCCGGTCCACGGGTGGTGGTGATCGGCGCGGGGGCCGCCGGCTCGATGGCGGCGATCCACGCCGCGTCGGCGGGCGCGGAGACGCTGCTGCTCGAGCGCACCGCGGACGGCGGGCGCAAGATCCTCATCAGTGGCGGCGGCCGCTGCAACATCCTGCCGGCGCGGCTCGACGAGTCGCGCTTCGTCACCGACTCCTCGCCCAACACCCTGCGCAAGATCATCCGCTCCTGGCCGCTGGGCGAGCAGGTCGCGTTCTTCGAGCGCGAGCTGGCGCTGCCCTTGGCGGAGGAAGAGGAGTCGGCGAAGCTGTTCCCGGTCTCGAACCGCGCGCGCGACGTGCGGGACGGGCTCCTCGCGCTGGCGAAGCGGCGCGGGGCGCGGCTGCTCATGGACACGCGCGTGACCGGCTTCGCTCCCCAGGATGGTGGCTGGCGCGTGGACCGCGCCGAGGACGCGCCACTGGCAGCCGACGCCGTGATCGTCGCGACCGGCGGGCTTTCGGTACCCCGGACGGGGAGCGACGGGCTCGGCCTGAAGGTCCTCCAGGGGCTCGGCCACACTGTGCACCCGACCTACGCTGCGCTCACGCCGGTGACCGCGGAGCCGGCGCCTTTCGCGAGCCTCGCCGGGGTGTCGCTCACGGTGACGATCACGGCCGAGGATGCCGAGCGGAGTGCGACGGCCACCGGCGGATTCCTCTTCACCCATCGCGGCTATAGCGGGCCGGCGGTGCTCGACGTCTCGCACGTTCTGGTGCGCTCGCTAGGGAGTGCCTCGCCTCCCGCGCGTCTACTGGTGCGCTGGACGGCGCTCGACGAGCACGCGTGGGATGCGGCGCTCCTCCGGGGCGGCACCCGCACGGTCCTGAGCGCGTTGCGGGACGAACTGCCGGAGCGGCTGGCCGCCGCGTTGATCGGGGTGGCGGGCGTGGAGCCGGAGCGCCGGCTGGCGCAGCTCAAGCGCGAGGAACGGCTCCGGCTGGCCCTGACCCTGGTGCGCGGCGTGCTGCCGTGGACGGGGCACGAGGGATACCGGAAGGCCGAGGTGACGGGCGGCGGCGTCAGTCTGGCGGAGATCGATCCGCGGACGATGGAGAGCCGGAAGCATCGGGGCCTGTTCATCTGCGGCGAAGCGCTCGACGCCTTCGGCCCGATCGGCGGCTACAACTTCCTCTGGGCGTGGGTGACGGGGCGCGCGGCGGGGCTCGGCGGTGCTGGAACGGCGCGCGAGTCGGGCGCTACCCGATGACCGGCTCCAGGCGAGCGGGATCGCGCGGGGCCGCGCACCCCGGCGCCGGCTACGCCGATCCCTCTCCCGCGATGGCGCTCTCCAGCGCATCGGCGAGAAGGTTGAACGCTGTCACGGTGACCGCGACGGCGAGGGCCGGCGCGAGGGCCACCCACGGCGCGATCACGAGCGCGTCGCGGCCCGCCGCGATCATGTTGCCCCAGGACGGCGTCGGCGGCTGCACGCCGAGGCCCAGGAACGAGAGGCCCGCTTCGAGCATGATGGCGTTGCCGACGCCCAGCGCGGCGGCGACCAGGGCCGGGGTGAGCGCGTGGGGAAGGATGTGCCGGACCAGCACGCGCGCCGGCCTAACGCCGAGGGCGCGTGCCGCCTCCACGAACGGCCGCACCCGCACCGATCGCACCTCGGCGCGCACCAGGCGCGTCACCGTCATCCAGCCGGTCAGGCCTAACGCCACGACGGTGATGCCGAGGCCCGGCTGGAACAGGACGACCAGCAGGAGCAGGAACGGGACCCGCGGGATGGCGAGCGCGGCGTCGGTCACCGCCACGATCGCGCGGTCGGACCAGCCGCCGGCGTAGCCCGCGACCGCGCCGAGGACCACCCCGATACCGAGCGACGCCAGCGCCGCGAGGAGCCCCACCGCAAGCGAAACGCGCGCGCCCAGGAGCAGCCGCGCGAGGAGGTCGCGGCCGAAGCGGTCGGTGCCGATGAGGTGGAACGCCCCGTCGGCGGTCCGCGCGAGCGGGACCAGGAAGCGCCGCGCCACGACTTCGCGCATCTCGATCGCCGGCGAGCCGAGCACGAGCGGGCCGATGAGCGCCGTCGCGGCGACCGCGGCGAGCAGGAGCCCGCCGGCGAGCGCGCGCCGGTCGCGCAGCAGCGCCGTGGAGGTGCGCCTTCCGGTCATGCCGCGCTCCGCGCCCGCGGGTCCACCAGCGCCACGGCCCCGTCGGCGAGCAGATTGCCGAGGACGACGAGCGTCGCGAAGACCGCGGTCGCCGCCATCACCACCGGATAGTCGCGCGCCAACACCGCCTGGACGGTGACGCGCCCCATGCCGGGCCACGCGAAGATCGTCTCGACGAACACGACCCCGGAGAAGAGCGCGGGCAGCTGCAGCCCGATCAGCACGATCAACGGCACCAGCGCGTTCCTGAGGGCGTGCCGCAGCACCACCACGCGCTCGGCGAGGCCCTTGGCGCGCGCGGTGCGCGCGAACGGCTGACGGAGCGCCTCGATCATCGAGCCGCGCACGAAGCGGGCGGCGCCCGCCGCGCCGACGATGGCGAGCGTCAGCACCGGCAGCACGAGATGCCGCGCGCGGTCCGCGAGCCGCCCGGCGGGCGACAGGAACTCCGCACCCACGCTCTGCGCGCCGATGGCGGGGAAGCGGAGCTGGGCGGGCCAGCCCCAGAGCACCGAGCCGTAGGCGAACAGCAGCACGAGTCCGAGGGCGAGCACGTAGGTGGGGAGAGCATAGAGCCCGGTCGTCACCGCCGTGAGAACGGCATCGAGCCGCGAGCGCCGGCGCGCCGCCTGCACCGCACCGATGGCCAGTCCCCCGAGGTAGCTGAGCAGGAGCGACAGGCCGGTGAGGAGCAAGGTCGGCACGACGGCATCGGCGAGGACGCGCGCCACCGGCCGGTGCTGTGCGATACTGGTGCCCCAATCGCCCGTCACGAAGCGGCCGAGCCACTGCCCGTACTGCGCCGCCAGCGGACGGTCGAGGCCGAACGCCTGCCGAGCCGCCGCCTCCGCCGCGGCGTCGGCGGTGGGGCCGAGGAAGAGGCGCACCGGATCGCCGGGCGCGAGGTGCAGGCCGACGAAAGTGAGCGTCAGCACCAGCAGCAGCGTGGGGACGGCGAGCGCGAGGCGCTTGGCGAGCGAGGCACGCATCACCGCCAATCTCGCGCCCGCCGGCCCATTTCTCTAGTTTCCCCGCCGTGCGCCGCCTTGCGTTGCTCTCCGTCCTCGCCCTCGCGGCTTGCGGCCCCCGGGCGCCGACCGGAACCGTGTTCTACGCCTCCGGCGCGGATCTGCAGTCCATCAATCCGCTGCTGACGGTTCACCCCCTCGCCAAGCAGGTGCAGCGGTACGCGCTCTTCATGACCCTCGCGCGCTACGACAGCGCGCTGGTCGCGCGTCCGTACCTGGCCGAGCGCTGGACGTGGTCCGCCGACCGTCGAGGGCTCGACCTGGTGGTGCGCCCCGACGTGCGCTGGCACGACGGCACGCCGACGACGGCCGCGGACGTCGCGTTCACCCTGAACGCGGGGCGCGACCCCGCGACCGGCTACCCGCGCGCCGGCGATCTGGCGTGCGTCACGGACGTCGCGGCGCCGGACGCGTTCACGGTGCGCGTGCACTTCTGCCGGCCCCAGGAAGGCCTGCCCGATGTCTTCACGGATCTCGCGATCCTGCCCGCGCACCTTCTGGGCTCCACGGCGCACGACGCGCTGCGTACCGCGCCCTTCAACGAGCACCCGGTCGGCAACGGGCCCTTCCGCTTCGTCGCGCACGAGTCCGGAAGGCGCTGGGTGTTCGCGGCGAATCCGGATTTCCCTCGGAGCCTGGGGGGCCGGCCGGCCATCGACCGGCTGGTCATCGTGGTGGTGGACGAGGCGACGACCAAGCTGGCGGGGCTGGTGGCCGGCGAGCTGGACTTCGCCGGCATCCTGCCCATGCACGCGGCGCTGGTGCGCACGATCCACGGCCTCGACGTGCTCGACTATCCGATCCTCCTCACGTACGGCCTGGTCTGGAACACGGGCCGTCCGCCGTTCGACGACCCGCGGCTGCGCCGTGCGCTCACCCTCGCGCTCGACCGCGAGCAGATGGTGCGCGCGTATCTCTACGGCTTCGGCGAGATCGCGGACGGACCGGTGCCGTCCTCGCATCCGCGCGCGGTGCCGGTCTCGCGCGTGCCGTTCGACCGCGCCGGCGCCGCGGCGCTGCTCGACTCGCTGGGCTGGCGTGCCGGGCCGGGCGGCATCCGCGCCCGCGGCGGCCGGCGGCTCGCCTTCACGCTCAGCACCGTCGGCTCGGCCGACAACGTGCTGGAGCAGATGATCCAGGCCGACCTCGAGGCCGCCGGCGTCGAGGTCCGCATCCGGCAGCTCGAGCTGGGATCGTTCCTCGCCGCTGCCCAAAGCGCCGGCCGCGATTATGATGCGCTCGTGACCGGCATCGCGGGCGACCTCTCCCTCGGCTACCTGGGCGCGCTCTTCGATTCGCGCCGCCGGAGCGGCCCGCTCCAGTACGCGCAGTACCGGAGCCCGGCCGTGGACCGCGCGCTCGACGCGGGGGACTACGCGGAGGTGCAGCGGATCGTCGCCCGTGAAGTGCCCATCACCTTCCTCTATCACGCGCGCGGTGTGCAGGGGGTGCGGCGCCGGGTGCGCGGCGTGCGGATGGACCTGCGCGGCGAGCTGGCCACGCTGGCCCGCTGGCGGCTCGCGGCGGAGACGCCATGATCGTGCGGGCGCGGGCGCCGCTGCGCATCGACCTGGCCGGAGGCTGGACCGATGTGCCGCCGTACGTGGCCCGGTCCGGCGGCGTGGTCGTCAACGTGGCGATCGGCCTGCACGCGCACGCGTGGGTGCGGCCCCGACCGGAGGGCGTGCGCCTCTGCGCCATCGACCAGGACGCGGTCGTCACGGCGCGTCGCATCGAGGAGCTGCGGCCCGACGGGGAGCTGGCGCTCCTCAAGGCCGCGGCCCGACGATACGGTCCGGCCGGCGGGTTCGAGCTGGTGACGCGAAGCGACGCCCCCGCGGGCTCGGGTCTGGGCGGGTCGGGGGCGCTCGGCGTGGCGCTGGTGGCGGCGCTCACCGCGGCCCGCGGCGAGCGCCGCCAGCCGGCGGAGATCGCGCAGGCGGCGCACCAGGTCGAAGTCCACGACGCCGGGGTCCGCGGCGGCAAGCAGGACCAGTACATCGCGGCGTTAGGCGGCGTGCAGTACATGGAGTTCGGCGATCCCGGCGTCTCGTGCACCAGCCTCGACGTGCCGGCCGACTGCCTGCGGGAGCTGGAGCAGCACCTCATCCTCTGCTTCACGGGGGCGCCGCGCCCGTCGGACACCACCCATCGCGCGGTGTGGGAGCGCATCGACCGGGGGGACGCGGAAGTGCTGCGCGCGCTGGACGGCATCCGGGCGTGTGCCGTGGGAATGAAGGACGCCCTGGGTCGCGGCGACGCCGGCGAGGTGGCCGCGCTCCTGGCGGAGAACTGGCGCCACCAGCAGGCGCTGGCGCCGGGGATGCGGACCGAGACGATGCGGACCTTGGAGCGGGCGGCCGCGGCCGCGGGGGCCGAGGCGGCGAAGGCCTGCGGCGCGGGGGCGGGCGGCTGCCTGGTCTTCCTCGCCAGACCCGGCTCGGACTTCGCGGTGGCGGAAGCCCTGCGCGCGGCGGGCGGCACCGTGCTGCGGTTCACCTTCGACGGAGCGGGCGTGGTGACGTGGACGGCGGGGGAGCGGTGACGTCGCGGCCCCGTGGGACGGGCCCGTGAGCCTGCTGGTCTCTCCGGAAGCGCTGGAGCGGCGCCGGAGCGAGATCGCCGGATCGGCGGACTTGGGCGCGGTGCGCGCGCGGCTGCGCGGAGCGCTGGCCGGCTTCCTCGACCGCCCGCTGTACGTGCCCGAGGCCAAGGCGCAGCTCTCCCGCTGGGGAAGTCTCTGCCGGGACGACGGGGCGGAGCTGGGGTTCGATCCCGCGTCCCCGCACGCGCAGCGCTGCACCAGGTGCGGCCGCGTCTGGTCCACCGAGGCGTCGCACCGGTGGTGGGTGTACTGGTACCAGCTGTGGCTCGCCGAGCGGCTGTGGCACGGGGCGCTGCTGTCCGGTCTCGGCGAAGACGATCGCGCCGAGGCGCGCGCGCTGGAAACGCTCGCGGCGATCGCCGCGCGCTACCGGACCTGGCCGAACGCGGACAACGTCCTTGGCCCCGGCCGCCCGTTCTTCTCGACGTACCTGGAGTCCATCTGGGTGCTGCACCTCGCGGTCGCGGCGTCGCTCCTCGAGGCCCGGGGGCGCCTGCCGGTGGGCCTTGCCCGCGACCTTCGGGGGCACCTCTTCGCGCCCAGCGCGGCGATCATCGCCGATTTCGACGAGGGCCGCTCCAACCGCCAGGTGTGGAACGCGGCGGCGCTCTACGCCCTCGGCAGGACGTTAGGCGACGAGGCGATGGCGCGGGCCGCCGCCCACGGCCCCTCGGGGATCCTGGCGTCGCTCGACGGAGGCCTGCTCGCCGACGGGCTCTGGTACGAGGGTGAGAACTACCACTGGTTCGCGCTGCGCGGCCTGGTGTGGGGCGCCGAGATGCTGCGGACCGCGGGCGTGGTGGACCTCTGGTCCGGAGCGGACACCCACGCCACGAAATTTCGCGCGGCGTTCCGGGCCCCGGTGCTCACCGCCCTGCCGGACTTCACGTTCCCCGCCCGGCGTGACTCGAAGTTCGGCGTCACGCTCCGCCAGCGTCGGATGGCGGAGTTGTGGGAGATCGCGCTCGCGCGGGTGGGCGGTCCACCGGGCGGGCCCGGCGGCGACGAGGCGTCGGCGGGCAGCGGGGAGCAGCTGGCGTCGTTGCTGGCCCACGTGTACGACCCAGCCTTCGAGCCGCACGACGACGCCGACGGTGAGATCACCGACGTCGAGCGCGCGGAGCCGGCGGCGGGCGTGCGCCGGGAGCGGCTGGGATGGAAGGGGCTCTTGTGGATGGCGCCCCGGCTGCCGGCAGCCGCGTCTGACGCGTGGAGGCCCGGAACCGCGCACCTCGAGGCGACGGGCCTCGCCATCTTCCGGGACGGCGGCGCGCGGTACGTGAGCCTCGACTACGGCGAGC
>Ga0315281_10011752_pt1 | contig 11976 bp, 7 predicted proteins | sample YL17G07_0_MG_FD_204540 | JGI IMG/M metagenome (GOLD analysis project Ga0315281, IMG submission 204540) | Sediment microbial communities from Yellowstone Lake, YNP, Wyoming, USA - YL17G07_0 | ecosystem: Environmental > Aquatic > Freshwater > Lake > Sediment | place: USA: Wyoming | collected... | reverse complement strand
CCCAGCTCGCGCAGTTCCTCCGGAGCCATGGCCTTGACTGTGCCGTAGGTCCCGACCGGCATGAAGGCCGGGGTCTCGACCGTGCCACGCTCAAAGATCAGACGCCCGCGGCGTGCGAGGCCGTCTGTGGCCAACGTTTCAAACATCATGGGGTATGAATGTCTCGTTGCAATGCGATAGCGCGCAGACGCTCGATACGCTCGACGGTCGAAGGATGGGTAGAGAAATAATCTATCGTGTCCTTGCCTTCCCGAATATGTGCATCGGCAAGGCGTTTGAGAATATTAGCAAAGTGCGTCAGGGAAATCTTTTCGCATCGGAGATAGTCGGCCGCCGCCGTGTCGGCTTCCGCCTCAAACTCGCGTGAATAGCGCGCCTGGAGCAGCATGGTCGGCAAGGCGGCGGCAAAGGAACTTGCGGACAGAATATCGCCCGTCAACGAGGCAATGAGCAGACCCGAGGCCGAGTTCTGCAGAACCCAGCGCAAGCTGTGTCCGTGATCCACGTGACCGACTTCATGCGCCAACACTGCGACAATTTCCTCGTCATGCTGCGCCAATCCGACCAGTTCGTCAGTAAGCACAATAATGCCGGATGGCAACGCGAGCGCATTGGCGCCGATCCGCGGTGAACGACGAAACACGAGCTGATAGTCACGCCGCTGGCTGCCGGCACGCTTCATTTTTGTAAATAGTGTCGTGATCCGTGTACGGCGCTGCTCCGCAAGCCGGGACGGGGAAAACACGAAGTGATCCAGAGCCTCCAATGCGCCATCACCAAGCTGGCTCTCGGTTGAAAGTGGCAGTGCATAGGCTACCTGACGCGCGAGGACCGGTATTCCGTATTCAATGCCTGCCCATACAACAATAACGGTAACAGCAAGCGCAGCCAGCGCGTACCTGAAACTGTTCTCCCCACGATGTAGCCACGATGCAAATTGACCAGCCGCAGTGGCCAGCAGCCCGTCCAATAACGGGTGTGGCGCCACTTCACAAAGCGAACCATCCGGGAAGCGCAACTCGCGTGGCAGATTTCCGATTGCCGGCGCGAGCCGCACGTCTGTGCACGCGTAGCGCAGTTCGATGTCCGTTCCGTGTACACGCACGAATCCGTATTCATCGAAATCAAGTCCGACCTCCTGTCGTTGTGAGCTACGACCATCGTAGCGACTGGCCTTGAGCGATATCACAGGCCGATTTCCACCCCGAACACTTCGCTCAACTCCTCGCCGGCGGCACCAGTTTGTGTCTCCTGCGTCCGGGCGATGAAATCATCGAGGTCACTGGACGCGCACATTGTCAGGTTCGCAAACCGATAGCGCGTCGCTCGGATACGCGCCCAGGGGGCGAGCAAACCAAGCGTGCTGACAATGACAACGAGATTTGAAAAAAAGATCCACAACATGCGGCCAAAATGCAGTGTGCTGTGGAAACGGTTACCGGCTATGGTCACGTTGTTCCAGGTCAGGTTGGCGACAGCTGTCTGTAAATACACCATCACGAAGAAATAGGTTGCAACCATCACCAGCAGCAAGGAAGTAACCATACCCGTCTTCAACACCTTCCCAAACTCGGCGACACTCATGCCGGCAACGCCAAGTAGCGCTGCCAGCATCGCCATGAGCAACAAACCTGCAATGAATATGCCCATGGCCTTGAAATACACTCCATAGAATTTTCCTGCCCCCACATCGAGTGAAAAGCGACTGCCGCCGTAACCGCTGTGGTCGAGAATGAATTTCTTCTGCCGGTAGGCGTAATACGGATAGAGAATTCCAAGGGTAAACGGAACGAGCAATAGCAGCCCGACGTACACCTTAACTGCCGCACGATAGTTCTTGTCGAAATTCAGACGTATGTTGCGATAAGCGGTGTTACGCGCATTGAAAAACGCCGCCCGCACAATGACCCATGGAAGCACGAGTACGAATGCAGCAAAAAACAGAGGTTTTGTGCCCGGCGCGATGCGCGCCACAATTGAGTACACGACAAACACCACCATGGCGATACCCCAGCCTTTGAGGATCATCCGCGGGTCGGCCAGGTAGCTGAAGGACGAGCCGTGCAGGCGGGTATGGCCGTAAAAATATCGTTTGCGCCGCACCTTGGCCCAGGCGGAATAGATACCCAGTGTGAGCACGGTCAGCAGCACATTGACGATCCAGATGCCAAAGTATTCACGGGCGTTTCCGGTAAATTCAAAACGGAACTCGCGTACCGGAACGGAAGCCTCAATGTTATTCATACATTCTCCTTGGCCAGATGAGGCAACGGACTGCCGTGCCCGCGGCAAACGATCTTATGTCAGGCCATACATGCTCTCAAGCTGTCTGTGGCAACAGGAACATGGCGTCGCCATAACTGAAAAACCGGTAACGCTCCACTACCGCATGACGATAGGCTCTGAGAACATTTTCTGTTCCAGAAAATGCGCACACCAGCATGAGGAGTGTGGACTCCGGGAGATGGAAATTGGTGATCAGGGCATCCACGACACGGAATTGATTGCCGGGGGCGATAAATATATCGGTCTCACCGCAGAATGGTTGAATACACCCATTCACTACCGTCGTTTCCAATGCGCGCACCACGGTAGTGCCCACCGCAATCACTCGCCGACCCGCTTGCTTTGCCACATTCACGCGCGCCGCCGTGTCAGGACCTACCTCCAGCCACTCACTGTGCATGCGGTGCTGCGAAATATCGTCCACGCGCAGCGGCTGGAACGTACCGGCACCGACATGCAGCGTTACGAACGAACGCTCCACGCCCATCGCGTCGAGGCGCGCGAGCATGTCCGCATCGAAGTGCAGGCCAGCGGTGGGTGCGGCGACCGCGCCCGGTGTTTGCGCGAACACGGTCTGATAACGCTCCCGATCGTCAGTCGCCTCTGGCCGTGAAATGTACGGGGGCAACGGGATATGGCCAATGCGTTCTAGAACCTGCAACAGCGGCCCTGTCCCCTCAAACTCGATTTCATAAAATTCGCCCTTGCGCCCGACAATGTGCGCGCGCACCCCGTGTTCAAGCAGCAAGCGTTGCCCCGGTTTTGGCGGCTTGCTGGCCCGGCATTGTGCGAATACGCGGCGACCTTCCAGCACGCGCTCGATCAGCAGTTCGATGCGCCCACCTGTGTCTTTTTCGCCAAACAGGCGCGCAGGTATAACGCGGGTATCATTAAATACCAACAGATCACCGCTGCGGAGCAACACCGGCAGATCGGTAAAGCGCCGATCGTCGATCTGTCCGGTCATGCCGTCCAGACTTAGCAACCGGCTGGACGCACGCGCGGGGAGCGGTGTTTGAGCAATAAGCCCGGCGGGGAGCTGGTAGGAAAAATCAGATTTGAGCAAAGTACCGGCCCGCAGATCAGGATTATAGAAGCGCATAGAGGTAACCACCACGTATTAAACGACGTGGCTGGCATCCAGCGGCAACTATACTTTAAGATAGGTCAAATCCGAATGCCGAGATAACTGATACTCTTTACCACTATATAAAGATGAAAACCTCATTCTGAAAAGGCGCCATGACTGGCACACGCTTTTCACTTGAAGTTCAGCCCGCGATCCCCGCGCGTCTCGCGCGACTCAGCGAGCTCGCCAACGACCTGCTCTACAGCTGGGACCGGCAGGTACGTGGACTGTTCTTCCGCCTCGACCGCGAACTGTGGGATGCCTGCCGTCACAACCCGCGGGTGTTTCTGCGTCGTGTCTCGCAGCAGAGCCTCGAGGAAGCGGCCGAAGACCGCATCTTCATGGAGGACTACAACCGCGTCCTGTCCTCGTATGACACCTACCACCAAACCCCAGCAACCTCGAGCGTCGGACATCTGCTCGATCCACAGCAGGATCTGGTTGCCTATTTCTGCGCTGAGTTTGGCTTTCATGAAAGCTTTCAGATCTACTCCGGCGGCCTCGGTATACTCGCAGGCGATCACTGCAAGGCGGCGAGCGATCTCGGCATACCGTTTGTAGCGGTGGGTTTGCTCTATCGCCAAGGTTATTTTACCCAGACCATCGACGGACACGGAAACCAGGTGGCACATTATGCGCCGACTAATTTTGCAGACCTGCCGATAACGCCAGCCATTGGTGCGGACGGAAAAGAAATTCATGTAGACGTCGAGATCCGCGAACGGCGCGTCACCCTCAAGGTGTGGAAGGCCAAGGCCGGTCACATCAGCCTCTATCTGCTCGACAGTGACCTGCCGGAAAACAACGAGACCGATCGGGTGATCACCTACCAGCTGTATGGCGGCGACATCAATACACGCATGCAACAGGAGATCGTGCTGGGCCTGGGCGGCGTACGCGCGCTGCGCGCCATTGGCCTGGCACCCACGGTCTGGCACATCAATGAAGGCCATGCGGCGTTTCTGGTTCTGGAACGCTGCCGCGAACTGGTTGCCGAAGGTCTGGATTTCGACAGCGCGCTTGAAGAAGCTGCCGCCAATACCGTGTTTACCACCCACACGCCGGTGCCGGCCGGGCACGACATCTTCGACCACAAGCTGATGCAGACATATTTTTCCAGGTTTGCACACGAACTTGGCATCAGCCTGGAACACTTTCTTTCGCTCGGCGCCACGCCCGAAAGCCAGGGTGGCTTCAACCAGACAGCGCTGGCCTTGCGCGGTTCACGCTTCCGCAATGGCGTATCCCGCATCCACGGCGGTGTGGCATCGCGCATGGCATCGTACATCTGGCCGCAGATTGAACCGGACGAAAACCCGATCGGCTATATCACCAACGGCGTGCATGTACCCACCTTCCTGGCGCGCGAGTGGGTCAACCTGTTCGACATGCGTTTTGGCGGCGGCTGGCGCAACGAACTCCTGAATGAAAATTATTGGCAGCAGATTGACGACATACCCGACCACAGCTACTGGAGCCTGCGCCAATCGCTCAAAACCGAAATGCTCGCCGAAGTGCGCCGGCGCATACTTCTGCAGCACCGCCGCAATGGCTGCAGCGAGGCACTCATCGAACGTCTCACCCAGCATCTCACACCGCGCGAATCCGACATTCTGACTATAGGCTTTGCGCGCCGCTTCGCCACGTACAAGCGTGCGACATTGCTGTTCGCCGACCCGGCGCGTCTCGCGCGCCTGTTGAATGACCCGAATCATCCGTGCCTGCTGATCTTTGCCGGCAAGGCGCACCCGCACGACCTGCCGGCTCAGCAACTCATCAAGGTGATACACGAGTATTCACGCCGCCCGGAGTTCGAGGGGCGCATTATTCTGCTCGAAGGTTACGACCAGGCACTGGCTCGCAAGCTCGTCACCAGCGTGGACGTCTGGCTCAACACGCCCGAGTACCCGCTCGAAGCGAGCGGCACTTCTGGCGAGAAGGCCGGCATTAATGGCGTGATCAACCTGAGTGTGCTGGACGGCTGGTGGGGGGAAGGTTACAACGGCGAAAATGGCTGGGCGATCACGCCACACGGACCATCCGTGGACCCGCACTACCGCGACCGCGAGGAGGGCCAGGAGTTGCTCGACATACTCGAGAAACAGGTGGTCCCGCTCTACTACGCGCGCAACGGCCATGGCTTCTCGGAGGCATGGGTGCGCAAGTCAAAAAATTCGATGAAGTCACTCATCCCGCGTTTCAATGCACAACGCATGGTGATGGACTATGTGCGCAACTACTACAGCCTGGCGCGCAAACAGCGTCTGGTCATGGCCGGCAACCAGCACGCACGCGCGAAGGAGGTCGCCGTCTGGCGTCGCAAACTTGATCAAGCCTGGCCAAAGGTGCGGTTACGTCGCCTGGACAGCAGCAACACTGAAATCCTTGCCAGTAAAGCGCTTTCGATACACGTTGCTGCCCATCTCGATGGCCTCACTCCGGAAGATGTCCTGGTGGAATGTCTGGTCGGCACCGAAAACGAGAGCGGTGAGTTTGTTCGCCACGATGCCCATGTGTTTACTCATTCCGGTCCGGACGAACACGGCGAAACCCTGTTCCGTCTCGATCTCACACCGCGTCTGTCGGGGCTGCAGTTCTACAAGATCCGCATCTTCCCGTTTCACCCCTGCCTCAGTCACCGCTACGAAGCCGGCTACATGATCTGGCTGTGAGAATCAGATACATGAAACAAGTAACCTCGCTGCCTACTTTGTGCCTTTAAACTAGCCTACCTCCCATAAATCCGTAACAGATGCCGCAACCGGTCGATGAGATCCGGGGGCAGGTCGTCCCAATTAAAACGCCATTGCCAGTTACCGGTATTGCTGCCGGGCCTGTTCATACGTTGCGCAACACTGGCTGGCAGGACGTCCTGCATGGGCAACATCGCAAGCTGTGCCACGGAGGCAAGGGCCGCACGGATCAACGGCCATGGCATGGACTCACCTGGATGGCCAAGATAATCCAGCACCACACATTGCTGATCAGTCGACAGTCCCTTGAACCAGGAGATGCTCGTGTCGTTGTCATGGGTGCCAGTGTAGACCACGGTGTTTTCTGCATGGTTGTGCGGAAGATACGGATTGTCCGCTCCCCCGTCGAAAGCGAATTGCAGAATGCGCATACCGGGAAGACCAAACTGTTCGCGTAGTCGGTGTGCTGCGGGCGTGATGAGCCCCAGGTCTTCCGCGATCAACGGCAAATTCCCGAACTCGCCATGCAACACCTGAAACAACTCCTCGCCCGGTGCCGACACCCAGCAACCATTGGCCGCGGTATCCTCGTTCGCCGGAATCTGCCAGCATGCCTCAAAGCCGCGGAAATGGTCGATGCGCACAAGATCAAACAGATCGAATTGCGTGCGCAGGCGCTCAATCCACCAACGGAAACCGTCCGCCTGCAGGCGCGTCCAGTTGTACAGCGGGTTGCCCCAGCGCTGACCGGTCTGGGAAAAATAATCCGGCGGCACACCCGCCACCACACGTGGCTGACCTGCCGCATCAAGATCGAAATATTCACGCTGCGCCCAGACGTCGGCACTGTCGTGCGCAACGAATATCGGCAGATCACCAAACAGCTGCACGCCGCGAGCCTGCGCGACCTGCCGAAGCTGCTGCCATTGGCGAAAGAAGACAAACTGCTCAAAGCGCACCAGCGCCATGTCTTCGGCATATCGCACTCGCGCGGCAGCCAGCGCCGCCGGTTCGCGGTCGCGCAACAGCTCCGGCCACTGCCACCAGGCACGGTGGTCATACGCCTGACGCAGCGACACAAACAGGGCGTAGTCCTCAAGCCAGAATGCACGTGCGGCATCGAATGCTTCCAGCTCGTATGTCCCGCCCTGGACGAGGAATGCTAAACGTGCCTGTACGAGCAGCTGCTGTCGTATCGCACCGTCCGCTGCTGGCAAACAGGTCGTATGTGGGAGCCAGCCCCATGCCTGCAGCTGTGTGAAACTGATGAGACGTGGGTTGCCGGCATGCACTGACTGGCACTGATACGGCGAGCGATCAGCGTGCGTTGGTCCGAGCGGCAGCATCTGCCAAACACTGAAGCCGCAGTCGGCCAGAAAATCCACGAAGCGTTGGGCATGTGCCCCGAGTGTGCCGTTTTCCACATCGCCGGGCAGCGAGGTGGGATGCAGCAGGATGCCGGCACGGCGGCAGTCCAGAACAAGTCGGGAGTCGGGAGTCGGGAGTCTAGAGTCTGGCATTTTATTCGCAGCGGTGTGCTCTCCGGTTTTGACTCCTGACTAATTCTTCTTCATCGTCCCACCGTGCACCGGCGCGCCGCCACCGCGCGTAAACGACTGCGCCAGGTACTCCGGCGGCTCGACACCGAGCAATTGATAGAGCGTCCCAAGGTGCAGGCGGTACAGGTGCTCGAAGTCGCTGACTGTCGCAGCCGGATTGTCGTCCCCGAACCACCAGAACCAGTCCGAGCCTTCGCAAACTGCGAGCTGGCGCTCCGCCAGTACGCGCTGCGCTGTCGACAACTGCGGCGCCCGTGCATCAAAAGCGTGCTTTGCATCTACCAGCATCTCCCAGCCACGATTCTTGTCGTGGCTACCGATCCAGGTGGAGAAACTGCCATACACCCAGGAGCCGGCTGCAAACGCGTGCAGCGGTACAGCGGGCACAGATTTCAGGCAATCCGAAAATGTGGTGAGCTCGATCTGCGCATGCTGCGCCAGTCGCGTGTACAAAGCGCTTAGAAAATAATAGCCGTTCTCCGGATAGTGCTCCCACGCGTTCTCGCCATCCAACGCCAGCGTCACCACACGATCAGCGTGGCCGTGACAAGCGCCAGCGATGGTTTCCAGATGGCCGATCAGATTAGCGACGGCATCATCCGCGTGCCAGCTGGCATAGGTAAAACCAATCAGGTCGGACAGGCCATCGTCACGAAAGAAGCAATTCACGCCACTGTCCAGAATGGTATAGGGCCGGTACAGCCAGGCCTCTTTCATGCTGTGCGACGCGTGCCCGGCGCGCGCCAGGCTGTTGTGCAATACACTTTCCCCGCCTGCTGTCCAGCTGAATCCGGCCTTATGCAACAGATGCAACGCCGCAAAACTCAGCCCGCCCTCCGCTGGCCAGCAACCGGCCGGCACAAAACCAAAGTACTGACGGAACACCGCAATGCCCTCCTGGATGTGCCAGCGGGCGCGCTCTTCTCCGCCGGGATAATGCGGATCATGCGGCAATGGCGCCTGCGGCTGCGTGTCATGCGCACTGCGCATGTCAATCAGCAGCGGCAAGATTGGATGCGCGTAGGGAGTCACCGACAGCTCCACCTGCCCACTTGCAGCAAGGCGCGCATAACGTGGCACCAGCTCTTCGAGCAGGCCGCGTAGCACCGCCAATAACTCGCGTCGATCGTGCAAGGTAAAGCCGCTGCCCTTGCCGATCAGGCGCGCGACACGCGCATCACTGCGTCGCACTAACTCGCCCAGCCAGGCCAGGTGGTACCAGACCAGCAAGTCGGCGAGGTACTGGTCCGTGACATAGGCGAGCACTTCGGGATGCGCAATAATCGGCGCCGCCATTTCTGCCAATCGCGTGTATTGGGTGAAACGGCGGATCATGTGTGTTTCGTTCGCGCGCAGGCAGGCTTTGATCAACGTTAGGCGCGTCTCCGCGTCAGCCGGCAGCGCCGGCATGACCAGTGCAGCGAGCAGTGGGTCACGGATCGCCATGCTGTTATCAAGGAATCCGCGCAGCTGCGTGGCGTAGTCGGCGATCTGCTCAAGCAGGATGGGAGCGAAGTTCACCACCGCACGTGCGCCCGGCACGGCCTCAAGGTGCGCGGCCATATCGGTGTAGTCCTTTATGGCATGCAGATAGGTCCATGGCAGGTGATAACGACCGCTGACGCGATCCTGATATTGCGGCTGGTGCATGTGCCACAGCAGCACCAGCTTGAGGCGTGTCTCACCGGACATGGTGCACCTCGTGGCCAAGCATCTCCGGGGTTACCAGCACCACGCCCCCAGGCGTTACATGAAAGCGCTGTGCATCCTGTTCCGGATTCTCACCGACCACCGTGTCCTCCGGAATGCGACAGCCCTTTTCCACCACGACACGCGTCAGGCGGCAGCGCTGTCCGATGCTGACATCCGGCAACACGACCGAGTCCGTGACCTCCGTGTAAGCGTCCACGTGCACGTTCGAAAACAGCAGCGAGTGCCGCACCAGCGCACCAGAGATGATGTCACCACCCGACACCATTGAATCCACCGCCATGCCGCGCCGGCCCTCGTCATCGAACACAAACTTGGCCGGCGGTAACTGCTCCTGGTATGTCCAGATCGGCCAGCTCTGGTCATACAAATTGAGCTCGGGAGTCACGCCTATGAGCTCCATGTTCGCCGCCCAATAGGCATCCACGGTTCCGACGTCTCGCCAGTAGGCTTGACTCTGGCTCAGAGGATTGCGAAACGGGTAGGCCATAACACGGTACCGGTCGATCATCGACGGCAGGATATCCTTGCCAAAATCATGCATGGAGCCAGCTGTGTCGGCATCGCGAATCAGCTGTTCGTAGAGCAGCGTTATATTGAACACATAGATGCCCATGCTGGCGAGGGCCATATCACTGCGCCCCGGTATCGGCTTCGGCTGTGGCGGTTTCTCGACGAAGTGGGTAATGCGCTGATCAGTATTGATATCAATCACACCGAATGCGCCCGCTTGCGCAAGCGGCACCTCGATACAGCCTACTGTCACATCAGCACCATGCTCGACATGCGCGGCCAGCATCGGACCGTAGTCCATTTTGTAGACATGGTCCCCGGCCAGTATGAGCACATAGGCCGGGTTGTGGTTGCGTATGATGTCGAGATTCTGGTAGACGGCATCAGCCGTGCCCGCATACCAGGACAGATCGATGCGTTGTTGTGCCGGCAGGAGCTCCACGAATTCGCCAAACTCACCGCGCAAAAATCCCCAGCCTTTCTGAATGTGCTGGATCAGCGAATGCGCCTTGTACTGGGTTAGCACGCCAATCCGGCGGATGCCGGAATTAATGCAGTTGGACAGCGGGAAATCGATTACCCGGAATTTGCCGCCGAATGGCACCGCCGGCTTGGCGCGCCACAGGGTCAAGTGCTTGAGGCGCAGCCCCTGCCCACCGGCAAGAATCAGCGCGAGGGTATCGCGCGTCAGGCGACTTACAAAACGCTCGGTTTGTGTGCGTTCCACGCTGCTCACCTTCCCTTGCCGTCACGCGCGACGCCACCTTTGGGCGATGGAAAGCGATATTCCGGCACACTCATAAACCCTGCTAAGTATGCATGCCCTATATCATTCTGGACATTGATGCATGTCAAAAGAATGCAACAGATGGATGGGTAACATTCTCAGACAAACTGCCGGCGTTCATCCATGACCATTCCCTCCGGGCTTGCGCTCGATGTGTCCACACTGCTTGACAAACAGCGTTGCACTCGTGCCTCCATCCGTGCGCTGTCGCCAAAACTCGACGGCCTGCGCCGACAGTTACGTGGCTGGCGTCACGGTAAGCCGTTTTCGTTTTACCACCTTCCTTTTGTCGACGAAACCAGCTCCATCTGCGCGCGTGCTACCCGCATCATCCAACGGTTTGCGCGCACCTTTGTGTTCGGTATCGGCGGTTCATCGCTCGGTGGCGAGACGTTGGCGCGCAATCTGGGCAATGCGACGCATCCGGTACGGTTCTTCGACAATATCGATCCCTCGACCCTGGCCGAGCTGGAACACATCGACTGGCGCAGTAGCGCACTACTAGTGATCTCCAAGTCCGGCGACACCGCGGAAACGCTGGCTCAGTTCCTGAGTCTGTTGCCGCAGCTGGAGGCCGAACTCGGAACACAGCTGCGCGAACATGTGCAGGTAATCACCGAAAATCGTGACGGCGCGCTGGCACACATTGCCACCGAACTCGGGATCGAGATCGTCGTACACCCGCCGGTAGGCGGGCGCTATTCGGTTCTATCTGTGGTTGGCTTGCTACCGGCTGCCATTGCAGGTGTGGACGTGGCGGCCCTGCTGGCCGGTGCGCGTGCCATGGCCGAAGAGTGCAGCCAGGACGATATTCTTGAGAATCCGGCCTTCTTCAACGGGGCCGCCCAGTATCTGCACGCGGAACATGGGCGCAACATCTGTGTCTTCATGCCCTATGCCGACCGGCTGCGCCCGCTCGGTCTGTGGTATCGACAACTGTGGGCCGAATCGCTCGGCAAGCATGACCCCAATGGACGCGCCTGCGGACTCACACCGGCACTCGCCATGGGTGTTACCGATCAGCACTCGCAGCTGCAACTTTATCTCGATGGCCCGGATGACAAGCAATTCACCCTGCTGGCTGACCCGAACCTTGGCGTGCTGGGCGCGCGCGTGCCAGATCGATTTTCCGGTTTTCCAGCCACCGCGCCGCTGGCCGGTCACACCACCGGAGAATTGCTGTTGGCAGAATTCCGCGCTACGCGCGAAACCCTCACCCGCCACATTCGGCCGAATCGCACCATCCTGCTCGATACGCGTAACCCGGCGGCGATTGGCGCCCTGATACTGCTGCTGGAA
>Ga0315281_10011750_pt1 | contig 11980 bp, 6 predicted proteins | sample YL17G07_0_MG_FD_204540 | JGI IMG/M metagenome (GOLD analysis project Ga0315281, IMG submission 204540) | Sediment microbial communities from Yellowstone Lake, YNP, Wyoming, USA - YL17G07_0 | ecosystem: Environmental > Aquatic > Freshwater > Lake > Sediment | place: USA: Wyoming | collected... | reverse complement strand
TGAAAACGCCGGGCCCGTGTTTGTGCGATCGCGGGGCGGGCACATCGCATTGGCGCACAACGGCAATCTGGTGAACGCCGATGAGCTGCGATCGGAGCTCGAAATGACGGGGTCGATTTTCTCGTCGACGATGGATTCAGAGGTAATCGTTCACCGCCTCGCCAGGTCCACCGCGTCGACGCCGGCCATGCGAGTCGCGGAGGCGCTCACCGGCGTGGAAGGTGCGTTCAGCCTCATCATTGGCTTCGGCGACACGTTGGTCGCCGCACGTGATCCGCGCGGGTGGCGGCCGTTGTCCATGGCGCGGCTCAATGGCTCAGTGGTTTTTGCGTCGGAGACATGCGCGTTCGATATCATTGGCGCGACCTTCGAACGCGAGGTAGCGCCGGGCGAGGTGGTGTCTGTAAACGCCGCGGGCGTCCACTCTTCGTTCCCATTCGAAACAAAACCGCTCTCGCGTTGCGTATTTGAGTACGTGTACTTCGCCCGTCCAGACAGCCGCGTGTTTTCCGGCACCGTCGATCGCGCGCGGCGAGCATTGGGCCGCCAGCTCGCCAAGGAGCATCCGGCGCCCGGCGCGGAACTCGTGTTCGCCGTGCCGGACTCTTCGAATTCGGCGGCCCTGGGCTTCTCGGAGATCAGCGGCCTGCCCTACGAGCTCGCGCTCATCCGCAACCACTACGTTGGCCGCACCTTCATCCAGCCCACCCAGGCGGACCGGGATGCCAAGGTCAAGGTGAAATACAATGCGGTGCGAGAGGTCGTCTCCGGCAAAAGCGTTGTCATGGTGGACGACTCCATCGTTCGCGGCACCACCACGCGCGGTCTTGTGGCGCTGGTGAGGTCTGCGGGTGCGCGGGAGGTGCATATGCGCGTGAGTTCGCCGCCAATCACGGGGTCGTGCTACTACGGAATCGATACGCCCACTCGGAGCGAATTGATCGCTGCGAACATGGAACTCGACGGCATCCGGCGTCACATCGGCGTGGACAGCCTCGGCTACCTGTCGCTGGACGGCATGCTTCAGGCAGTCCCTGACGGACCGAAGGGCTATTGCCACGCCTGTTTCTCCGGCCAGTATCCCACGGCCGTGCCGTCGCAGCAGCGGGAGCGGTGAGCGAGTCGTTAGCCCCCGTTAAGACACTCCCAGATAGCTTGACACCGAACTGAACTCCATGGATACCGCCCTCACGCCCGATATGGCCCTACCGCTTCTGGCCCAGCCGCGACCGCTTCGTATCGCGCTGGTGACTGAGCACTACTATCCGCACTTGGGCGGCGTATGCGAGCACGTGCATTTCTTTGCCCGTGAGGCGCGTCGCCTTGGCCATCACGTGGACATCATCACGTCGCAGCTGGAGGGCGCCGTGCCGGACCCCAGCGTCATTCGACTCGGCCGCAGCGTCCCGGTGTACATCAATGGGTCTCAGGCACGTGTCACGATTGGCACTCGTCTGCGTCGCGATATGCGCCGTGCGCTTCGCGAGGGACAGTACGACATCGTGCATGTGCACTCGCCACTCACTCCCGTGCTTCCGCTGCTGGCGATCGAGGAGGCGGAGGTGCCCGTCATCGGCACATTCCACACGTACTTCGATCGCTCAATCACCTACCGGGTATTCCGCCGGTATTTCCAGCATCGGCTGGATATGCTCGCCGGAGCGATTGCGGTGTCGCAGTCCACCATCATCGCGATGGCCAGGTATTTCGACGCCGACTGGAAGATCATTCCCAACGGCATCGACACCGAGTTGTTCCGACCGGACGTTCCGCGGCCCACGGCGCTGCGGCGGGACGTTCCCAACATCTTGTTCCTCGGGCGCTTCGATCCGCGAAACGGGTTGGCGACGACGATCGATGCGTTCAAGCGCGTTCGCGGCCGTGGCCGGCGCGCACAACTCGTGGTTGTCGGCGACGGCCCACTGCGCAACCATTACCGCAAGCACGCCGCAGGCGACCCTGACATCACGTTCGTGGGAGCAGTGCTTGATGGGCGCCCGGGCTACTACGCCCACGCATCCATGTACGCCTGCCCCACCACCAAGGCGTCGTTTGGCATCACGTTGCTCGAGGCAATGGCGAGCGAGACCGCGATTATCTGTTCCGACATTCTTGGCTTCCGCGATGTTGTCGCCCACGACCGTGAGGCGTTGATGGTGCCGTCCGGTGATCGCGATTCGCTCGCGAACGCCATGGTGCACTTGTTGGATGATGAGGGGCTGCGCACGCGACTGGGTGAGACGGGTCGCGCCCGCGCCGCCGCGTACGATTGGCGCCACGTGACCGCACTGGTGCTGGCCGAGTACCGTAATGTTCTGGCGCCGGCGCGCGCGATCGGCGCCATCTAGCGTGATCCCGGCACTGCTGGGTGGCGTGTCGATCGCTTCCCTCGCCGCGTTCGGCGTGTACCACCGCAATAGCCCGTTGTTCGGCCGCGCCCTCGCGCGGTTGCCGCAGGGCGGACGCGACGTTGCGCTCTCGTTCGATGACGGCCCCAACCCCGTCGCAACGCCGCGCATCCTCGACACACTCAAGGCCGAAGGCGTGGTGGCGACGTTCTTCTTGCTTGGAAAGCATGTCGATCGCTGGCCGGCGCTCGCCCGCCGTGTGGCAGACGAGGGCCACGTACTTGGCAATCACGGGTACTATCACCGCAAACTGCACGTGCGCGGGCCCGCGTACGTGCGCGACGACCTGAGCCGCGGTACGGAGTCCATCCGGTTGGCAACGGGCCGAGCACCCCAGCTGTTTCGCGCACCGCACGGGTTCCGGAATCCCTGGGTGAGTTCCATCGCGCACTCGATGGGCCAGCGAACGGTCGGGTGGACGTTGGGAGTTTGGGATTCCGCCCGGCCCGGCGCCGCCGCGATTGCCCAACGCGCGGTCCAGGGCGTGCGTTCCGGCACGGTGCTCCTGTTGCACGACGGGGACGGTTACGACCCGGATGGCGATCGCACCCAGACTGCGGACGCTCTGCCGATGATCATCCGCGACCTGCGGGCACAAGGATACCGGTTCGTCGGCGTGCCGACGTGAATCCCGCGCGCGCCCGATGGCTGCGCGTCGCCGTGTGGGTGGCCGTGCTCGCAGGCCTCGTCGTATTCGCCCGCTCGGTCAATTGGCGAGACACGATCGCGGCCATGCGCGGGGCTTCGCTGGCGATGCTCACTGCGGCGGCATTGGTGAACCTCGCGTCGTTGGCATTCAAAGCCGTGCGTTGGTGGGTGTTTCTGCGGCCGGTGGGGGTGGGGCTGCGCCTGGCGACTCGGGCAACCCTTGCCGGCGCCGCGCTCAACAACCTGCTCGTTGCCAACGGCGGCGAGGCTGCCCGCGTGCTGCTCGTGGCCCGAACAGCGAATGTCGCGAGCGCGTCCATCCTGGCGACACTCGCGCTCGAGCGGTTGTTCGAGGCCGTGGGCTACGTGATGATGCTGGCCCTGGCCGCGACGGTGCTACCGCTGCCGTCGTATCTGGAAGCGATGCGGCCGTTGGCAATCGTTGTGCTTATCGCCACGACGGTTGTGCTGGTGTTTGCCGTTCGGAGCCAGGCCGGCGCCCCGCCAGTCGCGGCCGCCGGCGATGGCGCGGTCGCGAGAGTCCGCGCGTATCTGGGTCGCATGATGCATACGCTGCGTGGCGTGTCTACAGCGCCCCGATTCGGCGCCGCTCTGTTGCTATCGATCGCGGCGTGGCTGCTCCAGGTGGCGACGTACCACCTCACGGCGGTCGCGGCGCACTTTCCGATTTCCGTTGGCCAGACTGTCGCGGCGTTGCTCGCGGTCAACGTGGGATTCGCCGTGCGCACAACGCCAGGCGGCGTGGGCGTGTTCCAGGTGTTGTACGCAGTGACACTGGCGTCCATGGGCTTCGACAAGAACACAGCGATTGGCGTCGCCTTGCTGATCCAGGCTCAGCAGCTGATTCCGGTAACGATCCTGGGGCTTCTTGCGGCGCCGGAGATGATCAGTGGAGTGGCCTCACGCCGGACTATGTCGTGAACATCGGCTTCCCGAGCACCTTCATCTTGGGCCGGACGCCGAGCCCAGGCTGACGAGAGGCGGCGAGCCGGCCTCCCTTTCGTTGTGGCGCGCCGTCGGCGAACGCGACGGTGACATAGGAATTGAAGTCGGTCGAGGAAAAGAGGAAGCGCTCGGGCGTGCTGTGCGCGAGGTGCGCAATCGCCGCCGTAACGATGTCGCCTCCCCACGTATCCTCGATCGTCATCGCGATGCCCATCGACACGCAGAGGTCGCGAATTTGCCGCGCCCGTGTCAACCCGCCGACCTTGGAAATTTTGAGGTTGATCACGTCCATGGCGTGGTCGGCAACGCCGCGCACCACCATATCGATTCCGTCCACGACTTCGTCGAGCACAAACGGCCGGTTGGTGTGGCGTCGCACCGCGAGGCACTGCTCATACGTCAGGCACGGCTGCTCGATGTACACATCCACTTCTCGCACGGCGTCAACGACGCGCACCGCGTCGTGCTGCGTCCAGCCGGTGTTCGCGTCCGCGATCAGCACATCGCCTCGGCTCAGTTCGGCGGCAGCGGCCGTGATGCGCTCGATGTCGGTGTCGGGATCGCCTCCGACCTTGAGCTGGAACTTTCTGTAGCCCTCCTTGCGATACTTCGCGATTCGCGAGGCCATTCGTGCCGGCGTGTCCTGTGAGATGGCGCGATAGAGAGCGAAATCGGCACCGACGTACCCGCCCATGAGTGTCGCGACGCTCTGGCCGGTCGCTTTGCCGAGGATATCCCAACAGGCCATGTCGATAGCCGACTTCACGTACGGGTGGCCGCGCATGGCTGCGTCCATACGTTCGTTGAGAATGCCGAGTGCGCGTGGGTCGAGACCGAGCAGCTGCGGGGCGAGTTCGGCGATGCCGGCCCGCGCGCCTCTGGCGTACGCGGGAAGGTAGGCCGGCCCAAGTGGGCAGATTTCTCCCCAGCCCGTGATGCCTTCGTTGGTCTCGACCGCGACGACGGTGGAGTCGAAGACAGAAACCGAGTTGCCGCCAGACCATTTGTAGCTCCCCTCGTGCAGGGGGAGGTCCACCTGGAACGCGCGGATGGCCGTGATCTTCATGGAGTGACCTGGTCGGAACTGGTAGTGGCGAGGCCGGATTCTAGCACGAAACGTCCCGCCGGGCGAAGTGCTCGCGGGTGCGACCCACGGAGTGTCGATGCGCTCGATATCACCGAAGTCGCGCTCCTGTTGGCCGTGTTGAATCGTGAGAGTCTCGACGCGTCTCAGATCGACGCGGAACACGATGCGGCATGGCGTTGTCGCTCGGAGCGGGGGCATCGGCGGGCTAACCGATCCTGCCGCCCCCGAGTGCCTGGCGACAGTTGCGGTCGGCGGCGCCCAGGCGAGATTCAGGAACCCCTTACCCCGGCGCTCGATGTCCTTACACCTCCGCGGCCTGTGCCTTGCAGCATCGCTCCTCGTGCTCGACGCGTGCGGTGACAAGTCGTCGGAGCCTCTCATTCCCGGTCTCGCCGTGGCCGTGTTCGCCCCGAACGCAACGGCGACGGCAGGCTCCGCGGTGGCAACGGCGCCGGCGGTCAAAGTCACGACCGCCAAAGGAACGCCGATTGCAGGCATCTCCGTGTCGTTCACCGTGCAAAACGGCGGCGGCACGATCAACGGCCCGACGCAGACCACCGACGCAAGCGGCGTCGCCACCGTCGTCAGCTGGACGCTTGGCGCGAACGCCGGAGTCAACACGGTAGTCGCTAACACGTCGAGCCTTCCCGAAATCACGTTCACGGCCATCGGCGTTCCCGGCCCCGCGGCCTTGCTTAAGTTGACCACCGCGCCCAGTACGATCGCGGCCAACGGCGCCGCATTCGCGACGCAGCCGGTGGTCAAAGTTCAGGACGCGAACTCCAACGTGGTTGCGACCAGCAACGCTTCGGTCACCGCGGCGATCGCAACAGGCGGCGGCACGCTCGTCGGCACCACGACGCTCAGCGCAATCAACGGCGTCGCGACGTTCAACAATCTTGCGATCGCAGGGACGATTGGCGCGCGCACGCTCACGTTCACGGCGACTTCCTTGACCGCGGCGATCTCGCCGACGATCACGACGACCGCCGGCCCCGCGGCGTCCATTGCGGTGAACGCGGGTAACAATCAGTCCGGGTCGCCCGGGGCTAATGTCTCCGTCGCCCCCGCCGTGAAGGTGAGCGACGCGGACGGCAACGGCATCTCAAGCTTTGCGGTGACGTTCGCCGTCGCCAGCGGGGGCGGCAGCATCACCGGCGGCAGCGCGACGAGCAACGCGAACGGCATCGCTACAGTCGGCAGCTGGACGTTGGGCATAACGCCCGGCGCCAACACGCTGACGGCGACCGCGACGGGACTCACGGGCAGCCCGGTCACGTTCGCAGCGACCGGCAGCACCACGTTGATCACCACCGTGACGCCCGCGACGCTCACGTCCGGAATCAGCGCAACTATCACCGGGCAAGGATTCGGCGCCACCGTCGGGAACAACACCGTGACGATCGACGGCGTCGCGACCACAGTCACGACGGCCAGCGCGACATCGCTCTCCGTCACCGTGCCGACGCTGCCGTGTACAGCAGGGCACGACGCCGTTGTTTCGGTCATCGTCACCGGTGGTGCGACGGGGACCAAGAATCATCCGGTGCAGGCGGCTTCCCAGCGCGCGCTCATCCCGGGGCAGTCCCTGATCCTTGCGACGGCCGCCGAGGCGCGCTGCAACGAGCTGAGCAACACGGGAGGGTTGTACTACGTGAGCGTGTACAACACGAACGCGACGTATTCGACGACGGGCGCGGCGTTCGAACTGAAAGGGACGACGGGCGCGGCGTCGATCGTGGCGAGCTCCAACGTCGTGACGCCGCCGTCGCGCGCGCCGCGTCCGGCAGTGCGCCGCGAGACCGCGGAAGATCGGGCAGACCGCGCGCATCTCGATTTCCTCGAGCGCAACCTGGAATTCCTCAAACAGAATGGGCGTAACTGGCGCCGGGGCGCGTCGGCGGCGTCCCTCGCCGTGCCGGGTGGGACCACAGCGTCCGTCGCGGTCGGTGACGCGACGCAGATCCGACTGCCCAACCTCAACCAGAGCTTTTGCACCAACTTCTTCGACATCACAGGCCGCGTCGTCTATGTCGGTACCAAGTCCATCATCGTCGAAGACAACCTCAACCCGCTGGCCGGCACGATCGACACGACGTACACGCAGATCGGCAACGAGTTCGACACCGTGATGTACCCGATCCTCGAGACCAACTACGGCAATCCGATCGTGAACGACGCGACGCTGGACAACAACGGCCGCATTGTCATGGTGTTCACGACCAAGGTCAACGACAATTTTGCCGGGATCGCGGGCTTCGTCTCGTCCTGCGACTTCTTTCCGCGCGCCACCTGGGCGTCCAGCAATCAGGGCGAGTACTTCTATGCCACCGCCCCCAAGGTTGCTGGCAATATCTCATTGAGCGACAGTCCGCCGCGTTGGCGCTGGAGCATCCGTGGCACGGTCATCCACGAAGTGAAGCACATCGTGTCCATGGGCGAGCGCTTCGCGCGCAACGGCGGCACCGCGTTCGAAGAGTCCTGGCTCGAGGAGACCCTGGCCAGGGTCTCTGAGGAATTGTACGAACGGGCGCGGTACATTTTTGCCCAACGCGCGAATATTGGCTATGGCAGTGCGCTGAATCAGGTGGGGCCGTACTGCGGTGTGAGGACGGCGTGTGGCCAGGCTCGTGGCATCGTCCGCGTCTTTGAAGAGTTGGCGCCCAAGTGGTATGCCGCCTCGCACGACTACTCGCCACTCGGCCGCATCGACGCCAACGACTTTTCCTTCTATGCCACCGGCTGGTCCATCGTGCGATGGGCGCTCGACGCCAGCGCCGCCACGGAAGCCACGATCCTCAAGGGGATGACGCAAGAGCCGACCAAAACAGGCATCGCCAATTTCGACGCTCGGATGGGAAGCACGTTTGCGAACACCCTGCCCAAGTGGACGCTGGCGATGATTGTGGACGACTATCCAGGATTCACAGCGGCCGACGCGACGCTGAAACAACCAAGTTGGGATTTTCGAAACGTGTTCGCCGGCTACAAGACGGATTTCCCCACCGCGACGTTTGCGAGCTGGCCGCTTGTGCCGTTAGCGAACTCGTACGGCAGCTTTTCTCGCACGGGCGCCGTGCGCCCCGGAACGTCCGCGATCATCGAGTTGTCCGGAACCCAATCCGCCAAGCAGGTGCTCGAGCTTAAAGCCAGCGGCAGCAGCGCAGCTGCTCCGGCCGAGCTACGCGTTGCCATCGTGAGAGTCCAGTGATTGCCGACGCCTGTGTCGTGGGTCATTTCGTAGCTCAGGTCCTGAGTCTCGGGTCTTTGGTCTCACGTCTCCGGTGTGCCCTGCTTGCGGTGGCCGCGTTGCTCGTCGTAACCGCATCGTGCGCTCGCTCCCGCCCAGACAGCTCGGCGCAACCCGGCGAAATGAGCGCCATCGACTCGGCAGTAGGCCGCGTCGCGCAGGTCGGCCCCGACCCCGCTTCGTGGACCGCGCTCACCCTCTCAACCGGCGCCCAGCTTCGCCTGAGCGGCGACGCTACCGCAACTTTGGGCGCCGTGTCCGGCGCGACGGTTTGGGTCAGCGGCGCGCGCGATGCCAACGGCTTTCGTGTCAACGCGTTCGAAGTCCGCGCCGCGAACGATCAGCCTGTCGACGACGGCATTGTCGTCGTCACGCCGACCGCGGTCGTGATCCGCTTGCGCTCCGGCCGCCAGCGCGACGTGCCCAACGCGCCGCCAGCGCTGCGCGACATGCCCGGCGCGCGGATCTGGGTCTCGCGCCCCGTCGTCGGCGCTGCGCCGTCATACGGCGTAATTCAGCGGCCGTAGGCGGCTCGGCAAGAATTCCACGAGATGGAGCAGGTCGCCCCGAGTCTCACCCCTGGGTGTAGCTGGGAGTAGCACCACAAACGCGAATCGGTCGGATGAGCTCAGCACTCATCCGACCGATCCGTCTCCTACCGACTAGTCCGCGTCAAAAGTGGAGGCGCGGGGATTCGAACCGGCCAGGCGTAGGCCGAAACAGAATAGCGCGTTAGTCGACACCAGAGCCGGTTCGGTTCTACACGAAACCCCAACCGATACCCCACTTGGGTCACCGGGTCGCTTTGCTCAAGCATGTCGGGTGTGACCGCACGGGCGCGGACGTGAGTTATCGATAGTGAGAGGAGAAACGCCGGATACGGTCAGCCGTCGGACATTGACGGCGGACATCGGTGACTGCATTATGAAATGCAAGGTGCACGCAACGAGTTATTCGCCCGCTTGCCAGGGCGAGCACGATAGTTCAAGTCGCACACCATTCACGCAGAGGAACGAGGTATGAAGAGCCCGCTCACGTTGTTAGCCACGGCCCGCCAGTTCGGCATCACCGTGGCAGTTGCTGCATTCGCGCTCAGTGCCGCCGCTGCGACGGTTCAGGCGCAGCAAGGCTCGATCGCGGTAACCGTCACCGAACAAGGAACCGGCAAGCCGGTGGCGCAGGCGCAGGTGGGCGTAACCGGAATGCTCCTCTACGGCCAGACGAACGCCGAGGGCAAGGTTACCCTTCAGGGCGTCGCACTTGGTGCGCAAACCGTACGCGTGCTTCGCATCGGATTCGCCGAAGCCAAGAGAGCGGTGACGGTGACAGCCGACGGTGTGCTGGCGCTCGACATCACCATCGCCTCGGTCGCCGTCAGCCTGTCGCCGTTCGTGGTCACCGCCACCGGCACGCAGATGCGCAAGGAGGTCGGCAACGCCGTGTCGACCATCGACGGCTTGCTTGTCGAGTCATCGCCGATCCTTTCCGTCAATGATCTCATCGCCTCACGCGTGCCGAACGTCGTGGTTACCTCGGGTACGCAGACCGGTGCCGGAAGTCGGACGCGCATACGAGGCGTTGCCTCCATGTCCCTGAGCAATGAGCCTATCTTCGTGATCGACGGCGTTCGCCTCACAGCCGACGTGTCAAGTTCCAGCCTCTTCACGGGCGGCGCGCAGCCGAGCCGCCTCGACGACATCAACCCGGAAGAAATCGAAAAAATCGAAATCGTGAAGGGCCCGTCGGCGGCCGCACTCTACGGCACCGACGCAGCCAACGGCGTGGTGATCATCTCCACCAAGCGCGGTCGGGCTGGCAACGCCCGCTGGTCGGCTCACTCCGAATACGGCATCCTTCAGGACCGAAATACGTACCCGACGGCATACACGCTGTTCGGCAAGGCCACGCTTGCAAGCCCTACGGAACTCGGCTTCAACCAGTGCAATAATCAGCGCGTCGGCATCGGCACCTGCTTCGTGGACAGTGTTGCGGCGCTAAACCTCTTCGCGAACGACTCACTGACGCCACTGGGCACGGGCAATCGATATGCCGCGGGTGCCCAGGTTTCTGGCGGCACGGAAACGGTGCGGTACTTCCTTTCGGGCGACAGGGAAAGCGAGATCGGCGTGATGCAGTTGCCCAAATTCGAGCGCGCTCGCCTCAATCGCGAAGGCGCTGTGATCCGCGATTATACTGATCGCCCGAACATGTCGGCCCGCAGCAACGTTCGGCTCAACCTCAACGCGGCCCTGAACCCGAAACTCGACCTCGCAGTGTCGAGTGCGTGGACAAACTCCGACTCTCGCTTCTCACTCGAGTCGAATGCTACCGCAGGCCTCGGCTCGCAGGCCTTCGGCGGGCCGGGTTGCATCCTTTGCAGCCCGAATCGCGTGACCGCTGCGCAGGCCGGCCAGCCGACGCTCGACACGCCGCTGTACGGCTATCGAGCGTGGACGCCGGGTTACTCGTGGCAGGAAAAGTCCGGACAAAAGCTCAACCGCTACTTGCTGTCTGCCACCGCCAACTGGCGTCCGGTAAGCTGGTCGCAGGTTCGCGCCACCTTAGGTAACGACCTCACCGACCGCGTGGACAACAACCTCGTGCTCAACGGCGAGGGTCCGCCGATCACGGCGACGTACCGGAACGGCAACGCCAACGAGTCCAGAACTGACGTGGTGAATTCGAGCGTTGACCTCGCCAACACGATGCAGTGGAACTACAGCTCGTCGCTGGAGTTCAAGACGACAGTGGCCGTCCAGTACCAGAACTCCTCATTCAGGCAGAGCCAGGCCAACGGGGCCGAAATTCCCCCAGGGGCCCTGACGCCCAACGGCGCGCTGACCCGGGTGGCAACCACGGCCACGACCCTGCAGAAAACCATCGGCGCGTTTATCGAGGAAGCGGCGGCCATCAACGACCGGCTCTTCGTTAACGCCGCCATTCGTACGGACCAGAACAGCGCATTCGGGAAGGCGTACAAGCGCGTCTACTACCCAAAGGCGCAGGTGGCCTGGGTCGTGAGCGATGAATCGTTCTTCAAGGCGCCGGATTGGCTCGGCGACCTCCGCCTCCGGAGCGCAATCGGTTCCTCCGGCGTGCAACCGGGCTCCAATGACGCGCTCCGGTTCTTCAGCACTTCGCTGCAGAGCGTGAATGGTACGGATGCATCGGGCCTCGTGGTCAACGCCCTCGGCAACTCCGATCTCAGGCCGGAACGCAGCACGGAATGGGAAGTTGGCTTTGACTCGAAGTTCTTCCGCGACAAGATCAACTTCGAGATGACACATTACAACAAGCACACGAAGGATGCGCTCGTCGCCGCCATCGTGGCGCCTTCGGCCGGCTCGGCGGCCAGCGTGCGAAAGAACATCGGCGCGGTGAGTAATACCGGCTGGGAGTTCCAGACCAACGCGCTCCTGCTCGATACCAAGCAAGTCACGTGGGATATGGCCGTCAGCTTGTCCACGAATGCCAACAAGGTCATTTCGCTGGGCAACACGCCCGAGCAGAAAGGCACGACGAACTGGATCAAGGAGGGGTATCCGATCAACGCATTTTTCGAGAATCCGATTCTCGGCTGGAAGGACAAGAACGGCGACGGCCTGATCACCTACTGGGCCG
>Ga0315281_10011749_pt1 | contig 11980 bp, 11 predicted proteins | sample YL17G07_0_MG_FD_204540 | JGI IMG/M metagenome (GOLD analysis project Ga0315281, IMG submission 204540) | Sediment microbial communities from Yellowstone Lake, YNP, Wyoming, USA - YL17G07_0 | ecosystem: Environmental > Aquatic > Freshwater > Lake > Sediment | place: USA: Wyoming | collected... | reverse complement strand
CTTATTTACCCCATCTTCACCAGCTACGCCAGCGTCAAACAACTATTGAAATTACTACTCGGGACAAAATACGTCAAAAATCGGCTTCGCCGCCAGTTTTACGCGGATTTGGATCGCCATTCACAACTGGATACAATATATTCTGTTGCGCGTCTACTCTAGCCTCAAAAATACAGGTTTTGAGCCGATTCAGGTCATCAGATTCAAAGCGAGAACAAGACCGCAAAGTTAAGGAAACGTGACGCGAACTTCCCCATTATATGGGATGGTGCATATGCAACTGCACTGCAGTATTAGACGTTAAAAAGTGAAGCAAAATATTTGGCAAAGAAACACTTGCGTACCGGATACTTCAAATTATTCAACAACCATTCCGATGATTCCATGTTTAAGACTTTGATTTCAGTCCGCTCGTAACCGAGAAAAGGCTCTGAATTACATGGCTTCCATGGTTTGCACAGCAACGTGCAGCTTTTGTGGGGGCGAATCGCATAGTTCGTGCAACAAGTATCAATTTTTGTCGGTTTTCGTAGTTGTTCTTAACCCAAGTGGAAAAATGGAAGTTTATTCATGCTAATTGTATTTCAGTCCATTAATATTTTTTCAATTGTTCCAATACTCATTGTTGGGTTATTTTCAAAAGTATATTACCTACACCTAGATGATGGCCTCTGTAAATCAAATCTTTTTGTAAGGTTATTCACTTTTTTTAATCTGCGGTCTCTGCCATTAGATGACAAAAAAGAGTTGCAAGGGATGAGGTGCTGGAACTCTGGTTTTGAAGACATAATCCACGGCCAAGCTGAACGCATGCTACCAATTAGTATCACCAGAAATTTAAATAAATATTTCAGTAACATATCAGAATTAGGTTCTAAACTTAAGGTAGCGCTTGTAACTTCGTTCTATCACACCGACGTAGGGTATGTTGCGCTATACGTAAACAGCGAACCTTCTGCTAAATCTGTCTATTTTATTCATACCAGTCTTTTGTCATATTTGCAAAGAGAAAATGGTGTGAAAGGCGCAGATAGATTTCATCATGTGCTATTTCCAGCAGCTGATTTAGAAAGATTGTGGGCAAAAGGAAAGAGTCTCATATTAAAAATATTGGCCATTCGCAAAAAGACACAGCCGCGAAATTTAAATGAAAGCGATTACGTAATACCTTCTGTGCAAACGACAGCGATTTTTTTTCATTGCTCGGTAAATTATGGGCAACTGTTTCGTAAACTGCATTATTTTTCTAGCAATCCTCAAAGTCAGCTCCATTCAACTCGAGTGGCATGTTTCGTTTTAAGCCGAAATGAGCCACTCCAGAGAATCGTTTTAGATGATGAACCTGTCCTGATAGACATGATTCAAACGCACACAATAAAAGATATATTTGCTAGCCTGTATTTTTTAGTTTCACATTTGTGGAATGTTAAAGCGTTGAATGAGTTATCTGGCTTAATACTTTTGACTAAATTATTTTATAGCTATAGTGCTTGGTGTCGAACCCTTCATAAATATCCAAATTTGAAGAATGTCATTATCGATTACGACATTGTGTTCCCTAAAGCTTTGGCTCTGGCACTTGAATCTTGTAATATTCGCACTATCGCTCTGCAAGAGCGCGGTAACCTTTCATTTGGTTCTGTTTACGGCGTCATTGCGGACACATATTTGTTTTCCGGCAGTATTTTTATGGAATATGGGGTTAAAAACAAATCTATTGTGTGCAGGTTACCTGTTAATTTTGGCCAATGGCGTACGAGTTTATTTTTCTCTAAAGAACTCCCCGATTTTTATGAACTCAACTATCTTAGATTTGGAAAAAAAGAAATTCGTGACTTTAGTACTGTAATCTGCTGCCTTGGTTGGTTTACATCGCGTGAAAATCCAGCTACTGAGACAACACTGAGCCCCAATTCCAGCTTAGCGTTTTACTTTCGAGTAAAGTCGTTAGCACTTCGCTTTAACAATTCAGCATTCGTTTTGCGTATGAAGCTGTTGAGCGATTTTGACAGATGTACTATTCAAGATTACTTTGCAGGTGTAGCTAATGTTTTTCTTTGCGATGAAAATTTAAAACTGAACGCAAGTTATTCCTTGTGCAAGAAAGCTGATGTGATTGTTGCGGCTAAAACAAGCCTAGCTGAAGAATGTATTGCCGTAGGGAAAAAAGTCGTTTTTCTCGACAGCACGCACAATTTTAAACGCATTTGCACCGATACCATGCCTCATGATTTTCATTTTGCAATAGCTGATGATTTAGATCAAATTGTTTCACTCGTTTCTCGATGTATGCAGGACGATACCGAGCTTATGGGAAAATATAAAGAGCTGCGTGGAAAATTAACGGGGGACTTTGATCTTAGTGTCACGAATATAATACCTGACACCCTAGAAAGGTATCTTCAATAAGGCGCATATTTGAAGACTTCGGCACTATTAATTATCACGTTCGAATTCGGTTTCCATTTCAGCGCTGTATTGCGCAAACACGGTGTACACATGAAACAACTTGTTGGCGATATTTAATAGCCTATGCAAACTAATGCCTATGAACTGCTACCTGTGTAACTCAACTTCCTTCACCACCCGCAAGGGCCAGGTTCGGGATTCTCCGGATCTGAAAATTCTTGAATGCACCGATTGCGGTTTGGTCACTTTAAGCTCGCTGGAACATATTCAAACCGGGTTTTATGAAGACTCCGGCATGCACGGTGCCGAGCCAACACTCATAAATACTTGGCTGAAAGAAACCGACTGGGATGATCAGCGCCGTTTCGATATGGTAAAAACCATGTTGCCCAACAAAAAACTACTGGATTTTGGTTGTGGTGCAGGCGGTTTTTTGAACAAGGCGCGACATCTTGCAGCGTCGGTCGCAGGCGTTGAACTCGAACTGCGTGTGCAAAAGCATTGGCATGAACAGATCACAATCCATCCGAGCGTGGAATCTGCGGGTGGTGAGTACGATTTGATAACCGCCTTCCATGTGATCGAGCATTTACCCGACCCGATCATCATGCTTAAAACTTTGGCGGCAAAACTTGCCAAGAACGGTCGCATGGTTGTCGAAGTACCCAGCTCAGAAGATGCTCTCTTGACACTCTACGATTCAGCCGCTTTTCAGCGTTTCACCTATTGGAGTCAGCATTTGTTTTTGTTTAATGCCGAGACGCTTCGGCGGCTCACGGAGCAGGCGGGTTTGCGCGTACTCACGATCCGGCAGTGCCAACGCTACCCGCTCTCAAACCATCTGCATTGGCTCAGCCAAGGCAAGCCGGGCGGCCATCAGAAATGGAGTTTTCTTGACACCCCGGAACTCGAGAGAGCGTATGCCAACACATTGGCCGCGATGGGCAAATGCGACACTCTGATTGCACATCTGGAATTGTCAGACTGATTTTTTGCAATTGCAACCCTCTGAATCCGAGTTAATTAAACAAACTTTGGCGCCGTCACTCATGCAATATCCCGCTCTGTTACTCGATCGTGATGGTGTGATCAATGTTAATCATGGCTATGTGCATCGTTCGCAGGATTTTGAGTTTATTGACGGCATTTTTGATCTGACTCGCGCAGCCTATGCCAAGCAATATAGGCTAGTTGTAATCACTAATCAGGCGGGCATTGCGCGCGGGTTTTATTCGGAGCAGCAGTTTCATGAACTGACCACTTGGATGTGTGAACAATTTATGAGCCGAGGCATACCCATAGATCGGGTCTATTTTTCACCCTATCACCCGACTGCCGGATTGGGCGCGTACAAAAAAGACGATATTTCCCGAAAGCCTCGCCCCGGAATGATCTTGCGGGCGCAGCATGAATTAAATCTGGATTTGGATACCTCAGTTTTGATTGGTGACAAAATAAGCGATATTCAAGCGGGAAATGCTGCGGGTGTAGGCTGTAATATCCTGTTTGCACAAACAGCTCCAGACGAATTGTTGAATACAACTTTTCACCGGGTATCGAATCTCAGAGATGCGTTGCCTTTTCTAATATGAGACCAGTCGCAGGAAGTGGCATAATGAAATTGTTAGTATTGGCTGGCGGGTTTGGTACACGACTGAGGTCTGCGGTTGCGGAAGTTCCCAAGTCGCTCGCCCCGGTTGGCGTTGTGCCGTTTCTTCACTTGCAGATCGAGCATTGGAGAAATCAGGGGTTGAAATCTTTCGTGTTTCTTTTGCATCATCAGGCGGACTTAATTATTGATTTCCTGAGAAATGAGCAACGCAGTTTACTCAAAGATTGCGAAGTGCAGTGGCTGGTCGAGCCAGCGCCTATGGGCACAGGTGGCGCTTTGGCCTACGCTGTCGAGCAGTTAAATATTGCGAACGATTTTTTGGTAACCAATGCCGACACTTGGCTAGGGACTGGCATCAAGGAGGTTTGGCAAGCCACTTCACCGGCGATGGCGGTGATCAAAGTCGGAGATGCCGGGCGCTATGGCAGCGTGCAGTTCGACGATAAAAATTTTATTACTGCTTTTCATGAGAAGAGTGCAACGTCAGGACTTGGATGGATCAATGCCGGTTTGTGTCTTCTGAACGCCGGATTATTCAAAGAATGGAACCATGAGCCATTCTCATTGGAACGTATTAACTTCCCCATATTGGCTTCACAGGGCACCTTGAAGGCAGTTCCGCTGCAGGCGGACTTTATTGATATAGGTGTTCCTGATGATTATTTTCGTTTTTGCCGCTGGATTGAATCCGGGAAAGTAGGAATCCTGTGAACTTGAGTTTATTTTTGATTTCCGAGAGCGCTCCCTTGAGAGATGCGCTACTAAAGATTGATGCCAACCAGCACGGCGTTATCATGACCACAGATCACAACGGAGCCGTGATTGGGCTGGCAACCGATGGCGATATTCGCGGGAAATTGATCGAAGGGGTGTCACTGGACGATAGAGTCGGGGGCTGCGCAAATCCGAACTTTGTCTGGGCAGATCAAGCTGCACCGCGTGAAATGTTGCTGAAGCAACTGGATCAAAGTATCCGGGTGATTCCGCTGCTAAATGCGGATCGGCAGTTAACCGGCATCGTCAGCCGCGATCACTTCCCGTTGCAAATTGAAGAGCGTACCTATGCGCGCGCGCGCTCACCGGTGAGGATCAGTTTTGGCGGCGGCGGCTCTGACCTCACGCATTTCTTCGCGGGAGAGGGCGGGGCGGTAATCAATACCACGATCTCGCTCTATAGCCATGCCACCCTGCGGGTGCGTGACGATGAGCAGGTGATCATTCATTCCCGCGATTTGGGAGAGTCCCTGCATGCGCGGAACTTACAAGATTCCCTTGCACAGAAGGGCAAATTCGGCCTCATTCAGGCCTTACTCAAAGCGGTACATCCGGATTTCGGATTTGAGTTGTACCTGCATTCTGATTTCCCAATGAACTCTGGGCTTGGCGGATCGGCTGTCGTGTCCGCCACGGTGCTCGGCTGTTTCAATCAATTCCGTCAGGATCGGTGGGATTTGCATGAACTGGCGGAGCTGGCATTTCAAGCCGAGCGTCTCTATCTCGGCGTGGCCGGAGGCTGGCAGGATCAATATGCAACTGTCTTTGGCGGCTTCAATTTCATGGAGTTCAGGATGGATCAAAACATTGTCCATCCGCTGCGGATCCATCCGGACATCCTGCTCGAACTGGAGGAAAGCCTGATTCTCTGCGACACCGGCACCGCACATGACTCAGGCGATATTCATCAGGATCAGCGCCAGCAGATGCAGCAGGAAAATATCCATCAGAAGGTTCAGGCGAATGTGGAGCTAACCTACCGGATGCGTAATCATCTGCTGCGCGGCAGGTTGCTTCAGTTTGGCCAGTCGCTAAATGAAGCATGGCAATTCAAGCGCCAGTTCAGCAGCAAAATTTCCAACGATCAGCTCGATAATATTTACGGAAGTGCGTTATGCCACGGCGCCATCGGTGGCAAGTTGCTAGGCGCTGGTGGTGGCGGCTTTTTTCTCTTCTACGTCCCGCCTTTTCGCAAGATCGAACTCATTGATAACCTTGAAGCGGCAGGGTTAAAAATTCACCCATTTCGGTTTGAACAGGAAGGTTTGCGTGCATGGTCCGCGCGAGAGCGTAAAAATCACTTGGAAATAGAAAGTTCATGAATATCCGCATTGAAAATTATGAAATCGGGGCAGGCCGGACATTCGTCATCGCCGAAATAGGCAATAACCACAATGGCAGTTTTGAGCGCGCTATCGAAATGGTTGATCGCGCCGTCGAAATGGGCGCTGACTGCGCCAAGTTCCAGATGCGCCATCTCGACGAAGTGTATCGTCAACGTACCTTGCGCAAAGATGGTGAGGATTTGGGCACTGAATACGTTCTTGATTTACTCAGGAGATTTGAGCTGACAGTTCCGCAACACGAACAGCTGGCGGATTACTGCAAAACAAAAGGCATTCTGTATCTCTGCACGCCTTGGGATCAGCGCAGCGTAGATATACTCGAAGGCATGGAGGTACCAGCGTACAAAGTGGCATCAGCCGACCTGACTAACCTGCCGCTGCTGGATAAATTGTGTAGCACGGGTAAGCCGTTAATTCTTTCCACCGGCATGAGCACGCGTGAAGAAGTGCAAATCACAGTTGATTTTCTGAATAAACGCAAAGCCGCATTTGCATTACTCCACTGCAACAGCACATACCCAGCACCCTTGCATGACATTCACCTGAAATGGATGGAGAAGTTGCGCGACATTCACCCCTTGGTTGGCTATTCCGGCCATGAGCGCGGCATTGCTGTTACGTTGGCGGCTGTGGGCTTGGGAGCGTGCGTGATCGAACGTCACTTTACGCTGGATCGTACATCGGAAGGGCCCGACCACGCTGCCAGCTTAGAACAAAGCGAATTCAAGCGATTGATTGAAGGGATTCGTGAAATTGAACAGGCTTTGGGCGACAAAAGCGAGCGTCGTATTTCCCAAGGCGAAATGATTAACCGTGAAAACCTCGGTAAAAGTCTGGTATCGGCAACTGCCTTAGTAAAAGGTATAGTCATCAAGCCGGAACATATTCTAGTGCGCAGCCCGGGTCAGGGGCTGTCACCTCAAAATTACGAAAAACTATTGGGACGCACGCTTCAGCACAATCTAAATGCCGAAGATTTTTTCTATCCTTCAGACCTCAAGGATGAACGTATCGAACCTCGGCCATATAAATTCAGTCACCCTTGGGGGGTGCCGGTGCGATATCACGATTTTGCGGAATACAACGCACGCATCAAACCCGATCTTTTTGAGTTCCATCTGTCCTATTCGGACATGGAACTCAAGCCAGATGATTTTTTAACAGGCTCTTACCCTTGCGGCTTTGTAGTTCACGCGCCAGAGCTATTTGCAAACAGTCGGCTGATGGATTTAGCCTCACCCGACGCAGCCTACCGCGCACAGTCAGTACAGGAAACGCAACGCGTGATCAACATCACCCGTGATTTGAAACGTTTCTTCCCGCAAACTACGCGCCCGCTAATCGTCGCAAACATTGGCGGATTTACCATGGACGAGCCGCTACCCGCATCTGTAATTCAGTCCTACTACGAACGCTTCACGAAAAGTCTGACCGAGCTGGACATGGAGGGCGTGGAGCTGATACCGCAGACTATGGCACCTTTTCCCTGGCATTTCGGCGGACAACGCTACCAGAACATCTTTGTGAAGATTGAAGAGATTGTGGAGTGGTGCCAGAAGCTACAGCTTCGTATGTGTTTTGACATTTCCCACACACGCCTGACGTGCAATCACTTCGGCATTGACTTCTATGAGTTTGCCGAAAAGATTGCCCCGTTTTCAGCGCATCTTCACCTCGGCGATGCGCAGGGGCTTAATGGTGAAGGACTACAGATTGGCGAGGGGGATATTGACTTTGTACGCCTTGGGAGAATCCTCCACAACGGTTGCCCGCAGGCCTCTTTTATTCCGGAAATCTGGCAGGGACATAAGAATGGCGGGGAAGGTTTTTGGATTGCCCTGGAAAAGCTGGAAGGTATCCTGTGAGCGCACCCGCAGAACTGGCAGCGCCGATGCTTAACGAAATAAAGTTACAGATACGCGATTCTATTTCCATCAAAGAGATGTTACTAACCGATGCAAAATTGATTGATCAGATACATCAACTGACACTGGCATGCCTTGCTGCACTAAAAGCTGGAGGCAAGATTATCTTTGCTGGTAACGGCGGCAGCTTTGCCGATGCGCAGCATCTGTCTGCGGAGTTCACCTCCCGTTTTTTGTTTGACCGCGCACCCCTTGCATCGGTCACTTTGGCCACCAACAATTCAGCCATCAGCGCAATCGGTAACGATTACGGCTTCGAACAGGTGTTTGCACGCGAACTACAGGCGATCGCAAAACCGGAAGATGTTTTCATTGCCATTTCCACCAGCGGTAACAGTGCCAACATTCTGGCCGCCGTTTCGACTGCAAAAGAGCTGGGCGTTAAAACCATTGGTTGGACAGGCAAGAACGGCGGCCAACTTAAACAGGCTTGCGATTGCATATGCGCACCGTCCACTGTAACCGCGCGAATTCAGGAGTGCCATATTTTAATTGGACACATCGTGTGTTGCCTCGTTGAGGCGGCGTATTTTTCAAAGGAGGCTTGCAGATGACAACGGTTGTAGCGCTTATTCCGGCACGTGCCGGCTCAAAAGGGGTGCCGAATAAAAACGTGCGCCTTCTGGATGGTCATTCGTTGCTTGCCTGGTCTATAGCCGCATGCCTCAAGTCGTCCACGATTAACCGTGTTATTGTCTCCACCGATTCGGCCGAGTATGCCGCACTGGCGAAAAGTTGTGGGGCTGAAGCCCCATTTTTGCGTCCGGCAGCCATATCAGGTGACCGCTCGACCGACTATGATTTTATTGTTCATGCACTGGATTGGCTTGCCTCAGAAGAGGGCGAACCAGATTATCTGGTGCATATACGGCCTACGACACCGTTACGCGATCCCAAGCTGATTGACGATGCAGTAGCAGCATTTATCGCCGCGCCTAACGCGACGGCTTTACGGTCCGTGCAAGAAATGTCCGAGTCCGCTTACAAAACTTTCGAAATTGCGTCCGGCGGCCAACTCAAACGCCTGGCAGCTGACAATACCGAGTTGGACAGTGCCAACAATGCCCGTCAGCAGTTCCCCAGCACTTACCAGGCAAACGGCTATGTAGATGTGCTTTCTACCCTATTCATACGCAAAGCCAAGCTTATACATGGAAACCATGTCATTCCCTTTGTCACACCAACCGTTGTAGAAGTGGATACCGAAGATGACTTTGCACATTTAGAGTTCCAGTTGTCCCAAAATCCAAGCATCCTTCAAAAACTTTTTAATTGAGAGCTTAACTATGGCCGCCCATTCATTTTCCCGTATTCCACTACAGGTTCCCCATGTATCTACCGCGAATCGATTAATCAAAACTGCTATTCCAACATCCGGAACCCGCGAAATTCTGGAACGCTTGGAAGCGTGCGAGTCTCGCTCCATGCAAGGCCAACTGCCGCTGGTTTGGGACAGGGCAGAGGATTTCAGTATTTTTGACGCGGCGGGCAACCGCTGGATTGACTTTACCTCAACCATTTTTGTAGCAAATGTCGGCCATTCCAACAAGCACGTGACCGCCGCGATGAAAGCAGCACTGGATCGCCCGCTCTATTGCTGTTACGCCTATGCTAACGAGAACCGGGCAAAATACATAGAGAAGCTGGTAGCCTTTGCAGGCCAGCCCTTTGAGAAGGCATTTCTTCTGTCAGCTGGCACGGAGGCCACTGAGGGTGCATTAAAGCTCATGCGCATGCACGGACAAAAAGTAGGCAAACGTCGTCGCGGCATCATCTGCATCGAAGGTAACTGGCATGGCCGCACACTTGGTGCACAGATGATGAGCAGCAACTTGGCCCAACGCGAATGGATCGGCTATCAGGACGCTGACATTCACCATATTCCCTTCCCATATCCCTGGGTCTTGAATGGTCGCAGCCCCGAGGCTTTTCTCAGGGAAAGCCTATTGAAGCTCGAAAACTCGGGCATCGATCTGGCGCAGGATGTGTGCGGCTTTATGCTGGAAACCTTTCAGGGCTGGGGAGCCATTTTTTACCCGCCTAAATTTGTTCAGGCGATCGAAAAGGTGTGCCGCGAACATGGTATCTTGCTGACTTTTGACGAAATGCAGGCAGGTTTTGGCCGCACCGGCAAAGCCTTTGGTTTTCAGCATTACGGCGTAACGCCAGATTTGATCTGCTGCGGCAAAGGTATGGGCGGCGGCGTGCCGCTGTCTGGTGTGCTGGGACGTGCTGCCATCATGGATCTGCCCGATGTGGGCAATATGAGCAGCACACATTCCGCCAACCCGTTGGTATGCGCTGCAGGATTGGCAGTACTCGAGGAAATGGAAAACCGCAATCTGATCGCGGAAACTGCACGCAAGGGTAAACTACTGTTTGCAGCCTTGGGCCAATTGCAGGCGCGCTTTCCGGAGCGCATCTCGCATCTGCTGGGGCAGGGGCTAATTGCTGCCGTACTGTTCCGCGATCCGGCAACCGGCGAGGCAGACGGCCCGTTCACCAGCCGCGTGGCCGAATTATGCATGCAAAAGGGTCTTCTGGTGGTGCATACGGGACGCGAGTCAATCAAGATTGGCCCGCCTTTGACTATCACCGATGAGGCGTTACTGGAGGGCGTAAGTGTAATGGGCGAGGCAATCGCCGAAGTTGCGGCACAATGATCACGCGGATCCGTCATACCGGCTTGGTAGTAGCCGACTTGGAGGGAGCACTGTATTTCTGGCGCGATCTGCTTGGCTTCAGAGTAGAAAAACAGATGGATGAATCAGGCCCACACATTGATGCCATGATGACTCTCAAGGACGTGCGCGTCACAACCGTGAAGCTAAAAGCTCCCGAAGGTGGAATGATCGAGCTGCTGCATTTTCATTCGCATCCAGGTCAAGTCAAATGGAACGGAACGCCTTACTCCACCGGCCTTACCCACGTGGCCATGACCGTCTCAAATTTGGATGACTCCTATAAAAAACTCTCCAATGCCGGCGTTATTTTTAATGCGCCTCCGCAATACTCTCCCGATGGCGCGGTAAAAGTTATTTACTGCAAAGGCCATGAGGGTGTCTTGCTCGAACTCGTGGAAGAGTTGTAAATATGATGAAAACACAACGAGATTACGTCGAAATCGTTTACAACGAAATTGACAGGCCCTTGACGAACTACCCTGAGCGGTTGTCACGCTATTTGTTTAAGCGATATAGCATCAAGCCCAGAGAAAAGTTTTTGGATATCGGGTGCGGTCGAGGCGAATTCCTGCGCGGGTTTATTGACTGCGGCGTACATGGGCACGGTGTAGATCGGTCATGCACTGCAAAAAAATATTGCCCTGAAGCAGATTTACGGACAGCCGATCTCGAAAATGAAAAACTCCCTTACCCAGATAATTATTTCGATGTAATTTATTCAAAATCCGTTATTGAACACTTCTATTATCCGGAAAAACTGTTTCAGGAAATGTACCGCGTACTGAAACCTGGTGGGCTGGCCATCACGTTGTGTCCTGACTGGGAATTTAATTATCGAATTTATTTCGAGGACTACACGCACCGCACCCCATTCATGCAATCATCTCTGCGTGATATCCAGCTCATTCATGGCTTTGAAAATATCAAGGTTGAGCGTTTTCGGCAGTTGCCCATTCTGTGGGGCTCCGGCGGTGTGCTACTGCCCATAGCGGAACTAACCCGTATTTTCGCCCCGAGTTTTCTCAGAAATTACAGCAAGTGGGTAAGGTTTTCGAAAGAAATCATGTTGCTGTCGAGTGCGACCAAACCTTTGGCAACCAATGTGAGTGATGTTGATGAATAGCCGCAACCGTATCGGATTCATGCAAGGCAGACTGTCGCCTTTGATAGACGGCCGCATCCAGACATTCCCTTGGCCATACTGGCAAGATGAGTTCACGATTGCCGAGA
>Ga0315281_10011748_pt1 | contig 11980 bp, 7 predicted proteins | sample YL17G07_0_MG_FD_204540 | JGI IMG/M metagenome (GOLD analysis project Ga0315281, IMG submission 204540) | Sediment microbial communities from Yellowstone Lake, YNP, Wyoming, USA - YL17G07_0 | ecosystem: Environmental > Aquatic > Freshwater > Lake > Sediment | place: USA: Wyoming | collected... | reverse complement strand
CATGCCTGGAATGTGGGTCTGCGCCTGCCTTAGGCTCGAGATAGGTTAATACTGTATTTCTTAAGCTTATTGTAAAGAGTCGACCGAGAGATATTCAATATTTTAGCCGTTTTTCTGATGTTATCGTCGTTGGTTTTCATGAGATAAGATATGTATTCGGATTCTAAGTTCTGAAGAGTGTAAATATTATCTTTTCTGAAAAAGGGAGTGTCGAGCTCCGAGGCTAAGTATGCCTGGAGATGTTTCGGCAAATCGATGAAATCGATGAATTCTTTTTTGCACATCATGAGAGCTCTCTCTATGACGTTTTCTAATTCTCTGACGTTCCCGGGCCAATGATAGGTGAGAAGCAATTTTTGGACCTGCCGGGAGACGCCCTTGACCTGTTTGTCGAACTTTTTTAAATATTTCTCATGAAAGAAACGGATGAGGAGAGGGATATCTTCCGGCCTGCTTTTAAGGGGCGGGAGATGGATTTCGACTTTGTTCAATCGATGAAATAAATCTTCTCGAAAAGTTCCCCCTTTGATCTTATCTCTTAGATTCTGATTTGTCGCGGCGATGACGCGAACTTCGACATTCCTATTGTTCGTCGACCCGAGAGGCTTAAATTGATGAGTCTCCAGAACTCTCAACAATTTCGCCTGAACGGAAAGAGGGATTTCGCCTATTTCATCCAGGAAGATCAGCCCGCCATCGGCCTCTTCAAATAATCCTCGCGTATTCCGATCCGCTCCCGTAAAAGCCCCTTTCACATAGCCAAAGAGTTCAGATTCAAACAGGTTTTCCGGCGTGGAGACACAATCACACACGACGAATTTTTTATCTTTGATGGGACTCAAATTGTGAATGGCTCTGGCGACGAGTTCTTTGCCGGTGCCCGTTTCTCCCGTAATTAAGACCGTCGAAAAATATTTGGCAATACTCTCAATCAGGGAGAAGATCTCAAGCATAAAAGGATTTTTGCCCACCATTCCTTGAAAAATATATTTTTTTTCCAGATTTTTCTCCAAGAGGTAGGTTTCTCTTCGCAGGTTTCTTTTCTCTTCCAGTCTCTCAAAAACAACTTCGATCGTGCTTGTTTGAAGAGGCTTGATCAGATAGTCCGTGGCTCCTTGATTGATCCAGTCCAAGACCTTCTCGGAAGGGAGCGGCGCGCCGGCAATGATGACCTCGATGATCGGATCAAAAGTCTTGATGAGCTTCAGGAGTTTGAATTCCCAATGTTCATCCCCTTCGAAATCCATGATGATGATTTTGATATTGTTGTCTTTGATAAAATAAAAAATATTATCCTGCTTCCTGCAGAAATAAAAATTGTAGGAGTTTTTGACGTCAACAGATTCGAGAAAACTATAGGGAGAATGATCGTCGGCGATGATGAGGACGTTTTCTCTTAAGACCATACTTTGGCCTTTCATAAATTATTTTGCTCGAAAAATCATTCAAACTCAAATCTTTTTTTGGTAAAGAGCTTGACACAAGTATCGACGACCTCGGGATCATAAAGGATGTCTCTTTTCTCTAAGATTTCCTTAAGGGCCGCCTCATGACCTAAAGCGGGTCGGTAAGGCCGGTGAGAAGACATCGCTTCCACGACATCCGCAACCGCCAGGATTCTCGCTTCAAGGAGAATATCTTTCCCCGTCAGCCCCTGCGGATATCCTGAGCCGTCCATCCTTTCATGGTGCTGATAAACGATTTGGGCAATCGGCCAGGGAAATGTTATGTCCTTCAAGATGTCGAATCCCACCTGGGGATGGAGTCTAATGAGGCTGTATTCGTTTTCACTGAGTTTTCCGGGTTTGCTGAGAATTTCTCCCGGGATAAATATCTTTCCCAAATCGTGAATTGTCGCGGCGATGCGGATCCCCTCAATCTGATCCTTGGAAAGGCCTATTTCCGTGGCGATGGCCCGGGTCAGATCGGCGACCCGCTTTTGATGGCCGGCCGTATAGGGATCCCGCAATTCAACCGTTGAGGCCACCACCTTGACAATACTTCCTAAGGCTTGCCTTAACCTATCGGAAGTCTGCTGGAGTTCATTGTCTAGGCGCTTGCGCTCCGTAATATCGCGCACGATACTCTGAATGTATTGGGGGCTTCCTTCTCTGACCGGGAGGAGCGCAATATTTATTTCCACAGGAAATTCAGTGCCGTCTTTTTTTCGAAAAATACGCTCATAGGGCGGATAGACTTTCCCCTTGAGTACGCCATTCAGTTTGTCTTGGGCACTGGGATATTCGGAGGCCGCGACGACTTCTTTAGCCGACATCCCAATCAGTTCCTGCACGCTATAACCGAGCATGGACGCGGCCTTTTCATTGGCCATCACATGTTTTCCTTCAGAATCCAGGATGAAAACAGCATCATTCGCGTATTCAAAAAGCGCCCGATACTTCATCTCACTTTCCTGGAGGATTTCTTTGGCCCACTTGCTTTCGGTAACGTCAATTTCTCTTCCTTGAATGCCAACCTGATGACCTTTTTCGTCAAGCAACGGTCCCCAGGAACTGGAGCACCATTTGGTCTGCCCGTCTTTCGTGACGATGCGAAATTCTTCTTCAGAGAAGGCCTTGCCCTGGAACAGCTTTTCCCAGAGGTCCATCATTCTGCCACGATCTTCCGGATGAAGGTAATCTATAAAGTTTCGCTCATGGAATTCTCTTATCGAGTAGCCGGTCAATCTCTCGACGCCCGGATTCACATATTGGAGCCGGCGGTCCAGATCATAGATGAAGACCGCGTCTCTCATGTTCTCGGCAAGGAGCCGGAGTTTTCGCTCGGATTCTTGGAGGGCTGTCTCCGCTCGTTTGCGTTCGGTGATGTCCCTTATGATGCCAATCATAGCCAGTGGATTCCCTTGGGCATCCTTGACTAACGACATCCTCAACTCGGCAGGAAACGAGCTTCCGTCTGCTCTGAGCATAGAGTATTCAATAATTCCAACGCTCGCGGATTCCATAGTTTTGCGTGCATCATCTACGGCACGGGCTCGGTCTTCGGGAGCAATCCAATCAAAAAAGCTTGTCCCTATTATCTCTTCCGAACTCTTTAGCTCGTGAAGAACAGCAGCTTGCTGGTTGCAGATGAGAATTTTGCCTTGTAGATCCGAGAGTGCAATGGCATCCGGAGAAGTTTCAACCAGGGTACGATAGTGAGCCTCGCTCTTCCTCAGAATTTCTTCGGCCCGCTTCGTCTCGATCGCCTTGGCCACTTGTGAAGAGACGTACTCAAGCATCCGCAGTTCGCGCTCGCCATAAGCTTTCGGGTCGGAGTAATCTTGAACAACCATGACACCAATAGCCCGATCTTCAACGATGAGCGGCACACCGAGCCAGATCGCAGTCGGAGTCCCGACAAGCTCAACTTCTCCCCTCCGACGCAACTCCTTATCAGTGGCTTCATCACATAATAGCGGCTTAGCCGTATGGAGAACATATTCCGTCAGCCCTTTCCCCAATTTTTGCGGAGCAGGCGTTTCATCATATTCATCGCTGAAATATGGAAAACTAAGCAACTTCGAGGGCGGATCATAGAGGGCAATGTAGAAATTTTTGGCGAGCATAACGATGCTGATAATTTCGTGGACAGACTTATAAAGATCATCGAGGCTGGCAGCACTATTGGCGGACTGTGAGATTTGATAAACCGCATCTTGAAGAAGTTCTGACCGTTTGCGCTCGGTAATATCCAGAATTTGAGCTATTGTTTCAACTTTTCCTTCTGTATCTCTCATCACAGTTGAACTGATTTCCACTCGCCTCTTCTCGCCGTTTTTCCGGACAATGTTGAACTCATAACGGGAAGGAACCTTCTCTCCCCTCTGCCTACGAATATAGTGGTCTACAACCAGCTGTTGACTCTCATCATCGAGAAATTTTCGAAAATCCTGATCAATGATCTCCTCCCGAGAATATCCTGCGATTCGAGTCAGCTCGTCATTCGCATAGAGTATCCGAAAGGCATTATCGACGATAAATATTCCTTCATAAGAGTATTCCACGACAGAACGGAATCGTTCCTCACTTTTTCGCAGCGCCTCTTCCCTCTGCCTCTCATCGATGATATAGGCGCAATAGTTAGCGATAGCCTGGAGCACGGAGACATCTTCTTTAGAGAAGGCGTTGACCCGAGTCGCCTGGAGGTCCAAAACGCCGATGAGCTCGTCCTTAACAAGCAGGGGAATGATCAGCTCCGATTTTGTATCCGAGAGTAAAGCAAAATAGTCGGGCTCCTTGGAAACATCATTGGCCACGATGGTCTTCTTGAGCAGTCCGGCCTTGCCGATCAGCCCCTGCCCCAGCTTCTGCCTGTGACCTCTGGGAATAAGCTGGCCGGTCTTGTTCCAGCCGGTGAGGTATTCGATTTCTTCAGTTTCCCGATGATAGAGGTTCACTGAAATCTTGTAATAGTCGAAGGATTGGCCGATGCTTTCGGCCGCCCGGACGAGGACGGTTTCGATATCGGTATTCAGCGGAATTTCGCTCTGGATATGATGCACCAGCTCGAGCCGGGTTCTCCGCTTTTCCAGGACTTCTTCGGTTTTTTTGCGTTCGGTGATATCCCACATGTAGGCGCGAGTTCCGATCAAGCGTTCCTCATCTCTCAAAATAACGACATCCACTTCTATGTCTATGACTGCCCCATCTTTCCTGATCCCTTTAAATTCGTATCTCGACGGAACATCTTTGCCTTGAAGACGCCCCAGATGATAGGTCATGACCTTCTCAACATCATCCGGATGGATCATCAGCCGGATCGGTAATTTTTTCATCTCCTCGGCTGAATAGCCGAACATCTCCGCGTATCTTTCATTAGAATATTTCAACTCCCCATCTTGATCATCGATGGAAATAGCAATGCCCGCTTTTTCAACCAAGTCTCTAAAATGTTCCTCGGATCTCTTTATAGCCTCCTCCGCCTTTTTCCGGTCCGTAATGTCGCTGGCACTGATCATCACTCCGATCAATTTCCCGTTTTCATAGACAGGCACCGAGCCCTCGGCGACACATAAATATCGAATCTCGCCCGATTTCGTTCTGGCTTCAAGTTCCATCTCCCGTTGAGGGCGGCCGAGAAATTCTTGGGCAAGCCCATATAAAGCTTTTTTGATGCTGCCTCCCGTTAAAAAACGGGTAATGGATTTTCCTATTATTTCTTCTTGAGAATAGCCATAATTAGCCAAGGTGCTTTTATTGACAAAGGTTATTTTCCCCCTTCTGTTAATAATCAGGATAATCTCTTTTGAATGGTCTATAAGGAATTTGTATCTCTGCTCGCTCTCTTCAGGCGGCGGCTCCATCCGCTTGTGCTTGCGCCGGACTTCAACGGCTTCTTGCTCAGCCATTCTTTGGCGCAATTTCTGGACTTCTCCCCAAGATTGTTCTTTTAACTTATTTTCAGCTCTCATCCTTCGTCTCTTGCGCCCTCGGCTTATATTTTGTTTCGGGCGCCATCGTCCGAGACAATTTTTTGCCTTTTAAATCCGCTAATTATATTTATCTCAAAGCCTTACGCCTGAAAATGACCGTCAGGAATGATTTCGAGGGTGATTTTTAAGTCGTTTATATCACCCCTAAAGATGAAGACATCTCCTCGAAAGCCTAATCGGATCATAAAAGGTGCGGTTAATTTATGAATTGAAGAAAGGAGATTGCCGCGCTCCCCATGGTCGCCGGAATGACGCTGGGTTGGCTAATTACCGCCGCAGGCCGTGGACAAATTTCTTGAGATATTCCAAAATAGATTTCTTATTAGTGCTGTCGCGGACGTCCTTCTCGGAAAGTTCCTTGATCTTCACCAAAAATTCGCGGTTCTGTTCGTTGCGCGCGCTGACGATTTCGGCAATCACCTCGGCCAGGCCCGGATTCCGCGCCAGAAGGGGGGCGAAATCCTCAGCTCGGATCTTGAGGAGCACCGACTGTTCCTCCACGACTCCCGTCGCCGTCCGCGGCATGCCTGTGAAAAGTGACATCTCGCCGAAAATGCCGCCCGGCCCAACGCGGAAATCGGAGACGTATTTTTTCCCGTTTTCTTCATAGATGATTTCCCCGCGGATTTTGCCTCGAGCAACGATATAGCAGCTCCGGCCTTTGTCTCCCTGCCGGAAGAGGACTTCGCCGGCGGCATAGACCGCTCTGTGGACAACCGACGCAAGCTCGCGCACATCGTCTTCAGGCACCATCAATTGACCGGCTTTTTCCCCCTGTTGATATCTCAGGAACGATGAATCCAATAAATCGGTAAATGTGTCTTCTTTTTCTCTGGCCTCGGCCGCTGCAATCCCTGTCGGCGGCTCTCCCCGTCCTTGCTTCACGCTGGAGATAAGTTCCTCGGCCTTTTCGTTCAAAGGCAAGGCGATCTCGATATTCCGGCGCCGCATCTTGTGCCAGGCCAGCCTTCCGACCTCTCCCATGATCGGGTTTTTATTGGCGAAATCCGTGACCCAGAACTTCAGCAAATAGGAAACGCCGAAGTCGTCAAAGCTCGTGATGTAGGCCTGCGGGGAGGGTGCCGTCAAAACATCCGGACAATCCCGCGCCCCTTCGAGCAAGGCCTCGAGCACCCCGGTCACGGGCGCGTCATAGCTGATTTTAAAAGGCAGTGTCAGCGCCGTCTTATTATCAGGCTGGGAAAAATTGATGATTTTTTCCGAGGCGATGGTGTTGTTCGGAAGGACGATGATGTTCGAATAGCGGTCCAGGATGCGCGTTTCACGCCAGTTCGTATCCACGACGACGCCTTCGTGCGGCCCGATGCCCACCCAATCGCCGCGACTGAAGGATTTGGTGAATTGAATCGACATCCCGGACAGGATGTTGCTCAAAACGCCCTGGAGGGCCAAGCCGAGCACCATGGTCAGGATCGCCGAGGTAGCCAGATAAGGCGTAATGTTGACCTGGAGCATATTCTTAAGAACGGCGAATAGGACGATCACATAGATCACGGCCAGGATCAGGCTGCGCAGAACATCGGGCAGCGGATAGGGCTTGCGCTGCCGCGAATACCAGACAAGAAGTCCTGCGTCAAAAAGGCGCACAATAAAGACAAAGATAAAAAAGATAAGGACAGCGTCGAGATAAATAGGGAGATTCGGGCTAAACCGTAAATTGACGGGCAGGGTCTTTTTTAGGACAAAGACGGTAATCAGGAAAATCCCGGGAAGCCCGAGTCGCCCTAAGAAAATCCGAAGGCCTTTGCCCTTGGCCGTAAAAAATTTGGCGATGAACAGCCTCATCAAAAAATAAACGACCAGGGTTGCGACGATCGCCCCCAGCAGAATGCCCAAGTCCTGATAAATGGTCACCTGGGAAGAAGCGGCGGTCTTCACGGCGGTTCGGCCTCCATCGCTCTTTCTTTATGATACTCCGATCAAAAATGCAAACGCAATCCCTCATAAGCGCAGGACGCATTCGGAAATTCTTTCTGGGCCAGCCGCTCGATCTTCCGAATTTCGCGGTCCGTATGGTCGGGGTTGAGGTGTGACAACAACAGCCTGCCGACTTGGGCGACTTTAGCCAGGCGTGTTCCTTCGCGCCAGGTGCTGTGTCCCCAACCCTGTTTTCCCGCCTCATATTCCCGGGGCGTGAATGTCGCATCATAGATGAAGACGGAAGCGCCGCGCGCAAAATCCGCCAGCCGCTCGTCGATCCCATCTTTGGGGTGCTCAGTATCCGTGGCAAAAACGACGGACTGGCCGCCCTCCTCGAGCTTATAGGCGACGCTCCCCTGGGGATGATTCAGCGGGCAGCAAGATATTTTAAAGCCGCCGATGAGACTGGAGCCGGGTTCATTTCTTTTAAATATCTTTTTCGCTTCCGTTTTATGCAACTCGATCGGGTAAAAGGGCTCCGTCATGAAACGACCGAGACGCTCCCTCAACTCTTCGGGTTCTATGCAGGACTGAAAGACGATTTCCGTATTGGCGTCATAGAGGGGAGCAAAGAACGGAAGCCCCATGATGTGATCGAGATGAAAATGGGTGAAAAAAATAAAAATGCGGGCCGGCCTTTTGCTTTTCTTCAGGTTCATCAATTTATCGCCCAGTCCCCGAATGCCCGTGCCGGCGTCGATAATGACGACGTCGCCGCAGGCCGAAGCCAGCAGCGCCGACGGCGTGTTTCCGCCGAATTTTTTTATCCGCTTGTCCATGACGGGAAACGTCCCCCGTACTCCCCAGAATTCGAGCTCCATTCTTATCGTTCCTTTCACTTCACCTTTAAATCATACACCAAATCCCAATCTTCAAGCGGCGGATTCCGCTCGAACGCCGCGCAGCGGTCCATATATACCATGGACAACGGATCGTCGGCTTGCATTTTGAAGAGTTCGAGCGCCCGAGCCCAGTCCCGGCAGCGATAGCTATCCAGCGCTTTTTGGAAGGCGTCGAGGCTATCCATGATGGCCGGTCGAACCTTGCCCTTTTCCCCGATAATCTCATAGATTTTGATCGGCTGTTTTTTCCCAACGACTCGAATAATGTCGGCTTCGCGGGCGATAATATCATCTTTCACCCGGTCAAATGTCGTTTCGCCGGCCAGGATCGCGGTTTGATACTGCTTGCAGGCGCCCTCAAGCCGGGCGGCCAGATTCACCGTGTCGCCCATGGCCGTGTAATCAAAACGCCGGCCCGAGCCCATATTGCCGACGACGGCGGGCCCCGTATTAAGTCCGATCCGCATCCGAATCCCATGACCGTATCTTTTTTCAAATCCTGGGTTAATCTCGGTCAGACGCTTCTGGCAGGCGACGGCCGCCCGGCAGGCCCGCAGAGCGTGGTCGGGTTCGTCGAGCGGCGCGTTCCAGAAGGCGACGATGGCATCGCCCTCATACTTATCCAGCGTGCCGCCGCTGTCCAAAATGATATCGGTCATCTCCGAAAGATAGTCGTTTAAAAGATGGACCAGTTCCTCCGGCGAAAGCTTTTCCGAAACCGTCGTGAACCCCGCCACGTCCGAGAAAAACGAGGTGATTTCGCGCTTTTCTCCGCCGAGTTGAAGAAGATCCGGGTCTTCGAGGATGCGATCGATGACCGCGGGGCTCAGATAATAGCGAAAAACGCTCTTGATGAAGCGCCGCTGCTTTCCTTCAAGGCTGTAGTTGAGGATGGAAGCGCCGATAAGCGTCAGCAAAACCGCAGCCTCCGGAAAGACGAATTCGACCCAGCAGCCAACGGCAAAGCCCGCGCAGGCCGCTGCGACGGGGGCCGCCAAGCCGGCGATGGAAACGAGGACTATGGTCCAGATTTTGCGCAGGGAAGAAACCGCAATTCCCGAGAGGACGGCCAGAAGGAGGGTAAGCCCCAGAACAAAAATTTTCGAAGGCGGTCGGATAAAATGTCGATTCAGCAGCGTATCGAGGGCGGCCGCTTGAATTTCCGTGCCTGGAATGACCGCGCTGAGGGGGCTCGTTTTGATGTCGTAAAGGCCGAGGGCGCTGAGGCCGACCAGGACGATTTTCCCTGCGAATTCACGGGGCGGAATTTGAGGCGTTTTCCCTTCATCGATTTGCGCCCAGGAATTGATGAGGGCGGCGGCAGGGTACGTCCGGTAGGTTCCGGTCGGCCCAAAAAAGCGAATGATCATTCCGCCGGATGAATCGAGGGGAACGGACATCAAATCCTTTCGGCCTTGGACAAATTCCGCAAGGGCAAGCGGAACCGAGGGCAGATTCAACCCTTTATAGGAATAGACAAGAGAGATCCGACGGTAGGTGCCGTCCGCGTCAGGATTCACTTGAACGTTCGCGACACCGCGCACGGCCTTGAGGAAGAGGTCCAAAGGAGTCGTGATGGATCGAAAATTTTCTTGCGCTTTTCGTCCTTCGTCGGCCGGCCGCGAAAAGCGGCTCAGAAGCGATTCGGAAGTGGAGCTGCCTTCTTTTTCCTCGCGACTCAAAGCCACCGGGAAAAAAACATTTCCGACGTCCTTCATGCAGGCCGCCAGAATTTGATCGTCTTCGACGTGATAGAGGGAGGGCTCGGTCATGGCGATATCGAAAAAGCAGGCCTTGGCCCCGCCATTTTTTAAATAGAGGATGAGCGGAGCGTACATTTGCCGCGGCCAGGGCCAGGAAATCCCCTGAGCTTTGTAGACATCCAGGCTGTATTGATCGACGAGGACAAGGACGATATTCCTATCCGCGCGGGCCGGCGAGGCGAAGATCCTTAATCTTGCGTCCCATAATTTCCACTCGAGCGACTGATAAAAATTCAAGGAATAAAAGACCAGGGCGACCCCGAAGGCCGCCGCGCCGACCAGCATGCCGCGGATAAACTTGTTTTTCACAATTTTCTAAGCTTGGCACACATCCGGTATGTGTACCCGTTTCTTTATCTTAATGAGCTGAAATACTGCTTGAAGCGCAGCGTTCTGACATTCTCCAATTTCGGCACGCTGCTCAAGCCGGCGATTTCTGCCTTGAGCTTGTCGATCCGCTGTTCGGGCGTCGGGTGGGTTCTAAACCAGCCTTTTCCGGCCGCCGAAGAAGTGTCGCCGACCATGGTTTGTAAAAAACGGGTGATTCCGTCGGGATCATAGGCCGTTTTTGCGCCGAACGTCACGGCCAGCTTGTCGGCTTCGTATTCATACTTACGGTCATAGCCCCGTTCGATGAGCTGGCCGACGATATCGGCCAGAACGTTTTCAAATATTGCGGTCAGCTGGGAAAGCTGCGCGGGAGCGAAACGCTGGGCGGCTTCCGATCCCAGGATTTTAAACACGTCCAGCAGGCGGGATTTTTTAATGGCCTGGAGCCCATGTTTGGCGCAGACATGGCCGATTTCATGGCTAAGAACCAGGGCCAGCGTGTCCTCGTCCTTGCACCGCCGGAGCAATCCCTTGGTGATGAAAATCATCCCTCCGGGCGCCGCCAGGGCGTTGAGTTCCTCCGTATCCAAGATCAGAAAATGATAGCCCGCGTAAATTTCGGGACGGTTTGAATAGAGAGCCAGGGAATTCCCGACGATGTTGACATACTGCGTGAGCGAGTCGTTGTTGTAAACGGAGTACTTCGAAAGAATCAGCGCCGCCACGGCGCGTCCGATATAATATTCTTCCTCTTCCTTGATATCGGCGAACGTACTGCGCAGGGCCTCACCCGTTTTGAGCAGAGTGTCTTTGTCTTTATCGCTGATTTGCCCGGTTTGATTCAGGACATTGACTCCCTGTTCGACGACCGAACAACCGACGAGAGACAATCCCAATCCTAAACAGACTAAGGCCAAGGTATAGGTTCTCGCGGCTCTCATTTTGCACCTCGGAATTCGCCCAGTTTGCCTTTCTTTAGGAAATCCTCGATCTGGACCGGCAGGACTTTAATGGCGATCATTTTATCGACCCAGATGAAACTCACCTCACCGTGCTTGGCTCTATAGCTCTCTTCCACTTGCTTGTTGAACCCTTTGCCGGCCAGAGCCACTTCGCTCGCTTTGGTCTGGGTTTTCATGTCTTTGTCCATGGCCAACAGGTTGAATTTTGGGATTTCTACGGCGCTCGAATGGATCCAGCCGACAATTCCGGCCGCGGTTTTCACTTGGATCCAGCCGTTTTCCTCGCTAACCCTTGTCAGGCGGTCCCCGGCCTTGAGAGCGACCACGGCCTGGGAAAAGAACTGGGGGCTTTTTCGCAGCTGCGTGGTTTGGATTTTAACCACTACCGTGTCCGCCGCGAAGACGACGAGAACGACGACTAGGGCCCACATCAATAAGACCAGGGAGACGTAACGATTAGATTTTTTCATAGGTCTCTCCATACCTTTTATTCCCCCTTGATTGACCAAGGGGGTAGGGGAATTAATATCACTAAGATGAAGTCTTCATTCATACTTTATCTCTCTTTCCCCCTTGATTGACCAAGGGGGTATGGGGATTAATATCACTAAGATTAAGGTCTTCTTTCATGCTTTATCTTTATTCTTCATTCCGCTTATTCCATAATTAATCACATCCGCGGAAAATAAGATACTTACTATCATAGGG
>Ga0315281_10011746_pt1 | contig 11982 bp, 8 predicted proteins | sample YL17G07_0_MG_FD_204540 | JGI IMG/M metagenome (GOLD analysis project Ga0315281, IMG submission 204540) | Sediment microbial communities from Yellowstone Lake, YNP, Wyoming, USA - YL17G07_0 | ecosystem: Environmental > Aquatic > Freshwater > Lake > Sediment | place: USA: Wyoming | collected... | reverse complement strand
TTTTCCTCACAACCTCATAGATGTGGTGGAAGGCTAACATGGGGAGTCCCAGTTGTCGGTACTTCTCCTTGATCCCGAACATCAACAACCGCAATCCGTTGATCTCCCGCCGATACATGAGGAACTTTAGCAAACCCATCAGACCGATCCGCCCGTTGAGACGCTTGAGCAAAGGGTTGATGTCAGGAAAAATCACGCAGAACGCTGCAGGTTCATGCTCATAATAGATGAAGAAAACTAAGTCCGGATCCAAGAATTCCATTACGTTCTTTTGAATGTCTCGCATCTCATTATCGTTCAGGGGGACGAAACCCCAGTTACCAGACCAGGCGGCATTATATATCTCCCTAATCAGAGCAAACTCAGAGTCCGCATCCTTTGGACGAGAGAGCCTGATGTGAATACCTCTTTTCTGAGTGATCCGTTCAGCAAGACGATCCATCCACTCGGGAAGCCGGTAATCGCCATCTATCAGGAAAGCCAGCAGGTCCTTTTCTTTGGTGAAGCCGCACGATTCGACCAACCCTGGGTAGTACGGCGGGTTGTAGGCCATCATCAAGGTAGGCGGATAATTGAATCCCTCAATGAGCAGCCCCACCTCGTAATTGCTAGACGGGTTGAGCGGACCTCTCATGAAGGTCATCCCCTTCTGGTGAACCCACGTCTCCACGGAAGAAAAGAGGGCTGCCGCGGCCTCCGGATCGTCAGCGCATTCGAAAAATCCCCAAATACCCATCTTTTCGTTGTGGAACTGGTTATAATGGCGATCTATGATGCCCACGATCCTTCCCACCGTCTCCGAACCGCGTCTGGCCAGAAAGACGATGCGCTCGGAAAACTCCCAGAAAGGGTGTCTGCGGGGGTCCAGCATCCGGCGAACCTCCTTCTTAAGAGGGGGGACCCAGTTGGGATACTCAGCATAGATCTTCCATGGCAGGTCGATGAAGTCCTTTAATTCAGATCCTCCTTCTACAGTAATGATCTCCATGCCGGCCATGATTGTTCCCTTCGAGAGGTTATCACCGAAACATTTCTTACCCTATACTCGCACTGACCTGTTTTTCAGATCTCAAACGGTCCGGGCTTGGTCACCTATCAAAAATGTGGAAATAAGCCACAATAATATGCGTCAGTAATCTTTAAAAAGATTTGTATCGACAATTACCGATATCTGTTCAAAACCCCTTGAAGGATTAGCTGACTTTCTTGGTCCTGTCTCTTGTAAGCGAGATATTCTTCCTTTTCCATTTCGAAAAGCTGTCTTTTGTATCGAGCTGTCAAATCATACCATTGACTCATTCGTTTCTCAAGTCGTTGTTCAACAGGGATCTTAAGTGAATCCATATATGCAAGAATCGTAAGATAATAGCGCAGTACATTACTTTCGACTGCACCCCTTAGACCACCCGCATAAACAGGATTACCGTCGCTATCCGTACCGATTACACTGAAACCGATCCTACCGCCACCGAATATTGAGAAGTAGCTTTTCATAAGGAAATATCCCAAGGAGCTGTAACGATAAGAATACCTTAAATGAATAAATGTCTTGTCTTGGTCTAATGGTATCGCCTCAAGTCCGAACTGGTGATCCTTTGTCCTAAAGGGCCCCTCACGTGCGGCAAGTGAAATAGCAAAAAATCCGGGCTGTTGCGCAATGACGCGGTATTCGAAATTCATTTGATAGGCGTCCTTAAGAGGGTCTTGGAATTTCTTGATATTATAAAGAGTTAGCAGCCATGTATCCTTCACCTTCTTATAGGTACATGCTCTTACATTACTATGAAGCAAAACGATATCGCACCAGTTAGTGGGCAACTGAAGCTCATTTTCTACAATATCGAAAGGATATTTAATAGTGCCGTAGATATCGACATGGGGGGCATTTTTACTCACGGAGGATTCTAAGTAGAAAGGAATAGTCAAAGAACTTTTTTCCAGTTCTTTTTCAATCTTATGGTATTTATCGATAAGAGATTCATGTCCTGTATGCAACGAGTCATCAGCGTATGGAATTTCACACCACTGGGAGAATAGAAAAAATGAGATTACCAAGAAAAGACATAAAACACGAGTCACGCGCATGTTGGTTCTCCTCGATCTTAATGATTTCAGCCGTTCTAATTCGCCCGATCGAAAGGCAACAGAAAATGACAGTATTCTGTTTAGGAAATTATCCTACTTTGAAATTAACACGACTGTCTTTTAGTTTCTCCCGGACCAACTCCCGGGACCACAAAGGCTTCCGAACCCTCCGAGGACGCCTTGTCTGCCCTTTTAAAGAAGTCAAATCCTTTGGATCAAATCCCTTCAGCCATCGATACAGCGTCGCTCGGCTTATCCCAAACGTCTGACACACCAGTTTCACATCTTCCGTCTCCCCATAGATCCTTAGAGCCCTAAGACGATCAAACTCCTTCTGGCCGAGTTCGGGAGGCACATGCTTGGAAAGCCGATAAAACCCTTTCGCAATACTAAAAACTTTCATCGAGGGGTAGTCTCCTTCCCATGATATTTACCCCTCTAGTCTAATTCATTTCTGTTTCATATGTATCTGAACGAGTTCATGTCTTCTCGATCTATTGCTGGTTCGAAAGATCCAAAGGAACATTCATTCGTATGATGACCAGAATCATAAAAATAGTAATTGCAAACGGGTTGCCAACAACCGGAAAAAAACCCGAAGTTTGGAATCATCCTTTAATAATAGGGGATTAGATTAATAGGAGAGAACAGTAGAGAAGTATGAAACTATTTGTTTTGCCTCAATATTTGGTGGAACCTCAATATATTGAGGGATAGGTTGAGGAGAGCCAGACAGCTTAAGAAACTGCTGGTATCAGAAAATGAGAACAGCATAAACAATTAAGAGGGTCCAGAAGACGATACTTCCAAATTTGGGGGTCACCTTATCCGCAAGTTCGACGACTTACGCTGTTTGGTTAATGACGAAGATGATGAAAAAAAGGAGAATGAAGATACTCGCAAGAAAGGTAACTTTTTGATGGTCTTATTCATCTCTTGCTCTAAACTGCACTGACCTGTTTTTCAGATTTCAAACGGTCCTAGCTTGGTCACCTATCAAAAAAAATTCTAATGGCAAAATAATTCTAAGTCAATAAAAACAAACCTGCAGTATTATAAAATAATTTTTCAGGTAATTCCTCAGTTACGGGGTCCGATTGCTGCCGTAGCATGTAACTCAGCTTTTCAGGACTGTTGAATCAGGGCTGAAGCCCTGAGTTACACCGTTGACCGGAAGGTTTATGTTCAGAAACTGAGGGATTACTCTCCTATTATAAATTCTTGTTGATTATCTTAAAAATCCAAGTAGAATATTGCTGAAGGGAATGGTCATCAATATTAACCTTTAACCTAGGGGGTGGTCATGTGATTAGAAAAATAATTCAGATTTATAAAAATATACTAAGGCCCCGTCTGAAGAAGATTCTTATTGGATTCATCATCTTCTTTGTCGTCTTTACCCTCGTCGGCTTTTTTGTTCTGCCTCCAATCTTAAAATCGATATTGATAAAGCAACTTTCTCAGAATCTTCATCGGGACGTGACAATCAACCAGATCAAGATCAATCCTTATGCCCTTTCTGTAACGGCAAGAGACCTGATGATAACGGACCGGGGAAGTTCCGAAACCTTTGTATCATGCGAGGAAATCTTCTTGAATCTCCAGAGCCTCTCTGCTCTTAGAATGGCTTTGATTCTTAAGGAAATTCGGTTAACCAAACCTTTCATTAAGATCACTCGTCATCAAGACATGTCTTATAATTTTTCTGATTTGATTGAAAAGAAGGAAGCTAAACCCCCAGAGAAGGAAAAGTTGAAACCCTTAAGGTTTTCATTGAATAACATCAGAATAGAAAACGGGAGCATCGATTTTTTTGACGAACCCAAACAGACAAAACATACGATCAGAGAATTGAATATCGGTGTTCCGTTTTTATCAAACATCCTTTCCTATGTCCAAATATATGTACAACCCGAATTTTCAGCTAAAATTAATGGCACTCCCTATTCTATCCAAGGGAAGACAAAACCTTTTGCGGATTCCCTCGAAACCTCTCTTGATATCAATATTAAAGATCTTGACATTCCTTATTACATTGCCTATGTCCCCACGAAAATGAATTTTAAGATTGTCTCGGCATTCCTGGATACACAGACAAAAATCTCTTTTATTGAAATCAAGGGTAAGAAGCCTTCCCTCATAGTCGTAGGAAATGTCTCCCTGAAAAAGATAGCCGTTGACGATCAACAGAATAAACCCCTATTACGACTTCCTTTATTCGAAATCTCCATTGCTGAGTCAGAGCTGCTCTCTAAAGTCATTCATTTAGCAAAAGTATCTATTCAATCCCCTGAATTGGAAATACGGCGTGATGCAAAAGGGACGCTCAACGTCTTATCCTTCTTGCCAGAAACGAAAGAGACGAAACCTACTCCTAAAAAGGAAGGGGAGTCAACACCTTTATCCATAGATGTCGATGAGGTACAATTGGCAGGAGGAAAAATCTCTTTTTCGGACCTCACGCCTTCTGAACATTTCACTATTGCTGCAAAAAACCTGGAGTTGAGAGTAGAAAACATCTCGACAGCTAAAAATAGTAAGAGTAAATTCTCACTTTCTCTCCTTCTGGATAAAAAGGGAAAGATTTCCACAACGGGATCGATTGGCATTGATCCTATCGCAGCAGAACTAAAAATGGACATGAAGGGTATTGGGATTGGCTTATTCCAATCGTATTTTACTGATAAAGTAAAGGTCACCGTTACAGGCGGCACCTTCTCGACAACAGGTAACCTTTTGTTGGGGATTGCGGATGATAAGGAGCTTAAGGCCAAATATAGAGGCAGTGCGATTTTATCCAGTTTCTCTTCGATTGATAAACTGAATGGAGAGGACCTCCTTAAATTCGAATCCCTTTCATTGAGTGATCTGAATGTCGGATATACCCCTCTCTCGATTGACATCAAAGGTGTTTCTTTGACCAACTTCTACGCTCGCGTATTGGTCAACTCCGAAGGAAAAATCAATCTTCAGGAGATCATGAAGACTGAAGAATCGAAAACAGAGCCTCCCCCAACTTCTCCTCAACAGGGGAAAGAAGTGGTCTCTCCGAAGGACAAAGAGCCCTCAAAGAATATTAAGATCGGCCAGATCACTCTTCAGGGAGGGAAGATAGACCTGTCAGACAAATCGGTCAAACCAGAGTTTTCAATGAACCTGTCAGAGATGGGAGGAAGAGTATCCGGGCTTTCGGCTGCGGAGAATACGACAGCGGACGTTGAACTTCGAGCAAAACTTAATGATTATGCCCCTCTTGAGATCACTGGCAAAGTTAATCCTCTAAGAGAAGACCTTTTTGTAGACCTCAAGGTCAGAATGAAGGATTTAGATCTAAGTCCAACAACACCCTACTCTGGGACATATGCCGGCTATAGCATTGAGAAGGGGAAACTCTCCTTTGATTTGAAATATCTAATTGTTAAGAAGAAGCTTGAATCGCAAAATAATATCTTCATCGATCAATTTACCTTCGGCGATAAAGTCGAAAGTCCTAAGGCAACCAAGCTACCTGTTAAGCTTGCCGTTGCCCTTCTGAAGGACAGGAAAGGGGAGATTAAACTGGACCTTCCTGTGACAGGAAGTTTGGATGATCCTAAATTCAGTATATGGGGAATCATCCTGAAGATAATCATCAACCTGATCTCAAAAGCTGCCACCTCACCTTTTTCACTTCTTGGTGCAGTGTTCGGAGGTGGAGAAGAGCTGAGTTTCGTAGAATTTGATTTTGGTAGCACAACCATCACAGAACCGAATGTAAAAAAATTAGATACCATTGTAAAAGCCCTCCACGATAGACCTTCCCTCAAAATGGATATTGAAGGCCATGTGGATATGGAGAAAGACAGGGATGGTTTCAAGCAATATCTTGTTAACAGAAAAGTGAAGGCACAAAAATTAAAGGAAATGGTTAAGAAAGGGCAGCCTGTCGTTCCGGTGGATGATATTAAAATCGAACCTCCTGAATACGAAAAATATCTAAAAATGGCTTATAAGGAGGAGAAGTTCCCAAAGCCCAAAAATGTGATCGGCATGGCGAAGGATTTACCTGCCCCGGAAATGGAAAAATTGATGCTCACCCATACCGAGATTAAGGAGGGTGACCTGAGAATCCTTGCCTCCCAACGGTCCATGAGGGTAAAAGATGCCATCCTAAAATCCGGGCAGGTTGAACCAGAGAGAGTGTTTATCCTTGAACCAAAATCTCTTGCACCTGAAAAGAAGGAAAAAATCAAAGATAGCCGTGTTGATTTTAAACTTAAATAAAAATCTCATTTCAAAAGGAGGAGCCAGTGATGTTTAAGGAATTTAAGGAATTTGCTATCAAAGGGAATGTCATTGACATGGCGGTCGGAATCATTATTGGAGCTGCCTTCGGCACCATTGTCAACTCATTGGTTCAAGATGTGATCATGCCACCTATTGGTCTGCTTCTCGGAAATGTCGATTTTACCAATATTTTTGCTGTCCTCAAAGAAGGCAAGGTGGCCGGGCCTTATGCCTCGGTCGCTGCTGCGAAATCAGCAGGGGCAGTGACCATCAACTTTGGTGTGTTCGTGAACACCCTCATCAGCTTTATCCTTATTGCCTTTGCTGTATTTCTTCTTGTGCGAACCATTAATAAAATGAGACGTGAAGAGGAAGCCCCACCTGCTGCCCCAACAACAAAAGATTGTATTTACTGTTTCTCAAAGATTCCGATTAAGGCAACACGTTGTCCAAACTGTACTTCTGAGTTGAAGGCAGTTTGAAAGACTTTACACGCCTCATTCATTTGGTTTATTTCAGATTTCTGATCAAACCAAAATAGAACGGGAGAAACCCCATGGTATCACGCATCCTCTATTTTTTTAAGACCGGTATATGGGAAATTAAATTAAAAGATCTTTCACCCTTAGAAGCCTTTTTCATTAAATACCTTCGCATTATTCTTTTGGCATCAAGAGGATTTATTAGAGATCATTGTCAGAAGACCGCATCAGTTTTGACTTATTATTCTTTGCTTAATATTGTTCCTGTGGTCGCCGTAGCCTTTGCGATGGCTAAAGGTTTCGGTCTTGAAAAACTCATCGAAAAACAGATCCTCCAAATGGCAGAGAAGGCAAATTGGCAAGCGGATATCACCACTCAGATCATTTCCTTTTCTCACAAAATCCTTGAGCAGGCAAAGGGTGGTTTAATTGCTGGTGTCGGAATAGTATTGCTGCTCTGGACGGTCATATCCATAATGGGAAAAATCGAAGAGTCTCTTAACGAAATCTGGGAAATAAAGAAATCAAGGACACTCATAAGAAAATTTAGCGATTATATGGCAATGATGGTCTTTGGCCCTGTTCTTCTTATCATTTCCAGCAGTGCGACCGTCCTTGTGGCAAGTCAAGTGAAAGTGATCGTCAATAAAATCGCCGTCCTGGGAGTTTTCAGTAAGGTCATTTTTCTCCTGTTGAATCTACTGCCCTATGTATCCATTTGGGTTCTCTTAACGATGCTCTATCTGATCATGCCAAACACCAGAATTCCGCTCAGGTCAGCCATTTTGGGAGGTATCACAGCAGGGACGATTACCCAGATCGTTCAATGGATATACATTAAGTTCCAGATTGGGGTAGCAAGTTATGGTGCCATTTACGGGAGCTTCGCGGCCCTGCCCCTTTTCTTGGGTATGCTTCAAATGAGTTGGATGATCGTTCTTCTCGGTGCAGAAATCGCTTATGCCAACGAGCATTATGAAACGTTTGGCTTTCATCCAGACTATTCCAGGATGAGTGTTTCATCCAAAAAACTTCTCATGCTTAGGATCTTCCACCTTCTCACTAAGAAGTTTTCTCTGGGAGAAAAGCCCTTAAGTGTCAGCCAGATTGCTCATGCCTTGGAGATTCCGGTTCGCCTGGTACAGCAATTTCTTCATGAATTAAGCGATGTGGGCCTGGTGGTTGAGACGGTAAAAGGAATCAAGGACGAGGTCGCCTTTCAACCAGGACGAACGATTGAAAACATTACAGTCAAATTCGCTCTGGATGAGTATGAGAAATACGGAATCACAAAGATCCCTGATTATCAGTCTGAAGAAGTGGAGAAACTTTACAAGCATCTGAAAGATATTTCGGAAACCATCGAGAAATCACCTTCAAACGTCCGCATAAAAGAGATATGAGAGAGGTTTGTTTCATTGACAAATGTGTCTGAAATCCCTTATAAAAAGAATAGATGTCAACAATTCTTGTGACAGGTGGGGCTGGATACATCGGAAGTCATGTAGTGAGGGAACTTCTCCGGCGAGGCCACAATCCTATCGTTTTTGATAATCTCCAAACCGGTCATCGAAAAGCCACAAAAAATGCGCATTTCATAGAAGGAAACCTATCTGATCAAAAAAAACTTAAAGAGACTTTTCAATCCTACCCAATTGATGCTGTAATGCATTTTGCAGCAGACTGCTTGGTGGGGGAATCCGTTCAGAATCCGGTAAAATATTTCAACAATAATGTGAAAAATAGCCTAAAACTAATTGAAATAATAGAAGAATTTAAAGTAAAGAAAATTGTATTTTCTTCCTCTGCTGCGGTCTATGGAGAGCCTGGAAAAATCCCTATTTCCGAGGAACATCCCTGCGCTCCAACGAATCCATATGGCGAAACAAAATGGATTTTTGAAAAGGTGCTACAGGCCTTTCATGATGCTGGAAAATTAAACTACATCTCTCTCAGGTACTTCAATGCAGCAGGAGCCGATCCAGAGGGTGAAATTGGAGAGGATCACTCTCCAGAAACCCATTTGATCCCTTTAGTGATCAAAGCAGCTTTGGATGGAATTTCTGTTCCTGTTTTCGGTACCGACTATAATACGCCCGATGGAACTTGCATCCGCGACTATATCTATGTGACCGATCTTGCCCTGGCGCATATATTAGCCCTCCGGAAATTGGAGCAAGAACAAATAAATAGTATTTATAACCTGGGAAATGGCAATGGATATTCAGTGAGAGAAGTGATTGAAACGGTAAAAAAAGTAACTGGAAGAAAGATTGCTGCTGTCGATTTGCCAAGGAGACCAGGTGATCCTGCCCGACTGGCGGCCAGTTCAGAAAAAATTAGGGAAGAACTTGGATGGATTCCCAAATATCCCAATCTGGAAACGATCGTTGAAACCGCCTATCAGTGGCATAAAAAGCACCCGAAGGGATACAACGATAAATCATAAATACGAAGCACCTGCTTGCGCGTAGCCGCTTAGGCGAAGGCAGGCGAAATCCTAATAGATGGAAAGAAAGCAATGTCAAATGTCAAAGCTCAAAGTTCATGGTTCGACAAGCTCACCATGATTTCATCCTGAGCATGTCGAAGGATGGTATTTGCCTGCCTGCCGGTAGGCAGGGATTTTGACATTTGAACTTGGGGGAGAAAAGAAATGTGCGGTATCTTTGGAATTTATAATCATCCTGAAGCATCAAACCTCGCTTATTTAGGTCTCTATGCCCTTCAGCATCGCGGTCAGGAGAGTTCTGGAATTGTCTCATCAGACAATAGACAACTCCATCATTACCGACAGATGGGACTGGTCTCTGAAATCTTTAATAAGGATATTTTGAAGAAACTCTCCGGGAAAAGTGCTATCGGTCATGTCCGATACTCCACTGCTGGTTCGAGCGAGCTCAAAAATGCTCAGCCTTTTGTCGCGGATTACTACAAAGGAAACCTGGCCATTGCCCACAACGGCAATCTAACCAATGCCTTTCTGATTAAAAGCGAACTCGAATCCAAGGGATCCCTTTTCCAATCGAACATGGACACCGAAGTGATCGTTCACCTCATCGCACGGTCTAAGGAGAAAAACTCCATTGAGCGGATAGTCCACGCCCTTAAACAGGTTGAAGGGGCCTACTCTTTGCTCATCCTGACGGAAAAGGAAATGGTCGCCGCGAGAGATCCTTTTGGCTTCAGACCCCTGGTGCTTGGCCAGCTGAAGGAGGCACCTGTGGTTGCCTCCGAGACCTGCGCTTTTGACCTCATCGGGGCCAAGTTTGTGAGGGAGATCGAACCAGGAGAAATTCTCCTCATTAATGAGGAAGGAATCAAATCTTTCAAGCCTTTTCCTCAGAAACAACATCATCAGTGCATCTTCGAGTTCATTTACTTCGCTCGGCCGGATAGTTTCCTTTTCAAAAGAAGTGTCTATGAGGTCAGAAAATCATTTGGAGTTCAACTCGCCATGGAAGCGCCTGTGGATGTAGATATGATTGTCCCCATCCCGGATTCCGGATTCCCTGCCACGTTGGGCTATGCGGCTGAATCGAAAATCCCTCTGGAGCTCGGGATGATAAGAAATCACTATATTGGACGGACATTCATCGAGCCTGAGCAGCGAATCCGCCATTTTGGCGTCAAGATCAAGCTGAATCCAGTAAGAGAATTGCTCAAAGGCAAAAAGATCGTCACTGTGGATGACTCCATTGTCCGCGCAACCACCAGCCGAAAGATCAACAAGATGTTCCGAAACGCTGGCGCCAAAGAAATTCATGTGAGGATCAGTTCACCGCCGATTACTCACCCCTGTTTTTTCGGCATCGATACGCCAAAAAGATCCGAGTTGATCGCCTCTTACCATGAGGTAAAGGAAATTCAGAAGTTTATTAATGCAAGTTCCTTACATTATTTAACTTTAGAGGGTTTGAAAAAATGTGTGAGGGAGGATGCTGAATCTTTTTGCTACGCTTGTTTTACAGGGGATTACCCCATCCCATTCCAGATGGATTTAGAGTAGGTTCGGTTTCTTATGAACACTTTGGTTTGATCTTCTTTAAACTCTTCCCTTGTGGTTGTTTCGGTTTACTCGCTGTGATTTTTTTCATTTCCGCCATACCCGCGATCAGCTTTTGCCATTCAAATTTAATCCGCTCTCTTTCCTTTTCAACTCTTAAAATTTTCCGATAGACAGAAAGCACCCGTAAGGCAATCTTTGCTTTTGCGTCACTTTCCTGTCTCCCGTCGCAATAATCCCTGAGATACTTCTCCGCTGTGTCCACCAATGGTTTAAAGAGTTCTGAATCCTTTTTCTTCATTTTCTCCATCCTTTATTCTTTTTACTTTACTGGATGCGGAAAGTTTAACAAGAAATGTAAGCAGATGCAATTAATAATCTTCTTTATACTCCCAAGTCCTCTGACTGAATTTTTAAGTCAAGTCTGATACAGGAGGATGAGGCCCGAGGAGAGGCGACAGAAGTGATGAGACTCAAATCAAAGTTCTCTGCCGAACGTTTTGTCAGGACGATTTCCCAGAAGAATCAAACTTAAATAGATTGTGTAACTAACGGCCTGCGCAAGGTGGGCCTGAAGTGAGGAGGTCCGTCGGATCGGCTGGAAAATCTGTCATACACCACTTATTCCAAAAGACTTATCTTTACTTCTTCGGATATCTGGGATGGGCCACCCCTTCGGTAGGTTTTCCAAAAGAAGCTGTATCCAGATTACGTAGAGGATGATTTTTCTCGTACATCGGCTTGAGTCTTTTCGCTCTTACTCCTTCTGGGTAGAACTTTGCAATAGCTGCCTGACCCCGGTCGAGAGGAACATTTTCAATGACATAGTCAACCCTACCCAGACCATTTTCCACTCCTCCATAGACCTGTTGCTCAATATCTTTACCTTTGATGAGGTTTAACTTTTTCGAACCCGGAGCAAGGGCATTAAATTCTTCTGCTTCAGAGTTAATCAGTCCTGGTGCCTCATTCATCAGGTCAATGCAAGCCTTATCCACAGCCACCGGGTCCAATGAGGCTAATACCCCAATACCATTCACAAAAGGTGTATCCGTCCATCCATAGCAGTCACAGGCAGGAGTGATATCCATAGCATAGTTAATGAAGAATATCCCCCCTGGTTCCTTCGTCATCATCGTGGCC
>Ga0315281_10011745_pt1 | contig 11983 bp, 5 predicted proteins | sample YL17G07_0_MG_FD_204540 | JGI IMG/M metagenome (GOLD analysis project Ga0315281, IMG submission 204540) | Sediment microbial communities from Yellowstone Lake, YNP, Wyoming, USA - YL17G07_0 | ecosystem: Environmental > Aquatic > Freshwater > Lake > Sediment | place: USA: Wyoming | collected... | reverse complement strand
TTAAGCGACAAATTAGCCAAGGTAACCGATGCGGCCGATCAGAATAGTTTACAGGCTTTAAAGACCATAATTAACAAGCCAGACAGTACCGAGGCTGAAAAAAACGAGATCATGGATAAATTCAGCAATATTATCAAAGAGAAAGAAGATGCAATTAATAAGCTAGTTATAAGAGACGAAATAAGCCAAGCAACATCAACTGCCGATAAATTTCCGATAAATGCAGTCTTGGTCAATCAATCCGATCAAGCAAAAGAGCTGCTTGACCAGATAAGGAAGGAAGTGGCGGATAATGATCTAAAAGCAGCGTTGGAAACTTTAAAAACTCTTAATGAAATTATAGGTGGAGCAGAAAGAATATTGACTAATTCGCAGTTAAATAGCGCTGTCATGCTGGAAAGTAAGTCGATAAATTCGGAAAATGCCAGTACTTCACAGGATAAAGCCAGTTCTTCCCCTCCTGGACTGAATCAATAATGGGCATTTGGTGAAATTATCGGATTGACGGTTTTTGTTATCCACAGTGATTTTTTTGACAAAAACAGCCATTTTATAATAGAATACAGGCAAGTTAAATTAAAGAAAAAAAGACCATTTGCCCCGCTGATTAGCGGTTTGGCAATAAGAATGGAACGAAAGGTCGACAGGTATTCGGGGTTGAAATTCCCTGAATATTTTGTGTTTCGTTCTTGGTGGCTTTTTGAAATAAAAAAATAAAAAATAAGTCGAAAATTCAAAGAATGAGTTTCTAATCTGGTCCCCCATTTCGCTGATTTATTTCGGTGGATTGCCAATAAGGGGGGGTGGCAGATATTTTCTGTCGGCGACTTAAAAAAGGAGTCGGGCAGAGTTTGCAGGATAATTACTTGCAGACAGAAACCTCGAGGACACCTCGTCTTTCCGCCTATGGCGGATTGGCAGGGGGATGAAATCTTGTTTTGTCGAAACAGGATTTGAGAGGTCAGAAACGATTCTTTGAAAATTCCGCTGATTAATTTTTTAAAAAATTAATTGTCGGAAACAATAATTAAATTAAAAAATGAGTAAAAAATTACAAAAAGTTTTTTCTGTAACGACTAGCCTTACCACCATCCTTATGATGTCTGGTATCGCGACTTTGGCTCCGTTAGCGACTAATGCAGCTGTCGCCGGCATTAATGAAGGCGACACCATTCGGGTTGCTAACACCTTTGATGTCTATATAGCCAAATACGTTGGAACCAAGATGTTCAAGAGACTTATCTTGAACCCGGAAGTTTTCAACAGCTATCAGCATCTGAGCTGGAGCAAAGTTAAGACAGTTACCCAGGCTCAAATGGATCAGTTTACGAATTCAAGCCTGGTGAGAGCTTTGGGTGACACGAAAGTTTACATGCTGACTCCAAACGGCGATGTCGGCACTAAACAATGGTTGAATATGTCAGCGGAAGGATTCACGGCTGCGGGCTATGATTGGGATTCGATCTACGTTATAAACAACGTTGATCGCGACAACTATACTACCGGCACTGATATCACAGGTGCTGGTGCGACAACCACTCCGGGTCCGGCTGGTGCTTTGACAGTGGCTTTGGCCTCTGACACTCCGGCGGCTGGTGTGGCTCCTTTGAAAGCGGCCCGCATTCCGTTTACTAAAGTGAACTTTACTGCCGGCGCTTCTGATGTAACAATTACGGCGTTAACAGCACAGCGAACTGGCTTATCTGCTGATGCAGTTTTATCTTCAATTGTTTTGATTGATCCAGTTACTAATCTTCAGGTTGGCCTGAACCAGACTTTGGACGCAAACCATCAGGTAACATTTCGCGAAACCCTAACGATTCCGGCCAACACTACCAAGAGTTACATCTTGGGAGCTAATATGCGAACGACCGCAGCCGCCACCCATGCTGGCGAAATTGCTTCGTTGAGCTTGACTGGTATCACTACTGCTGCCACGGTTAGCGGCGTTTTGCCGATTACCGGCAACGGTCAGACAATTAATGAGACCTTAACGATTGGTACCGTTACACCCGCTACCGGTTCGCTTAATGCGGCAACGACCACTAAAGAGGTTGGTACGACCAATTACAATTTTTCATCTGTAAAGTTTACGGCTGGTTCAACTGAAGATATAACTGTTTATTCTATCAGATTTAATCAGTCTGGTTCGGCAGCTACGTCTGATTTGGCTAATGTAGTCGTATCAGACGGCACGACTAACTACGCCACGACCGTTTCTTCGGATGGTAAATATTACACGGCTTCTTTTGGCACGGCAGGAATTTTGGTCGCCAAGGGCATGTCACATGAATTTACGGTTAAGGCAGATATTTTCAGCGGTTCAGTCCGTACTATTAAATTTGATATTTATCGGGGTACGGATGTTGTTGTTAAGGGCAATACTTACGGCTACTACCTGACTTTGGAAGCTCTTAACAGCGGTTGGTGGCATACCGCAACTAATCCAGTCTTTACAGCCGCTGCTATTACGATTGGCACGGGTTCATTGAGAGTTGATAAAAACACGGCGTTAGCGCCGGCGGCTAATGTGACCAAGGGCGACACTGGCGCTATTTTAGGCGCGTTTGACTTTGTGGTTCAGGGCGAGGCGGTTAATGTCACTTCACTGGTTTTGGATTTAGAAATGACTGGCACCGGCTCTTCATCTGATCTTACCAACATTACCTTGACTAAGTCTGACGGAACGGTTTTAGCCGGTCCGGTGGATGGTGCAGATGATTCTACTGCCCTCAAGGACGGCTCCGCTACTTTCAGCGGAACTATTTCCTTCCCGGTCGGCACGACCCCTGTTTTGGTTAAAGGCAAACTAAGCACTGATTTTGCGGCTGACGACACAATTGTGGTTAGCTTCGGTCCGCCTTCTACCACGATAACCGGCATTACCGGCGCGACTACAGGCAATACTATTACGGCATCGCCTACTTCTAATATTTTGGCAAACACCATGACAGTAAAATCAGGATCTTTGCTGGTCAGCGTGGCTGGGACACCAGTAAGCCAGAGTGTGGTTAAAGGCACACAGGGCTTTACCTTCACCAATTTTGTGATTGATGCGGCTAATTCCGGCGAAGATGTGAAAGTCACTCAGGTTATAGTTACGGACACTTCTGAGGCCGACTATCAGTCTGACATCACAGGCATGCAGTTATGGGATGGCGCGACAGCGCTCAATACTGGCACCAATGTGGTTAATCCGCCAAACTACGCATCTGCAAGTCAGACTTTGACCTTTAATCTGGATACCGGTTTGATAATTTCTAAGGGAACCCAAAAGACTATTGCTCTTAAGGGCAATATCAATGGTGCTGCGACCGCCAAAAATCATATTTTCGGCATCGCAGCCAGCGCCATCACGGCGACTGGTGTTTCTACGACTCAAACCGTTTCCGCGACCATTACTGCAGCAACTGGTCAGACCATGGCTGTCGTGTCGGCTGGACAATACAGTGTCAGATTGGATTCGTCCTCTCCGACCGGCAAACTGATTCCGGCTAATTCTACCGGTAACGTAATGACTGTTCTGCGCTTCAAAGCCACTTCTGAACAGATCAATGTGACCAGAATGCAACTTGGGTTAACTTCAGCCAGTTCTACTGGTAAAGATATAGCGAATGTCTACATCTATGATGGTTCAACTCTGTTGGGTTCAGGTTCCTTCCCGAATCTAGGTGGTGGTACTGGAGGCGCCACGGCCAGCACAACGTTTGTGTTGACCACTCCATTAGTGATTGGAGCTGACGCGGAAAAAATCGTTACCGTTAAAGCTGATATTGCCGAAATCAAGACGACCAATACCATTGCGACAGCCGGCCATATAATTGATATTAATTATATCAATTCGGTCAGCACAACCTACAACGCCGGTACGGGTCAGTCTTCGGGTACTTCTATTGCTGGCTTCACGACCGACCGCCTTAACACAGCCATAACTGACTCTTATATCTACAAATCAGTACCTTCGGTCAGCAAGTTGGCTTTAAGCAGCAACACGCTGACAAACGGCACGATTCCAATTTATAAGTTCAGAGTCGCGGCTGATGCCAAGGGCGATATTGACTTGTATCAGCTAACCTTCCAGGTAGCTACCACGAGTGCCACCTCAACTGATTTCAAATTGTACAATGTCAGTGCGTCTCCAGAAGTTCAGATAAATGCCGATTATGTAGGTGCAAAAAACAGCACCGATATGACTATGGTACTGGAGAATGCGGCTACTACTAATACATTGTTGACAATTCCGGCTGGTACGTATAAAGACTTTGAGTTGCGATCCACCTTCACCAGTGTTACCACTGGCAGCTCAATCTCGGCTCAGTTAGAAGGCGATCCAACAACTCTCTTCATAAATGTGGCCAGCGGCCAGTTTATGGATGCGGCAGCAGATGTAGCGACCGCTGGTGGTCACTTTATCTGGTCTGACTGGAGCGCTTCCAGTCACGCTGCGACTTCCGATGACTTCACTACCGGTTATCTGGTTTACGGCTTGCCATCATCCAACCTAGCGGCTGAGACCTTGAGCAAGTAATTTCGGTTTTGGACTCTTACTTCCGCTTGTGTATCCGCCGCTCAGCGGATAAGGAAGCTGTGAGAGAAAAAAGACTCCTCGCCCCGCATTTTGCGGGGCGAGGGTCTTTTAATTTTTAAAAAAATCTGGTATGATATTTGTAATATTTTTAAGCGTTAAAAAAATATTATATGGTTAAAAAACTTATCATTGTTATGGTTTTACTGGTCTTGGCGGTAGGCGGCTTCTTTTTATACCGATATTATTCTCATCAGAATAGCCAAATCCAAAACCAGGCCGAATTGACGCCAGAAAAGTTGCTAGTTTTTCAAATCAAAAACTCTAATTTATCGGCTGAACTAGTTCAAGCCTATCAGGCGAAGTTTTATCAACTTAAAGGCGTTTTGCAACAAAATCCTGACGCTTTTAATGACTGGCTAACTTTGGCTATACTGAAAAAAACGGTCAATGATTTTGAGGGTGCCAGAGACATCTGGCTTTACGGCGCAAAAATCAGGCCGCAAAGCAGCTCTCCATGGGCCAGCCTGGGCGATCTTTACGCCAATTTTTTGAAAGAACCTGACAAAGCCGAAGAAGCTTACAAAAAAGCCATTGAAATTGAACCGACTGATTATACTTTTTATTTGGCTTTGGCAGATCTTTATCGCTATAACATTCCCGGCAAGGAGACACTTTATGAGCAGACGATTCTTGATGCGCTGCAGAGGTTTCCTGAAAACATTAATTTGATTGCGCCGTTGGCCGGCTATTTCCGGCAAACCAAACAAACCGATAAAGCGATTTTGTGGTATGAAAAATTAGTCAGTTTGGATCCGCGAAATGAAACTGCCAAGGAAGACTTGGCAGAGCTCAAAGCACAAAAATAGATGGATGTTAACCTTTCATCAAAATTAGACAATCGCATTCTTTGGATTGTTAAAATATTACTGGGATTTTGTTTGGTCACGACGCTTTTTATTTCAAGCGGTCTGCTTTTTCCCTATACTGCTCCAAAAGCTTTTGCTTTTCGCATAGCAATAGAAATCGCAGCGCTTTTTTATTTTTATTTGGCATTAAAATACCGGCCGTTGAGGCCGAAGGCCAATGTTTTAGTTTGGTCGGTTTTAATTTTTTTTGCGGCTAATCTTTTTTCGGCTGTCTTTGGCGTTGACTGGTATTTAAGTTTTTGGGGAAATTTGGAACGGATGCTTGGGTTTTGGGGAATCCTACATTTCGTTTTATTTTTTTTGATGCTTAGCGCAGTTTTTAAGACCAAGTCAGAGTGGCTTGCTTTATTAAAAATTTCAGTTCTCGCCAGTTTTTTGATTGCCGCGATTGCCCTGTTGCAAAAATTTTGGAATTTGGGTTTGCTGCTGCCTCAAAGTGAACGAGTTTTTAGCGTTATTGGCAACGCCGCTTTTTTGGCCAGCTACTTGATTTTTAATATGTTTTTTGCGGTTTATTTGTTGTGGCGCGAAATAATTTTGCGTCGTTTATGGTGGCTGACTATATGGGGCGCGGGACTTTTTTTCCAAATACTTACGCTGTTTTATACCGGAACCAGAGGAGCGCTTTTGGGTCTGGCTGGGGGAGTCACAGTTTGTTTAATTTTGTTCAGTTTTTTTTGTCAGGTAAAAAAAATAAGGCGATATTTTTTGTTGGGGCTGGCTGGAATTTTAATTTCTGCCGCACTTTTTTTTGTTTTTCGCAACAACAGTTTTATCCAGCAAAGTCCTATATTGGAGCGTTTAACTTCAATTTCTTTTAAAGATGCGACAGTGCAAAATCGCTTGATTTTATGGCGTCAGGCCTGGATAGCTTGGCAGGAAAGGCCAATATTTGGCTGGGGGGCAGAAAATTACGAGGTGGCGATAAATAAATATTTTGATCCCCGCTTGAGCCCATATGAGGCCTGGTATGACCGCGCTCATAATTTTATTTTTGACTACGGCGTGTCAGGCGGCTGGCTGGGTCTGGTTAGTTTCTTGGTTTTATTTGGCGCAGCTTTTTGGTGTTTGAAAAAAAATAGATTAAAGAAACCGGCAGAAACAGGAAATGATAAAGAAATGATTTTGAAATCATCCGGCGCAATTATTTTTTGTTCGCTAATCGTCGCTTATTTAATTCAGAATTTTTTTGTTTTTGATGTTTTTGTTTCCTATCTAATGCTGTTTTTTTTGTTGGCTTTGATAAACTTCTTTTATACTCCAAATTCTTATGATAAGTCAGAGCAAGGAGGGTCAGTGCCGATTAGCGCGTCAAAAAAAATAGCAGTCATTGGTTTTGCGCTTCTTGTTTTTTCCTCGATATATTATTTGAATATTAAACCAATGCAAGCCAGTTTTCTTGCAAGTCAAATTTTATCCTTGAGACCGGAAGATCAGGGGCAGAGAGATTTATTGTTTGGGGACGCTTTATCAAAGCAGACTTTTGCTTTTGGCGAGATAGCATATCAGGTAACTTTTGACTATTTATCAAAAATAAACAGCGACCCCCGATTGACACAAAACGAAAATTTTTATAAATTAGCCTCAGGCGGTCTTGAAAAGAATATTAACCGCTCGCCCCTGCAATCAAGAAATTATGTTGCTTTGGCGTGGCTCGATCTTTATTTTTCAGATGAGCATCGGGAAAGGATTGAAAACGCGATAGGCCTGGCGCAAAAACTTAGAATATTATCGCCGGCCAAAAAAGACGCTTACCTTCTTTTGGTTGCCGCTTATTCGGTCTCAAATAATAATCAGGAAGCGCAGAAAATTTTAGAACAGGCCCAAAAAATTGATGTTGAATTGGGCAGCGAAGTCAGGCAATATTGGGAAAGTTTAAATAAAAATTAAAATTAAATTTATGGCGCAACAAAAAACAGCAAAGCTTAATGGAGCCAGCTGGCTTGTCAGGATAATTAAAATCGGACTTTTTGCCAGTTTATTTATGCCTTTAATTATCAATAGCGCTTTCATTTTCCCTTATATTTTTCCCAAACAGGCATTTTTTCAGATATTGGTGGAAATTTTATTCGGGCTGTATATTTTTTTGGCATTTTTGCAGCCGCAATATCGTCCGCGTTCTTCAAAGCTTTTTTTGGCGCTTCTTATTTATTTTGCCGTTATGGTTTTAAGTTCGGTTTTTGGCGTAAACACGTATCATAGTTTTTGGTCTGATTACGAGCGCATGGCAGGCGTCATCAGCTTAGTCCATTATCTGGGCTTTTTGTTTATTGCCGCCAATATTTTTAAAACCGATAAAGACTGGTATCGCTTTTTTGATGTGTCTATATTCGTCAGTTTGCTGGAAGCTTTATATAGCATCGGGCAGGCGCTAAACTTAACTAGCGTTGCTTATGGAGGCAGCGGCGCCAGGCTTGATGGAACCATCGGCAATCCGTCGTTTCTGGCCGGCTACATGCTTTTAAACGCTCTTTTCGCTTTTTGGCTGGCATTGGAAAAGAAAGATATCCGCTGGCGATTGTTTTATGCCGGAGTTATAGTCATTAATATATTTGTTTTATATAAAACCGCAACCCGTGGCGCAGTTTTGGCATTGGCAATCGGACTTTTTATTTTATTTTTATCTTTCGTTTTCAGCCCGCGTCAAGCAATATCAGAGATGCCGTTTAAGCAGACTGAACGTTTAAGAAAATATGCCATTTTTGCCCTGATTTTGTTTCTTTTGGTTATCGGAATATTATGGCTGGCACGCGACTCAAGCTTTATTTTAAAAAATCCGACGCTGGCTCGCGTTACCCACATTACCCTTCAGGACGCGACTGTGCAAACTCGATTTTTGGCTTGGCGTATGAGCTTGAGAGGATTTTTAGAACGTCCAATTTTTGGCTGGGGTATGGAAAATTACCAAACCTTGTTTAACAAATATTACGACCCGCATCTTTATCCAGTTGAGAGCTGGTTTGACCGTTCTCATAACGCCTATTTGGATGTTTTGGTGACGACGGGTCTGGTGGGTTTTTTGGCTTATATCGGAATTTTTGTTTTGGCATTTTGGTTTTTGTGGCGTGGCTGGCGGCAGGGGAAAATCAAATATCAGACAATGGTTATTTTTGCGGTGATTTTGATATCTTACGCCATCCAGAATTTTTTTCTGTTTGATACGCAGGTGACTTTACTGATGATTTATTTGATTTTGTCATTTATTGTTTTTTTAAGCCGGCGGGGTGAGGAACCTGTCGGCCAGCCGATAAAACCTAATTTCTTTTTCGTCGGTGTAGTCGGTTTGCTGGTTGTATTTTGTGTCTATTTTGTGAATGTGAGGCCGGGGCTGGCCAGCGAGAAAGGAATCCAAGCGGCTATGCTTTTTGGTAGCGGTAAGATTTCTGAATCAGTATCCGCTTTTCGCGACGCCTTTAGCCAGGGTACATTCGGGATGCCTGAGATAGCGACTCGTGCTCAAGATGCAGCCATGCAGATAATAAGCGGCACGCAGGAATATACCGAAAGCCAGAAAGATATGATTAAAACTGCGATTGACGGATTAAACAGAGCAATCAATGACTTTGAGCCGCAGAACGTGCGCTTTATGCAGATGTTGTCTAACATTTATTTGTCAGCGGCACAGTTTGATCCTTCTTATTTAAAGGAAGCTGATTTAATTTTGCAAAAAGCATTGGAATTAAGCCCGACGCGGCAGGAATTGTTATTTGCCATGGCGCAATTAAAGATGTTTGAAGGCAGAACCAACGAAGTGTTGCCTTATGTCCAAAAGGCTGTTGAAATTAATGACAGTGTTAATATCTCGCACTGGAATTACGGAATTTTTGCTATCGCTTTGGGTCAGCAAGAGCTGGGCCAGGCAGAAATTAATAAGGCAATCCAGCTGGGTCATTTGTACGGAGTAAGAGATATTAATTTATTAATTAACGCATACGGCCGCGTCAGTAATTGGCCCAAAATAGTTTCTCTTTATCAAGAATGGATAGCTCTCACGCCTGGTGACGCTACACCTTACGCCGGACTGGCAGCCACTTTTGCCCAGGCGGGGGATAAGCAGAAAGCCAAAGAGTGGGCGCTTAAAGCGGCGGAGGTAGACCCTTCATTTAAAGAACAGGCAGACAGTTTTATTAATAGTTTAGGAATATAATTAAATCCAAAATTTGCAGATAAATCAAAAAGGTCGCCTCGCAGAATGCGAGGCGACCTTTTACGTAAATTAATTTTTTTTGATTCAGAGATTTTTGTAAATATTTTCAGTTTCGTCAACCATTTTTTCCAGCGAAAATTCCTGAATTTTAATTTTAGAATTCTGAGCGAAACGTTCAGCCAGATTTTGTTTTTCAAGGATTTCTGTGATTCTTTCAGCGAGCATTTGGGCATTTTTTGGCAGAACCAAAAACCCATTTTCTTCGTTTTTGACCATTTCGGGAATACCTCCGACATAAGAAGCAACAATGGGCAGGCCGCCGGCCATAGCTTCCAAAATGGTATAAGGGAAACCTTCTTTAATTGATGGCAAAACAAAAATATTAAAAGCTTTAAGATATTTGGGTGCGTTGTCTATTTTGCCGGTAAGAATAAATTTTTCTTCAAGACCGCTATCTTTTATCATTTCTTTAAGAATCTCGCGCTGGTAGCCTTCGCCGATAACAATAAAAATTATATTTTGAAAGTGATTCTCTTTTAAAATTATTTTAGCTGCTTGGACAAGAAACGGCAATCCTTTTTCCGGATAGAAATTAGCAATAGTGCCAACAATTTTTAAATCCGGCTTTGAACCGCTTACCGCTTCAAAAAGTTGTTGGCTTAAGCTGAAAAGGTTTTCTCGCGCTTCATCTTTTGGCAAGAGATTTAAATTTTGATAATCAATTCCGTTGTGAACCACGACCAATTTTTCTTCGGGCGCGGCTTTGTATTTCAGCCATATTTTTTTGTCATTGCCCGAAACACAGATAATTTTATCTTTGAAAAGCGCGCTGAATTTTTCCAGCCACAAATAAAATTTTCTTGCGGGTGCCGAAAATGCCGCTTCAAAAACCGCGCCATGAACCGTGTAAACCACTTTTATCCCAAAAAGTTTGGCGGCAATTGAGCCCGAAAAGCCGGCTTTTGAGCTGTGCAAGTGAACGATATCCGGCTTCTCCTTTTTAATTAATCTGAATATTTCCCACAAGCCGACCAGGTCGGCAAAGGGATTGATGTCGTTTCGGCGCAGCCAGCGCAGTTTGACATATCTAATTTGTTTTTCTTTTAATAGATTATATAAATCACCGCCTCCATCCGGCCCGGCCGCCACCACAATTTCATATTTTTCTTTTAATGCATAAGCCAAATCAAATACGTTTTTCTGCGCGCCGCCAAGTTCCGATTGAGTGATGATGTAGAGGATTTTTTTCATTATTTTTATTTTGGCTAGTGAGGATGATGCGCCGTAAGGCATATCATCCGAGCGACGTCAAAATACAAGGTCTAATAACATTTATTTTAGTCCATCTTTTGATAAAAAACCAGTTTTTAAGACGTAAAATGATTTCTATTGATTTATTCATCATTTGCAGTTAGGATAGAATATTCATATGAATAAAAAAATCGGTTTTATTGGCCAGGGCTGGATTGGCAAAAACTACGCTAATGATTTTGAACGGCGGGGGTTTAACGTGGTGCGCTATGCGTTAGAAGAGCCTTATGTGCACAACGGCGAACATATAAAAGACTGCAATATTGTTTTTTTGGCGGTACCCACGCCGACGACTCCCAGTGGTTTTGACGACAGCATTTTGCGCGAGGCAATCAAACGGGTAGGCATAGGCAAAACAGCGGTTATCAAATCGACTGTTTTGCCGGGCACCACCGAATCTATCCAGCTGGAAAATCCCGATATTTATATTTTGCATTCGCCTGAATTTTTAACCGAAGCGCAGGCTTCTTACGATACTGCCAATCCCAATCGCAATATTGTGGGTATTCCGATTGACAATCAAGATTATCGTCAAAAAGCGCAGGAAGTTTTGGATATTTTGCCTTCAGCAGCGTTTCAATTAATTTGTTCGGCTCGCGAGGCAGAACTGATAAAATACGGCGGCAATGGCTGGTTTTTTTCCAAAGTGGTTTTTATTAATACGCTTTATGATTTGTCGCATAAACTGGGCTGCCGTTGGGAAGTAATTCGTAATGCCATGGCGGCTGATCCCCGGATTGGCCGAACACATTTGGATCCGGTGCACCAGAGCGGGCGAGGGGCTGGCGGACATTGTTTTATTAAAGATTTTGCTGCTTTTTCGGATCTATACACGCGCGTGGTGGGTGATGAATTTGGCGAAAAAGTAATGGAAAGTTTGAAAAATAAGAATATCGATTTGCTGGTTTCTTCCGGGAAAGACTTAGATCTTTTGGCGGGCGTTTATGGTGAAGAAATTTTAGCGGCTAAACCGAGTTCGTTGTTTCAAAAAAAGAAAGCCAAGTGCCTGGTTACCGGCGGAGCTGGATTTATCGGTTCCAATCTCGTGGATGAATTAATTACTAGGGGTAA
>Ga0315281_10011744_pt1 | contig 11983 bp, 10 predicted proteins | sample YL17G07_0_MG_FD_204540 | JGI IMG/M metagenome (GOLD analysis project Ga0315281, IMG submission 204540) | Sediment microbial communities from Yellowstone Lake, YNP, Wyoming, USA - YL17G07_0 | ecosystem: Environmental > Aquatic > Freshwater > Lake > Sediment | place: USA: Wyoming | collected... | reverse complement strand
CGAACTGCGGGACCGGCTTCCACGACATGCTCGGCGTCATCCAGGAGATGGCGGGGGTGGCCGGCCGCCCGGTCATAGCGCAGCCTAACGCCGGCTTCCCGCAATCCGTTGACGGACGGCTCGTCTATGCCAGCAGCCCTGCCTATCTCGCCGACTATGCCAGGCAGTTCGTCGGCCTTGGGGTCGCCATTATCGGCGGATGCTGCGGCACGACACCAGACCATATCCGCGCGATAGCGGAGGCCCTGCGGGAGTAGGACATGGCGCTGAGAGACATCCTTGGCAGCAAGTTCGTGACCACAGTCGAGATAGATCCTCCCCGCGGCGTGGCGATCGAGAAGACGCTCGGCAAGGCTGCCGTGCTGCGTGGTTTCGATGCCATCAACATCGCCGACAGTCCCATGGCCCGCGTCCGGATGAGCCCGGTCGCCCTTGCCCACCTGCTCCGGGAATGCATGGGGATCGACACGATCCTGCACATGACCTGCCGGGATCGGAACCTGCTCAGCCTTCAGTCGGACCTGCTCGGCGCCTACGCCCTCGGTGTCCAGAACGTGCTCGCCCTCACCGGCGACCCCGTGAGCGTCGGCGACTATCCGCAGGCGACAGGGGTTTTCGACGTAACGAGCGAAGGTCTGGTGCGGATCATCAGCCAGCTCAACTCCGGGACCGACCTTGCCGGCAATCCGCTCTCGGAGCCGCCGAAGTTCGGCATAGGCGTCGCCGTGAACCCGGCCGCCGATGACCTGCCGAAGGAGATCGGGCGCCTTCAGAAGAAGCTGGAGGCTGGCGCTCACTTCGCGCTGACCCAGCCTGTCTACGATCTCCCGCTTCTCGAGGAGTTCCTCGGCGCGCTCGGCGGGATCGAGATGCCCATTCTGATCGGTGTCCTGCCGCTTCGAAGCTCGAAGCACGCCGAGTTCCTTCATAACGAGGTGCCGGGCATTTCGATCCCGGAGGACGTAAGAAGGCGGATGCGCGAGGCGCCCGAGCAGGACGCCCGCGCGGTTGGCATAGAGATCGCCGTCCAGTTCCTCTCCGCCGCAAAGAAGCTTGTGGCGGGAGCATATTTCATGCCGCCCTTCAGCGACTACGAAATGGCCGCCGAGATCGCATCGAGGGCGCTAACGTAGCGGCCGGGCGCCGTCCCGGCGAGCGATCCTTTACACTTTACACTCTGCACTCTGCACTGGTAACTTTCGATGTCTTCGCCGACAGCGAACATAACTGAGATATTCGCCTCGATCCAGGGCGAGGGGCTTTACGCGGGCCGGCCCCACGCATTCGTCCGCATGAGCGGGTGCAACCTGAACTGCAGCTACTGCGACACACCCGCTGCGCGCGACCGCCAGCGCCCCTTCTGCTCTGTCGAGAAGACGCCCGGCCACGGCGACTTCGCCTACATGCAGAACCCGCTTGCCGTGGATGATGTGGCAGAGGCCGTCGGGCTGCTTGGGTGCAGAGACGCCTCGATCACCGGAGGCGAGCCGCTGCTCCAGACGGACTTCCTGGTCCGCCTCCTGCCCGCGCTGCGGTCGAAGGGCCACCGGGTACACCTCGAGACGAACGGAACACGGCCCGAGGAGATCGCGCGACTTGCGGGCCAACTCGACGTGGTAGCGATGGACTTCAAGCTGCCTTCGGCCACCGGATGTGAGGACCATTCCGACCTCCATGCCCGGTCCCTGAAGGCCACCAAGGGAGCCAAAGTCTTCGCCAAGGCCGTGGTAACCGAGGGGGTCACCGATGACGAAATCCGCAGGTGCGCCGAAGTCATCGCCGCCGCAGGCAAGCCGGTACCGCTCGTTCTGCAGCCTGTCACACCCGGACCCCCCGGCTGCGTGCCTCCCTCCCTTGCCCGGCTGGTCGCCATTCACAAGCTCGCATCCGAGATCGTTGACGATGTTCGCGTCATCCCGCAGCTTCACAGGCTGATGGGAATCAGATGAGCAGCGAGCGGCTTGGCCGGTGTTTCGGGAACTTGCTCCCGAAACCGGACTCAATGGGCCGGGACACCCATTCCCCGCGCCCAGGCTGCACACTTGGACATCGGAATCACAACCACAATCCCAGTTGAGATAGTCTTCGCCGCCGGGCATGTGCCGGTGGACCTCAACAACGTCTTCATCGCCTCGGAGGACCCCCTACAGCTCGTCCGCCGCGCCGAGCACGACGGCTATCCGAGAAACGTCTGCGGCTGGATCAAGGGAATCTATGCTACGGCGCTCGACCGGGGGATCCGGACGGTCATCGCCGCCGTAGAGGGCGACTGCAGCCAGACCCAGGCAATGATGGAGACGCTCGAAATGCAGGGCGTCGAGACCATACCCTTCGCGTTCCCCTACGGCCGCGACAGGGACCTCCTATCCATGCAACTCCACAAGCTCGCGGAGCGGCTGGGCGCCGACTGGAAGGCTGTCCAGGAATGGAAGGTCAGGCTGGACGCCATCCGCCGGAAGATCCACCGGATCGACGAGCTCACCTGGCGCGACGGCAAGGTGACCGGCGCGGAGAACCACCTCTGGCAGATCAGCGCAAGCGACTTCTGGGGCGACCCCGAGCGGTTCGAGCACGAGATCGATCGGTTCCTTGCCGAGGTGGCGGCCAGGGAGCCTGAGCCGGGCGGAATCCGCATCGGCTATGTCGGCATCCCTCCGATCTTCACCGACTTCTACCAGTTCCTGGAGCAGAAGGGCGCACATGTGGTCTACAACGAGGTGCAGAGGCAGTTTGCGATGCCCTTCGAGACGCAGGACATCGTCGAGCAATATGCCCGCTACACCTACCCTTACGACATCTTCGGCCGGATCGAGGACATCCAGCGCGAGATCGAGCGCCGCGACATCCGCGGCCTCATCCACTACGTCCAGAGCTTCTGCTTCAGGCAGATCCAGGACCTGATCCTGCGAAAGCACATCAGCATCCCCATCCTGACCCTGGAAGGCGAATCCCCCGCCCCACTCGACCCTCGTACGAGCGTCAGGATCGAAGGGTTCGTGGAGATGTTGGCGGGGTAGGCGTCACCCGGATCAGGGCGTAGGCGAAAGCCCATCTAGGACGCGGAACGACGGTGCGCGGACTGGAACCCGTGGGGCACCGACCGGTTGATCGCCCCGAGGCCGCCTGGTGCAGTTGTCCCACAGGGCGAACGGAATAATCTCCGTGCCTTCGCGTCTACTGCGTCTTGCTGGCTGCAGTCCCGCCGGTCAAGGCGGTATCGATCCTCTCCAGGCGCTCCAATATGTCCTGGATACCCCGTGCGGAGAAATAGGATCTTGTCTTGCCGACTAAGCGAATACGATAGGAGACCTCAGCCGCCGTGTCTGCGAGCAGCACTGCGTAATCGGGGTTGATGTCGAGGTCGATAAGCTCCCCGACAACACCGGCGGGGGAAACTCCTCGCACTGCAATCCCGATGGAGTAGTGAGTGATCACATTCTCCACAGCTTTCATCTGATCGTCGGTTACGCCGAGAAGCTTCCGGAGAGCACCATCGTTCGTCTTGAAATCGAAGGCCGCCAGGCGCTGGACAGACAGCAGCCACAACTGTTCCCGGTCCAACGACTTTATCGCCCGGACTTCCTTGTCCGAGATGTCGTGCCGTTTCCTCTTTGGTTTGTTCTCAGCTTTCGACATATTATCCCTCCACGGCTGCCAGCTCCTGCTCCACCATCGCCTGTTCCCGTCTCTGGTGCTCCGGCACGTCTCGAGGCCAAGAACATATCAAGAGCCCTGCTGTGCGGGCCAGTTCCTCCAACAGACACCCCCCCTCCGAGGGCTGCGGAGCTGTCGGGTAGGGCAATGGGACACGTTCCGGAGCGAGGCCACCGGTGTAGAGATCTTCGTGTGTGAGGGCAAGCACTAGTCTGAGGAAACGAGACGCTTGTTGTCGTTGACCCACAGTGCGCGCCGCTCGCGCGGCACGCATTGTCGACTGTCGCTCTTCCGCGAGACGCCTCGCAACGAGGTTCCCACGGAGCGTTAGCCAATAGGGCGCTCCTTTGCCGGTTCTGTCGCGCCGCACCAGACCCGCCTTCTCCAACCGTGCACCAAGATGAGAGACCTCGGAATGGTCAGAAATCGACGTCCTCGCCAGTACGTCCTTAGCCCGCAATGCCACACCCTCCCGGAGGGCGAGGAGGAACTCTGCGGCGTGCGCGCTCCGTGCGGCAGCCAGGTCGGCAACCGACGGGTTGTCCTCGCGAAGCGCTCGCAGGATCCCATGGAAGCCGGCGACTTTGCCGACCACCAGGGGCTTATTGAGCCTGGCGCCGTAAAGCAGGCTCCGCCAAGGGCGAAGAAAAGCCGTCAAGCTGTCTTCCACATCCTGCAGGCGGCCTGCGTCTGTTGACTGGATCGCTTCAACAACGCATTGCTGCAACCTGTTCATCGCTTGGTTTACTGCATCCCTGTCGTTGCTGTCTATTGCCAACTGAAGTTGCTCGTCGGCGGTCATCTGACACCTCCTCGCAGGTAGTTGTTAGTTGTCGAATACATGAAAGGTATTTTAAGTATACCCCAATATTTCCTCCTTGCATATCGGCAAAACTACCTGCTTTCTGTATCCAGTCCTTGTCGCCAATCGCACACCACGCACGCCGGGCCGCGGGGCTCACCCTCCGGAAAAGCCAGCTTCCTGTCTCCCACCGGGCGGTAGAAACGGAATCTGCTCTCGCTGCTCTTGCACTCGCGCGGGTTGTTGGCTATCGCGCCGATAGCCCCTCCAAGATCCCCGATATCCTGCAGACGCCTGTCGAACTTCCCACGGAGACCAGGCGTGCATGCCGGCACAAGAAACCAGCGGCACGCCAGCGCGCAGAGGTCGCCCAGCATTTCAGGCTGCACGAAGTCAAGGCACACCATGACCGCGATGCCGCCAATCGGCGTGCAAGCCAATAACTGCGGGTGGTTTACTGCAATCCATTCGCGGTGGCGGCCCGTTGGTAGTTCGCCCTCGGCCTGTTCCAGTGTCAAGTGGAACGGTTCGCGCTTCCCCTGCCGCCAGAGCACGTTCCCCTGGCCATCAAGCACTGTCGCAACGTTATCCTTGCGCTCATCTGCCCGTGATCTGCGTGCGTGATATGAGCCAGCCGCTATCAGGCGGAGGCTGGTGAACTCACCCGCGCTCGCGACCCGACGTATGGCGTCCGTCACCCCAGGTGAACCGCTCAGCTCCGGCAGCAGGGCGATAGCCGTGCCTGCTCTATCGGCTTCTCTCAGCGCCTCTACTATGCTGCGTCTATACGTCTCGCTCTCCCTTGCCTCGACCCAGAATACCCCGACGGCACTCGATGCCTCGCCAGGGCCGCGAAGCGGAAACTCGCTGTCATACCTGGCGACGGGCAGGATCACCGCGGTCTTCGGTACCTGGTCTTGACGAAAGTCGAGCCACAGGGGCTCACGTGAGATGATGCGAATCCTGCTCTCCGGACCATCAAAGAAAGCCAGAGAGCCAAGGCAGTTCGCAGCGCTGCGCGTGACCTGTCCCGGCGCTGGCAGCCTGAGTCCCTCAGGAACGAGAGGGTAGAACGGGGATGGCATTTTGGGGAAGACCTTGCTCATGCCGCTTCTCTGGTTCTGGTTGAGGGCGTGGAGATCGCACTCGCTGAACTGCCGCAGGAGCGCGGGCACCTTCGTGGAGATTGCCTGGTCAATGGCCTGCAGCAGATACCATGCCGCTGCAGGACAGGCCCATGTAACCGCAGGGAGTTCCCGCTGCAGAGTCTGGAACGCTTCCGTAATCCCCGCGCAGGTCGAAGCCCCGTCATACCTTATGCTCTCCAGCGTCGTGCCCCGACCCTCGAATACCGACCTTAACCACTCGCACAGTTCCTCACTGTGCCGCTCGAGCAGATGAAGCACATCACGGTCGTTGTGAACTTGGATATCGACGTCAGCAAAGCGCCAGCCGGCCTCCTCGCGATCTCTGCATGCGTCGTAAAGGACAGCGGCGGAATCGAATACATTCGTAGCCCTTTTCAGGTACCACAATGCTTTCTCAAGGTCCACGTGGGGTTCCCTCCTCGCTAGGCCGCCTGCTAACCTCTGTCTGGTGAACCGTTAGACACCACGCTGGCATGTTCCTCCTCTTGTGTCCGTCAACCGCTGATCGCCCGCGTCGGCGCTTCAGGATCGACCTCCGGGAGAGTGAGAAGCCGGCCCGCCGGGCCCCTCCCTAACAGCGAAGCGTCCGCGCACGGACGCAAACGTCGCGCCAGCACACGGCTTCGAGGAAGCATAGCGAGTAGGTGGCTCCGCAAGAACCTTGAACCTCCCCGCTCCATGCCGACAACGCAACGCGGCGGTGAACCACTGACGGCTTGTGCAGCGCCACGCACCCCGCCCCTCGGCTTACCCTCAAACCCGACGGAGGACATTCGCCGGCCGGCAGCAAAGGTGTTAATGTCGTGACGGCTGGAGGCCGATGGCATCTATCGCCCGTTGACACTCCCCCAGCCGGATCAGCCAATCTGTCCAATACGTCAAGGAGTGCCGCATCAGCATGAGATCAGCCACTTTTCTCCTTCTCACGGTTCTGCCTGCCGCAGCCGCCGTTTCCGCCGGGTCCGGGAGTACGGTCTGGCTCGCGTCGCTCGACCTCAGCAAGGTCAAGCAGGGCTGGGGCAAGCCGCAGGTCGATAAGGCCGTGACCGAGGTGCCCATGTCCATCGCAGGCCGCAAGTTCGAGCACGGGCTCGGCACGCACGCGTCCAGCGTGATCTACATCGACACCAAGGGCGGATGCGAGCGGTTTTTGGCATGCGTCGGCGTGGATGACAACGCGAAGGACCCGCGCGGCTCCGTCGTTTTCAAAGTTATCGGTGATGGCAAGATGCTCTTCAGAAGCCCCGTGATGAAGACGGGCGACCAGCCGCTGCAGGTGGACGTGAATCTGAAGGGCGTGAAGACCCTCGTGCTGCTCGCGGAGCCGACAGCGGACGGAATCGCCTTCGACCACGCAGATTGGGCTGAAGCCAGGTTCGAGATCACCGGTGACCGGCCCGAGACTATGGACAGACCTCGCGAGGACCCCATCATACTTACACCCAAACCCTCCCCGAAGCCGCGCATCAACGGGCCGAAGGTATTCGGAGTCCGCCCGGGATCGCCGTTCATCTTCACTATCCCGGCTGCCGGCGACCGGCCGATGGTCTTCTCAGCCGAGAACCTGCCGGAGGGACTTGGTCTCGATGCCGCAGCGGGAAAGATCTCAGGGAGCCTCACCAAGCGAGGCGAGTACCACGTCACCCTCAAGGCCAGGAACGCGCTCGGAGTCGCCTCGAGACCGCTGCGCATAGTGGTCGGCGATGCCATCGCTCTCACGCCTCCCATGGGCTGGAACAGTTGGTACTGCTATATGAACGAGGTGACCGAGAAGGACATCCGCGACGCCGCGGATGCAATGGTATCGAGCGGCATGATCAACCACGGCTACTGTTACGTTGACGTGGACGACTGCTGGATGGTCTACCCAGGCTCCGACGATCCGGTCCTGGGCGGCGAGCCGCGGAGTCCCGACGGCGCCCTCCGGCCGAACAAGCGCTTCACGGACATGAAGGCCATGGCCGACTACATCCACTCGAAGGGCCTGAAGGCCGGCCTCTACATCTCCCCAGGCCCGCGGACCTGCGGCGGCTTCGAAGGAAGCTGGGGGCGTGAGGAGCTGGATGCCAGGACCTTTGCCGAGTGGGGCTACGACCTCCTCAAGTACGACTTCTGCTCCTACGGCTCGGTCTGGAAAGGCGACAGCCTCGAAGAGCACAAGAAGCCCTACAAGCTCATGGGAGACCTGCTGCGGAAGCAGAACCGTGACATCGTCTTCAACCTCTGCCAGTACGGCATGGCGAACGTCTGGGAATGGGGAGCCGAGGTCGGCGGGAACAGCTGGCGCACCACGGGCGACCTCGGCGCGACGAACGACCTCTGGGCCAACGTCTGCGCCATCGGCTTCAGCCAGAACGGCCTCGAGAAATGGGCCGGCCCCGGCCACTGGAACGATCCCGACTATCTCCTCATCGGCTGGATTCACTGGGACGGCGCCATCCGGCCCACGCCGCTCACACCGAACGAGCAGTATACCCACGTCTCCCTCTGGTCCCTCCTTGCCGCGCCGCTCATCCTGAGCGGAGACATGAGGCATCTGGACGACTTCACGCTGAGCTTGCTTACGAACGACGAGGTGATCGAAGTGAACCAGGACCCGCTCGGCAAGCAGGCTCGCCGCGTCGCGCAGGATGACGAGCTTGAGGTGTGGGCAAAGGATATGGAGGATGGCTCGAACGCTGTCGGCCTCTTCAACCGGGGCGAGCTTGAGAGCGTGGTCACAGCGAAGTGGTCCGACCTGGGCCTCGCGGGCAAGCGGATAGTCCGCGATCTCTGGCGCCAGAAGGACCTGGGCGTGTTCGAGGGCAGATTCGAGACGAAGGTGCCCCGCCACGGCGTCGTCCTCGTCCGCATCAGAGCCGCAGAGCAGCGCCAGGAACACTAACGGTCTCGCTGTTCCGGGACATCCTTCTCTCCAAACCCGCCTTTCCAGCGTAAACCAGGCCGCGCACACGCGAGCCAGCCCCCAAGCACCAGCAGCGGATTAGGTGCGGCTTGAAAGACTGAAGATGGAGAAGGATCTGCGTTTTCCTCCCAAAGGACTTGACAGTTCACCGCCAGCCTGCTATAACTGCTGATAGTCGGGCACATTGGTGAGAAATGTGTCGGGTGACGAATCAGAACGACAGGTGGTGCGCAGCGGACATCTCGGGCCAGGTGAATGTGAAGTACGCGTGAGGTAAGGAGGCTGCATTGTGGGAAGACGATCGTTCCGTCCGGTAGCAGTTCTCTATCTAGCAGCAGTACTGACTATGCTCGCGTCCGCATGCTCTTCTGCGGACGCCGCCGCCGACATGAAGCGCGGTGCCGACCTATTCTGGTCCGAGAGATATGACGAGGCAATCTCGGCATTCACGTCCGCTGCGGCCGCGGACGGGGCAGTCTCGCCATCGGCCTTGAGGATGCTGGGGGTCTGCCACCTATACAAAGGCGACCCGGCCAAGGCGATGGAGGTATTCAACAAGCTCCTTGCCGGCTTTCCCACAAGCGAGGCGGCCGCGGACGCGCCTTCTTTCATCGCGCTCTGCTACGAGCACCAGGGCAAGGCCGAGGACGTCATCGCCCAGTATAGGAAGCATGTGCTCGAGTATCCCGACAACGTCTGGACACCCGATGTGATGGTCCACCTATCGGACCGGCTTACAGACAAGGGGGCGTACGACGAGGCCCTGGCATTCCTCGGCAAGGTCATCGACGAGCACCCCAAGCTTGCGCAGCATGCTCGTGCCCGCCTTGCTGAGGCATACTTGGCCCAGGGCAACTACGATCGCGCTATAGCGGCTGCAAAGGAGCGGCTGGAAGCGGCGGAGGCAGCGTGGCCGGGGGAGAAGGCTGCGGTGAAGGATCCAAGATACCAGCTTGCCGAGTGCTACCGGGGCGCGGACCGCGCGGCCGAAGCCATAGCGGCATACCAGGCGCTGATCGCAGACTACGCCCAGGACGCAGTCGCTGTGGAAGCGGAATACCAGATCGCCTGGACGACGCTGAACGGCTTGAGGGATGCATCTCGTGCAAAGTCGCTGTTCGAGGCCTTTATTGCCGCCCATCCCGACTACGCCAACATGGTCGAAGCCAAGTCCCACCAGGCATTCTGCAGCGTCATGCTGGGTGATCACGCCACCGCCAGGGATATGTACAAGGCGCTGATGGAGGCCAATGCCTCCGACCCGTCCTGGAAGAGAACCTTTAAGCTTTCGCTTGACAGCTGCCAGATAGAGCTGAAGGAGTATGCGGAGGCGCGGCAGACTCTGTCCGAGATTATGGCGGAGTATCCCGACACCGTGGACGCCCAAGCTGCCGCCGAGTGGTACCTGACGATACGCGACAAGCAGGCGGAGGGAGGATAAGCGAGATGAGACCGCGGATTGCTGTCCTGATAGCTTCTCTTGCCATAGGGGGCCTGCTTGCCTGCGCCCTGCCGGTATCAGGCGGCACAGCTTGCGACCAAAAGATCAACTGCATTGCCTCCCCAATCTGGCACTACTATGGCAAAACGCCGATCGAGAACGATATCTACCGCTGCATAAACACCACGGTCAACTTCTCGGTGTCCACCGACCAGAACGACAACGATACGTGCGTAGATGATTCCGAGATCTGCCTCGACGGCCCAATCAGCTACACCTGGAGCGGAGTAACCGACACGCACACGTCGAGCGCAACTGGGTCGTGGTCGCAGTGCGGGGACCACACCGTGACCTGCACAATGACAGACCCCGGCAACTACGTGAAGGACAAGACTGAAACGGCAACCTGGACGGTGCACGTATGCAGGTTGACGGTGTCAACCTTCCTTCCGGACCCCGACCCTCACCTATACTACGGATGCGGGGACACTTCCCTCATGCTTATATGCAGCCTCTCCCAGGGCTGCCCCACAGGAACGGAGCCGGGTTGGAACGTCACAGGCCCGCTGTCTCTTGGAGAACACGGCTTCAGCGAAACCTTCGGCTACTATGCCTTCATCCATGCCGCGGCACCGGCGGCCTGTGAGCAGACCGGGACAGCAACCGCCACACTGAACGGATGCACGTCACAGCCGTTCACGATTACAGTGAAGAAGCACGGCACATACACCATGAGTCCACCGAGCTTCCCACAGCAGGTCGTCTACCACGGGGAGGTCACCTTTGACCAGATAGGTGAGCCCCCACCCAAAGGATGCTCATCCAGTAGCCCGGTATTCGGGATAATCAACCCCGTCGAATACACGGTCAGCATCAGTGAGTGCCCGGTACCTGGTCCAATGGACTTCTACGAGGAGCTGACCCCGGGTTCTGGTTGCAGCTGCCCCCCCACAGATGCATGGCACAACCCACTGAACGGAGGCGAATATGGCGACTACTCGGTAACCGATTCCATTGGGCTTCTCACCTGCGACTGCAACGACATTGAGTGGGCCATCGGCGAGGACTGTAAGATGGTACAGGTCGTGAAGCTTGGGGAATGTGTGATTGGTACGAAGTGCCAGTACGTGCATCGCTATAGCCTCTCAGGCACATGTGACGCTGCAGTGCAGGAGGTCTCCGTGACAGATATCTCGTACCCAAGCGAGTGCATCTGCGAGCAAAAATGATGGAGGAGTGAGATGAACACTAGAACCAGATTGGACACGCGCATTCTTCTCTTCGGGCTGGGCACGTTTTGCTGCCTAGCCGTCGTCCTGCCCGCGTCGGCGGTGCCCTCCGCTGCACTTCAGGCCACTCTGGCCACCCGCATGCCAGCGGTCTCCCTCAGCGGCCGCCCCCTGCAGTCCGGAGTATTGGAGGTGATCCGACAGCTGCGGAACGCTGGAAGGAAGGCACCTGTGTGCACCGGCATCGAGTTCGACAGCGCCGCGCCAAGCCCCAAGATCGCCGCAGATGTCCCCGCCGGCACGCTGCAGGAACAGCTTGACAAGATCGCTGAGACTACGGCCTATACCTGGCAGGCGAACGGGGATTTCCTTCACTTCGTGCCGAAGGCCAAAGCGGAGGACCCCAACTATGCTCTGAATCTCCGCATCCCCGGCACGTTGGTCATCAGCCGCGATGGCAACAGGTATACGTCGATAAAGGAATGGCTGAATGCCCACAGGATCGGATCCGCAAGGTCCATCAGGCGTATGACGTTCAAGAAGCGCGACCCATCAACAGGAACATCGAAGGCTGCCGAGCCGACTCGAGCGTACGGACCTGCGTTGATACCCGATCCGTTCAGCCTCGAGAATGCGACCCTCAGAGAGCACTTCGCTGCACACGAGGCCATGTTCGGGAATGACTTCTTCATGGTTCAGGTCACCATGGCGCCGGCTCGCGATGGAACCGACCCGCCATGGACTTCCTTGCTCACCTGGGGAGAAAACACGAAAGCATTCGCTGCCCGGTAGCAGACCCTTCAG
>Ga0315281_10011743_pt1 | contig 11984 bp, 9 predicted proteins | sample YL17G07_0_MG_FD_204540 | JGI IMG/M metagenome (GOLD analysis project Ga0315281, IMG submission 204540) | Sediment microbial communities from Yellowstone Lake, YNP, Wyoming, USA - YL17G07_0 | ecosystem: Environmental > Aquatic > Freshwater > Lake > Sediment | place: USA: Wyoming | collected... | reverse complement strand
TTGCCTGGTGGCTTGAATTCAAGAACGCAATCTCAGGCGATAAGATTCAGTTCGGTGGCGTCCACGGGCACTACACTCACGACCACGCTGAGGACGACTTCGGCATAGAGACTTGGGATTGGGATGCTGAAAGCCGAGTCGTAGTTTAGCACCCCCACATTTTTTGTGTCAAGTTTCTGGAGGTATAGTATAGATTGGAGAATCTTCCCATAATTCGTATTCTGGTGCCTAGCGGCACCGCTGATTTTCGGATAGTGATTCCCGCTAGCGGTGACTCTGACCCATGAGCAAAGTTGAGGAAGGCGACTTGGACATTCGCGTGAGCATGGCGCTCGTATTGACGGGGCGCTACCGTGACTTGATGGAGATCCGCGCCTTGGTGCGCGAGAAGATTGGGAAGAGCGTCGGCGCGAGATTCATTCACGGCACGATCTCAAGCGTGCCCTTGTATGTCTTGAAGCAAGAGGAGTGGAGGCGTCTGAAAGATTTGGAGCAGAATGGAGGTGAGAGCAAACATGGATGATGCAGAAAAGAAGGCCGTCTTGGAGAAACGAACTGCGAATCGCAAACTCAGCGAGATCATTCAGCAGGGCACCCGTTACCATGAGGCTATGAAGATGAAGTTGGTGGACGGACAAGAGCATGATGTGGCGATCTATCCCTTGAGCGAAGAAGAGTTCCGAGTCATCTTGGAGCAGCACGGTTTTGATGTCAAAGACTTAGGCGATAGAGAGAAGATGGCACAGAACATGAAATTCATCGAGCAAATCGCCCGAGTAGCAACAGGACAAGAGAACATCACAGAGTTGGTCTTGGCCAACGGCTGCGCTGAAATCATGCTGAAGTGTTTCGAGATATCGGGCCTCCGCGCAGAAGCGAAGAAGGCAGAATCGTTTCAGCCGGGGGATCTTCAGCCGTAGCCTATACGTGCTGACAAAGCACTACGGGCTCCGCCTGTGGGAACTGGAGCGCCTCACACCTCTGCAGAAGCAGTGGTATCTGGCAGCATATGCCGACCAGGTCCGTCAGGAGCAGAAGGGGATCAAGAAGCAACATCGAAGGAGATGAAATAATTGAGTGCAAACCTTGGAAGCGTAGTCGTCGCCATCAAGGCGGTTGACGAATGTTCGAGCGTCATGGGTAAGATTCAAGCCAGCATGGGCATCCTAGGCGGCACTCTGCAGAGTCTAGGCGGCGGCTTCAGTTCACTTGGAAACATGGTTCAAGGATTCGCAGCGGGAGGAATTGCGGGAGCCGCGATCACCGCTGTCGGAGAGATCGCTAAGGGTCTCCAGTGGAGCGTCAAGGAAGCTAAAGACTCTGAGCAAGCATTCACGAATTTGGCTGAAGCCGTGAAACGGAGCGGCACTTCATGGACAGACGTGGAGAGCAAGACGCGAGACTATCTGACTCAGCTACAGAAGACGACGGTGTACTCGGATGAAGCGCTCGCTGGCATGGTTGAGCGGTTACTAACCTTCGGATTGAGTTACGATGACGCTATGAAAGCGGCGGGAACCGCGCTTGACTTCGCAGCAGCGAAACACATGGACTTGGATTCGGCCGCTACACTTGTCGGCAAAGCACTTGATGGCAATACTGCGATTCTGAAACGTTATGGTGTCGATGTTGCAACAAGTAAGGATGCAGCTGCTGCTTTCAAGGATGTTATGACTCAGCTTGGAGATGCGGTCAGTAAGGCCGCGTCGGAAGATCTTGATGGATTTCGTGATATGATCGTCGAATCAGGGCTTCAAGTTCAAAACACGTCTGGCAAGCTGCTTTCAGCGAAAGATTTGATCACTGAAGTCGGGCAGGCATATCAGAGCGGCGCCATCGACGGTGATGCTTTCGCTAAGATCGTCGGTTCGATGGGCATCACCTTCGATCAATCGAAGCTGAAAGCAGGTGACGCCGCAACAGTTCTCGCTCAATTGAACGAGCAGTTCGGCGGTGCCGCACAGGCGCAGGCAGGAACGTACGCTGGCATCCAGGAGCGCTTGAAGAATGCGACGTCAGAGCTCGGTGAGAAGATCGGTGGAATGCTTCTACCCGCACTCGCTGGCATGACTGAAGCCATGATTCCTGTCGTGGACTGGTTCGGAAAAGGCGTCGACAGCATACAAGCCTGGCTGACTGAAGTTGGCAAGATGCCTGAAGTTCAAGCGGCCATGGAGGTGGTGAATGAGGCGTTTGCTGGCTTCTGGAAATATCTTGAGGATCTCTGGAAGTTCATTCAAGACACATTCGGTCCCGCGCTTCAAGAGCTCTGGTCAGCATTCAAGGACTTGTGGGATGCGCTTTCACCGATCAGCCAAGCTCTCCAAGAACTGCTTTCAGTCTTTGGTGACACCGGCAACATTGACCTTCTCAAGCTTGCTCTCCAGGTGATTGTGCTTCAGATACGAGGCGTTGCTCAGATCATCAAAGAGGTCGCGCCATACATCAAAGCCTTCGCGACCGCCTTCAAGGAAGCAGCTGACTTCATCACCCCGATTCTCCACCAGGTCGTGGAAGCAATACAGTGGTTCTGCGACATGGTCAAGTTAGGATTTCAAACTCTGTACACTTGGCTCGTCGGCGGCTCAATGTGGCAGGATATGTGGAATGCGCTTCTCTCAGTCGCAAGCAGCATGATCGGTACGCTTCTTGGCGACTTGGGCTCGAAACTGTTTGAGCCCTTGAAGAACACGTTCACAGGTGCCATGCAGTGGATTGAAGACTCTTGGAATAAAGGTTGGCAAGCAGTTCAAAACGTCTTCACCACTACAGCCGACGCGCTCGAAACGGGCTTCAATATCACATTCGGTGAACTGACTCGGGTAGTCAGAGACAACTCAGGTCAATTCGCTCCAATCACAGGCAGCGCGATGGCGGCTATGGGTGACATTGTCAACGCTGCACTAGACCTACTACAAGGCGACTGGCAAGGAGCGCTCGAACATACCAAGGACGCACTGAGCAACTGGGGTACTGCGGCGAAGGGAATCATGGACGGTATCATGGGGCAGCTTCAAGGTGCCGTCCAAACAGGACTTGATCTGATCAAGGCATTGTGGTCAAGTACGTGGCAAACAGTCCTGACCGCATTCACATCACTCGCGACGAGCGTCAACGCGGCCGCCACAACCTGGCTGAGCCAGATGCAGACAGTTTTCACGACGACAATGCAGACTATTCAAACGATCTGGAACACCGCATGGCAGATGGTTCAAGTCACCTTCAACACCGTAACCAGCCAGGTCGCAAGTGCTCTCCGGACAATCCTATCGCAAATGCAAACGAACCTGCAGAGCAGCCTCGACCAGTACGCGCCGATCGCCACTTCCGCCCTAACATTGATGCAGAGCGTCTTCACGGCCATACAGGCAGCCCTACAGGCCGCGTGGCAGCTCTTTCTCAACACAATGAAGGCTACTCTTGACGCTTTCTGGTCTGCCGTTCAAGCTGCGACAAGTGTTGCCCTCTCAGTCCTGCAGGCTGCGTTCACCGTGGGAATGGCTGCCATCCAGGCCATCGTCAGCAGTGCAGTCTCGATAATGCAGAGTATCTGGAGCAATTTCATCAGCTTCATGGCGTCAAGCCTCGGCCAGTTGCAGGGGATCCTAGGCAGCGCCTCAAGCGCCGTCCAGTCCACAGTCGCCAGCATGGAAAGCTACGTTAGCGGTGCAGTCGCGAGCATACAATCGACTCTAGCCCAAGCCTGGAGCATGGTCCAGAGCGGTGTGCAAGGTCTCTACGGCGCCCTGGTCGGTCACTCGATTTGGACTGACATGTTGGATGAGATGCAGTCGCAGACGACATCTGCTCTCGGCAACATTCTCGGCGACTTCCAAGGTGCCTTCGGCGGCATTGCTCTCTCAGTGCCCGTGATGCCGCCCCAAGGTCGTTCAATGGCCGGGGCTGAAGGATCCGCACCCGTGCTGCCGCAGGTGCCTCAAACCATCACTATCCCCATCACCGTCACGCTGGATGGTCAGGTGATCAGTCGCCAGGTGGAACAGCGGATCGTGGACCACATCAAGTATCGCTCCAGGAGAGTCGCTTAGATGCCTGTCAGCCGAACCGTCGAAGGGCTTCTCGCTGAACTGAAATGTGACAACATCGCCGCCGAAGGCTGGAGTTTTGAACCCGACGACATGTCACCTCCTGCCAGCTGGTCAAACGACGCTGGCGACAAGCAGGAAGGAAGCGCCTCACTGAAATGTTACATAGCGGCAGGCGCGACGCATAATCATAGTGCCTATGCTACATCTCCGAACCAGTCAATGATTGAAGGCGGTAGACTCCACGTCTGGCACAAGCATCAAGTCCGCAATACCTACCTCGAGGGGATGACGCGATGGCAGTTACAGGTTGTTGCACCAGGTAAAAGCACCGCCCTCATTGGGCCACTCGACTGTGGGGCCGATCTTCCTTGGGTCTGCACCAGAATGGACCTTCCCACGGGTTGCTTGAACGGATACGCATACGCGCAGGTTCAGACTTACAATTACTGCCACTATGCCGTCTATCAGGCCTGCTACGGCGAACATTGGATGGATCACATTGTCATCTCGCGGTCCAGATATGTCAAGGTGACAGGGCTAGTCAGCGGCAACAAGGTGAGCATCTACCGAAACAGCGACAACGTCCTCATAGGAACGGCGACCTGTGGAGTTGGCGGGACCTACGTCTCGATCGACATTGACACTGAGGAATACCCTGAGTACTGCTACTTCAAGATCTACGCCACCGATAGCATCACCCTTCTGGAAACAACGTCTGCCTATCTGATCTCGGGAGGCGATGAGTGGTATTGGGCCTCACCAGTCGGAACGATGGTCGTATCTTCAAATGTTTTGATCTTCAACAGGACAGGGGCGGTTGGGATGCCGAAATCAGCAGCCGTGACGGCGACACTCCTGAACGCTGGCGGAGCTCCTGTTCCCGGCAAGACCGTGTACTTTGACACAAGCCGTGGAACCTGCACGCCGACGTTTGATGTCACGGATGGAAATGGTGAAGCGCACACAGTCCTGACGAGTGCAACTCACGGCGTTGCTGTCGTTCACGCGAGCTGGCCTGGAGATGGAGATCTCCCATCACAGGCAGGATGGCTGACCTTGCATTGCTTCTATGAGACTGAGGCCCCCGATGCCACGAAGCGATTCCAATTCTTTCTTGAGGGAGTCGAATATGCTCTGGTCAGTGGATCTTATTCGCTATCCTCCGAATCTACCCCGCAGGAATTTGAGGTTGAGATTCCTGCGTGGTTGAGCACGATCACCCGGCGTGGCTTGGTCAGCTTCTACCGGCTGGGAGTGAAGGAGTACATCGGGATAATGTCGAAGCCCGGTCGTTCTCTCTCGGGCAATCCTCAGGTTGTCTTGGGAGGCACAGATGCGAGTGCTTTGCTTGAAACTCGAGTGGTAACCACAAAATCCTATCTCACCAAGACGGTCAGCTACATCGTGGGCGATCTTCTAGCCAGCTATCCCTGCGGCATCACTATTGGCACAATCGACGATTACTCGGCAACTCTAACGATGGATTTCGCAGACGAAACACTGGTGTCAAGCATCAGCCGTCTCCTGAATCTCATCGGATGGGAGTACGAAATAACGAACTCGTACGCGTTGAATGCGAAGGAGACTCTTGGAACAGAGCTTCCCGCGGTCGCTTTCACTGAGGGCGTCGACTTGTTCGATGTCAAGTGGGCAGAGGATAGCACGGTGCTTGCCAACTCGATTCGCATGCGTGGCGCACAAACTCTCGTCAGCACGAAATTTGACCCTGCTTCAGTTGCCAGCATGGGCCTGATTGAGGCTCCTGCTTTTGAGAAGTCCCTTGGAACCCAAGCCTTGCTAGATATTGCAGCAGAAGCGGAACTCGTACGTTCTGTTGAGGCGCCTGAAACGATTAGGGGAACCGTCAAGGACACCTACGCTGTCGGCTCTTGGGGAGCAGGCGACTGGATCACTGTGACCTCTCCGACCCTCGAACTCGCAGGCACATACAAGGTTGTCAAGGTCACCAGGCGGCTCCCAGACGCATCTTTTGCTGAGGTCGAGCTGGGAAGCAAGGCGCTCATAGAGATGGCAGATATCACTGACAAGCTTCGACGTGAGTTGAAGGACCTGAACGCCAAGACCGCGATTTGAGAGTCATCCGTATTGACCGCGCCTCGGCGGCGCGTAAGAAGGTGCCGACAATTTCTTGGAAAGGAAAGAAGTGAATTAGATGCAACTATTCATTCGAACCATCCGAGGCTGGATTCTCCGCACTCTAGCCGTGAAGGTCTACGATCGCGGAATTGTCCACACCCACTACATAGTCGAGGACTTCGATGCGAAGACTGGTGAGCTCGTCAAGAGGCAGGAGTTTGAGCATAACTGTCTTCTCAATGAGGGCATCACTGAACTCTTGACGCTTGCATGCTCCACAGGCGCAACCAAGTTCGATAACGGAAACGCCTACACAGGCGTAGGAGACGACGATACTGCCGCGGCGGCCGCTCAAACGGGACTACAGGGAGCTAACAAAGCCTACAAGGCGATGGACGCCACTTACCCGCAGGTCGCAAATCAGACCGTCACGTTCCGCAGCACATTCGGCATGAGCGAGGGGAATTTTGTCTGGAAGGAAGCCACGATCGCTAACGGAAACTCAGACGCCGCCAAGAATCTGAACCGTAAGGTGCAGGCTATGGGTGAGAAGACAGCGGCAGTGAGCCGAGTCATCACCACGGCGATCACCATCGCATAGGAGGGGAAAGGCATGACTACGATTCAGATTCCGATTGATCTTACCCTTCCTACCGACGGGAACGCGTTTTGGTTGCCCGTGGCGCTCACTGCATACATTCAGGCCCCTTGGCAATTTGTGAAAGATGTCAACGGAAAGATCGAGGGAAAGGTGCGCATTCCCACAAACATGGCTGGGACGCCGAACGCGAAGATCAAACTTGTCATAGCAGCCAACGCAACATCAGGAGTGACTCGTCTATCAGTGTTGCACTTGGCCGTTCGGACCAAGGCAACGGCGGAGACTCTCAACCCCGCAGCATTGACCGCAATCGCATCGCAAGACATCACGGTTCCTGGAACCGCCTACAACGCACTCGAGGCGACATTCACCGTCACCGAGACCCTGGACGCTGAAGATGAATTGATTGTCCGCATCTACCATGAGGGCGCTCACGCGAACGACACGCTCGCCGTGAACACACTGCTCTTCGACGCATTCCTAGAAATTGATGTGACATAGAAGGCAAACTAGGATCTCGTTGTTTTGTCTTGCACTGAGACGAACTAGGAGGAGGCCGAGGAATAGTGGCACGGTACTTCGCTGGCGTATCCGACAAGATAACGACAGGCAACATCAGCTACGCAAACGGTGAGATCATAGGCATCTTTGCACGGATCTATCCCACATCGGTAGCGGTAACGAAAGAGATATTGGCGAAATCACAAAGCGCCTCAGCCGCAAACTACGATCTGCGACAGGCCGCCAGCGGCAAGCTAGACTTTTACTACCGAAATTCAGCCGACACGGCCTACGATGATTGGCGAACGACTGACATTGTTCTATCTATCAATCTGTGGCAAAGCGTCGCCTTGGCGTACACTTTTGGAACTGGCAGCAGCATAGCCCTGTACGTCAACGCCGTACTGAAGGCAGGATCATGGATAGCGCAAGCTGGGAACGACATTCCCTATACAGGCACCAATCCCATGCTGATCGGAATCTTTCAGGACGGGACGAATCCTTGGATAGGACGAATCGCTGAAGTGGCCTTATGGAAAGGTCACACGCTCACTCAGGCTGAAGTTACTGCTCTCCACAATGGCGCACGTATCCTTTCGATTGCTCCAGCGTATCTGAAAGGCTATTGGCCTCTTTGGGGCGTTGCCACTCCAGAACCAGATCTAAGCGGAAATGCGTACCACGGAACTGTGACAGGTGCAGTCTTAGCAGATCATGCGCCAGTCAGCCGTTATGCGCCCATGCCGAGACCTCCAGTGACCCATGCCGAACTTGTGATTGAATACATCAATGTCTCTGACAGCGGCATCGGAACCGACACTATTCTCGGCATCGAAGAATGGCTTGCCACCTATGACACGGGCGCAGGCACCGACACGGTTTACTTGCAAGGTGAGCTCCAGATTGACGGGAATCCGCTGCCCCATATCCAACGCGTCCATGTATCGGAGCCAAGCAATCTCTCAAGCAAGCCACTCCTGGAAGGCCTACCCTCCCGCAGGTGGGTGGGGAAACAAGGGCGCACAGCCGACTTTGAGGGATGGACCGAGTCGCTCACAATCCTTGAGACAGTCAAGGCCCTAGCAGATGGCGCCGCCCATTGGATTCAACTTCCTGACGGAACAGCATTCTCAGCCCACATCACGAGAGTGGATCCCCACCATCCCACCTCGCCCGATGAGTATCCGTACACGCTTCACGCAGACGAAAGGATGGATTAACTCTTGGTCAAATTCGGCGCATACGTGCTGCCGCATGTCCTCGACGTGCAAGTCACAAAGTCGCGTCAGGAAATTGAACGTACGGTGCCTTTTCGGAATGTTGCAGATCGAGTTGACGGCGCAGATCTCGGCCAGACCGCCCGTGTCACTGGAGAGATCCGCGCTGATACTCTCGATGACGCGCATTCGGCTATTGAGCAGATACGAGCTCTCAATGATGGCGTCGGTCGATCCCTCGACTTGGACGACGGTGAGACCGCTCCCTTCGACGCCATGCTGACGGATCCAGAGTACGAGTGGTCTGTCGATGACTGGTTCAACACGGGCCGCTGCTATCTGCCCTACACCTTGACTTTTCTACAAGTCGACCTTCCCTGAGACTGCTTTCTATATGATGCTAAGTACCGGGCGACTGATGCGAATCTCGCGGGGTCAGCCTCTATCCTGCCAAGAAGCCTGTTGCAGACATCACAGATCAGTCCTCTAACGGCCTCGTTTTGGTGATCATGATCGACACATAGAGCTCTACCAACCTTGGGTTTCTTTTTGCATATTGCACAGCATCCATGCTGAGACTCTAGTAGGCGAGTGTATTGGGCTGAACTGATTCCGAAATTACGCTGAAGCGCCTTATCTCGATAGTATTCAAGACGCTTGAGTCTGTAAATTCTGCTATATTCGTTTCGACGTTTTCCTAGTTCGGGATTCCTGTGGACTAGATACGTGAGATAGCAATTCTTGCAAAGCCCTTTTGCTTGATGTTCTCTATTCGGATGACATTGGGGTATTTGTGCCATCTCTCTTCACTTCTCTTCTAGCAATCGCAACTATGGCCAGCGTGAGCGCTGCAATCATCATTAGAGCCGGCCACGGTGTCTCAGGGACGCTTGTGAATCTTGAGTTCTCGCTTTCTGCCGTCAGACTATATCGTGCCACTCTGAAGCTTCGCTCATCGCTTCCAACAGTGATTTTGAAAATGTTCCTACCGGCGATGGGGATCTCGCTGGGGTCTGTGTAGGTGAAGGCCACGTAGATGACCTTCCCGTTGATGTCATAGTGACTTTCGTACGTTCAGCAGGGGAACCCGTAGGTGGATTCCCGCTTCCTCGACGGGATCTCTTAAGATCCATTTGAAACCCCCAATGGAACTTTCACCATTTGTACTTGAGACGTAGAGTGGCCGAAGCAACCAGAGGCCAAGGATGAGGCGAATTGTCATCATAAGGTCAAGGTCACCGCGCGACCACACCGGTATCTTGGAAGGGACCGTTTGGGCACAAGCATCACTGCCTTGAGTAATTCGCCCGTGGAATCTAGGCGCTGTTGACATGTCAGTGTGTGGAATCAATTAATGCTAATTGCGAATACTTTGCTCGTGAATAGGTTTCCGCGGCAGTCTAGTCTCTGTTGGGTTGACGCGGGCGAAGATGATGCGAAGTGTCCATGTTGCCACGTAGACCAGGAAGGCCAAGTCAGCGGGTGGCGAACGTAACCGTCAGCCTACCCCTGACGACCCTAGACAAGCTGGACGACTTGATTGACAAGGGCAAAGTCCGCTCGCGCTCGCAGGCGGTCCGCGAAGCCTTGGAGCGGTTCCTGAAACCCCTCGACTAATCTATGATGATCATGAGAGAATAGTGATGAATGATAGTAGGTGTTTGATGAAATGACGACGAAAAGAAACCTGAGGTTTGCGGTCTTCACCGTTTCTATGGTCGCATTAATGGTTACTATGACGTTCTTGCCCGCGTCCGCGCAACTTTCGCAATGGCGCTCCCTAAACCCCACGCGGGACGGCACTACAGATCGAACTGCGCCTGCTCCTTTCCTCTACGGGGTGCAGATGCTCACATCAGCTTATGGTTGGGCTGTAGGTGGAACCTGTGATATCTACACCGATACTCCTGCCTGTCCTGGAAATGGGTTTGCACTCTTCTGGGACGGCGCCAGATGGAGGCAGACTCTCGTACCAGGGAGTGCAGGTACTCTGACATCGGTCTTCATTGTTGGTGCCAACGACGTTTGGGCGGTTGGTATGGCTGACACGACTGGGAAGGCCACGATCATTCACTGGGATGGAATCTCGTGGACAGCCGCTACGGTTCCCGTTGGATCGGTTACGGACCTGTTCTCAGTCTTCATCCTGCCCGGCGGATTGGACGGCTGGGCTGTTGGTAAGAGCGCCGGCCCCGCCAATATTCTCAGGTGGTCGGGAGTATGGCCGACGGGTGCTTGGTCCGTATTCACCTCTCTCCCTCCTGCGAAGGAGCTTCGTAGTGTCTTTCTGAGCTCGCCAACCAGCGGCTGGGCCGTGGGTACTGTTGCCGGGGGTGTTGGAACCATATTCCGTTGGGATGGCGCTGGCTGGCTGGATCTCTCGGCGAGCTCGCCCACTGTCAACAACTTGTACTCAGTCTTTGTCGTCAGTTCGACGGACGCATGGGCCGTTGGTGCATCGAGTACGATAATCCGTTGGAACGGTGCTTCCTGGACTGGCCCCATGGTTGCGCCCACCTCGGACATCGATTACCGTTCCATCCACATGGTTAGCGGGACGGATGGGTGGATTGCCGGCGACGTGGACTCCACGTCCGGGGAAGGTCTGCTGCTGCGTTGGAACGGAGTTGCCTGGACAAGCGTACGAAGTTGGGTAACCGTCGGTCTGAATGATATCTTCATGTTGCCAGGCGGAGGCGATGGTCTTGCTGTGGGTGATGCAGAAACGATCGTCCGATGGAACGGGTCGAAGTGGTTTGCCCAAACTAGCCCGACAGACATACGTCTCAATGCAGTCAGTATGGTAGCGACCAATGACGGTTGGGCGGTTGGCGATGAAGGGACGATCTTCAGGCATGACGGAATTTCTTGGGCTCACTACGAGACACTTCCAAGCGGAGTGAACCTCAATGGCTTGGACATGCGTGCCACTAATGACGGCTGGGCGGTCGGGGATTCTCCTGAACCACTGACTACGCCTCCTGGAGGCTTTCCACCGATAATTCTCCGATGGAATGGCGCCACGTGGACGGCGGTCACACCAAGTGGTGTCGCACTGGGCGAGGACCTCTATGCGGTTGATTTTGTCAGTGCAACCGAAAGCTGGGCGGTAGGCAGTGGAACGGCAGGGTCCGCTACAATGCTCAAATGGGACGGTACGATATGGACGTCGGTGCCAAGCGGAACGCCCTCAGGAACATCTCTGTACAGCATCAACATGCTCAGCTCGACAGATGGATGGGCCGTGGGCTGCACGGACCCAACAGGTAGTTGTCAGACGCCGATCATTGTCCGGTGGAATGGTTTGGCTTGGAGTGCGGTTACAACTCCTAGTGGAATCTACGGCCTCGCAGACATCTTCATGCTTAGCCCAACGAACGGCTGGGCTGTCGGATACGCCCCAACAGCAGGGGGGCAAGTCACGATAATTCACTGGGACGGATCACAGTGGACAAGCGTACCCGGACCGACCGTAGGAGCGACCGCAGACACCACGGTATCTCACTTGAATTCCGTCCA
>Ga0315281_10011741_pt1 | contig 11985 bp, 12 predicted proteins | sample YL17G07_0_MG_FD_204540 | JGI IMG/M metagenome (GOLD analysis project Ga0315281, IMG submission 204540) | Sediment microbial communities from Yellowstone Lake, YNP, Wyoming, USA - YL17G07_0 | ecosystem: Environmental > Aquatic > Freshwater > Lake > Sediment | place: USA: Wyoming | collected... | reverse complement strand
AGGAAGATATCCAACCTCTAGACCTTGTTATTCCCGACCAGATAATAGACCGCACCAAGAGCCGGGTAAGTACATTCTTTGGAGAAGGGATCGTAGGACATGTTACCTTCGCCGACCCCTTCTGCCCGGTGCTGAGCCAACTCCTCTACCAGATAGCATCACACTCTGACTTGAAAGACAAGGTGCGCAAGGTTCACCCCAAGGGCACTTATATTGCGATGGAAGGGCCCCTTTTCTCCACCAGGGCAGAATCCAACCTGTACCGCTCCTGGGGAGCGAGCGTCGTGGGCATGACTGCCATACCTGAAGCCAAGCTGGCGAGGGAAGCCGAGATTTGTTACGCCTCCATCGCCTGCGTTACCGACTACGATTGCTGGCACGAGGTGCATGAGTCAGTCAGCATAGAGATGGTGATCTCAAACCTGATGAAGACCCTGGAGGTTGCCAAGGAGGTAATCAAAAAAGCCAGCGCCCAGCTTCCCAAACGAAGGGACTGCGGTTGCGCTACTGCCCTTAAAGATGCTATCATTACATCGAGAAACCTAATTCCCCAAAAGAGGAAGGAGGAACTTTCTCTGCTGATAGGAAAGTATCTGAAGTGACCAAAGAGGGATTTGAGCTAAACGGGCTGGCTACCGCTATAGGCAGCATGCCACATGTTGAGCCTCGGGAAGCCTGCTCTTTAGTTTTAAGCTATCTAGAGATACCAGCCTGGCCACAATTGCCCAGGAAGTCCTTTCTGGAGAACATGTATGTCCAGTTCAGCGAAGGCTTCCCCGGGGTGATAGTGGAAGAGGAACGTATCTGGGTAGACCGCTCTCAAGATTTGAGCAAGGGTTTAGAGCGACTCTACTCCGCTTACCTGGAGAACAGGATAGAATACGGCGATATAAGCGCCAAACACGCAGCCGGCCTACATGCCTTTCTTAAAGAGGCTAAGCAGAAAGGGCGAAAGGCGGTTAAAGGACAAGTGACCGGACCGATAAGCTTCGGGCTATCCGTAACGGACCAGAATCGGCGTCCGCTTCTCTACGACGAGGTGCTGGCTGATGCTATAGCCAAGCACCTCAGGCTAAAGGCTGCCTGGCAGGAGGCAGCTCTCAGGAGCGTGTGCCCCAAGACTATCATCTCTGTCGATGAGCCTTATCTATCTTCGCTGGGCTCAGCGTTCGTATCCTTTCCCCGGGAGCAGGTTGTAGCTCTACTGGAGGAAGTACTGGGAGGCATAAGCGGCCTCAAGGCTGTCCACTGCTGCGGCAATACCGACTGGTCGATTCTGTTACAGACCTCTATTAATATTTTGAGCTTCGATGCCTATAACTACGGAGAAACCCTGGCACTCTATCCGGACGAGGTGAACAGCTTCCTCAGCCGGGGAGGGGTCATCGCCTGGGGGATAGTGCCCAACGATGAGCAGGCTCTGACCAAAGAGACTGAAGCCAGCATCAGAGACAGGCTGGAGAAAACGATGGGGCTGCTCTCAAAGAAGGGTATCAGCTACGACACCATCAAATCGCAGTGCCTGATTACTCCTTCCTGTGGACTGGGCTCTATCTCTATAAAAGCAGCCGCAAGAGCCTTAGAGTTGACCGCTGCGGTCTCAGCGGACTTTAGAAAGAGGCCCAATATACGGAGCTGATAAGCAGTAAATAAGTCAGCATTATTTTGAAGGAGGTATTATGAGCCGAAAGGCACGAAAATTGGCAAGGGGTGTGGCTATAGTTGGAGCCGGGATGTCGAAGTTTGGCGCATTTCCTGATAAAAACGGCCGTGACTTGTTCGTGGAAGCGTTCACAGAGATGACCAAGTCTGTAGACAAAGGCATAGATATCAAAGATATTGAAGCTCTCTATGTGGGAAATTTCTCCAGCGACCTTTTTGAGGGACAAGGGCATGTTGCTCCCATCATGGCAGACTGGGTAGGACTGGTACCCAAGCCAGCCACCAGGGTAGAGGGCGCCTGCGCCAGCGGCGGAATTTCTATTCGGGACGGATTCATAGGCGTAGTCTCCGGTATTTACGATATCGTACTGGTCAGCGGCGTTGAAAAGATGAGCTATCTTCCAACGGAAAGGGTAACCGATACACTCGCCTCTGCCGCCGACACCATTTACGAGGGCTGCTGTGGATTTACGTTCCCCGGCCTGTATGCTGCCATGGCTACAGCGTATATGGCGAAGTATGGCGCCACACTAGAAGATTTCATGAGAGTGGGTATTAAGAACCATAAAAATGGGGCCCTAAACCCCAAAGCTCAATTCAATAAGTCTATAAAAGACCTGATGAACGCCAGGATGGAGAAAGCAAAACAAAAAGGTGAGCCGTTACCCGCCTGGAAAGATGAGTTCGATTTCCTCAAAGACCCCCAAGCGAATCCAACGGTCGCCTGGCCAATGAAGCTTTTTGACTGCTCGCCTATCACCGATGGGGCAGCCTGCATTCTTCTGGTCGCCGAGGACCTGGCTAAGAACTTCACCGATAAACCCATCCACATCATTGGTTCCGGACAGGGCAGCGACCATGCACTGCACGAGAGAGAAGACATGACCACCTTGCTGTCGGCAAAGGTTGCAGCAAAAGAGGCTTACGAGATGGCAGGGGTGACATCCAAGGACATCCAGATCGCCGAGGTACACGATTGCTTCACCATCGCTGAGCTGGTGGCCATCGAAGACCTGGGGTTCTTCAAGCCTGGAGGGGCGCCCAAGGCAACCAAAGATGGGCTTACAGCTCGCGAGGGAGCTAAACCCATCAATACCTCCGGCGGGCTGAAATCCAAGGGACACCCTGTGGGGGCCTCCGGCGTGGGGCAAGTAGTGGAGATATGGCATCAGATGAGAGGGACGGCGGGGCCAAGGCAGGTCCCTGGCAAAGACATCCGCCTCGCCTTATCACACAACGTCGGCGCTACCGGCGGCACCTGCGTAATTCACATTTATGAGAGGAGATAATACCTTGACAGAGGAAAGGAAAGTAACCAGCAACTCATTTTATCAGTTTCTCGCCGAGAAGAAACTCATGGCTTCCAGATGTAAGAAGTGTCAGGCACTCTATTTGCCGCCTCATCCTATATGTCAGAAGTGTTACAGTACCGATCTTGAGTGGGTAGAGATGAAGGGCAGCGGTAAGCTCGCTGCTTTCACCGCCATCTCCGTAGGCCCAACCTGTACCATCGCGGAGGGCTACAGTAGGAACAACCCCTACCTGGTGGGAATAGTGAAAATGGATGAAGGCCCCAAAATCTGCGGCCGAATTCATGGTATTGACCCCAAAAACCCTGAGAAAATCAAGGTGGGAACGCCAGTTAAAATAGAGTTCATGGAGCATAAAGAAGGCGTAAGTAATTACCTCAACTTCAAGGCCCAGTAAGCAGAGAAACCGGTTTGGACTATAACTAAGGAGGCAAAGTTGGCAGGCATATTATCGTATGGTGCTTATATCCCCATGTGGAGAATGAGCAGAGACGAGATAGCCAAGTCAATAGGCAGCGCATCCCTGGGGGGGGAAAGGGCCGTTATATCCTGGGATGAAGACAGTCTGACGATGGGAGTAGAGGCAGGCCTCGATTGTTTAGCAGGCTTTGAGCCTAAAGAAATAGACGGACTTTACTTTGCCACCATTTCCTCTCCCTTCAAAGAGAAGCAATCTGCTTCCTTAATCGCTTCGGCTTTAGACCTCAGAAAGGACATATTCACTTTCGATTTCACAGGCTCGCTGAGGGCGGGGACACTGGCGGTAAAATCTGCCTCCGATGCTATAAAAGCAGGGACTATGAAGAAAGTCCTGGTCATTGCTGCCGATGCCAGGAAAGCCGAGCCACGCTCGGATGCCGAACAGACATTCGGTGACGGGGCGGTTGCCTTATTGCTAGGTGAGGGGAAGGATTCCATCGCAGAGATAGAGGACTTCTCCACTGTAGTAGACCCTATACCAGGTCCCTGGAGGAGAGAAGAAGACCCATATCCCAAAGTATTCGATGGAAGGCTTGACACGAGATACGGGCTGCTAAAGGACACCCCTCAGGCAGTTGGCAATCTGCTGAAGAAACACAGGATCCAAGCGAAGGCTATTTCCAAGTTTGCATTCTACGGTCCTGATGCAAGGAGCCACGCGGCTATCGCAGCCCCGCTGAAGATAGACGCGAAGGCTCAGATGCAAGACCTCTTATTTAAAAGCGTAGGAGTAACCGGGACAGCACACTGCCTATTGCTCCTGGTAGCAGCGCTGGAACAAGCAAAGGCAAACGACAGCATTGTATGCGCCAGCTATGGCGAAGGGAGCGACGCCTTACTGATAAAGACCACCGATAAAGTGGAACACGTGAAAGGAAAGCATAAAGGCACAAAATATATATCCACCAAGAAAATGATCTCTTCGTACGGGCGCTTCCTGGCAGTCAAAAAAGAGATTGATGTTGGATGGCCGGAATGGGAGAAGAGCTCTGTGGTCAAGTATTGGAGAGATGAGAGCTGGCTGCTGCCTCTCTATGGTATGAAATGCAACAAGTGCGGGGCTTTGCAGTACCCGGTGAGAAGAGTTTGTACAAGCTGCGGTGAGAAAGACAACCATATGAAGATAAAACTGGCCAGAAAAGGCAAGGTCTTCACATTTACCCACGACTACCTGCTAGGTCCGGGGAATTTCACTGGCGATGGCATAAATCCCACATCAAGAGTACTTGTAGACCTCGAAGACGGCTGCCGAATGTGGCTGGAGATGACCGACCATGAAATCGAAGAGGTAAACATAGGCACATCCGTAGAACTGACCTTCAGACTGCTTCACCAGAAGAGCGGATTCCTTTTCTATGGATGGAGAGCCCGGCCCGTAAGATAATCGAGCTGAATCCAGAGGAGCAAAAATGGCGGAAAGCTTAAGGGATAAGGTAGCAGTTATTGGAACAGGGATCACAAAATTCGGAGAGCACTGGGAAGCGGATGCGGGTGATTTGATTGTTGATGCGGTATATGAAGCCTGCAAAGAGGCAAACATTGACCTGAGAAAAGATACCGATGCCCTATGGGTTTCCACGCTTTACGATTGGTCCGGCATGTCGGGATGGGCAGCCGCCGAGCCTCTAAAGTTCTTCGGCAAACCCATCACAAGGGTAGAGAATCAATGCGCTTCGGGCATGGATGCGGTTAGAAATGCGGCGTATTCAATTGCCTCCGGCAGATACGATATAGTTATAGCCTGCGGCGTAGAGAAAGTCCTGGATCAAGGTGGCAGGGGGCTCTCTCAGGAGATACTATACTGGCATCCTTCATTACCGTGGCAATCCGCACCTGCCTATTTTGCTCCCTGCGCAATCCGGGCATTCAAGGAATGGGGCTGGACCAGAGAGGACCTGGCAAAGGTCGCTGTCAAGAATCATCAAAACGGGGCGAAGCACCCCAAGGCACATTTCAGAAGAGAGATAACCATAGAGACAGTTCTAAATGCGCCCATGATTTCTTATCCTCTCACCCTTTTCGATTGCTGTGCCCTATCCGAGGGAGCGGCCGCAGTTGTGCTTACAAGGCCGGAAATAGCCAAGAGGCTGGTGGGTGATAATTACGCCACGATAAAAGGAATGGCTCTAGCCGTGGAGACTCAATGGCCATATTTCAAGCCAGGATGGACTGGCCTGTCCTTTGCGGCAACTGTCAAGGCGGCTGAGGAGGCTTATAAAGAGGCGGGAATAACAAACCCGCGCAAGGAATTGGATTTCGGTATAGTCCACGACTGCTTTACTATTACGGAGCTGATGACCTATCAGGACATGAAGTTATGTAAACCCGGAGAGGGCGCAGAGCTAATCAGAGCCGGAGTTACAGCTATCAACGGAGACTTCCCTATAAACCCCGATGGTGGGCTCAAGTGCTTTGGGCATCCAGTTGGCGCTACTGGAGTTAGAATGATAGCAGAGCTGACAAAGCAGGTTTTAGGGAAAGCAGAAGGTTGCCAGGTTAAGGATGCCAAGATGGGCTTTGCACATAATCTGGGAGGTCCGCAGGCAATTGCCGCCGTAGGCATAGTAGGCAGGCCAAGTTAGAGATTAGAATGGGGCAATAATATTTTCCCCATAGAAATCAGGGTGAAATAATATGAACAAAAGAAAAAGGGTGGCAGAGCTAAAACACCGCCATAAGAGCAAGAAGCTGGAAGAGAAAAGAAAAGCTCTGAAGCCCGTTAAATAAAAGGGAGCGAACTCAGCTTCGGTAGAGGGTGGGCAATAATGCCAGAGCTAGAAGCGCTGGTTAAAGCGCTCTCGAACCCCAAAGCATATCCGCACAACCCAAAGTCAGTCGAGTTGGTGCAGACACAGATATCCTTTGTCTTCCTTGCCGGAGATTATGTCTACAAGGTGAAGAAGCCTGTTAACTTCGGCTTTCTCGACTTCACTACTCTGGAGAAACGACGCTTCTATTGCGATCAGGAGGTAGTGCTAAACAGGCGTCTTTGCCCCAATATCTACGTCGGGGTAGTAAGTATAACCAAGAAAGGAAAAAGTCTCACCGTCGAGGGCAAAGGCAAAGAGGTCGAATACGCAGTGAAAATGCGCTCCCTTCCCTATCAGCGGATGATGGATACGATGCTGCAAAGCGACCAGGTGACCCCACAAATGGTGGAGATGGTTGCTAAAAGATTGACAGAATTTCACCGCAAGGCGGAAATCAGCGAGGAACTGGCCAACATCGGCGGGCTCGATACTGTGACAAAAAACGCCGAGGAGAACTTCGCTCAGGTCAGTAGTTATGTCAACCAAACAATCACCAAAAAGCAATACGAACGCATAGAAAATTACACGCACTCCTTTCTCAAAAAAAACGCAGCGTTATTTGCCAAGAGGGTTAAAGAGGGCAGAATAAGGGACTGCCATGGAGACCTGCATGCGGCGCATATCTGTTTCATAGACGGGCTATGTATCTTCGACTGTATCGAGTTCAATGATAGATTCAGATACATCGATGTTGCCAGCGAGGTCGCCTTCCTGGCCATGGACCTGGATTTCCACAGACGTCCCGAGCTGTCGCAACACTTCGCTGCTGCCTATGTAAAAGCATCAGGGGATAAAGAGTTGCTCCAGTTGCTCGACTTCTATAAGTGCTACCGCGCCTATGTTCGGGGGAAGGTGGAAAGTTTCCAGTTGGATGACCCTCATATTTCAAAAGACCAAAAGGCGGAAAAGCTCGCCGTCGCTAGAAGGTACTTCGAGCTTGCAGAGTCTTATATTTCTTAAATAAAGGTTAAAACGAAGGCTTCATAGGTGGGAGGAGGGGTAGATTATGTTAAGACATTTCACGTTAGAGTATTGGAAGGATAGCGGGTGGTATGTGGGGAAGCTAAAAGAAATTCCGGGGGTATTCAGTCAGGGCAAGTCCCTACATGAATTGGAAGAGAACATCCGGGATGCTTACTACCTGATGGTTGAAGAGGGAGAAAGACCACTTCAGATTGTAACCAAAACGAAAGAGATTGAGATAGAGATAAAGGCGTGAAACGACGCGACTTTATCAGAGAACTGGTGGACGTGGGATGCTATCTGAGACGACGCGGTAGAAGGCATGACATATATATGAATCCCAGAAACGGCAAAATGGCTCCTGTCCCGCGCCACACCGAGATAAAAGAAAGTCTGTGCGGATTAATCAGGAAACAGCTTGGATTGTAAGTACGTAAAAAAAGAGGAATCTGATAAGATGCATAAGATTGGCGATTTCAAGTCGGAAAGGAATAAGTCGCTTCAAGAAGCAAGAGATACAATATCAGATGTTAAAAAAATAGTTACCAAAGTCCGACAAATCGATAACATAAAAGAAAAAGAAGCTGTTGATATCCTAAGTAATGTAAGAGATAGGTGTTACGAAAATTTAAATATAATCCCACACGATCTCATGATTCTCCAAGCAGCTGATTGGATAAAAAAGAGAGACTATCCCGATAAGGCTATAGAATGGCACTGGAATCGTGGGCAAACCAGTAAAAAAGAGGAGGCCGACCTACATGGCAAAATCGCTGGGAAGATTGTAGTGTCGGCTGAGATCACAACTTCAGCAAAGCCCATATATAAGACAATGGCTCAAACTCTCAAAAAGCTAAATGAAATGCAGGTGCCTGGAAAGAAAATCTATTTCGTACGAACAAAAGGTATGAAAAAGCCTGCAGATGCTGAAATAAAAGAAAAAGGCCATAAAATTAAAGTCGAAATAATCCAGTTAGGAACATAGCCAAATAGAAAATTCCTTAGGCAGGCATCCTATAAAAGGGTTAACAGAATGAAAGAGCCGTTCGCCAAATTCGTAAAGGCCAAGCTGGGGCCTAACATATTGCTCATCACTGTCGGGCTTCCTGCCTCGTGGAAGACTGAGACGAGCGAGGAAATAGCGAAGATAAAGGGCTATACTATTGTTCGTACCGACCTGATTAGAAAAGAAGTGCTGAAAGGTGAGGACATTTTCGACGAAAAGGTCGCCTCCAATATGGATAAACGGATGCTGGTCTACGATGAGACCTTCAGGCAGGCAGAGGAGCTTCTCAAGAAAGGCAAGGGTGCCATAATTGATGCTACCTTCATCACACAATCTCTGAGAAGACGGGCCGCTGCCCTTGCAGCCAAATACAAAAGAACCTTTGTCATACTGCAAACCCAATGTCCTCGCGAGGTATCCCTGGCCCGGATAGCGAGACGCAGTAAAGAGAAGTATGAATCGAACGCTCTTACCGAACAGGCCTATATCAATAACGAGAAGAAGTTCGAAAAGGTAGACCTGGACGACCTGAAGCAGTTGAACCCTAACCTTAATATCATGCACCTGATAGTTGATACCCAGTTCGATCCGCCTGAAGATTGGTACATCATCGGCATGGAAAAGAAGTAAGATATTAAGATATAAGGAACCATTCACCAGAGAGCACTGAGAACGCAGAGATGAAGCGTAATTTAAATGAAATAACAGAAACAGTTATTGGAGCTGCTATAGCTGTTCATAGGGAACTGGGGCCAGGTTTGCTTGAGTCAGCCTACGAGGCATGTCTTGCCTATGAATTGACAGAGCGAGGATTGAAGGTTGAACGACAAAAAGGCTTGCCTGTGATTTATCGGGGAGTTCTGCTAGATTGCGGATACAGAATAGACCTGCTTGTAGAGGGGCAGGTAGTTGTTGAGTTAAAGACAGTTGAAAGAGTGGAGTCCATTCACGAAGCTCAATTGTTATCCTATCTCAAGCTATCTGGCTGCAATGTAGGTTTGCTCATCAATTTCAATGTCAAGGTGCTTAAAAACGGTATCAAAAGGCTTGTCTTCGGATTTCAAGAACTGTCTTCTCCGCGCTCTCCGCGTGCTCCGCGGTTAACAGTTACGAATGGGGCTACTAGATGAAAATAGATTTGCAAATCCATACCAAGACCGGCTCGGATGGCAACTGGCCCGTCGAGGATGTTTTCAAAGAGGCAAAGAGAAGAAATATACAACTGCTCTCAATAACCGACCATGATTCCATAGATGCCCAGGCAAGGGCAATAGTCCTGGCCCGAGACTATGGGATTTCTCATATAACCGGCATAGAATTGAACATTACATTTCAATATCCTCCCAGCAAGGGCAAATCTACCAAGTCCCACTCGCTGGATTTCCTCGGTTACCAGTACGATATGGAGAACCAGGAGTTGAAAAATAAGCTCCAATTGATAAGACAGCACAGGGAATCTAGGGCACGTAAGATTCTGGAGAACTTAAATGCTGAGTTCGATAAAGGGGGAATCAAGAGATTCACGGAGAAAGACCTGGAAAACATACAGGCGACTGTAGATGGTGCATTCGGCCGACCTCACATAGCGAACTATCTGGTTAAAAAGGGAATCGTCAAGGATAAACAGGAGGCATTCGATAAGTATCTGGTGAAATGCGATGTGCCTAAGTACCCGCTTTCACTTGCCGAAGCATCAAGGTTGATCAGGAACGCTGGTGGCATGTTGGTATTTGCCCACCCCAACGACCCAAATGGCACCTCTCTCGTCACCATAACGCGCGATTTGACGCAACAGACAAAGGTCATCGAGGAATATATGTTAGAATATTTAGATGGTATCGAGTGCTGGCATACCAAACATGATACTAAGACCACTGCTCATTACACCGACTTCTGCAGGAGTCACCATCTGATCATGACCGGCGGTAGTGATTGCCACCAAAACCCGATTATAATGGGCACTCTGGATTTACCTGACTGGGTTGCGGAGCAGTTCAAGTCGAAGACAACAAGGAAGGTCAACAAATTCAAAGGAGTATTATCGTGAGACGAAAAATAGCGAGCAGCAGCGATATCAAAGACCCATCCTTGTCCCCAGCAGGAGAGCTCCGAGTACAATGGGCATCCCGCGAGATGCCAGTGCTACAGTTGATCGGGAAAAGGTTTGCCAAGAGTAAACCCCTTAAGGGGATTCGTATTTCTGCCTGTCTTCACATCACCACCGAGACTGCCAACCTGGCTTTAACTCTCAAGGCAGGCGGCGCTGATTTAGCTCTCTGTGCCTCTAACCCTCTATCAACTCAGGATGATGCGGCTGCCTACTTAGTTATGGAACAGGGCATCCCTGTCTTCGCCATCAAAGGTGAAGACAACAAAACCTACTATAAACATATCAATGCCGCTCTGGACCACAATCCACATATCACAATGGATGATGGCGCTGACCTTGTGGCATCGATTCACAAGGAACGTAAAGAGCTTATCGCCGATATAATCGGCGGGACAGAGGAAACAACCACCGGTGTGATCAGGCTAAGAAGCCTGGAGCAGGAGAAAAGGCTGAGATACCCCATTATCGCAGTGAATGACGCCCAGACAAAGCACTTCTTTGACAATCGCTATGGCACAGGGCAGAGCACCATGGACGGCATCACTCGGGCAACCAATATCCTCTGGGCAGGTAAGAAAGTGGTGATCTGCGGATACGGCTGGTGCGGTCGAGGAGTTGCCCTGAGAGCAAAGGGATTCGGTGCCCATGTCATTGTATGTGAAGTTGACCCTATCCGCGCTCTAGAAGCGGTGATGGATGGCTACCAGGCAATGCCCCTCCTCGAAGCAGCCAGGATAGGTGATATCTTCATCACAGTCACCGGAGGGTTGCATATTATCGATAGCGAACACATGCAAGCGATGAAAGATGGGGCAATTATGGCGAATAGCGGCCATTTTAACGTGGAGATTAACATACCTGCCTTAGAGAAACTAGCAGTGGACAAGAAGCAAATACGGGGGTCTGTGGAACAATATACACTCGCTGACAAGAAACACCTTTACCTTCTCGGAGAAGGCAGGCTAATCAACCTGGCTGCCGCCGAAGGCCATCCGGCAAGCGTTATGGATATGAGCTTCGCCAATCAGGCCCTTTGCGCCGAGTACATAGTCAAAAGAGCAAAAGAACTCAAGCCCAGGGTCTACCCTGTTCCCGAAGAAGTGGATAAAGAGGTGGGCAAGCTCAAGCTGAAGGCTATGGGCATAACAATTGACACCCTGACCACCGAACAAAGAAAATATCTGGAGAGTTGGGAGGCAGGAACTTAAAGGAGAGGAAAAGACAATGACTACTACTTTCATGAAATCACCATGCATGCTGATAACCTCGGAATCGGTCACTGAGGGGCACCCGGATAAGCTCTGCGACCTGATTGCAGACTCTGTGTTAGACTCGATTATGGCGCAAGACCCTATGGCCCGAGTTGCCTGCGAGAGCATGGCGACAACCGGTCTGGTTATCGTGATGGGGGAGATCACCACCAAATGCTATGTTGAGATACCCCAGATAGTTCGTGAAACGGTACGCGGGGTAGGCTACACTCGGGCCAAATACGGCTTCGATTGCGATACCTGTGGTGTCATCGTTTCCATAAAAGAGCAGTCGCCGGACATCGCAATGGGAGTGAACCATTCCCTGGAGACAAGGGAGAAAGAGAACAATTCAAATGAGAAAGAGACGTTGGGTGCCGGCGACCAGGGGATG
>Ga0315281_10011740_pt1 | contig 11987 bp, 11 predicted proteins | sample YL17G07_0_MG_FD_204540 | JGI IMG/M metagenome (GOLD analysis project Ga0315281, IMG submission 204540) | Sediment microbial communities from Yellowstone Lake, YNP, Wyoming, USA - YL17G07_0 | ecosystem: Environmental > Aquatic > Freshwater > Lake > Sediment | place: USA: Wyoming | collected... | reverse complement strand
AAATCACCTTGCTTGGCAAGGGGGTCAAGGGCGGGGAAACCCCGCCCCATATCCGATTTGCTTGAAATGTAATGCCAGTTAATTACGAAACACACCACTAGATGAATTTATTTGCTTCGGTGGGGCGGGCCTCCGTGCCCGCCACCCAAGCCCGGGCAGGCGCGGAGGCCTGCCCCACCGGGTAATTGACATGGCGCTGCCCCCTTTGCTTGAAGTAGAGGACCTCTGGATTTCCTACGACCGCATCCAGGCGGTGCGGGGGGTGTCGTTCACCGTGGGGGCCGGCGAGATCGTCACCCTCATCGGGGCCAACGGCTCGGGCAAGTCCTCAATTTTGCAGGCCGTCTCCGGACTGCTGCCCGCGGCCCGGGGGAAGATCGCCTTTAAGGGGGAGAATTTGCTGGGCCTGCCGGCCCACCTCCGGGTGCAGCGGGGCATCGCCCACGTGCCCGAGGGGCGGGGCATCTTCGGCAACCTGACGGTGATGGAAAATCTGCGCCTGGCGGCCTATCTGCGCCGGGACGGCGACATCGGGCCGGACTTGGAGGAGGTCTTCCGCCTCTTTCCCCGGCTGGGGGAACGCCGGCGGCAGTGGGGCAATACCCTGTCGGGCGGCGAGCAGCAGATGCTGGCGGTGGGAAGGGCCCTGATGACCCGGGCCAAATTGCTGCTGCTGGATGAGCCTTCCATGGGGTTGGCCCCCATGCTGGTTCGGGAGATCTTCCGGGTGATCAAACGCATCAATGAGCAGGGGGCCGCCATCCTGCTGGTGGAGCAAAACGCCCACCTGGCCCTGGAAGTGGCCCACCGGGCCTATATCCTGGAGACCGGCGAGATCGCCCTGTCCGGCCCGGCCTCCGAGCTGCGGCGCCACCCCCAGGTCCTGGAAGCCTACCTGGGAGGAAGCTGATACGCCGGGGTACCCACCGGTCGTCCCTTAAGTCCTTCACAATTCAGGTCTATTTGTTAACCCGCTCCCGCGCCGAAAGATCCTGAATAAAGCCTTCATAATACAGCACCGCGCCGGCCTCGTCCCGCACCGCCCGGGCGTTTACTGACACCCCAAATTTGCTGCCGTCTTTGCGGTATACCTGATATTCTGCATCGCGGACCGCCCCGGCCTTTTCCATTTCCACGGTGAATTCCTTGCGCCGGTCCGGATCCACAAAGACCTGGTGACCCAGATCCATGATGCTGGTGATCATATCCTCCGGCGACTCGTAGCCGAATATCCGGGCCAGGGTGGGGTTGACACTGAGTAAGCGCCCTTGGGGGCTGCTTTGGAAGATGCCGATCACCGCGTTTTCGAAAATGCTGCGATACCTCTCTTCGGTCTCCCCCAAGGCCTTCTCCATCTCCTTGCGGTCCGTGATGTCCTGAATCATGGCCATCTTGGACAGGCTGCCGTCGGGGTGCCGGATGGGGGTGTTCACCACATAGTACCAGCGGTTGTCCTTGGGGCTCTGCACCTCCCAGCGCACGGTCTCTCCCCGAAAGACTCGCTCATTCACGCACCAGGGGCAGACCTCCTCCCGGTCGTGGAGGGCTCTGTAACACTTTTGTCCCAGGGGGTAGTATCCCGTCCGTTCGATGAACCGCTGGTTCATGAATTCCACTTCGAAATTTTGGGAGCAGATGTAGATGTAGCCGTCGAAGGCTTCAATGATGGCCTCATATTGGGCCCATAGGTCCCGCCAGGCCTCAGTGGTGCGCTGGTGCCGGGTCTCGGACTTTTCCAGCTCCGCCACCCGCCGACGCAGTTCTTTTATCTCTTCAATGAGCCGGTCCTTGCTCTGGTCTTCGTCCGGCATTTAATTCCCCTCGCAGAGGCCAGGTAATTTCCCCGGCCCCGTCAATCCGCCACGATCTCTTCGATGTGATGGACGTGCAAGTAAAAGCCTGGCCCCAGGGAGGAGATCTGGCCGTAGATCATAATGGGTTCCAGGGGCTTCAGTTTATAGAGTTTAAGACGGGATTGGTCCAGGGCGGCCAGGTCATAGTAGCCCTTCATCTCCTGGGAGCCATAGAGCGCGAACCAGCGCAGCCGGGGCCAGCCCAGGGGATGGCGCACCAGGCTCAGGTAATTTCTGACCATGGCCGGATCGTAGGCGAGAAATTGCCAGAAATAAGCCTTTACCCGAACCATCTGGCCGGCCTGCAGTCCGGCCTGGCGCGGGTTCAGCAACTCCTGGTACTCGATGGCAGTGTAGCCCTGGGGCTCAATGGCGGGGGGTAAAGGCCGCAGTTCCCCGCAGGCGCACAGCAGCGCCAGGCCGGCAGCCAGGCAGGCCCCTAACAGGTAAGGGAGCGCCCGGCGATATCGGCCGGCTTTTCTTGCCGTGGCGCGGTGATGGCAGACTCCGGTCTTCATGTAGGTTGCCTTATGGGATGGCTTTTAACATAATATAATTGGCAGGAGGAAAAAAGGAGATTATGCCATGCCCTGTCCCATAATTATCCGGCTGCATGACGGCTTTCAGTCCTATCTGGTGTTGGATGAGGAAAACCCCAGGGAGATGTTGCGTCATTGGGGGTTCGCCGAGCAGTTTTCCCTGCGCCCCTGGCTGGGGTCCCTGGATCCCGATCTGGCCAGGGAAGAATGGGCCGAAATGCTGGCCGAAGACCCCGACAACTATATCATTACTGATGACGGGCATCGGGATTTTTGCCAGGAACGCACCTTCTGGGACCATTGCCAGATGTGGCCGGAAAGACCGAAAAGATAAGTTGCCCGGCCCTGTGGTTTAGGGGCCCCCCTGGCTCCCTCCGTTAGTCCTAATCCTCGGCCAGAAAAACGTGGGCCAGGACCCGGGCGTCCCCCAGGAGGTTGCTCAGCAGGCAAAACTCGTTGGGCTGGTGCGCGGTGTCGCTCACCGTCATCCAGACTGCGGCTGGCAGGCCCACCTGGCGGAAGAAGGCGGCCACGGTGCCGCCGCCGATGCCCCGGGGCGTCCCCTCCCGTCCATAGACTTCCCGGATGGCCCGCTTTAAAGCCATAACCACCGGGGCCTCAGGGTCCGTGGGCGGGGCGCTGGGCAGTTCCTGCACCGGCTCCACTTCCAGGGTCACCCCGAAACGTGCGGCCACCTCCCGGGCCATGTCGGTGATGCGCTCCTTCACCCTGGCCAGCTCGTAGTCCGGCAGCACCCGGCAATCCAGGTAAAAGACGTCCCGCCCCGGAATGGTGTTGACGTTGGGCACGTTGGCTTCCTTTTGGGTGGGCTCGAAGGTGCTTTCCGGGGGCTGGAACAAGGGGTTTTGCCGAGGAAATTCCCGGCGCAACTCCTCCAGGGCCACGATGACGTGGGCGCAGGCCCGCAAGGTGTTCTTCGCCAGCTGCGGCTTCGAGGCGTGGCCCTGCTGGCCGGTGAGCGTCAGGCGCAGCCACAGGATGCCCTTTTCTGCCACCTCGATGAGGGTGCTGTCCGGGCTGCCGGCGTCGGGCACGATGATCAAATCCCGCTCCGAAAAGAGCTCTCGCTGCTCCTTGAGCAGATGGGCCAGGCCCCGCAGGCTGCCCGTTTCCTCATCTGACACCAGGGCCAGGGCCACGGTGCGCTCGGGGGTGTAGTTCAGGTCCAGGAAGGCCTTCACCGCCATCATCGAAGTGACGATGCCGTGGTGGTTGTCTTCCGTGCCCCGGCCGTAGAGGCGGTCCCCGTCCACCCGCAGCGTGAAGGGATCGGAGCGCCAGAGGCTCTCGTCCCCCGACGGCACCACGTCCAGGTGGCTCAAGACCCAGACCTTCTCCGGCTTCTTGCCCGGCAGCATCGCCACCAGGTTGGGGCGCTGGCCCCCCACGGCCAGCTCGTCAGGGGCCGGGTAATTGTCCACCTTAAGGCCCCAGCCGGTTAGCACTCCCATGAGAAACGCCGCCTTGTCCCACTCCCCGGGGCCGCCCTGCTCCGGCCCCACCGCATTGCGGCAGACCAGCTCCCGCTGCAGGTCGATCATCTCCTGCTCATAGGTTCCCAACCGCTCCCACAGGAGCCGGAATCGGTCGTCCTTGGTTGTCATCAGACCCACTCTGTCCGCGCTTGATGTTTTTGCAGTTTACCTAATCATCGGCAGAAAAAATCCAGATAACTACCTTGCCGGGCTTTTCCTGGCCCCCACCATCATATATAATTCCTCAGCTTAAGGGCAAGTAGAGTTTGCGCGGGCTTCCCCGGTCACTAAGGCCGGGATAGGAGATAATTTTTCGCTTGACGCCCCAACCACAAGGAGGAAGGCTTCATGAAGATCAAGCGCATCGCCCACCTGGGCATTGCGGTAAAAGACCTGGCGGCCCCGAAAAAGCTTTACACCGAAAACCTGGGCCTCAAGTCCAAGGGCGAAGAAGTGGTGGAGACTCAGAAAGTAAAAGTGAGTTTCCTCCAGGTGGGGGAATCCAACCTGGAACTGCTGCTGCCCACCGCCGACGACAGCCCGGTGGCCAAGTTCCTGGAAACCAAGGGCGAAGGGTTCCACCACCTGGCCCTGGAGGTGGAGGACATTCACGCGGCGGTGGCGGAGCTGAAGGCCGCGGGAGTGCGCCTCATCGACGAGACTCCCCGGGAGGGCGCCCACGGCGCCCTGGTGGCCTTCATCCACCCCAAGGCCACCTTCGGAGTGCTGGTGGAGTTGTGCCAGTATCCCCAGTGAGAATGCGGCCCCATGGGGATTAGCACCGCGGCCTTAATTCCCCAGGTCCAGGTTAACATTCCCTTTTCCTTTTTGTTTTCCGGGTACCTGGAAAAGTTCCTGGCGCGGGGGCTGAATCCGGAGATCGGCCTGGATGGCTATAGCCTGGACCGTTACCCTCCCCGCGCCTTTGGCGCCGTGGGCCGGGCCTTCCGGGGGGCGGGGCGGCGCCTCAGCCTGCACGGCCCTTTCCAGGATATGCTGCCCGGGGCCCTGGACGACGGGGTCCTGGCCGCCACCCGGGTCCGCCTGCGCCAGGCCTGCCGCTATCTGCCGGTCTTTAAGCCGGTGGCGCTGGTCTGCCACCTGGGCTACGAGGACCGGCACTACGGCTGGAACCGGGAGGACTGGCTGGCCCGGGCCGCGGCCACCTGGCGGGAGATAGCCGCCGCCGCCGCGGCCCACGGGGCCATGGTGATGCTGGAGAACGTCTATGAAACCGACCCGGAGATCTTTCTCGAAGTCCTGGACCGGGTGCGAGCCCCCAACCTTAAGGTCTGCTTCGACGTGGGCCACCTGCTGGCCTTCAGCACCGGCGACTTTCCCCGCTGGCTCAAGACCCTGGCCCCGGTCATCGGCCAGTTGCACCTGCACGACAATGACGGCGACCACGACAGCCACCAGGCCCTGGGTACGGGCCGGGTGCCCCTGCAAATGGTCCTGGATTACCTGGCCGGGCAAAAGCGCCGCCCCCTGGTCACCCTGGAGCCCCACCAGGAAGGCAGCCTGACCCCCTCCCTGGAATACCTGGCCGGCATCTGGCCCTGGGACTGATGCGGGAGGAGGCGCGGCTGCCCGGGGCCCCTGATAACTTCCGGCGCCGGGCTCCCTCCCACCTTATCCCTTTACACCCGCGTTCCGAATCAGGTACAATCCTAATAATGTTTAGAACCTTTGCTGCCCATGTGGGCGACTACTTCTGGAAGACGGTAAAGGCACCCCCAATTTCATGAAACGCCTGGCCATTTTGGGTTCCACCGGCTCCATCGGCTCCAGCACCCTGGCGGTGGCCGCGGAGCACCCCGGGGAATTCCAGGTCACCGGCCTGGCCGCGGGCCAGAACGTCCAGCTCCTGGCCCATCAGGTCAAGCAATTCCACCCGGCGGTGGTCTCGGTGCAGGATGAGGCGGGCGCCGCCGGGCTCCGGGCGTTGCTGCCCGGGGCCGGGGCCCCGGAAATCCTCACCGGCCCCGGGGGCGTCCTGCAAGTGGCCACCGCCTCGGGAGCGGACATGGTGGTCTCCGCCATGGTGGGGGCGGTGGGCCTTTCGCCCACCCTGGCCGCCATCGAGGCCGGCATCCCGGTGGCCCTGGCCAACAAAGAGACCCTGGTGGCCGCCGGGCCCCTGGTCATGGCCGCGGCCCGGGCCCGGGGCGTGCCCCTCATCCCCGTGGACAGCGAGCACAGCGCCATCTTTCAGGCCTTGCAGGGCCAGAGGCCGGAAGACATCCGCCGCCTCTGGCTCACCGCCTCCGGGGGGCCCTTCCGGTCCTGGGAGGCGAAGCGCCTCCAGGAGGTCACCGCCGCCCAGGCCCTGAAACACCCCAACTGGAGCATGGGGCCCAAGATCACCATCGATTCGGCCACCATGATGAACAAGGCCCTGGAGGTTATCGAGGCCTCCGTCCTGTTCGATCTGCCGGCGGACCAGATCGGCGTCTACATCCACCCCCAGAGCATTGTGCATTCCCTGGTGGAATTCGTGGATGGCTCGGTCCTGGCCCAACTGGGGGTACCGGATATGAGGCTGCCCATCGCCTATGCCCTGGCCTATCCCCGGCGCCTCCCCCTGAGCTCGCCGCCCCTGGACCTGTGCCGGATCGGCCGGCTCACCTTCGAGCCTCCGGATCTGACCCGGTTCCCGGGACTGGCCCTGGGATACGCCGCGGCGCGCTCCGGCGGCACCATGCCTGCGGTGCTCAACGCCGCCAACGAAATGGCCGTGGCCGCCTTTCTTCAGGGCCGCATCAAGTTTCTGGACATCCCCCGGGTGGTGGAGGCAGCCATGAACGCCCACCAGCGCCAGCCGCTTACCAGCCTGGAGCAGGTCCTGGACGTCAACCGCTGGGCCCGGGATTTTGCCCGGCAGTTGATTAATAAGGGGACTTAACCAACCGCCTGAAGACCGGGGCCTGCCGCCCAGGGCGAGGCCGGACCTGCCCCCAACCAGCTTTGCCGGGCGATCCAGAAGATGGGATGGCAAGCCGTCACTTATGGGAAAAACGGATTTTTTACAATTAATTTTCCATGGTTCTGGCTATCCGGGTTATAATCAGGGCCGGCAAGGAGTATGTTAACCTAAGATGGTCACCGTTGTGGCAACCATAATCGTCCTGGGCATTCTCATATTCGCCCACGAGCTGGGCCATTTCTTGCTGGCCAAGTTGTTCAGGGTGCGGGTGGAAGCCTTTTCCCTGGGCTTTCCCCCCAAACTGCTGCATAAAAAGATCGGGGACACGGATTACCGCCTGTCGGTCATCCCCCTGGGAGGCTACGTCAAGCTGTTGGGGGAAAACCCCAACGACGAAGTGCCCCCCGAACTGGAGCCCTATTCTTTTATGCATCACCCCCTGTGGCACCGGTTCCTCATCGTCCTGGCCGGCCCCATGTTCAATCTTCTCTTTGCCGTGCTGGCCCTCTTCCTGGTCTTCGCGCTCTCCGGCATCCCTTACCTGACCACCGAGATCGGCAGCATCAAAGCCGATTCCCCCGCGGCCCACGCCGGCCTCCAAACGGGGGATAAAATCCTGTCGGTGTCGGGCGTCCCGGTGGCGCGTTGGGATGAACTCTCCCAGAAGATTCGCCAGTCCGGCGAACGCCCGGTGACCCTGGCGGTGAAGCGGGACGACCGGATCTTCAACGTGGAGGTGGTGCCCCAGCGCATGGAAACTTCTGATGTTTTCGGGGCCAAAGTCTTCGCCATGATCATCGGTGTCTCTTCCGCGGATCAGTTGGCCATCGAGCGGGTGGGCCCCCTGACGGCCCTGGAAGAAGGAGCGGTGTACACCTTCCGGCTCTCGGCGCTGACGGTGCAAAGCTTTTACAAGCTGCTCATCCGGGAAGTCCCCCTGAAGACCATCGGGGGCCCCATTCTTATAGCCCAGGTGGCGGGCAAACAGGCGGAATTGGGGGTGACTTACCTAATACAGTTCATGGCGGTGTTGAGCGTCAACCTTTTCCTGCTGAACCTCCTGCCCATTCCCATTTTGGACGGCGGCCACCTGTTCTTCTTTATGCTGGAAGCCATCCGGGGAAAACCCATGGAGATCAAACAACGGGAAGTGGCCCAGGCCCTGGGGCTCATGATTATTCTGGCTTTGATGGTTCTGGTTTTCTACCAGGACATCGTCCGCCTGGTCAATCCGCAGCCTTAAAACCCCATGCTCATTCTGGCCCTGGATACTGCCACCGATAAGGGGAGTCTGGCCCTGGTGGCGGCAGACCGCCTGCTGGGGGAACTGACCCTTCCGTCCCAGGGCGCCTATCTGACGCGCCTGCTGCCGGGGGTGCAGGCCCTGCTTGGGCAAACCGGGCGCCGGCTCACCGACCTGGGCGCCATTGCCGTCAGCACCGGCCCGGGAAACTTCACCGGGCTGCGCATCGGGCTGGCCACCGCCAAGGGCCTGGCCTGGTCCCTGGGGCGTCCCCTGGTGGCGGTACCCACCATGGAGGTCCTGGCGGCCCAGTTTCCCTACCAGACTCAGCCCATCGGCGTGCTCCTGGACGCCAAGAGGAACGAGCTCTTTTGGGGCCTCTTTACCTGCCTGGAGGATCAGCCCCGGGCGCTGGAGGAGCCCGCCCGTTTGCCGGTGGCCGCCCTGCCCCCTCGGCTGCGGCCGCCCCTGATGCTCACCGGTCCGGGTCTTAAGGTCTACGGCGATTTTCTTAAAGACCTGCTGCCCCCGGGAACTTCTCTGGCCCCTCCGGAGATGTGCTCTCCCCGGGCCGCCACCTTGGCCCGCCTGGCGCGCCGGCGCCTGCTGGAGGGCAGAATCGCCGCGCCCGAGCAGCTGGTGCCCATCTACCTGCGGCCGGCCCTTTGAAGAACAAATCCCCGGGCACCTCTGGCAGCATCTTGGGGGGGGACCACCACCCAAGGGAGTCGCGGACCTGCGTTTCCGCCCCAGGCGTCCCGGTTCAGCCCGGGCCCACATAACTAGGCAAGAAACTTGACATCCATTAATCCAAATGATAAGATACAACATTCTAACTTAGTAATATTACAGGCCTTTTTATGCCTCAAGCCCTTATGCAAGCCGCCGATCTCCGTTCCCACGCCCACTATATAGACTCCTTGATCGCCCTGGCCCACGAGAAACTCGGGAATTGCGCCACCATGGCCGAAGTCGCTTCTCAAGAGCCCCTGGTCAACCGGTACCCCCGTCTGGAAGCCCTTGCAGAGCCTTGCCAGATCCGGGTGCTGGCCGAAGACGGGCGCTATGCGGCGCGGCTGGACCGGGCCAAGGCCGCGGCGCTGTGGGGCGAAATCCTGTTCGAACACGCCGCGGCCGGCGAAGGCACCCGGTTGATGCTGGGGCCCAAGTATTTTCTCAACCTGGCCCAGGAATTGACGGTGGGGCGCATCGCCCACCTCCTGAGCATGGAGGGCGGCCAGGTCATCTTGCCTGAGGCCCTGGCCGGGGAACTGGAGTGCCCGCCCCAGGACCTTCTGCCCCTGGCCCTGGGCACCCGCCACATGCTGCAGCTGGCCTTTGACCTGGCCAATCTGGCCCGGGAGATGGGCGAATCTCCCCGGGAAGTCCTGGATCGCCAGCACTTGCTCATCGTCATTGCCGGGGAAATGGTGGCCCACATCGAAAAAGAATTTTACCAGTGGCACTTCTTCGGCTTTAACCCCAGCCAGGTGTTCTTCATGGTCCAGGGGAGCTTCCACGGCCTGAACCTGAGCTCCGGAAAGTTTTTTTATGACCTTAAAAGCCCCCGCCGCCTCCACAACCATGGGCAGATGGTGATGCAGCAGGCCATGGACCGGCAGCTCTTCACCCTGGCGGGGGATCACCCCCGGGACCAGACTTACTGCTCTCAAGCCGCGGTAGGGGACTGGCTGCAGCGATTCGCCGACAAAATCTCCTATAATATCGAGGACCTGGATTATCTGACCGGGTCCCTGGACCTGGCCGGCCTGGGGTTGGCCCTGGAGTTGGGGGACCAGGGCTACCATATGGTGATGGAAGTGGTGGCCAACAACCCCCTAAAACCTCAGAAAGGCGGGATGCTGGCCTGGGACCAGGAACTGGGCCGCGATGTGATGATTGAAAGCTTTCAGCTGTGCAATATCCAGAACCGGGACATCCAGTACCTGAACCGGAATTTCAACCATTATCCCCGCCCCTGGGTGAGTTGGGGCCGGCTGGGGGAAGCCGGCCTGCCCATGCCCATTGCGGTGAAGGAGGGGTTCCTCTATTTCCAGCCGGTGCAGGGCGACATCAATTTCCTGGTGGACACCGCCTTTTTCCGCCGCCTGGAGATGGGGCCCATCCGGAACTTGAAGAGCCCGGCGACCTTGCCTCTGGCGGTGAACCGCATGTCTGCCCAGGACCGCCAGCCCGGCTTCCGGGAATTCGTCCAGCGCCTTTGTCAGGGGAGTCTATGAGCCCGCCTCGGAAGATGTTCGTTAACGCCGCCGACCCGGAGGAATTCCGGGTGGCCATCGTCGAAGAAGGCCAGATGGAAGAGTTGGCTTTGGAGTCTGCCTCCCGGGAAGCCACTAAAGCCAACATTTACGTAGGCGTGGTGGTCAACATCGAGCCCAGCCTGCAGGCGTCCTTCATCAATTACGGAGGCGAGCGCCACGGCTTTTTGCCTCTCTCGGAGATTCATCCCGACTATTACCTGGAAAAACCCCAAGGTAAAGCCAAGCCCCGGATTCAGCGGGTACTGCGCAAAGGCCAGGAGCTCATCGTCCAGGTCTACAAAGAGGAATCCGCCACCAAAGGGGCCTATCTGAGCACTTACATTTCTCTCCCCGGTCGGCGCTTGGTGCTCTTGCCCAAACAGAGCCATCTGGGGGTCTCCCGGAAGATCGAAAAGGAAGAAGAGCGCCAGCGCCTCAAGGAACTGGCTCAGAAATTGGGACTGCCCTCGGAGATGGGCCTGATCATCCGCACCGCCGGCGAGACCGCCGCCACCCGGGAACTGGCCAAGGACATGAACTACCTCCTCAAGCTCTGGGAAAATATCAAGCAGGCCGCCAAGTCCCAGCCGGCTCCCTCTCTGCTGCACCGGGACCTGGACCTCATCACCCGGACCGTCAGGGACTATTTTTCCCCGGATATCAAGACCATCCTGGTGGACAACAAAGAGGTCTTTCAGACCCTGCACACCTTTATCCGGGAAATGTCCCCCCGCCACGTTCACGCCCTGAAACTCTATAAGGACCCGCTCCCCATCTTCACCCGCTACCAGATCGAAGAACAGATCGACCGTATCTACTCGGAGCGCGTGCCCCTCAAATCCGGCGGCAGCATCGTCATCAACCCCACGGAAGCCCTGGTTTCCATCGACGTCAATTCCGGGCGCTGCACCAGCCAAAAAGAGTTGGAAGACACGGCCCTCCGGACCAACCTGGAGGCCGCGGAAGAGGTCGCCCGCCAACTCCGCCTCCGGGACCTGGGGGGGCTTATCGTCATTGATTTCATTGACATGAAGGACAAGAAGCACCAGAAGGAGGTGGAGCAGGCCCTGAAGCAAAGCCTGAAACGGGATAAGGCCCGGGTGACGGTGGGGCATCTGTCCAAGTTTGGCCTTCTGGAACTCTCCCGCCAGCGCCTGCGCCCCACCGCGGAAGTCAGCGCCTACGTCATGTGTCCCGCCTGCCAGGGCCGGGGCCTGATTAAAAAGGTGGATACCCTGAGCGTTAGCCTTCTCCGGCAAATCAGCACCCAGGCGGCCCAGAGCCAGCTCCAGGAGGTCCGGGCCTTGGTGCCGGTGGAGGTGAGCAATTTTCTCCTTAATAAGAAGCGCCAGGACCTCCTCACCCTGGAGGAACAATTCGCCATCAAGATCATCGTGACCGGCAAAGAAGGCCTGGGGCCCGAGGATATCCAGGTGGAATACCTCAAACGGGAGGCTGCCGAACCCAAACCGGCTCTGGAGAGCAAGGCCGCCCCCGAGGCCAAGCCAACTCCCGAGACAACGCCGGCTCCCGGAGCCAAACCCTCCAGCGGGAAAAAACGGCCGTCCCGGCCCCGGCGGAGATCTTCGAAACCGAAGCCCCCTGCGGCGCCGCCAGGAGAAGCCCCCGAAGCCCCACCCGCAGCGGCGCCCGGCCCCGGCCCCCACGG
>Ga0315281_10011739_pt1 | contig 11989 bp, 7 predicted proteins | sample YL17G07_0_MG_FD_204540 | JGI IMG/M metagenome (GOLD analysis project Ga0315281, IMG submission 204540) | Sediment microbial communities from Yellowstone Lake, YNP, Wyoming, USA - YL17G07_0 | ecosystem: Environmental > Aquatic > Freshwater > Lake > Sediment | place: USA: Wyoming | collected... | reverse complement strand
ACTGGGCCTCCTCCGCGGTGGAACGGACCGTGCTGGGGACGGCCAGGATGTCGCTTTTCGGCACGCCCAGCGAGACAGCCAGGGGCAGGGAGAATTCGGTCTCGTAGACGCCGTAGCCGAGGCGCGGGCCGCTCAGCACCAGCTTGCCAACCCAGCCGGCCTGATAAAGCTGAACGGCGGCGCGCACGCGGCAGCCTCCGTAACAGTCCTCGCCGCCCAGCACCACGGCGGCGTCCGCTTTCTCCAGCGGGCTGGCAGTCACCAGCATGCCGGCCAGGCCAACCAGGATCGGGTGGCGAAGCAAATACACGGAAACCGCCAGAACCGCCGCCAGCACCAGCAGCGTTATCCGCCGCCGCCACCGGCGCGGGCCCCCGCCCGGCTTTGCCGTCCCGGAACGACTTTTCATTCCGTCATTATAGGCGACCGGGTGGGGCCGGGGAAGTCAACACGACGGAGAGAGTCTCAACAAGATGCCAGAATGTCGCCCAAGAGCGCCCAAAGGCTTCTTGACTTTATAGAGTTTGTGAGTAGAGAATGCCAACATTCGAGGGGCCTGCCTCTGGGAAATTGCTGTATCTGGGAGAATGCATGCACCGCATACTGCTCGCGGACAGCGACCCGGCGACGCGTGACCTGCTGTGTCTGCGGCTGCGGCAGTATGAGATGACTTATGCGCCCACAGCAGCCCGGGCGCTCGCGCTGGCCCACCAGAAGCGGCCGCGCCTGGCGATTTGCGAATACGTCCAGTCGGACATGTGCGGTCTGGAACTGCTAAAGAGACTTAAGACAGTCCTGCCCGATCTCCCGCTAATCACGATTGCCCCTTACGACTCCCTCTGGATTCGCGCCCGCGTGCGCATCGCAGGCGCCTATGCCTACTTCCCCAAACCGCTGAGGATCGATGTCCTGCGGTGTTTGATTCAGCGGCTCCTGGGCCCGGGTTCGGATGGCGGCGTGGACGCGCAGGTTTCATCTTCCGCCGATCAGGCACTGATCAGCCAGGCGAAGTCATTCATCGACGAGCACTATGCCGAACCGCTCTCCCGCGCGGGATTGTGTTCGTGTCTTGGCATCAGCAAACGCACGTTCAACCGAAAGTTCAGGGCGGTCGAGGGCGTCTCGTTCCGCGACTATCTCCTGCACGTCCGGCTGACCAAAGCCCTCGAACTTCTCTCAACCGGCCAGTACCCTGTTACGGAGGTCGCCCAGATGGTGGGTTTTAGCGACCTGCCGCGCTTTGACAAGGTTTTCAAGCGCGCTGCCGGCTCGCCGCCGTCGGCATACCGCAACCTGACACTGGCGGACGCCTTCCTCGGCAGGCGGCTGGGCTGCAACCGGGCCAGCACCGCCCTGCCTGGCCGTATCGCAATAAAAAGACAAGTCCTGCGACAAAACTACTGATCCCGCACAAAACTACAAGTTCCGCACAAAACTACTATCCAGGCAGATCGGGGCTCCTGTAACCTGCGCCACCGTTGACGGCCCGCAAAAACGAATTTGGCGAGCGCCGCCAGTGCTGCTCAACAGCCGAACTGGCGGGAAGCCGCAACCTTAAGGACGCCAGGAGGCAGGGCATGTCTCGAATCGCAGCTTTGTTTGTGATCATCTCCATCGGCTCGTCCCTGACCGGGAACGCGCAACAGACCGTGAGCGCTTACGACTCGCACTTCCGGATATACGCGATCCTGGAAAGGGACGGGAAAGGCACCAAGGACGACCCGTTTCGTCCCAAGCATCTCCCCAATCCGAAAGCCCAAAACGCGCCCGGGGTGAAGCACTTGGGCTGGACCGCCATACTTGCGCCCGACCGAAACTCTTATTTCGTTGAAATTGTGGCGGATAAGCAGGCCGACGTGCAGGCGATTCTCCAGGATCCAAAGGCCAAATGGTGGCTTAAGTCCTCGACGTCTCAGGACGTTATCCAGCAGGAACTGACCAAGTTCAACCCCAAGGCCCGGATCGAGCGCCTGAAAGTGATGGCGCAGTGAACGGGGACGATGGCCCCGCAGCACGCGGCAGCGGGGAGCATCCGAGAGCTTGGAGGTGATTTATGGTGGGCCGCCCCTTGAAATGCGGCCGGTACTTGGCCGGGCTGCTGCTGACTTGCTCGCTCGTCTTTCTGCTGACGCGCGTATCTCACGCCGATGCCATCATCGACGAGCATTGGCAGGGGAGCTGGTGGAACAACTGGAGCTACTCGGGCGTCTGGGCCGATTCGCTGGGTCTGCACGGCGCCGGCACCGCATTTTATTCCGGCAGCTTGCCCTCGGACCACAGCATCGAGCTGCGGATGAGCTGCAGTCCCACCTACTCAAGCGCGTTCTACGCCTACGTGCGCCACTCCGACTCCTGGTACGAAGCCGATGTCGGCACTTCCAACTGGCTGGGGCTCTATGCCTACGATGCCTCGGCGAACGAGGGCGCCGGTGGTTACTACACGATGGGCACGGCCTACGTCTCCTACCTGTCGTGCAGCCAGCCGCTGAGGCTTACGGCCCACGGCAGCGATATCAGCGTAGTGTCCGGCGGCCAGCGGCTGATCGGGGGCGACGATTACTTGACCAGCAGCGGCACGGCTGGGGTTTATGTCTGGACCACCGGCGCCTCAACGGCATTGGCTGAGGCCATCATCCGTGGGGCGGATAGTGCGCCGCCGACCCCACCGAGCCTGGTGGCCCACGGCGCCTGGTATCGCATTGACCTCTCCTGGTCGCCGTCGGTGGATGCGGACAGCGGGGTTTGGTATTACGCGGTCTATCGCAACGGCACGCACTGGGCCTCTGTCTATCCGCCATCGACCAGCGTTTCCGATGCGTACGTCCAGAACGGCAGTACTTACAGCTACGCGGTCAGAGCGACGGACAACGAGTGGAACACATCGGCGCTGTCCAACACCGCGATCGTCACGCTCATAAGTGTGGCCGTCTACCCACAGTACTTGACCATGGGGGCCTTGCAGACCCAGCCGTTCACGGCGATGGTTACTGGGAATCCGAACACCGACGTGACCTGGAGCATGAGTCCTTCGGTGGGCTCCTTGTCAGCGAACGGGCTGTACACCGCTCCTTCTCTAATCGGCAGCACTCAAACCGTAGCCATTCGGGCGACCAGCGTCGCTGACCCGAACAATTGGAATACGGCGACGGTGACACTGATGCCGGTGAGTGTCATTGTAACGCCGTCCAGCGCAAGCCTCGCGGCTTTACAGACGCGGCAATTCACGGCGATCGTCCAAAACACGTCGAACACGGCCGTGACTTGGACCAGGAGTCCGTCGGTGGGGACGCTAAGCTCCAGCGGGCTGTACACGGCCCCGGCCCTGATCGCCAGTTCTCAAACAGTGACCGTGACGGCGACCAGCAACGCCGACCCGTCGAAATCCGCTAGCGCAACAATCACGCTGTTGCCGATAAGCGTGACGGTGTCGCCCTCGAGCATCACCTTGGCCGCGAATCAGAGCCAGCAGTTCACGGCCTACGTTGCGAACACCACGAACACCGCCGTCATCTGGACCATGAGTCCATCGTTGGGCACGCTCTCGCCGAGCGGGCTGTACACCGCGCCGGCTAGTTTCACGCCTCCGCAGACGGTGGCGATTATGGCCACCAGCGTCGCCGACCCGACGAAGGCGAACGTCGCAACGGTCACGCTGCAGCCTCCGCAGCCCATCCTCGACGAGCGCTGGCAGTCTAACTGGCAGAGCCGCTGGAATTCCTCAGGCGTCTGGGCCGACCCGCTGGGCCTGCATGGCAACGGCACCGCGTTCTACGCTGCCAACCTGCCTGCCGACTACAGCGTGGAGTTGCGGACCAACTGCACCTCCGCGTCCAGCAGCTACTTCTACGCCTATGCGCGTTACAACGACTCTTATGGGTACAGGGCGTGGTACGAAGCTGACGTATACAACAGCAACTGGATCGGCGCGTATGCTTACGACAGCACGGCCAACGAGGGCGAAGGCGCCTGGTTTACGCTGGGAACCGCCTCGCTGGCATACCCGGCGTGCAGCCGAGCGGCGCGGCTTACCGTTCACGGCAGTTCGATCATCGTGGCATCGGGCGGCCAGCGTGTGATCGCGGCTGACGATTCCGCCATCACCGGCGGCACGGCTGGCGTCGAAGTACATGTCCCTGCCAACGAGCCACAAACGGCGTTGACCGAGCTGATCATCTGGCCCGCCGACAACACTGCGCCTCCAGTGCCCGTCAATTTGACGGCCCAGGCCGTTTCGGGCCACATTGAGTTGAACTGGTCGCCTTCGGTAGACGCCGAGAGCGGAATTTGGTATTACACCGTTCGCCGCAACGGGGCTGTCTACGGCAGTGCCACGGCGCCCTCCACCACGTTCTGGGACACGTCCGTCCAACCCAGTGGTGCGTACAGCTACACCGTCAGCGCCACCGATAACGAGTACAACAGCTCGCCGGAGTCCAACAGCGTACTCATCACGCTCGTGACGGTCGCCGTATCCCCGTCTTACGTGAGCCGGTTCGCTAACCAGACTCAGCAGTTTACCGCCAACGTCACCGGCAGCGCGAATACGGCGGTGAGCTGGAGCATGCAGCCTTCCCTTGGGGCACTGTCTGCGGACGGCTTGTACACCGCGCCGGCGGTCATCGCCAGCCAGCAAACAGTGACCGTCCGGGCGACCAGCGTGGCGAACCCGGCCAGCTCAGGGACCGCAACCGTCACGCTGTACCCGGTGGCGGTGGCGGTCAGCCCAACCACGGCGAGTCTGGGAGCTTCTCAGACGCGCCAATTCACGGCCACCGTCCAGAACACCGCGAACACAGCGGTTACATGGAGCGTCATTTCTGGGAGCGGAACTGTGGATTCCAGCGGGCTGTACACCGCGCCGGGAAGCATCCCAAGCTCTCAGACCGCGACCGTGCGGGCGACCAGCGTCGCCGACCCGGCGAAGTTCGCCAATGCCACCGTCACGCTGCTGCCGATCAGCGTTGGCGTGTCGCCGGTCACCATCACCCTGGCCGCGAATCAGACACGGCAGTTCGTCGCCAGCGTCTACAACACAACGAATACCGGGGTGACGTGGACGATGAGCCCGCAGATCGGGACGCTGACCGTGGCCGGGCTCTACACCGCGCCGGCCAGTTTCACCAGCGGCCAGACCGTTATTATCACCGCAACCAGTACCGCCGACTCTAGCAAGTCCGCTACCGCAACGTTGACGCTGCTGACTCGCCAGCCCATCGGCTCGCTGAGCCTGTCCGGCAACGGCTCGTCTTTCTATTCGGGGAATCTGCCCTCGGACGACTACAGCGTCGAGGTGCAGACGAGTTGTGGCAGTTCTTCCAGTTTCCACGCTTATGCGCGCTATAGCTCGTCGGCGTGGTACAAGGCTGACGCCGGCAGCTACAACTGGGTGGGGCTCTATGCTTGGGATGGCTCGGCCAACGAAGGTGCGGGCGACTACTACACGCTCGGCGAAGCCTCTCCCGGCTATCTGTCGTGCAGCCGGCCGCTCACGCTGGCGGTTCACGGCGGCACCGTGATCGTCATTTCGGGCGGCCAGCGTCTGATCGCGGCCGACGACTACACGGCCAGTAGCGGCACGGCTGGTCTTGAGGTGAACAGCTCGCCTCCCACGTCGAGTACAGCCACCATCTGGCCGGCCGACACCACGCCGCCCCCGCCGCCCGTCAACCTGGCAGCCCAGGTGGTCTCGGGGAACATCGTGCTGTCCTGGTCGCCATCGGTGGACGCGGAAAGCGGCATTTGGTACTACACGGTGTATCGCAACGGCGCCTTCCACGGCGCGGTCGACGCGACTGCCACCACTCTCACCGACTACCGCGTGCGGCCGGGTCCCACCTACACTTACTCGCTCGTAGCTATCGACAACGAGTCGAACGCTTCGGAAATGTCCGCCGGCGTGAGCTTCACGATTCCCGGGACGGCTCCCGTGCCGTCACTGACCCAGCTCTCGCCCAGTTCCACCGAGGCGGGATCCCTTCCGCCGGGCTGGACATTCTGGCTGAGCGTCTACGGTACGGATTTCATGCCCGACAGCTACATCCAGTGGAACGGCGGCCCGCTGGTCACCACCTGGGTCAGCCGCACCTTTTTGGCCGCCAAAATCGACCGGGCGAACCTGGCGTCGCCCCGCACCGCCCTGGTGACGGTGGTCACTCCCGCGCCGGGCGGCGGAACGTCAAACAGCCTAACGTTCACGGTCACCGCCAGCGGTACTGTGCCGCCCGTGGTGACCGGCCTCTCGCCTGCTTCCGTTACAGCGGGGTCCAGCGGCTTCACGCTGACTGTAGGCGGCGCGAACTTCATGGTGAACAGCTCCGTGCAGTGGAACGGGAGCGCCCGCCCAACCAACTACGTTAACTCCACGCAGTTGACGGCGGACATCACTGCGGCGGACGTGGCCTCCGCAGACGTGGTCCAGGTAACGGTGCTCAATCCGGGCGGCGGAACATCAAACGGCCTGCAGTTCACGATCACCGTCAACGGTACTCCGGCGCCCGTGGTGACTGGGATCTCGCCTGCCTCCGTTCCAGCGGGATCCGGCGTCTTCACGCTGACAGTGAATGGCACGAACTTCCTTACAACCAGTATCGTTCGGTGGAACGGAAGTGACCGCACCACTACCTACATTAGCTCCAGTCGGTTGACGGCGAGCATCACTGCGAACGATGTGCTCTCAGCAGGCACCGCCCAGGTAGCGGCCTTTACGCCTCCGCCCGGCGGCGGAATATCATCGCCAGCCGCCACGTTCACGATCAGCAATCCCGGCGACAATCCGGTACCGGCCATCGACACCCTCTCGCCCGGCTCAGTTGTGCCAGGATCACCGGCCTTTACGCTGACGGTGACCGGCAACAACTACGTTTCAGCTAGCGTTGTGCGGTGGAACGGAAGCGACCGCGCGACCACCTACGTTAGCCCCACGCAGTTGACCGCCGCCATCCCAGCGGCCGACGTGGCCTCAGCAGGCACTGTCCCGGTGGCGGTTTCCAATCCCGCGCCCGGCGGGGGAACATCGAGCGCCTCGCCGGTTTTGGTCTGGGGGTGCTGGGGCAGTGACACAACACTGTGGCTGGGGACTACGGCGGTGAGGCTCAATGGCAACGAGGTCAGGCACATCACGAGTCAGCACATAAGCGGAACCTTCTCCAACTTGTGGCAAAACCAACTGAAGGTGCAATACTACATCAACGGGGCCCTGATCGCCGGGACCCCCGGTTCTGGATGGTGGAGCAACAAAGGTCTAGGGGAGGCGCTGGAGTGGATGGCCACTTCCACGCTCCAGTACTACGGACCCGGCCGCTACACGCAAAACGCTTCGCACGACGCCTACACCCCTTACTGTGGCGGCTGGTGGTACTCGGACGTAGCCCGTCAGTTCGGTCTCTCGCGCGGGTGGCCTCCCCCCTGGGGCTCATGGGCCTGGATTGATATCTCCAGGCCGGCCCGGCCTGACTATGCGGCTGGCGCTGCGACGGCTTTGTGGTACCTGGGGCCGGGGATCGCATGGGACGGGAACTATACCGCACAAACGGTCTTCACGCCCGGCGCGGCAAACGGCGCTCCCGAGACTCCCGTTTATGTCATCACCGCCGGCGGCGACAAGTTGTCTCTGAGCTGTACGAACTGCACCAGCCCGACGGCGACGGCTACGGCCGCAAGCAGCGGCTGTCACACCTTTGACGTCGTCGTGCAAACCAGCTACAATGGTTTCATGTCCGACCCCTTCTACCTTTTCATCAACCGGCCGTGGAACCTGGTCGCTGCGAATGATCAGGTAGGCAACACCTGGGTCTACAGCGCGGCGAAGGATAATGGATATGAGACATTCGTTAACTATCAGACCTACGGTCTATGCGCGACGGATCCGCCCATGAGTGGGTACCATGTGAATGAGCAGCTTGGATCTCCAGTGCCGTACTACCCTGGAGACAACTGGGCCTGGGGTCCCGCAACGGCTTGGTTCATGCCGTCTGGTCTGAATCCGCCGACGTGGTTTGACAGGATTTCTGTGTTCAGTCCGGGAAGCAACCCTGGCGATCCAGCTTACTGCGGCACGGGCCTGCTCTGTGTTCCACAGTGGTCAAATCCGGGCGTCGGGCCTCACACGCTGGTAGACCACATACCGCAGACTTGGTTCATTGGCAGCAGTTCGTCTGGTTCAGGTGCGAGAGTCCAGACAAATACATTGCAGAGGTACACCGACTCCGGTTGGCACACGGACATAGTCACTCCCAAACCTTAACTCGGTATAGAGACCAAATTCAGGGAGGAGGGCGGGTATGCAGCTTTTCATTTACAGGTATTCAAGGCTCGCGGTTGTCCTGCTTGGGCTTTATGCGCTGCGGGTCGTAGCCGGTCCGGGCGGACGCTTTCCTGTTCCTGGCCTCGCCGCGAAAGCGGACGCGATCGTCGTCGGGGCCGTCCAGTCCCTGGCAACAGGCGCTACAATTAGTGCCACGATTACGGTCGAGCAGGTGCTGAAAGGCAGCATTCTTCCGGGGAGCTCGGTCTTTGTCGCCTGGACTCCGGAAATCCCGAGCACGATGCTCCCGGCTCCGTCCGCCAACGCACGCCCGAAGGTCGGACACGGGATCTTCTTTCTTCAACGGAATCCCAGCGGTTCCTGGTCCCTCCTCCCTGCAGCAGGGGGAGACGTCGGATGGGAAGATGTCTATATCCGTACGCCGCTGAACGCCCCGGCCGGTGTCAGAGAGGTCGTAGGGGCTACTCTGCCACCGCACCCCACCCCGCTTGACAGGGTGCTAGCGGAGATGGTCACAGCGCTTGAGGCTGGCGCAGCAGTACCCTACGATCTCGTGGGCATCGCCCGCGAGACGCGATCTACGGTCCTCACCGCGGCGTTTTCGCGCTTCCTGTCGAAGCAGGATCGGCTATTGACCGTCGGGCTCCGCGGTTCCCTTGTGAGTGGGGATCATTCAGCTATCTTGGCTGCGAGGCGGAATTACGCGGCCCTCTCCTCAGGCCGCGATTGGGCGGAGCTCCTCCAAGACGTGAGGTCGTACTACGTCAGCACCGAGCCGCATGCCATTCAAGTGCTCGGGGAGGTGGCCACCGACAACACGACCGGCATGGACCTGCGGACTGCGGCGGCGGCGGCTCTTGCCAGAATGCACACGCAACAGAGCCTCCCGTACCTTGCCAAGTTGCTTGCGGAGGACAACATCACGCTTAAAACTATGGCCGTGGGCGGGCTGGCGGGCTTCGCGAACAACGTGCCCATCGGTTCACACGAGCCGGCAGCAGGACAATGGCCCTACCGGACGGACGACACGATAGCGCACTCGGTTTTTGATGAGCGTTTGGTTTCAGCCCGAGAACCCTACTATGTGGGTTTCTGGATGGCTTGGTGGCAGCAGAATCAGAGCAAGCTTTTACAGTGACGTTTGCGCGTGAATTCCGCGCATGAGAGGAGGTTGTGTCATGGCATCCCATTTGTGGGCAGCGCCGTTTCTTTCTTTCTTGCTGATTCTCGGGTTCATCGCAGCGCCTCCTGCAAGCGCCCAGGCGCCGCAGTCTGGCCCGCCCGCAAGTGGCGCCCCCCCTGCGGGTGCTGTACCTCCGCCGGAACATCCGGAGGTCGCTTACATGTTCCTCGTTCACCACCAGGGGATCGCCAAAGAAGTTCAGCGCCTGGCGGCCGAGACGCCCGCAGCATCTGCCGACCTGGAACGATCTGCGGCGGCTTCCATGAATCTCACCGTTCCGGACTTCAAAGCAATCGGCGTTGTTTGTTCACAAGTTGAGGCCCTTCTTACTGTTATCGACAAGGCCGCAAACGAGTACCGCGACAAGGTGCTGGCTGGCACCGTAGCCTTGGATATAGCGGTTCTTCAGCAGTTCAACGCGCGCAAGACAAGCGTTAAGGCGACCATCAAGCAGCGCCTACGCGCTGCGCTCTCTCCCGAGGGTTGGAAGGAAATATCGGCGCACATCGAAGGCCCATTCCGGCAAGCTGTGCGTATGGTGAAGATTGGTCAATGACGCACAGCGGGAAACCGGAGCGGTCGGGGACGGCGGTCGGGTCGGGGGCAGGCGGCGGAACGTCAAACAGCCTAACGTTCACGGTCACCGCCAGCGGTACTGTGCCGCCCGTGGTGACCGGGCTCTCGCCTGCTTCCGTTACAGCGGGATCCAGCGGCTTCACGCTGACTGTGGGCGGCGCGAACTTCATGGTGAACAGCTCCGTGCAGTGGAACGGAAGCGCCCGCCCAACCAACTACGTCAGTTCCACGCAGTTGACGGCGGCGATCACTGAGGGCGATGTGGCGAACGCCGGTACCGCTACGGTGGCGGTCGTTACGCCCGGCGGAACATCCTCGCCGGCCACCTTCACGATCACCAGCCCCGCCAGCAATCCCGTACCGGCCATCGCCGGCCTTTCGCCCGCGTCGGTCGCGGCAGGATCGTCGACCTTCACACTAACCGTGAATGGAACTGGTTTCGTCCCCGGCAGCGTCGTCCAATGGAACGGGAGCAGCCGCACGACGGCCTACGGTAATCCCACACAGTTGATGGCATCCATCATTGCGTCCGACGTGGCCTCGGCGGGCGCCGCTGCTGTGGGCGCGGGGCAAACCCACGGCTATTGCGCGGCACACGGACGGCTATAGCCTTGCCGCCCGCATGGCCCGCGCTGAGGCCGGAGACTGGCGTGTTCCCACAGCCTGCAGCCTGCAGCCTACAGCCTACAGTCCATAGCCCACAGCCCGTCGTGGTTTACGAGCCGGCTTTCTTGGCGGTCATCTCGATGGTGCGGTCCGCGCCTTCCGTCGAGACCTTGAACTTGATCTCGTTGCCGGAAACCTGGCCCTTGTAAATCTGCCGGATCTTCTTTTCGTTGAAGCTCCGTTCCACGACGAAGGAGATTGCATCGCCGCTGATCTTGCCCTCGGAGATGGCTGTGTCACCGCCGCGACCGGAAACGGCGCCGGTCAGATTGTCGCCGTCCGCCTTGAGGGTGATCGTAACTTCGCGCGTCTGCCCGTCGCGGCCGGGCTGTTGCGCAACCCACTTGCCGGTGACGTCGGCCGCGGAGGCCACCAGAGCAAACAACGCCACAATGACCAAGACCCGGATCAGAATGGAAGTCTTCATGTTTTTCTCCTTGTTGTGCGAATACGCCAAACCCCGGCTCACCAACTACGGTAGCACAACCAGCGGCGCGCGCTGGAAGGCGAACTTCTGGCCGATCTGGTCCACCACGTTAACCTGGCAGGTGTAGCGCCCCGGGGTCAGCCGCTCCAGCGGCACGCGCATCTGCACGGCGACGGCATGCGGCCGCGAGGCCAGCATCTGCTTCACCTGCACGGCTTCCGACTGGAAGGCGCGGGAGTTGCCGCGATAAAAGCTCAAGCTGGCCGCGATGCTGGGGGCCTTGTCCGACGGCCCGGCGGCCGGGTCGTACACTTCCAGGTAGACGTAGAGGTCCTGGTTGCGGCGGAACACGCGGGTGATGCTGGGGATCAGCTTCTGGCCTTCCTGCACCAGCGGGTGGCCGACCATCAGCTTCCGGCTCTTCTCCGCCGCTCCGATGGCGTTGGAAAGCGATTCGCGCTGGTTGGCCCACACCACGGAGCTGGTGCGGAGGTAGGAGGCCTCGGCGGTAATGTCGGGAACGCTGAACTTGGTCTCGAAGGTCCCGATCTTGCCGATGGTGTTCTCCCGCGCCAGGAACTTCAGCATGTACTCCCCGGGGGGCAGGGTGAAGGCGGAGTCGTACTGCAGGTGGCGGTGCGCGAGCTGGGAAGCCGTCGCCTCGCCCAGTTTCACGGTGATCCCGTCGCGGACGCTGGAGACGATGTGGCCGCGCGCGTCGCGCACCTGGCCGATGAAATCGAACTCGGCCGTCTGGCCGCCGCGCTTCTTGATGGTTTCGATCTCGGAGCCCGGTATCTTGACGGCCAGGGGCACAAAGTAGCGGTCGCGGGACAGCCGGAAGTAGTTGACTTCCAGGGCCATGGGCAGGTCG
>Ga0315281_10011737_pt1 | contig 11990 bp, 11 predicted proteins | sample YL17G07_0_MG_FD_204540 | JGI IMG/M metagenome (GOLD analysis project Ga0315281, IMG submission 204540) | Sediment microbial communities from Yellowstone Lake, YNP, Wyoming, USA - YL17G07_0 | ecosystem: Environmental > Aquatic > Freshwater > Lake > Sediment | place: USA: Wyoming | collected... | reverse complement strand
CCCGAACCCGCCGGCATCGGCCGCCCCGAACCCGCCGGCATCGGCCGCCCCGAACCCGCCGGCATCGGCCGCCCCGAACCCGCCGGCATCGGCCGCCCCGAACCCGTGACCCCCCGCAGAGTCAGCCGTCGCCCGTCTCCCGGTTGCCCTTCGCGCGCCGCCGATCCGCTGTCTCGAGCCCCCGGGTCGCCGCGATCAACCGCCGATACAGCGCGAGCAGATCCGCCTGCGGCATCGGCCCCTGGTTGGCCATGGCGACCCGCAGCAGGACCTCGCGCTCGCGCTCGACGTCGCGGACGGCTCGTCGCCCGGCCGTGGCCTTCGTCTCGCCAACTTCTCGAGCCAGCGTCGCGCGCTGGTTCAGGAGCGCGACGATGCGCTTGTCCAGGGCGTCGATCCGTCGCCGGAGTCGGCGCAGCTCGGTCGCGGCCTTTGCTCGCTCTGCCGCTGCCGCGGCCGCCGCAACCCGCGCGCCCGGCCCTGCTCCCTCACGCCGCGCCACGGTCACCCCCGAATTCGGTCGCGATCCGCTCGAGCGCCAGGTGATATCCCCGCGCGCCCTGCCCGACGATCGAGAGCAGGGCGATGTCGGCGAGGAAGTTCACGTGCCGGAACGGCTCGCGGGTCGAAGGGTCGGACAGATGTACCTCGATGAACGGCCGCTCGACCCCGAGGAGGGCGTCCCGCAGCGAGACCGAGGTGTGCGTGAGGCCGCCGGCGTTGACGATCGCGACATCGAAGTCGCGCTGATGCAGCCGATCGATGAGCACGCCCTCATGGTTCGACTGCAGGAAGTCGACCTCGAGCCCCAACTCCGCGGCGCGCGCCGCGATCCCGGCGTGGATCTCGTCGAGCGTCTCGTAGCCGTAGATATGCGGCTCGCGGGTTCCGAGCAGGTTGAGGTTCGGACCCTGGAGCACCAGGACACGGATCATGCGGGACCTCCGGCGGCGGGGGGGTTGAGCAGGCCCGACGCGACCTCGCGGACGAGACCCTCGGGAATGTCGTCCCGGACGACGTGGCCGCCATCGGTCGGCAGGACCCAGCGAAGGCGCCCGGCCCGGTGCTTCTTGTCCGTCCCAAGGGGTTCCAGCACGGCCTCGAGGGCGTAGGGGAGCAGCCCCATCCCGAGCCCCAGCTTGTCCAGCAGCCGTTCCACGCGCGCGGCTCGCTGCGGCGGCGTGACCCTGATCGCGACGCCGATCCGGCATGCGGCGCGCAGCCCGTACGCGACCGCTTCGCCGTGCCGGAGGTCCCGGTAGCCGCCGGCCGCCTCGAACGCATGCCCCAGCGAATGCCCGAGGTTGAGCGAGACGCGAATCGCCGACTCCCGCTCGTCGGCCGAGACGACCTCGACCTTGGCCCAGGCGCAGCGCTCCACGAGCTCGGCCACCGAGCCGTCCGCATCGGCCGCCGGATCGCCGCTCGCGATCGCCGCACCGCGCGCCTCCAGGAGCTCGAACAGCCGCTCATCGCCCAGCGCCGCCATCTTGGCCGCCTCGCCGAGGGCCGCCCGCCGCTCGCGCTCCGGGAGAGTCCGCAGGAGGGCGATGTCGATGACGATCGCCGCCGGCTGATGGAACGCCCCGACGAGGTTCTTGCCCTCCGGCAGGTCCACGCCGGTCTTGCCACCGATCGAGCTGTCGATCTGGGCGACCAAGGTCGTCGGCACCTGGATGAAGGGCACGCCCCGGAGATATGTCGCCGCGATGAACCCGGCCGTGTCCCCGAGCGCGCCGCCGCCGACCGCAACGAGCGGTTCGCCGCGTTCGGCATGCCGACGCGCGAGCTCCCGTGTCGCGGTCTCGACGACCGCCAGAGACTTGGCCTCCTCGCCCTGTGGCAGGAGAAGGAGCTCCAGCGGCAGGCCCGCCGCCCGAAGGCCCGCCTCGATCACCGCGCCCATGGCGCCCCACGCGCCTGGTTCCGTGATCACGATCGCCCGCGTCGCTCCGAGGCGGACCAGCTCGGCGGCGACGGCCGAACCCGCGATGCCCTCGCCGATAACGACGCGCCCGATCTCCGTGTCGGCACGCAGGAGCGTCGTGCCGGCGCTCCTGCCGGCCGCGGCCGTCTCGCTCACCGCCCGGTCCACGGCGTCCACCACGGAACCGACCTCGGCCATGCCCGCGACACGCGTCGCCGCCGCGTAGAAGCGGCCACGCGCCGCCGTGAGATCGCGGAGCGTCCGGATCGGGTCCCGACCGGCGATCAGCGGCCGGATGTTCGGGCTTCGACGAAGCCGCTGGGCCAGGATCTCCGGCCGGCCATCCAGCCAGACGGGGACGCGGCCGCGATAGAGGAGCCAGCGATTGCGCGGATCCACCACCGCGCCGCCGCCGGGCGCGATCACGCGACGCAGGTCCGGGGCCGCGTCCGGTTCGCCGAGCGCGGCGATAGCCGCCCGCTCGCGGGTCCGGAACCCCGCTTCACCCTCGTCGGCGAAGATATCCGGAATCCGGATTCCGGCCTCCCGCTCGACGGCCTCGTCGAGGTCGATGAAGGCGGCGTCGTGGCGGGCGGCCAGGCGCCGTCCCACGGCGCTCTTGCCGCTCCCCGGCAGTCCGATCAGGACGACGTCCATCGGATTCCGCGGGCCTAGTCGTCGCCGCCGGAGCCGGCCTCGTCGCCGCCCGGGGTTCCGGGCCGGCCACCGATCAGCGGAGCGGGCGGTGCCGAGGCCATCAGGGCGCGGTGGGCCGCCATCCGATCCCGGATCACGTCCATCCGGTCGCCGCCGAGCGTCTCGGCGATGAACCGGGCGAGGGTCAACATGACCATGGCCTCGCCGATCACGCCGGCCGCCGGCACGACGCTGATATCGCTCCGCTCGTAGTGCGCCTTGTCCACCGGCAGTCCCGTGATGAGGTCGGCGGACGGGAGCGGCCGCGCCAGCGTCGAGATCGGCTTGACGGCGCCGCGAACGACGATCGGTTCCCCGTTGGAGATGCCGCCGGTCAGCCCCCCGGCGTTGTTGGAGCGGTGGATCCAGTGGCCGTCCGGGGCCCGCCCGTCGATGACGTCGTGGACATCCGAGCCGAAGCGGCGCGTCTGTTCGAACCCGAGGCCGATCTCGACGCCCTTGACGCTGTTGATGCTCATGAGCGCAGCGGCCAGCGCGGCGTCGAGCCGCCGATCCCACTGGATGTACGACCCGAGCCCGATCGGCGCCCCGTGGACGACCACCTCGAAGACCCCGCCGATGGTGTTGCCGGCGGTTCGCGCCTCGTCGATCCGGGCGATCATCCGCGTCTCCGCGTCCGGGTCCGGGCAGCGGAGCGGCGTCTCGTCGGTCTCCTCGCGCGAGCGGCTGCAGTTCGCCGGATCGATCGCCACCCCGCCGACCTCCGCGGTGAACGACCAGGCCTCGATCCCGAGCTCGCGCAGGAACGCCCGCGCGACCCCGCCCGCGGCGACCCGTGCTGCCGTCTCCCGCGCGGAGGCTCGCTCCAGTACGTTCCGAACGTCCGAGTGCCCGTACTTGAGGGCGCCCGCGAGATCCGCGTGGCCCGGCCGGACCCGCGTCACCGGCGTCGCGCGCTTCACCCCGTCCGCGACCGCGCTCCGCAGGTCTGCCGCCTCGTCGTCCGTGAGCGGCGCGACCCCCATCACCGTTCCCCAGTTCTCCCAGTCGCGGTTCCGGACCAGGAGCAGGATCGGCGAGCCGAGCGTCAACCCGTGGCGGACCCCGGCGACGATCTCAGCCCGGTCCGTCTCGATCGCCTGGCGGGCGCCGCGGCCGTAGCCCTTCTGGCGCCGCCCGAGATCCACCGCGAGGTCGTCCGCCGTCAGCGCGAGGCCGGCCGGCACCCCGTCCACGGTGACACCCAGCGTCGGACCGTGGGACTCACCGGCGGTGAGGAAGCGGAAGGCGTCCGCGGCCATCGCGCTCGTCGGTCCGATCAGCCGGCCGTCGAGGCGGCGGTCGCTTCGTCGACGGCCGCCGGCGCGGCAGTCGCGTCGCCCGCGATGTCGTCGCTCGCCGGCTCTTCGCCCGCCGGCTCGCCCTCGGCCGAGCGCAGTCCGCCCGCCCGGGCGGCCGCCAGGGCCTCGCCCATGACGTCGAGCGGGGCGGGCTGGCCGGTCCAGAGCGTGAAGGCGGCCGCGCCCTGGTTGAGGAGCATCGTCTCGCCGTCGCTGACCGTGCACCCGGCCGCCTCGGCATCGCGCAGGAGCCGGGTCCGGTTGTAGATCAGGTCGAGGACCAGGAGGCCCGATGGGAGGATCGCTGCCGGAAGGGGGCTCTCATCGCTGGTCAGGCCGATCGAGGTCGCGTTGATGAGGATCTTCGTCTTGGCCAGCTCGGCCTCGATGATCGATTCGTGCCAGGGCATCGCCCGGAGCTCCATGTGGGCGGCGCTCCGCGAGAAGTGCTTGACGAGGCCCTCGGCTCGGTGCAGGTGCCGGTTGAAGACCACGATCCGCAGGAATCCCTGCCGGATCAGCCCATAGACGACCGCCCGGGCGCCGCCCCCCGCGCCGAGGACCACCGCGTAGCGCGGCATCTTGCTTCGTCCGACGAGCTTGTCGAGCGCCGCCGCGAAACCCGGGACGTCGGTGTTGTGGCCGACGAGCCGCCGGCCCTCGCGCGTGATCGTGTTGACCGCGCCCGTCACCTGGGCCTCCTCGGTCAGCTTGTCCATCATCGGAACGACCCGCTCCTTGTGCGGGATCGTCACGTTGGCGCCCAGGAAGTCGTTCCCCCGGATCTCCTCGATCGCGTCGGGGAGGACGATCGGGGCGCGATCCCAGAGTTCGTACCTGGCGTCGATCCCGCGCGCGTCGAAGGCGGCCTGCTGCATGGCCCCGGAAAGCGAGTGGGCGACCGGATGGCCGATGAGGACGACCCGTTTCGTCATGCTCGGATCCTTTCGAGGTCGTGGAAGAAGGCAGGGTAGGAGATGGCCGCACTCCCGGGCCGGTCGATGGTGGTCTGCCCTGAGGCGATGAGCCCGGCGACTGCGAAGGTCATGGCCAGGCGGTGATCGTCGAGGCTCTCGGTTGGCGCCCCGGAGAGGGGAGTCGGACCGTCGATGACGAGGTCGTCGCCGTCGACGGTGACGTCGGCGCCCAGCGCCCGAAGGCCGGCCGCGATCCCCGCGAGCCGGTCCGATTCCTTGTGGCGGAGCTCGCCGGCCCCCCGGAATCGGGAGCGACCGCTGGCCTGGGTGGCGGCGAGGCAGAGGATCGGGACCTCGTCGATCGCGGCGGCGACATCCTCCGGGCTCGCGTCGATCGCCGTGAGCGCCGATGATCGAACCGTCAGGTCCGCCACCGGCTCCCCGACATCGCTCCTGGTGTCGCCCACCGGATGCCCCTCGATCAGGGCACCCATCCGGGCGAGGAGATCGATCACGGCGCGCCGCGTCGGGTTCACCCCGACCCCGCGGATCGTCAGCTCGGCGTCCGGGTGGATCGCGCCGGCAACCAGCCAGAAGGCGGCCGCCGACGGATCACCCGGGACCCGCTCGTCGATCGCCTGCACGGCCCTACCTCCATCGATCTCGATGATTGCTCCGGCGCCCCCGTCGGTCCGGGACGAGACATTGATCCCGCGCGCCCGGAGCATGCGCTCCGTGTGATCCCGCGTCGCGACGCGTTCCCGCACCGTCGTCGTCCCATCTGCCCGAAGACCGGCCAGCAGGATCGCCGACTTCACCTGCGCCGAGGGGACCGGCGTCGTCCAGTCGATCGGCCGGAGGGGCGCGTGACCGGTAACCGTCACGGGTGGGAGGGAGTCCTGGTCGCGGGCCGCGAGCGTCGCGCCCATGGCGCGCAGCGGTTCGATGATACGAGCCACCGGACGCCGTCGCAATGACGCGTCGCCGTCCAGGGTGACCGTCACCGGCGAGCCGGCGAGGATCCCTGCGAAGAGCCGGAGGCTCGTCCCGGAGTTCCCGCAGTCGAGCGTGGCTTCGGTCGCGCGAAGGGCGTCGATCCCGGAGGAGACCACCCGGTAGCGGACCGTGCCGCCGGGCTCGTCGGCCCGCTCGACGGTCGCCCCGAGGGCATGCACGATGCCGGCGGTCGAGCGGACGTCGGCCCCATCGCCCGCGCCCGTGATCCGGCTCTCCCCGCGCGCGAGGAGCGCGAACATCAGGGCGCGGTGGCTGATCGACTTGTCGCCGGGTACACGGAAATCCCCGCGCAGGCGGGTCGCCGGAGCGATGACCGCCGGCCCGGTGGTCGGCCCACCGGCCGGGACCGCGTCGCCGTGCATGGCGGCTAGTGCTTCGACAGTCCGCCGGCGCCGATCCCCAGCGCGGCGCCGCTCACCAGCGGGTCTCCATGAAGCGCCTTGACGAACTCGTGGATCGGCACGATCGCGGCCATCATCTCCGCGAACTGGGCCGGGTTGAGCTGCTGCTCCGCGTCAGAGAGGGCCGCCTCCGGGTTCGGGTGGACCTCCACCATGACCCCGTCCGCGCCCACCGCCACGCCGCCGATCGCCAGTGGCTTCACCAGCCAGCGCTTTCCGGTCGCGTGGCTCGGGTCCACGATCACCGGCAGGTGGGTGAGGTGGTGGAGCAGCGGTACCGCCGCGAGGTCCATCGTGTTGCGGGTGTAGGTCTCGAAGGTCCGGATCCCACGCTCGCACAGGATCACGTTCGGATTGCCGGCGGCCACGATGTACTCCGCGGCCATGAGGAGCTCCTCGATGGTCGCCCCGAAGCCGCGCTTGAGCATGACCGGCCGCGCCACCCGCCCCGCCGCGTTGAGGAGCGAGTAGTTCTGCATGTTCCGGGCGCCGATCTGGAGGATATCCGCGTACTCCGCGACGATGTCGACCTGGTTCGGTTCCATGACCTCGGTGATCGTGGGCAGGCCGGTCCGGTCGCGCGCCTCGGCGAGGTAGCGGAGCGCTTCCACGCCCAGGCCCTGGAAGCTGTACGGAGAAGTCCGCGGCTTGAACGCGCCGCCGCGCAGGATCGTGGCCCCGGCCGCCTTCACCGCGTCCGCCGTCTCGAACAGCTGGTCGCGGCTTTCCACCGAGCAGGGGCCGGCCATGACCGTCAGCCCGCCGTCGCCGATGACGGCGTCCAGGACCCGGATCACCGTGTCGTCGGCGCGGAACTCGCGCGAGGTCAGCTTGAACGGCCGCGAGATCGGCGTGATCGTCTCGACGCCCGGCAGGGCGCCGAGGTGGCTCATCAGCTCCTGGCGCCGCGGTCCGACCTCGCCGACGACGGCGATCACCATCCGGTCCGCGCCGACGTGGTCATAGGGGGTCATGCCCTCGGCCAGGATGCGGCTCTTGACGCCGAGGATCTCGGCCTCGGAAGCAGTGCGGGTCATGACGACGAACATCGAGCGTCCTTCCTGTGGGACGGCCGGACCGGAAACAAAAAAGCAGAGGTCCTGCACCTCTGCTTCGCCCGGCACGACGCCTGTCCCCGGCCTCTCAGGCCGGAAACGATCATGCCGGGTCGGTAAACCAATAGGAGCGGGTCATCTCAGTCCCGCGACGGTACCGGAGGACCGGCCTCGGTGTCAACCGTCGGGGCCGTGGTAGCCTACGGACCGCCGCGGACGGAGAGGTCGCATAGAGGCCTAGTGCGGCGGTTTGCTAAACCGTTATGGGGTTACACCCATCGGGGGTTCGAATCCCCCCCTCTCCGCCAGATATCGTCGGCATCGCGTGCGCCCGTAGCTCAGCGGATAGAGCGTCAGGTTGCGGACCTGAAGGTCGTGGGTTCGAGTCCCGCCGGGCGCGCCATTCCTCACCTTCCGCCACGGCGGCCCCGCCCGGTTACGACGAGTCGTCGCGGCATGGCGCGGTACCCTCCGGGGTGATGACCGACGCCTTTCCCCAGCTTCGCCTGCGTGACCCCACGCCGGAGCTGCTTGCCCTCCCCTGGGAGCGGCCCCTCGCCGACTGGTCGGCCGACCGGCTCCCGTTCCGGGAGCTGCCGGTCGGGCCTTCGCGCCACCTCGTCCGCTTCCTCGCCCTCGAGCGCGGGCTCGTGGCGCTCAAGGAGGAGCCGCCGGAGGTCGCCGACCGCGAGTACGAGGTGCTCCGCCACCTTCAGGATGAGGCGCTGCCGGCAGTCAGACCGCTCGGCATCAGCGTAGCCGTGAGCGGCGAGACGGCCATCCTGCTGACCCGCTACCTCCCGAACTCCCTCCAGTATCGGCGACTCCTCTCCCGGGTCCCGCCCGGTCCCGGTCAGCTCCGCGATCAGCTCCTCGACGCGATGGCCGGGCTCCTCGTGGATCTCCACCGCGGCGGCGTCTACTGGGGCGACTGCTCCCTCGCGAACACGCTCTTCCGGCGTGACGGCTACAAGGTCCAGGCCTATCTCGTCGACGCCGAGACCAGCGAGCTCCACCCGTCGCTCTCCGACGGACAGCGCGCGTACGATCTCGAGGTCCTGGTTGAGAACGTCGGCTTCGGCCTGGCCGACCTCGCCGCGATGCATGGTCGCGACGACCTGATGGACGACGCGCTCGCCGTCGCCGAATCGGTCCGCGATCGATATCAACGCCTGTGGGACGAACTGCACGCCGAGATCGAGATCGGCCCCGGCGACCGATATGCCATGGCGGCCCGGGTCCGACGGCTCAACGACCTGGGCTTCGCCATCGACGAGATCCGGATCGAGCCCGGTCCCGGCGGCCGCGTCCGGATGCGGACTGCCGTCGCCAACCGACGCTTCCACGCCCGCGAGATAGAGCGACTGACAGGCCTCCGGGCGCTCGAAGGACAGGCGCGCCTCCTCCTCAACGACTTTCACGAATACGGCGCCTGGCTCGAAGGGGCCGAGGGCCGGTCGCTCCCGTCGGACGAGATGGCGAGTCGCTGGCTGGCCGAGGTCTACCGACCCGCGGTCGCCCGGCTCGTTCCGGTGATCGGCCCCGGCGGCGACGCGATCCAGGCGTGGTGCGACGTCCTCGAGATGAAGTGGCTCCTGTCGGAGCAGGCCCGCCGCGACATCGGGCTGGAGGCGGCCATCGAGGCGTACCTCGCTCGCGGGGTCCCCGCCGATGAGATCAACGGCACCGAGGTTACGCCGCCATGATGCTTGACCCGGACCGGCTCCTGGGGGGTGAGGCGCTGGGCGATGCCCTCGATCGCCTTCGCGAGGCGACGCAGCCGCGGCGGATCGTCGTCGGCTGGGCCACCGTGGAGCTGGACCGCGCCGAGGCTGAGGTCGGTGGCCTGCTCGGGGCCGGACCCACCACGGTCGCCGACGCCCCCGCGGACCGAGCGTTTGGCGCCGCTTGCCGGATCCTGCGTGCCGCGGACGGTCGCGAGGTGGTTCTCCTGGAGCCATCCACCGAGGGCCTCCTCGCCGCGGGTCTTGCCCGGCACGGGGAGGGGAACCTCGTCGCCTATCTCGTGGTGGACGGCGGGGCGACGGAGCTCGCCCGGTCGGCCGGCTTCACCCTGGCCTCGGAACGCGATGGCCCGTTCGGGCGACAGCGCCTGGTTCTCGTCGAACCGCGCCACGGCCCGTTCCTCGTCATCGTTGGCCTGGGCTGAGGCGCGCCCGCCGCGCCCCCGGACGCCCGCGCCCGCGAGACGTCAGGCGCCCGCGCCGTTCCCGGCGGGCACCGCTCGCCGGTACCCCTCCGCGTGCGAGAAGTCGGCCAGGGTCGCCAGGCGGGGCAGAACCAGGAGCGTCAGGTTGATCCGGCCCGCGGCCGAGTGGAAAGCCGTCGACTCGACCAGGAAGGTGTCCTCCGCCGAGCTCAGGTCGATCAGGATCCCGTCCAGGATCGCGCCGGCCATGTCGACCACGGACTCCGGCACCGAGACGTGGATCGTCTCGGCCAGGTCGATCGGCGCGAACGCATTCAGGAAGTTGGCAATGACGACGTTGCCGGTCTCCTCGAGCGCCGATCGCTCGAGCGGGTCCGGCTGGTACAGCGAGCCCGAGCCGTCAGAGCTGTCGAGATCGGCCAGCCCGTCCAGCAGCAGTCGCGCGAGCCGACGAGCGTCGGTCGGATGGAGAAGCATCAGCGCGTGGCCCGACAGAGGACCGCTGATTCCCACGTAGACGGCGACGACCACGGCCTCCGGGCCGCCGGCCAGCTCCAGGATCTCGCCCGCGGTATGGCGGCGCAGTTCGGAGGAGTGGACGGTCAGCGGCTCGCCCGAGATCTCCGCCAGCGCGTTGCCGGCCCGGACCATCGCGTCGGCGAAGCGATGCTCGAGGACGATCCGCGATCCGGTCCGGCGCTCGCGCACGACCCTCGGGTTGCGCCCGGCCTCTTCCATCGAATCCACGATTTGGTCACTCCTGGCTCGCCTGCACCCCCGTCGGGGCCCACGGCACGGTACGGCTTGAGGTATCGGCAGATTCTCGCGGAACTGGAGGCCCATCCTGGCAAACCGCCGCCGGTTCGCCCGGGGGTGCTGCCGCCCCTACAATCCCGGGTCATGAAGAAGATCGGATTCGTCGGCCTCGGCACCATGGGCGGCGCCATGGCGGCCAATGTTGCCAGGGCGGGTTTCACCGTCACGGCCTGGAACCGGACCCCGGGGCGAGCCGAGCACCTCGGCGAGCTCGGCGTGGCCCTCGTCGAAAGCCCGGCCGCGGTAGCCGCGGCCTCGGAGATCGTGATCACGATCGTCTCGGATACCCCCGATGTCGAGGCGGTCCTTTTCGGCCCGGGTGGCGTCGCGGAGGGAGCCCGCCCCGGCCTGCTGATCGTCGACATGTCGACGATCGCCCCGTCCGCCACCCGCGATTTCGCCGCCCGACTCGCCGAGCGCGGTGTCGCCATGCTGGACGCCCCCGTCTCGGGTGGCAGCGAGGGCGCCAAGAAGGGGACGCTCACGATCTTCGTGGGTGGCGAGGCGGCCGATCTCGAATCCGCCCGCCCGGCCCTCGCCGCGATGGGGACGACGATTACCCACGTCGGCCCGATCGGCTCCGGCCAGGCCGTGAAGGCGGTCAACCAGGTGATCCTGGCCGGGACCTACCTCGGCGTTGCCGAGGGCATCGTCCTCGCCATCAAGGCGGGGCTGGACGTGGAACAGACGGTCGGGGCGCTCTCGGGCGGCGCGGCCCAGAGCTGGGTCCTCGCCAACCGGAGCGGCCGGATGCTGGACAACGACTACCCGCTCGGGTTCCGGGTCGCGCTCCATCGCAAGGATCTCGGCATCGCGCTCCAGCTGGCGCGTGAGACGGGGACCGCCCTTCCGATCTCCGCACTGTGTGAGCAGATCGAGGCGGGCTTGATCGGGAAGGGCCACGCCGATGACGATATGTCGGCCGTCGCCCGCGCGATCCGCGAGCTCTCCGGCCTCGAGGGCTGAGGGTGCGTCACGGTGCTCGCGCCGTCGGGTGCGATCCCGGCGGGTCGTCCGCCCGTCAGTCCAGGCCCACCAGGAGCATCGGCGACCCGAGCCGTCCGTCATAGCGCGGTCGGAACCGCTCGACGTTGTACATCGCGGCGACATCCACGCGCCGCGCCGCCGCGCCGGTCGACTGGAGGTCCACGTACGCGTACTTCCCGTCGCGGATCGCGACCATCTGCCCGAAGACCCCGTCGCTCACCAGGTCCATCGCCACGTTGGCAAAGGTGGACGCGACGATCTGGTCGAGCGCGTCGGGTTGGCCGGAACGCAGGTCATACGTGAGCTCGATGGCGAGCGACTCGATCCCGGTCCGGGCGCTTAGCTCGGACGCGAGCACCTCGCCCACGTTCGCCTTGTGGCGATGCCCGAACGCGTCGGCCGGACCGAGTTCGGGGATCTCCGCGCCCTCCCAGATCGCGCCCTCGGCGGTCACCAGGATCGCGTATCTGCTCGGCGATGCGCGATGGTCCTCGGCGACCACCTCGGCCAGGCGCTCGATGTCGTACCGGACCTCGGGGATGACGCAGCGCGCCGACGTCACGTAGGCCGCGAACAGGGCCGAGAAACCGGCATCGCGCCCGAAGATCCGGAAGACGCCGATCCGCTCGTGGCTCCCGAGCGTGGTCCGCTGCCGGTCGATCAGCTCCTTCGCGCGCGTGATCGCCGACGAGAACCCGATGCA
>Ga0315281_10011736_pt1 | contig 11990 bp, 10 predicted proteins | sample YL17G07_0_MG_FD_204540 | JGI IMG/M metagenome (GOLD analysis project Ga0315281, IMG submission 204540) | Sediment microbial communities from Yellowstone Lake, YNP, Wyoming, USA - YL17G07_0 | ecosystem: Environmental > Aquatic > Freshwater > Lake > Sediment | place: USA: Wyoming | collected... | reverse complement strand
TATGATTATGTCGAGGAAGGGCAGATGCATGGAGGAAAGATAAAGCAAAAGAACTTTGATTTTAATCTTGTAATACCTCACTTCAGAGATGCATCGTTGATCCAACTTTTCAATTCTCAAAACATCATGATTCAATCTCAAAACATTTCAGATTATGTCCAATAAATGAAAGGTTTAAATTTTTAACTGTACCCTTTATTCTTGTATGGAGAGCATAACCAAAGACGGCATAAAAGTAGAAAGCATAGAAACTTTGGAAGGATTGATAGGCCAACTGGTGCAGGTATACAATCCAGGAAGAAGAGGATATGTTGCAGGAGTTCTGAAAAAAGTTGAGCCTACGAAGCGAATGAAAGGTGACGAGGAAATAAAAGATGTCACCATTTATTTAAAAAATGGCGTTGAAAGGCCAGATAAACCCATTCCCCTCAGCTTGTATGAAAAAATGCAGAGAACAGGAAAAACAGTTCCAGAAGTTTTCATACCGCGCACAAAAGAACGTGGGATCAGATACATGCTGCTGTTAGAAGTTCCTGAAGAAGAATGAATTGTAAAAATATTTTTTTTCAAGTGTCTAAGGTCCGGCAGCGCAGCCCATCGCATTTCCACACTGAGCCCAGTTCAAAGTTTTCTTCAGCAGCTCTTGGCCAAGAGCATTCAAATCCTGCGGAGTCCATCTAGACGAATAAAAGCTATAGAACCATCCTACCCAAGCATATCTGCCATGAGCTGAGCTGTTCTCCACCTTGAACAGAGATGATTCATATCCTGAATAAGTATTTCCAATGTCAGCCACGTTAACAACAGACGATCCCAAATCTTCATTCCTGATGTTTCCAATTCCTTTGTCGCTTGCGCTGTAGATCGTAGCATTTCCAATGTATCCGGCTGTGATCGAGTCTGCTGCTGTTATGAAAATGTCAGTCTCACCGTTTTTCATGGAGCCATACTGGTTGTAAACATAGTTGAAACCATATCCGGCGGCTGCGCCATACAAGTCACTTATCTCGACAAATCCTATTCCAGAATTATAAGCTGACGTAACTTCTGAAGTTGGAATGCATGCATAATACTGGTCAGAGCAAACGATCAAGCTTCTTTTTTCCAATTCAGTTGCCGTCCACGTGCTGCACTTGTTGACGTCAACTTTCCATCCGTTGTTCCTCAGCCAGTCTATTGCTTGGCTTTCTATTCCATAGTTACAGGTCTGCAACCCACCGGTTCCAGCTACAGGATCGTTCCTGCACAGGTAAGCAATTGTTCCGCCAGTTCTTGTATAAGTTCCATTCACATAGAAGCTGCCAGTGACAGAGTCATTTACATTCCCACTCACGTCTGTCACAAAGAATTTGTAGCTGTTAGTAGCGTTTGGTATAAGTGATGCTTTCGGAATAATTGCATAATAGTTTCCGATCGGAGCGAAGGTCAGATATCCTGTAATCAGCCAATCGTTGTATGCAGATTGCATCGTGTAATTAATACTGCCAACCTGGACGACTGCGCTGCTGATGCCTGAACCCAAATCATATGCCTGAACCTTGATTGTCTGGTCCTGGAGATAGGATATTGCCGGAGCTTGCGGGTTTCTCACCACAGGAGTTTGCGTGTCAACGTAAAAAACAAATGAAGTGTTCACACTCATTGTGTTGCCAATAAAATCTTTCCCGTCAGCAATCCTCAGCCTGTATCCTCCGTCTCCAGGCAAAGTGCTATTTTTGATATAATAATATCCTATCCAACTTGTGGAGTTCCACCAACCGCCACTCACCACATTCTGCAGATATGGCGAGAACTGGCCGAATGTCACGTTCAACGGGACCGATTGATCCATCGGCTTGTCAAAATTAATCGTGAACGAAATGTTTCCTGCTTTCACATAGGTGTTGTTGACCGAAGGGGCTAATGCCACTGAGGCGACTTTTGACGGGATTGAATCAATGACAAACCAAGTTGACGTGTTTTCTATCATCAGGTTTCCTGCCAGATCTCTTGCAGATGAGATAGCGAGAGTATAGTTGCCGTTGGATGTGGTGCTGTTGACTAGGGAATAGCCAATCCAGTGAGTTGCATCAGCCCAGTTCCCACTAACATCTGACGAGTTATACTTGACTATGGGCTGTATGGATGTATTCATGCTCTCATTAAATGTTATGTTGAACGCTGTGCTTCCCAGCTTGACATATGGGACAGAGCCTATCATCGTGACAGGATTGATAACAACTGAAGTGACGACCGGAGGAATTTCATCAGCAATCACTTCGAAAGAATCGATGACAGTATCATTGATATTGTTCAGAGAGTCGTTCGCAACATATCTGATGCTATGGAATCCCTTGTCAGGCGACAATAATATTGCCGAATAGGTATTCCCGGATAAATGTGACATGACAAAGCTCTTGTTGAAAGATTCTATCACCAAGCCGTTCAGCACCCAATAAGGATCAGTTCCTCCGCCTTCATGCATCGCCATGTTCAGCTGCCCATCAGCAACTGTAACGAGGAAGTCATGGGCATTTACGGCTCCGGCAGTATTGTTCAAGCTTTTCAGCTTCAATTGCCCTTCTGCAAACACATCAATCATATCATGAGAATAATCCATGTCTCCAATGAAAGCGATCACATTGTAAGTTCCATTCGGCAAGTCTACCTTGAACTCTTTATCTGCAGAATCGAACACAAAATCTCTTGTCAAGTTAGTTCCAGTGTTTCTCTCTCTGTCATCAAATACTGTGGCATTCCAGCCAAATCTCGCTCCGCCTGAAGTGGAAGGATACACCATTGTCCTGTTAACCTTGATAAAATCTTTTTGGACTGGGCTTGAATCCGGCTGGAAATCAAATTTCAAGAATTCGGAATAATCTTCAACTTTTATCGAAGAGACGCCTGACAGCCCATCAGATGCGTCAACAAAAACTGTTTGATTTGTCCCTTGGGCAATCGTTTTGTTTAGAGTGGAGTTCTCAACTTTCGGCGGAGTGTTGTCTACAAAAACTACGATCGGATCTTCGTTAACATTTCCAGCAGTATCATTTGCTCTAGCTGAAACAGTATGACTTCCATCACTAACTGCTGCCGTATCCCAGCTAGACTCGTATTTTCCAGATGTGCTGTTGAATGCGGCAGTATTCCAGCTTGAGCTGTCAACTTTCCATTGCACAGAAGATATGCCAGAAAGAGCATCGCTAGCAGATATGGTAATTTTTACAACTCCTTTGACAAAAGAATTGTTCAACGGAGAATTGATTGACTTCTGGGGTGGAGTGAAGTCAGCTATTGCCAGCATCCTTGCCATGCTTGAACCTGTGTAATTTCCGTTTCCTGCAAATACAACAGTATAATTATAGACTCCCAAACCGAGCAACGCCTCTTCTGGATTTGCTGCAGGAGTTCCATTTCTTAGCAATGTTACAGAAGGCTGCAGTGAGGAAACATTGATGGTGGCGTTCACTTTTGTCGCATTCGGATATCCTCTTGCCACATCAGCAGCCCACAATGTGCCATTCAAGAATAGGACAACTGATGTATCCGCTTTTTTTACAATCAAAGTTCTTTCATCTTTGCCAGAATTGTAATTTGCGCATCCATCCGTATAGTATGTGTAGTTGTATGCGCCTGCCCCCAAAGCAGTGCTGTCCAAGACAGAGCTGCCAGTCCCGATTTGAGTATTGTTTCTCAACAATGCATAGGCACAGCCACTGTCGCCAACGTTGCTCTCACTACCAGCATAATTTGACGGGGTGCCATAAGTCACTGGTGAAGCTGATGTTAAAAATGATGGGTTCGCTTTGCTTATTGTTAAAGTGTTTAATTGCTGCGGGCAATCAGAATAATTCACACCGCCAGCCCATTGGCATGCGTAGTTGTAAGTTCCAGCATTAGTTCGAGAATCTGGAGAAGAAACTGCACTGCCGTTCATGGTGAATGCCCTGCTACCATCATTGCTTCCAGATGATACTGAACAGCTTGTTGAAGAGGGGGAATTGTCAAAACTTCGAGACCATCCTTTATCTGTCAATAAACTACAAGTTCTTGAGCCTTTATTGACGGTGAATGCTCCACTTATTGGATTGTTTGATGCTGCTATATTGTTATTGTCAAAAATATATGCGTAGAAATTGTAAGTCCCTGCCCCAAGAACTGTTGAAATGGAGCATGAAGGATTGGAAGCCGATGAGGATGAGCACCAAGTCCCTCCCGCCCCGCATCCCGAAGAAGTCCCATCATTTGACTTGCACACATAAAGCGCGACAGTGGTTGCAGGAGAAGCAGGAGATGCTACTGTGGAAAATGAAACTGTGCTTGGATAGTTTGGCGATGTTGGAGTTATTGAAGTGAAAGTCGGCGGTGTAGGCGGCGTGTATGTTATTACGAGCCGTGGCCTTGACGATGATGTAGAAAATTCCTTTGTGAAAAATGAATTTTTAAAAGGGTGACCTGAATTGGCAGCATCTTCTTTATGGTCCTTTATCATTATGCTCATGTTTTTGTTTGATTGTGAAAACTGTGAAATTGCTGCATTTGTCACATTCCAGTTCTTAAGTCCGACAGATACTGAGATTACTTTACTGTCTTGAAACACACCCTGGGCGGGCTGATTGTTCCAATTCAATGAATTTTCTGACCAGGAATTTGAAGTATTATACGCATCATAAGTCCTGCCCACGGCAGGCGTGGAATTCACCATGTATAAATTTGCGCTAGTTATTGTCGAACCAGCAGGAATTGCACTAAGGTTCCAAAGAGTGAGCATTCTATAATTGTTTGATGCGCCAGTAGTTTTATCTGATTGAACAAGCATTGCAGCTTGAGCTCCATAATTAGTTCCAGCTCCTCCAGAAGTTTGATTTACCCAAGTATCTCCGACATTTCCCCTGTTCAATTCGTTAAGAGTTACAGTCAGTGCTTTAGATGCAGAAATTGATGAAGAAAAAGAAAGCAATAGTAAAAATAGAGTTAGCCATAATTTGTTAGATCCTTTTTTTATTACTGAATATTTTGAATACTGAACTTTATCAGCCCGGACATTCATTGTTCTCACTTCTGTTTGATTTTCTCTTGATTTTCAATTATTAAAAAACGACTAATGCCACTTAACAATGGTATGAGCAAAAAATATCAGATTATTCTCTATCTGGTATGAAAAAATAATTATTCTGAAGAGAGAAAAAAAATATTTTTGATTATTCAACTTTTTTTATTTGATGCACACACTAGAATAACAATTTCCTTTGATCAAACTGCAGCAGTAGGGTGTACATGACGAAGAATATTTGAATTGAGAACCGGAGCAGAAATAATCTCTCATGTATCCATCATAGCAACCGGTCAGTTTCAAAGCAGCTGATGTTGTGCAAATTGTTGGGATTGTTGTTGTGGTTGTTGAAGTAGTAGTTGTTGTTAAGCCGCCAGTGCAAACTCCATTCTGGCAAGTGCCTTTAACCAGATTGCAGCAGTAATCATAGCAGTATTCTGTATATTTCAAATTGCTGCCTGAACAGAAATAATTTCTGAAATAACCACTCCAACATCCACTTAGATTTAAGGCATAAGCAGGTGTGCAAGTTTGGGGAAGAGTGGTTGTCGTGGTCGGAACTGTTGTAGTTGTTGAAGAAGATGAAGGAACTGTTGTAGTTGTTGTTGGAATTGTTGTAGTTGTTGAAGTTGTGGTTGAACTAGTAGTTGAAGTTGTTGTTGTGGTTATAGGTGGATCGCATAAACCACTTGCATCGCAACTGTTTCCAAGTAATCCGCAACAATATGATGTACATGAAGAAGTATATTTCAAATTGCTGCCAGAACAGAAATAATTTCTATATTGACCGTCGTAACATCCAGTCATGTTTAGTGCAAGAGATGGTGTACAACCTGTTTGAATTGTTGTTGTAGTAGTTGGAATAGTTGTAGTAGTTGTTGAAGTTGTAGTAGAACCAAAAGTACATGCACCATTCTGATAAGTACCACCAACTAAACCGCAGCAGTATGAATTGCCTTGTTTATTGAATTTGATCAAATTGTTTGAACAGAAATAATCCCTGAAGTATCCGCCGTAGCAGTTGTCCAATATATTGACATTAGTACAATTCGGATACACCCCACAGGAATAATCTGTGCTCCCGCAAGCAGGCGGAAGTCCGTTGCCTCTTCCATATATTCTTACAGGAATCACTCCTTCGAAAAAACCGTTATCACAATTGACTTCCACGTAAATTATTCCTTCTCTGAATGGACCATCAACATAAACGTTCATGCTGATGTTGCTTTTTGAGTGAGCTGCAGTATATCCTTCAGTTCCGTAAACATAATTTATCAGATCACCAGTTGGGACAAAAGTCAGATCAACTCCAACAACATCGAGATTGTCAACCGTCAGATTGTAGAGAATCATTTTTTGATTCAATGGATATTGGCTTCCGTTGATAACCAAGTAGCCATAAGAATTGAAAACAGGAACTCCAGCATCGCTTAGAATTTTGAAATAGCCACAAGCAGAAACTGAAGAAACAGATAATAGGAAAAACAAAATTGTTGCGATTAATATTTTTTTCATTTTTTTTCACCAATTTTTTTTTCAAAAATATTTTTCAAAAATAAAAAAAGGGAGGAAAGGAAATCAAATTTTGTTTTTTATTAATCCGGAATTTACAGTGCTTTGACTATGATGTGTATTAGACCATCTGTGAAGCTACCGATGCATGGAACTGGATAGTGCAATCTGAATTGACACTCTGCTGTTCCGCCGTTCTTGATTATTGTGAATGGTGGAATCAATGGCAATGCATTGTAACACACTATTGGACTGCATACAGCTGTGTTGTCTTTGTTTGTTATTCCACGCCAAGCATCGAATTCGTTTGTTCCTATCTTGCATCTGAAGTCCATGTTGTGTATGCAATCAGTTTTTCCACATGCTAGGTCAACATCCAACACGTTGCTAACAGGGCACAATGCACCTGAGTGTGCTGGGTCTGTCAAGTCTGTTGCAGCTATGAATGTCCAGAGGTCTACTCCACCCTCAGCCAAGTTAGTCACGACCAACTTGTTCAGGGACATTACTGTCTGACCTGGATATCCTTGCTCATACACAATCTTTGTGTGTGCAGGATAATCATTGGTCTTTAGATCTAACATTATTGCTGGGTTGAAGAACCAACTCTGAGCTATACTCATAGTTGAGACTGCACCTGCTTGATCGTATGCTTCGATATTAACTGAGTTTGGTCCATACCATTGAGGCTCGACTGTTAATGTACAAAGGAATGCTTTGTCTGTAGCTGCATGGAATCCCGCTGTGGCAGTTTCCCAAGCTGGAATTTGACCAGCACCAGCTCCTTCAGCTGGATCTGATAGTTCTACACACAAAGCTTCTGTCAAACCTGCGACAGTGAACTTAGCGTAGCTAATATCTTGAGCACCGTTCAAGTCTCTGACTACTACTGTCCAGAAAAGCTGTTCACCAGTGAAAGCGTATTCCTCAAAACGGAATTCGTCTGCCAATACTAGGCATCCGTCGTGTTGAAGATTGAATCCGTCTGGTCTACTTCCACCAGCACCATTGTCAGCACATATATCATATGCTGAATTTATCAAATAGATTCTAGGTGGATAGTTTCCTGGAGCAGCTTCTGTTCCAATACTAGATGCTCTGACCGATGTCATGAGCACTACTAGCATTAAAGCAAATACTCCGGATAAGATCATATTTCGGGTTTTCATCTTATCACTGAAAATGAAATTAGAAAAAAAACTATTTATAATGAGCTAATGCCACCACGAGATAGTATTAACAAAATGTAGATAAAGTTTTCTATCAAAGATGAAAATTTCTACCAAGTATGAAAAATAAAGAGGAACAATAAAGAGAATTCATCTATTTATGAAAAAAAAAGAAAAAAATTATTTTAAATTGGTTAATTACCACTATATCTAAAAATGACACAGAAGTTCTGTCCAAAAAGATTAAGGCATTGGCATGGAAGAAGACAAAGAAAAACTTAAAACTGTAGTCATTAATTCTAACATTCTGTTTTCTTCATTGATTAAAGAAGAGGGATTCACTAGAGCAGTATTAATATTTCTTAAAGAGGATACGAACCTTAGATTTTTAATTCCAAAGAAAGTTACAGAAGAATTTAAACTGTATCATATTCAAAATGTAAAGTTCCTTGCGACCAAGGTTGCGTGTAGTAGATCTTAGGTATGTACAAAGTAACTCCTTTGTTGAGACCTAAACTGTAAGGGTAAGTTGTATCCAATCCATTATAGTGTGGCTGCGAAGAATCACAAACTGGTAGATATTTCCAACCTAAAAATATTGTTCCTATTTGTGGGATGAATGAAACGATCCCTGGGAAATTTTCTCCACAGACATACAGAAATATTGGAATGGAGCTGCCGTTGTTTGTGATTTTAACATTGTTGTCAGCATAAGTTATATTAAATAATTTATAACTTGAAAATTTTAAATAACTTCCACCATCAGAATAATTTATTTGCAGCGCGTCAGAAGGCAAATTATTTCTGCATTTACCAGTAATGTTTTCACAGCCATATTGGCAATATTGCCAATTTTCCCAAACGATATAGCAAGAACTTCTTTGCCACTGCATATCTAGCCAATCACCAACACATTTGTAGTTTTCCAACCACTTTTCATCACAAACTATTGTTGTTGTCGTAGATATTGTTGTAGTTGTTGGGATTGTTGTTGAAGTTGTAGTACTGACTGTTGTTGAAGTAGTTGTGGTTGGGATAGTTGTTGATGTTGTGGTTGATGATGTGGAAGTTGTAGTTGTTGGAATTGTTGTTGATGTAGTTGTGGTAGTTGTTGTTGGTTGGCATGAAGCAATACTTATGTTCACAGTCGCTTGTGAATCTCCAGCTTCATTTCCTGGTGGTTCAGCATGATATAATTTCACTGTGATTACAAAAGGTCCACATCCAGTGTAAGTGTGGTTAAAATTACCTAAATTACAATCGTCTGTTGCATTGTCTGCGGCAGTGCATCCAGAAATTGGTTGCGTGTCAAAAGTACCTCTTATTTCAGGAGGGTTACTGCCACTAGTTGATGCGGTGCGGTTGATATTCACAGTATCATTTTTAGTTCCATCTCCCCAGAGAATTTGAACATTGTAATCAGAAACCTGTCCTGGTGGATTCGTAACGTTCCAATATCCTCTGACTCTTACTGAATTAGGAACTGCAGTATTATTTGCTGGCTGAACAATGAAAACTGAGTAAGCTGGTACAACATCAGTGAATGTTGTCGAAGCTGAGTTTTTGAAATCTGTTGCAGTGACATAATATGTTCCAGAAAAAAGATCCGGTCCATATCTGTATACGAAAGTTCCAAGATAGTTTGTTCTTGATACATCATTGAGTACATAGCCTGAAGGTGTAACTATTGTCATCCATATGAGTTTGTAAGGAAGAAATCCTGTTCCTGTTATTCTTACAATTTCACCAGGAGAATAGTCTGGTTTGTCAGTTGATATTGATGCAGCAAACACACATCTAGAAAAAATTGAGATGAATAAAAATAGAAAAGTAATTAAACTAATGTTTTTTATTAAATTTTTTTTCATTCTTTCTTAAAAAATTATCTAGTTTAAGAGATTTATAATAAAATAATGCCACTGAACGATAGTATGATTATAGAATAGAAAATATTTTCTATCAAGTATGAAAAATTTCCTACCAAGTATGAAAAATAAAGAGGCAAAATCAAGAGAATGGATCTATAAAAATAATTTCTTATAAATTCCCTACTTTATCACCATTGATGGTAGTTCCAAATCTACAAATAGGCTTTAAAATTAAAGTATTTATGGAACATATAGATATTTATGAGCTCTTATATGAAAATTGGTAAGATTGAAATGAAAACTTACAATAAATCTTCTCATGAACTCGAGAGAAACCATTTGGGAAAAGTAGTTGCTATTACCGATGGAAAAATAGCCGCTATAGGCAAAGATATCAATTCCACATTGAAACTAGCTGAAAAAAGATACCCTAGAAAAACTTTCTATGTAAGAAAGATTGGTAAGAATCCTGAAGCCATATTTATTTTGTAATTTTTCGATGATAACCAATGAGAACTAAGAGGGTCAAATATAAACGAATTAATTCAAATTTTCTCCCTGTTATAAAAATTAAAATTAGTGGCCCTAAGAAGGCAAAAGAGGTTGATGCACTTTTAGATACTGGTGCTTCAACTACTACTATAACACCAGAGTTGTGCGAGGAATTAAGTTTGGAAAAAATAGCAGAAACTCCAGTAGTCACTGCATCTAACACTGAAATTGTAGGATTATATAAATCAAAAATTATTTTTGTCGGCATCCCATTTGAAACATATGTCGCTAGTTGTAAAATACCAAAAGAGCATCCTATAAGAGTCCTTATAGGTAGAGATTTGATGCAATTCTTTAAAATTGTTTTTGATGGACCAAAAGTAACCATTGAAATAAAATCTGATTTATTTTAAAACAACTGAGTGCGACAAAATATGAAAAATAATCAAAAGCAACCGTTAATGCGGCAGAATCCTATCGCTCAAGATATATTCCAAGCATCCCTCAGAACTAAGAAAATTTAAATTATTATGGTGGTTTCTACTGAAGGAATGAACTCTACAACGGATTTGGACAAGTCAATGCTTTCCTTTTCAGCCTTTTGCTTTATCTCATCCATATTGCTTCCAGATACTGCAACTCTAGAATCTCTGATTAGAACAAACTTGCCCTTGTATTTGCTTTTCAATTCATCATATTTTTCTGAAAACCACTTCAAGTCTTTCTCAAACTTTTCCAACGATTTAACCATTTGCTCCATATAAACCACTTTGTTTCGAGAGATATTAAAATATATCTTAAAAAATATAAAGTTAGCAGGTTCTGATATAGGTTTGTTACCACTGGTGTTGGTGAAAAAGGACATTTTCTATCAAGTATGAAAAATAAAGAGAATGGATCTATTGATGAAAAAATAATATTTCAAACCAAAGTTCGCACAACAAGAGTTAGAAGAAATCTGTATTTCCTGATGTTTTACAGAGCACACATAAACTATACATAATTTAATAAGATTTTATTACCACTAAGATTCTGTTTTGGGATTTGAACCCATTATGAAATCACTTCCAAATTCTTTGACACTGACTTTCAACACATTTGACGTCGAAGTCGTAATTTGGGGATGCACACATTTTACATTCATATAACGCGTTATCAGGAAATGGGCAATAAGGATGCCAGTTTTTATTTACAGCATCTCCACAGTCACATGGATGGCAAGTTGTTTTCATAAGAACACAATCAGAGTCAGAATTACAACTTTTATCAGGAGAACCTGCAATGAGATTATTTAATGGTTGATTGAGAAGTACCAAATTGCCAATAGAACTCAAGATTACAATGAGAGCAATTATTCCTATGATTACAAGTCCAGTTATTAGAAATTTTTTCGATTTCATTAATTCTAAATTAGTTTTATTAAAATAAATCATGAAGGGGGTGTGATTTGAACCAATAGAAAATCAATGTTTTACTTCGTCTTCAATCCATTTCAAAAAATCCTCATTCCCATCAATTCCTATAAAAACTATCACAGGTGTCTCGTCTGAATGCAGCTCCCTCACTTCAGAAATTATCTTTTGTTTATTTCCGAGCAAAGAAAACGCGGAAATGGTAAAGTATTCCTGCTCTTCTATCTTTCCTTTCCAATGGTATTTCGACGGGCCGTGCGTGATGAGGCCGCCTGCTACCAATCTCTTCTCAAGAAGAGAATCTAGAATTCTTTCAGATTCTTCTCTTGAAGGGCAATTGATCAAAACTTGGCAGAATTTGCTCATAATTTACAATAGATGCCCGGAAAATATAAGTTCAAAAATAATCAGGTTAACTTACCAATTCCTAGCTTTCATCCGCCTCATTCTTCTTTGCGGCCTTTGCGGTCTCTCGAATGTCGCCATATTCATAACCTCTCTGAAA
>Ga0315281_10011735_pt1 | contig 11990 bp, 16 predicted proteins | sample YL17G07_0_MG_FD_204540 | JGI IMG/M metagenome (GOLD analysis project Ga0315281, IMG submission 204540) | Sediment microbial communities from Yellowstone Lake, YNP, Wyoming, USA - YL17G07_0 | ecosystem: Environmental > Aquatic > Freshwater > Lake > Sediment | place: USA: Wyoming | collected... | reverse complement strand
CCATGAACTGACGGGAGCTAAGATCAATTATCAGTCCATCGGCTCCGGCGGTGGGATTGCCCAGATCAAGGCCAAGACCGTGGACTTCGGCGCCTCGGACGAGCCCCTCAAGGTGGAGGATTTGGACCAGGCAGGCCTGGTGCAGTTTCCCATGGTGGTAGGTGGCGTGGTCCCGGTGGTCAATGTGGCGGGCATCGCTGCCGGCCAGATCAAATTCACCGGCGACCTGCTGGCCCAGATCTTTATGGGGAAAATCGCCAAGTGGAATGATCCTGCCATCAAAAACCTTAATCCCGGGCTCAATTTGCCGGACCTGAACATCACCATCGTCCATCGGGCCGACGGCTCCGGCACCACCTGGCTCTTTACCCATTACCTGGGCCTCAGTTCCCCGGAATGGCAGGCAAAGGTAGGGGTGGGCAAATCGGTCAAATGGCCTGCGCCCAACAGCGTGGGCGGCAAAGGCAATGAAGGCGTGGCGAGCTACGTGAAGAAGGTGGCGGGGGCCGTCGGCTACGTGGAATATGCTTATGCCTTGCAAAACCAGATGAGCTTTGCGGTGCTGAAAAACCGGGCCGGGAATTTTGTGACGCCGAGTATCGAGAGCTTCCAGGCGGCTTGTGCCAATGCCGATTGGCAGAATGCCCCGGGTTACTACATCGTGCTCAATGATCAACCGGGAGACCAAAGCTGGCCTATCACCGGGGCCACCTATATTCTGGTCCACAAGCAGCAGGCGGACGCCGCCAAGGCCAAGGGCGTGATGAAATTTTTCGACTGGTGTTACAAGCACGGCGCCGAGATGGCGCAAAAGTTGGATTATGTGCCGCTGCCCGCGAAGGTAGTGGAATTGGTCCAGGCCACCTGGGCCAAAGAGATTAAAGCGGATGGCCAACCTGTCTGGCCGTAAACGCGGCCCCACCGCGGCCTCATCTCGGGGGGACCACGGAATCGGCCGGGTCCTCTCGCTCTCTGACCAAACACCGTGGATTCAGGCACAAAACCATGGCTGACTTGGCATTACCGGAAACTCCGGCCAAAACGCAAACCTGGCGGCAGGGAGATGTGATCTTCCGTTGGCTGAGCCGGGGGTGCGCCTTCGTGGTGCCCGCGCTCATCGGCGGAATCTTCCTGGCGCTCCTGATATACTCCCTGCCGGCCATAAAAAAATTCGGCGTGGGCTTCCTGGTGTCCCCGGAATGGAACCCTGTAACCCAGGAGTTCGGCGCGGCCAGTAGCATCTTCGGTACCGTGGTTTCGACCCTCATCGCCATGCTGCTAGCGGTACCCCTCAGCCTGGCCATCGCCTTTTTCCTGGTGGAACTGGCGCCGCCGGCGGTAAGCCGGGTGGTGGGCACTCTCATTGAACTGCTGGCCGCCATCCCCAGCATCATTTTTGGGATGTGGGGGCTTTTCGTCTTCGCTCCGTTCCTGCAGGCCCACGTGCAGCCCTGGCTCGCCTCCACCCTGGGCTTTCTCCCCCTGTTTCAGGGGCCGCCCATGGGCATCGGCATAATGAGCGCCGGGATCATTCTGGCCTTCATGATCCTGCCCTTTATCTGCGCCATTGCCCGGGATGTCTTTCTCCTGGTGCCCCGGACCATCCGGGAGTCCGCCTTCGGCATGGGGGCCACCACCTGGGAAGTCATGTACAAGGTCATGATCCCCTATGGCCTGGTGGGGCTCATCGGCGCGGTATTCCTGGGTCTGGGGCGGGCCCTGGGGGAAACCATGGCCATAACCTTTGTCATCGGCAATTCCCACCGGATTTCCGCCTCGCTGTTCGCCGCGGGCAACAGCATCGCCTCCACGCTGGCCAATGAATTTGCGGAAGCCACCGAGCCCATGTATGTCAGCAGCTTAATCGCCTTGGGCCTGGTCTTGTTTCTCATCACCTACCTGGTACAGATCCTGGCGCAAGTTCTTCTGCGGCGCCTCTACCGGTCCTGGAGCGCGGGATTATGAAACTGCGTCCCCCCATCGGCCGCCGCATCATCAACGGGATCGTCAGCGGGTTAGCCGCGGCCTCAGCCATGTTAGGTCTCCTGGCCCTGGCCTGGATTTTCTTGGGAGTTCTGAGCCGGGGGGTGGGCGCGCTCAATGTTGATTTTTTCACTCGTCTCCCCAATCCTCCGGGGATTCCCGGCGGCGGCCTGGCCAATGCCATCGTCGGCACCCTGGCCATGACCGGGCTGGCCACCCTCCTGGCGGTGCCAGTGGGCATGATGGCGGGAGTTTTCCTGTCCGAGTTCGGTCAGAAATCCCGACTGGCCGACCACAGCCGCTTCGCCGCCAATGTGTTGATGGGGATGCCATCCATTATCATCGGCGTTTTCGTCTACGCCATCCTGGTGCTGCCCCGGGGCAAGTTTTCCGGTTATGCCGGGGCCCTGTCCCTGGGCATCATCATGCTGCCGGTGGTGGCCCGCACTGCCGAGGATATGCTGCGGCTGCTCCCCAACACCCTCCGGGAGGCGGGCCTGGCCCTGGGCGCGCCCACCTGGAAGGTGACCCTGGCCATCCTGTTCCGGGCCGCCAAACCGGGTCTCCTCACCGGCATCTTGTTGGCGGTGGCCCGGGTCAGCGGCGAGACCGCGCCGCTGTTGTTTACCGCCCTCAACAGCCCCTACTGGGAAAGTTCCCTGGCCGGCCCCACCCCTAATCTCACGGTGACCATCTTCAATTTTGCCATGTCCCCCTATCCCGACTGGCAGCAGATGGCCTGGGGGGCCTCCCTGCTCATTACCTGCGGCGTCCTGGCCTTGAACCTGACGGCGCGCTTTTTCCTGGGAGAGAAACACTCATGAAAACCACGACTATGGCCTTCCCCTACCCGGTTGCCCTTGATCAATCATTGGCATTGGAGACGGCTGTCCCGGCCGCGTATGCCGCCGCGCCCGTCGGCGCTAAGATCATCGCCCGGCAGGTGAACTTCTTCTACGGGGAGCATCAGGCCCTCTTCGAGAACGATCTGGAGATTCATCGCAATAAGGTGACGGCCATCATCGGCCCCTCGGGATGCGGCAAATCCACCCATATTCGCATCTACAACCGCATTTACGAACTGTACGGCGAGCAGCGGGCCACCGGCGAGGTTTTACTGGACGGGGAAAATATCCTGGACTCGGCCATGGATCTCATGGAACTTCGGCGCCGGGTGGGCATGATCTTCCAGAAGCCTACTCCCTTTCCCATGAGCGTCTTTGAGAACGTCGCCTTTGGCCTAAAATTACATTACCGCTTGAGCAAGGGGGAGATGGCTGACCGGGTGGAAGAGGCCTTGAGCAAGGCAGCTCTCTGGGATGAAGTGAAGGATATTCTGCGCCAGCCGGGAACGGCCCTGTCCGGCGGCCAGCAGCAGCGGCTGTGCATCGCCCGGGCCCTGGCGGTAGAGCCGGAAGTATTGCTGATGGATGAACCCACCTCTGCCATTGACCCCATCGCCACCGCCAAGATCGAAGAATTGATCAATTCGCTGAAAAGCAAATACACTATTATTATCGTTACTCATAATATGCAGCAAGCAGCCAGGGTCTCCGACTTCACCGCCTTTTTCTACCAGGGCCGCATCGTCGAGTTCGGCGATACCCAAAAGATCTTTACCAATCCTTCTAATAAGAAAACCGAAGAATATATTACCGGACGATTTGGATGACAGCTTGCCATGAAAATAACTTAAAGGATTTGCAGAAAAAATTTTGATATGCTTTGGGTATCAAAATAACCATTCTGTAAATTTTCGATTTTCACTAAAAGGTCTTAGCCATGAAGCTTTTGATCATCGGCGCCACCCGTGGGATAGGATTGCAACTTCTCGAGCAGGCCTTGCAGGTTGGGCATGCCGTCACCGCCCTGGTGAGAGATCCTCAAAAAATGCCAAAACAGCATGATGGGTTAAGGGTGATTCAGGGTGATATCCTTGATCTGGAGTCGGTTCAATCGGCTATGGCCGAACAGGAGGCCGTTTGCGTTACCATCGGCATCGGGATAACCTGGAAGCCGGTGACGGTGTTCTCCCAAGGGACCAGGAATGTACTCGAAGCGATGCGACGGCAAGGCGTCCGGCGCCTTATCTGCATTACCGGCATTGGGGCCGGAGACAGTAAAGGGCACGGCGGCTTTCTTTATGACCGTCTCTTTAATCCACTCCTCCTTAAAACCATCTATGCAGACAAAGACCGGCAAGAAGCCCTGATCCGGGCCAGCGAAACGGAGTGGACCATCGTCCGGCCCGGTTTTCTCACCAATGGCCCATCAACTAAGAAATATCAGGTGATCACCGATGTGACGGGCGTCACCTCTGAAAAGATTTCCCGGGCTGACGTGGCCCACTTTATTGTGGAGGAACTGGCAGCGAATCGCTACGTAGGACAGACACCGCTGTTAACTTATTGAAGTAAAATGTGAATATGTTCAGGATCTAGGAAGTTTTTGACTCTGTGCTAAGTTTCAGATCAGGACAGTAATTGATGCCTCACTAAAAATCATAAAAATCAGCCAACAGTGACAATTCCCAGGTACCCGTCCACGGTAATGGTGTCACCGGTATGAATGAGGGTTGCTGCGTTAGGTACACCGGTGACGCAAGGAATGCCATACTCCCTGGCAATGATGGAGCCATGGATGAGCATGCCCCCGCGCCGTTCCACGATGGCCGCAGCCAGGGGAACCACGAAGGTCATATTGGGGTCGACGGCGTCGCAGACCAGGATTTCTCCGGTTTTGAAATGAAAGAGGTCAGAGGGGCTCAGGATAACCCGGGCCGGACCACGGGCCAGGCCGGGCCCCGCCGGCTGTCCCACGATTTGCCGGGCTTTTAATCGCCCCACTGCAGCCTGCCACCCTTCGGGGTTAATCGGCGTGGAGGTTTCCTCAAAATCCGCCTGCATTTCCTGGACGTCTGGGGGAAGTCGGCGTAAGACTTTGGTTCCAGCCGGACCCCGATGCCGCAGTTCCTCGGCCGCCTTGACAAGTTGGGCCTGAATGCGACCCAGGTGAAGATTGTCATCATCCCGGAACCGGTAGCTGGCTCTGGCCAGATCGAGCACATCTTCAGCTTCGGCTTGTTTTTCACCGGTAAAGTGGGAAATAAAGCGCTTGGTTAGCGCCTTCATATCCCGTGAGGCAACGCTCTCCAGCCGGAGTGGATGCTTGGCCATCTCCTCCAGCAGATCTGCCAGGGCTCCAGGGCCTTGGGGGCAAGATGACGCCCCGCAGAAAAGGTCCCCAAACTCTCCCTGGAACTGATCCATCATCTGTTGAAAGGCGGGGTCCGTAACCCGATTACCACGGACCTCCTCTAAAAGCCCGGGATTATCCCGAATGAGAGCCGCCATGGCCGCAAGTCTGCGGTTGCGGTCCACACTCAACATGCTGCCGGTTCCCAGGAGATCCATAAATTCATAAGGGTCCTGGGGCTTGAGGGCGTCGTTATAGAATATTCCGAACAGGCGGATGCCGTGGGCCAGAGGAATAAAATCCGACCAATAAACGTCCTTCCAGTGCCGGTAGATTCTCGCCCGACGGACAAGTTCCGCTTTGAGCTCCTGGACGGCAAGGACCGTCAGGTCAACCGCCGCCAGCTGGTTCCCTTCAGTCTGCATGGCCGGAATCAGTTCGTCTTCGACCTTTTGCCGGAGGGCCTTTAGGTTCCCAAAGCTGCGGCTGAGGCTGAGATACCATGGACGCTGGTCCCCCTTGGCAGCCTGCCGCAAGGTGGTGATGGGCCGGGACTGCAGCACAGAGAGCTGACCGCCCGAAAACGTCCATTCCATGTCCTGGGGGGCGCCAAAGAGAGCTTCGCTGGTGCACAGCAGGTCGAAGACCCTTGCCACTTCCGCCTCCGACAAGGGCGCGGTGTGCGCATCCCCCGTGGATAGGGACGCGAAGTGGACTCCCGAGGCGGAAGGCAGCACCACTTTGTCCTTTTCTACCGCTCTGTAAGAGATGATCTTGCCGGAATCCCGGTCCAGGAGCCAGCGGTCCGGCTCCACGGTGCCGTCTACCAGGCCCTGATTCAGTCCATACACGGCTTCGATAACCGCCTGGGAAGCGTCCTGGGGATTCTGCCCGAAGGCGACGCCCGATTTTTCCCCGGGCACCATCTCCTGGACGAGAACCGCCATGGAACTTCGGTCCACGTTGAGCCGCATTTCCCGGCGGTACAGCAAGGCGCCATCGGACCACAGGGAAGCCCACACCAGTTTGAGGTGCTCCAGTATGGACTGAAGGCCGACCACGTTGACAAACGACGCGTGGAGCCCGGCAAAAGACGTCTTTCGGGAGTCTTCTCCCGGTGCGGAAGACCTGACCACGCAGCGCTCGGGGAGTTCCGCCGCCAGGGCGCTTATGACAGATGCCGCCAGGTCTTCCGGGATGTCAGCCGATGCGAACAGGGAGCGAATCCGGAAGGCGCAATCCCACAGTTCCTCCCAGCGCAGGTCTTTGAATTTCTTGCGGTTGAGCTCCATGAGCAGGCGGGGCTTGAGGCCGGTGGCCGAGACGAAGTGCTGGTAGGCTGCGGTGGTGATGCACCAGGTGCGGGGAACCTGGAAGCCTTTTCGCTTCAGCACCGCCAGAGAGTAGCCTTTGCCGCCCACGACCTTGCGGTGCTGAGGGCTGACTGCGTCAAGGGGCAAAATGAAATTCATGGGCCAGGAAAAATCTCCCGTACATCTTGAAAACGGGTTACCACAATGTACCGCTCAACGTTAACCCTAAAGAGGGCACAGGTGGGAGAAGTGACAAAATCCCGCAGGTAGGGATGCCTTTCCAGATAAACCGGGAGGAGTTGATCGGGCTCGGTCCCTTGCATCTCCTCGGCCTGGCCCAGCACGGTGACGGCTGCGGCTTCGGCAAAATCTGCAGCCTGGTTGGTGCGATTGTCAATGAGGATGGACACCCGGGAGTTGGCCAGAAGGTTGGCATATTTGCGGGTAGCCCGGGTCGTCGCAAAGAGGAGATATTTCAAGTCAGGAGTCGCGGCAAAGGCCACCAGGTTACTGTAGGGCTGGATGTGATCCTGCGTGGAGAGAACCGCCAACTTTTGGGAGTCCAGCAGACCCCTGATGATTGCCCAAACTTCTGTGATTTCTTGCATGGGTTTCTTTATACCACATCAGGCCTCGATGCGAGAAAGGCTTTAATAAGCGGGCGGGGTAGTCCAGCGTCCGCCGGCTTCTGGATGAGTGGCAATCTTTCTTTAAGAGATATTCCTGACGCGATTACCTGAGTAAAATATCCCGGATGGCCTGCTGCCGGTAAGAAAAAATGCGCTTCAGCTGGAAATTGACCACGGGATAAGCGAGTTCTCCCATGGGGAAAAACGGCAATTTATAATCCACCTTATCTTCTATCAGCGTTGCCCCATTCGCTTCGGTGAACCGATGGGTGTGAATCCACATAGTATAGGGCCCCCGCACCTGCTCATCGACGAACTCATCCGGCGGTGACCAGCGGGCGATTCTCGTGAGCCAGGAGAACCTTACTCCGAAAAGACGGAGCTTATATTCTATGAGCGTTCCCACCTCGATCAAAATAGGTTGAGGCGTGACGATGTGGAACCGCAACTCGGGCGGCGTGATGCGCTCAAGGTGGGCGGCTTCGGCGAAAAAAGGAAATACCTCGCTCCTGGGGAGCGGCAAGATCATTGACACGTGAAGGTTATGCAACATTGAAATTTACAGGCTAATACCCGAGTTCCCAAACTCGCAGCCTTGGGTGGGGAAAAGGTAAAAATATCTTTGCCCCCAACACAACAAGGCAGAACGCGGGCGCAGCAGAGCCCAGATTGACCTGCCCCGATAATCAAAACCTCCATGCCGGTGATCCTCCGGGACTTATAAGTTTATCGAGATATATCCTATGCCCCGATATTAAACAAATTATAACAAAATTTCTGCGCAGAAATCTTGCCAAGGATGAAATAATGATTACCAGGTAATAATACTTTAAAAGACAGGGAATACAATCTGGCTGAAAAACCCCAAGGGGATTTGGTGGCAAAGTCGGCTCCGGCGTCGTCGTTAGCAAGGAAGCCATTTTTATGTCCCCGAAATACGATGCGGAGCATGCCTTCCCGGGGGATAAGGAAGGGAACCCCTGATGTTCCCCAACTGAGCCATTTCCCTGAAGGCCGGGTATGTTAAGTAGCTGCTAAGGCCGTGGGCGAATACAAAGTTTAAACCATCCGCCCAGTTTGTAGAGGCCAGACTTTTTCTGGTAGGCTTATCCAACGCCTCCCAGATCATGTGCCCCCATGAACAAAAAGGGTAAGGCCCACCCCATTTATATATAATGAAACAAATCAATTCGTTAAGGCTCAGGAGGCTTGTATGAGCGAGAAGTCTGAACGCGGCAAGCGCTTTGTAAAGATTAAGGATGGCTCTGGTAATGAATGGCTCTGTCCCCTGGACGCCCTCAAGAGCGCCAAAAAAGCTACCCAGGAAGAGTTGGACGATTGCGTGGAACTGGACGTCGTTATACACACCGCCGGGGACATTGACGCCGAGCGTTAGGCGGCAAGAGCAGCGGCCATGTGTGAGGAAGAGAAAACCCGCCCCAGCCCCAGGGCCTTTTTTACCAATTTGGCCGGCCCGGAGCCCTGGACTAGGAAACTCTGGCTGCTGCTGCGGAACAATTGGCTGAAACTGAAATATTTGCAGAATTGCTGCGGCCATCCCGGGGAGCCTGGCTGCTGACAGAGAAATCGCGGCCTCGGCGAGGCTGTCTCCCAGGAAAATGGGGCAAAGCATTAATCCCATTATACCCTGCGCTGCTTAAGAGAAAGGCGGATAGGAGATCATCGACATGCCAGATTTGATACAGTGGCATATGGACTGGCAGGAGGCGTTGGACGAGGCGAAAAAAGTTAATCGTCCTCTCGCACTGGAATTCTTTATGGAGGGATGACCACACTGCGGCCGGTTGGTCCGTGAGACCCACCAAGACCCTGCCGTGGTTCAGGCCCTGAATGAGCGCTTCATCCCCGTACGCCTTGAGGGGCGCGCACACATGGACTTAGTTCGGCAGTTCCAGGTCACAGGTGCGCCCACCACCATCCTCTTCTCTCCAGATGGGGAAGAGAAGCACCGGTTCGCTGGTTTCCAGCCCGCCGAGGAGTACCTCAAGGAACTGGCAAAGGGCGGCTGAGGAGATAAATTTGCTCAAGTCTTTTATCTTGAAAGGAGTTAAAGAATGAAACAATTTACCTGCCAGGCCTGTGGTTATGTTTATGACCCGGCTTCAGGGGATGCAGACGGCGGTGTTGCCCCTGGGACCGCCTTTGAGAATTTGCCTGACTCCTGGGTCTGCCCCGTCTGCGGCGCGGGCAAAGATATGTTCGAGAGTGAGTGAAATCCTGACTTATCACTGGAAAGACAGGTCTAATGTGAAATGGTGCCTCGGAGGTCAATGATGGATTTGCGCAATTATTTCGACAATGCCAAAGGGCATGGGGTTTTGGCCACTTCTGACGATCAAGGCCGGGTGAATATGGCGATTTTCTCTAGGCCCCACGTCTTTGACGACCAGACCATAGCTTTCATCATGCCCCAGCGTCTGACTCACAGCAACCTCCAATCCAGACCCCACGCGGCCTATCTCTTCATGGAAGACGGCCCGGGTTATAAAGGCAAGAGACTTTACCTGACCAAAATAAAGGAAGAACAGGATACCGAACTCTTGCGCTCCCTGCGCCGACGGACCTATCCTCCCGGACAAGAGAAGCCGGGGCCCCGTTTCCTGGTGTTCTTTCAAGTGGACAAAATTCTACCGCTGATTGGGGCAGGCGAGGGCTCAACCGCTCCCTGATTTTTCGGAAACAGGACCCCACAGCTATCAATAAGGAACGACCTATGACCAAGGTGAGCCGCATAACTCCAGAGGAAACCTATCAGAAGCTGCGAGTGGAAAACGCTCTGCTCGTCTGCGCCTATGACAGCGAAGAGCAGTTCAAGAGCCTGCGATTGGAAGGGGCCATCTCCCTCCCCGAGTTCCGGGCAAAGCTTCCTTCTCTGTCCAAGGATCAGGAAATTGTTTTTTACTGTGCCTGAAGCAGTGAGCATACCTCTGCCCGGGTGGCAGCAGAGTTCAACCAGCAAGGATACGTGAACGCCAGGGCGCTTCTGGGCGGAGTGGCAGCCTGGCAACAGGCCGGGTTCCCGGTTGTCGCCGCCAACCCGTGACAGAACATGGCGATAAGCTAACAGAGTAGGTAAAGGAGAGGTAAGCTATGAGTCCGGAATTCGACCGCAGGGCTTTCCGAGATTTAAGTTATGGTCTCTATATCGTTACTTCGCTGGATGGCGAGCGGTTGAACGGTCAGATTGTCAACACCGTTATCCAGGTCACTTCCGACCCGGCCAGGGTGGCGGTAATCGTCAATAAGCAGAACCTGACCCACGAATTTATTTCAAAAAGTGGGCTGTTTGGGGTCTCCGTGCTGGATGAGTCGGCCCCCATGACCTTCCTGGGACCTTTCGGTTTCCGGTCGGGTCGGGATGTGGACAAGCTCAGCAAGGTGAATTATAAGATCGGGATTAGCGGCTGCCCCCTGGTTGTGGAGCATGCGTTGTCGGTTTTGGAGGCAAAGGTTATCGACCAGATTGATCTGGGCACCCATACCATCTTTATTGGGGATACAGTGAATGCTGAAGTTCTAAAGGAAGGCCGGCCCCTTACCTACCGGTATTACCAGGAGTTTCTCAAAGGAAAGGCGCCGGCAACTGCCCCGACCTACAATCCGGTCAAATGACCAGTTATCATATCTGGTTTGATTCAGGATGGGATGTAGGGGCTATCTTTCGCGCCGACGACTGTTGCGGGTAAGAACCGCAGAGGATCTTGATCTTATGGTGTCAGCAAATAGTTTCACCTGGACAGAATTCGTGGGGCTTTACCTGCACCTGGCAGGATTTGTCATTGGCCTGGGGGCAGTCACGGTAATCGATCTTCACGGCTTTCTGGGCAGAAAGTCGCCGTACTGGACCGAAGCCACCACCCGCACTCACAAGGTGACCAAGCCCCTTATTTGGCTGGGATTGACCCTGGCCATATTAGGGGCGTGGATTTTTCATGATCGACACGGCTGGACCTTTTGTTTAGCAGTGCAAGCAGTAATTGCTATCATGCTTATTGTAAACGGCGTTTTCCTTTCCTTTAGCGTGAGCCCATTTCTACTCCAGCGGGAGCGCGAGGGGAGGGCCTCGGAGCTCTTGCCATCAGAGTGGCAAAGAAAGATTTCACTCGCTTTTATTCTTTCCTTTGCCGGGTGGTGGGGTGCGTTGCTGCTGACGGTCTATCAGCTATTGGCAAGGAGTTAAATGAGGGCAGATACCCAGAGGGTTTTTGGATCTTTATAAAAGCTTATACCAACAATCTACTTGAGTAAGGATTTCCTGGGTTACCTCAAAAATCTTTAGACGTGGTTGCGTAATTTCAGCTCGATGGGATGGGGATGCAAATAGTATTGATCTTTTAAATAAGACTGATCATATTTGCGGACGTAATGATTGAGGAGCGTTACCGGGACGATGAGGGGAACATAACCCTTCCGGTACTCATCAATAATTTCCAATAATTCTTCTTTTTCAGTCGGCGACAGGTTTTTCTTGAAATAACCCATCACATGCAGCAGGACATTGACATTTTTCTTAATAGTCGTCTTGAGGCGCAGGGCTTCCATTAGCTGAGTCTCGTATTGCTCATAGAGCTCCGGCAGAGGAATTCCCTTGATCTGAGCCACCAACTTCCCCAAGAGGACATAGTGGTTGGGACTGTGGGACATAATGAGCAACTTGTGGCGGGTGTGAAAATCCACCAGATGTCCCGGCTTGGGCCCCAGAGCCAGGGTGTCCCGCCAACGCTTTAAGGAAAAAAGACGTTCCAGGAAGTTTTCCCGCAGGCCGGGATCATGCAGGCGCCCTTCCTCTTCCACGGGTAACAGGGGAAAATGCTGCATAAATTCCCGGGCGAACATCCCCACCCCGGTC
>Ga0315281_10011734_pt1 | contig 11991 bp, 8 predicted proteins | sample YL17G07_0_MG_FD_204540 | JGI IMG/M metagenome (GOLD analysis project Ga0315281, IMG submission 204540) | Sediment microbial communities from Yellowstone Lake, YNP, Wyoming, USA - YL17G07_0 | ecosystem: Environmental > Aquatic > Freshwater > Lake > Sediment | place: USA: Wyoming | collected... | reverse complement strand
GCGCCACCGGCTCGGCCGCCATTCATCAGGGAATCAAGGCGATCAAGGCAGGCATGGCGCGCTTCGTGCTCGTCGTTGGCGTTGAGCAAATGTACGCGACGCCGGGACCGGAGATCGGAAAAATTCTACTCAAGGCTTCCTATGTGCGCGAGGAGGCGGATATCGAAGGCGGTTTTGCCGGCATTTTTGGCAAGATCGCCGGCGCCTATTTCCAGAAATATGGCGATCAATCCGACGCGCTCGCATTGATCGCGGCGAAGAATCACAAGAATGGCGTCGCCAATCCTTACGCGCAGATGCGCAAGGATCTGGGTTTCGACTTTTGCCGGCGCGAGAGCGAAAAGAATCCTTATGTCGCGGGCCCGCTCAAGCGCACGGATTGTTCACTGGTCTCCGACGGAGCGGCCGCGGTGGTGATCGCCGATGAGGAAACGGCGCTCACTATGAACAAGGCGGTCAAGTTTCGCGCCGCCGCCCACGTGCAGGATTTCCTGCCCATGTCGAAGCGCGATATCATCAAATTCGAAGGTTGCGGCGTGGCCTGGCAGCGTGCGCTCGCCGAAGCCGGTATTGCCCTTCGCGATCTTTCGTTCGTGGAAACTCACGATTGTTTCACTATCGCCGAACTGATCGAATACGAGGCGATGGGTCTCGTGCCAGCGGGGCAGGGCGCGCGCGCGATCAAGGAGGGGATGACGGCGAAAGACGGCCCGCTGCCGGTGAATCCATCCGGCGGACTCAAGGCCAAGGGCCATCCAATCGGCGCGACCGGTGTCTCCATGCATGTGCTCTCGTCGATGCAGCTGACCGGCAGCGCGGGCGACATGCAGGTCAGGAACGCGCGGCTCGGCGGTATCTTCAATATGGGCGGCGCGGCAGTGGCCAATTATGTCAGCATCCTGGAACGCATCAGATAATGATGAACTGATGGCCTGCCGTTTCCGAAAAGCTCTGCGCTTTCCTGGGAGAATGGGATGAATCGCAAGGACCGCCGCGCCTTGCCAACGCAAGGTCATGGCGCCGCCGTTCCAGCCGGATTGTCCGCGCCGGCGGCTGCGGCGGCGCCTGTGCTGGCGGAAGCAAGCCGCTATCAGCAGCAAGGCAAGTTGCAGGAGGCTAGCCGGCTTTACAAGCGGGCCCTTGCGATCCATCCGGGCGATGCGCAGGCGCACAACAATCTTGCATGCATTCTGCTCGCGACCGGCAAGCTGGATGAAGCTTCCGCGCGGTTTGCCCGCTCACTTGAGCTCACGCCGGAGCTTTTCGAGCTTTATCCGGACATCGTCGCCATGCTTGTCCAGGTGAACCCGCCGATTGGGGAGGCGATGGCGCGTGCGGCAAATGCCTGGCCCCGCTTATTGTCAGCCGAGGACCTCTTGGGACCATCGGGGATCGCCGTGATTTCCAGCGATGCGATGCTGCGCTGTCTGCTGGAACAGGCCACAATTCGCGACCTTGGGCTCGAGCGCGTTCTCACGTCCATTCGCGCGGCTTTGCTCAAGGCCGCCACGAATGCCGATGCTTCCGGCCGCGTGGAGGAAAACTATCTCCGGTTCTGCTGTGCGCTCGCGCGGCAGTGTTTCATCAACGATTACGTTTTCACAAGCGCGCCGGAGGAACTCAAGCAGGCGGAGCAACTCAAGGCATCGCTTGCCCGCGCGCTTTCATCCCGCGGCGCCGTTTCGCCGCTGTGGCCGGCGGCGGTGGCGATGTATTTTCCGCTCGGATCATTGCCGGATGCGCATTTGCTGACGGCCCAAAAATGGCCTGTTCCGCTCGATGACGTCGTCACGCAACAGGTCCGCGAACCTCGTGAAGAACAGCAGGACCAGGATTCCATTTTGCGCTTGACCCCGATTGAGAATGAAGTCTCCCGGCTGGTCAGGCAGCAATACGAGGAAAATCCTTATCCGCGGTGGGTCGCTGCCGCCTCCCGGCAGGCGCCTGTCGCCGTCATCGCGTATTTGCGCAATGAATTTCCGCTGGTCCCATTCCAGGCTCCCGATACAGGCAATGTGATCGAAATCCTTGTCGCGGGCTGCGGCACGGGGCGGCATGCGATCGAACTGGCGCAACGATTCAAGAATGTGCATTTGTTCGCCATCGACCTGAGCCTGAGCAGTCTCGGCTACGCCCGGCGCAAGACGCGCGCTCTGAAAATGGACAACATCGAATATGCCCAGGCCGATATTCTGCAATTGGACCGGATCGGGCGGTCGTTCGATGTGATCGATGCGGGCGGTGTGTTGCATCACCTCGCCGATCCGATGGCAGGCTGGCGTATCTTGCTTTCGTTGTTGCGGCCGGGCGGTTTCATGCGCATTGCGCTCTACAGCGCGCTCGCCCGGCGCGATGTCGTGGCGGCGCGGGATTTTATTACCGGCCAAGGCTATGGCTCGACGGCTGACGATATTCGCCGCTGCCGGCAGGACTTATTGAACTCGCCACATAAAACTCTGGCGCGGTATTATGATTTTTTCAGCACCAGCGAGTGCCGCGATCTCCTGTTCCATGTGCAGGAGCACCGGCTGACCATCCCGGAAATAAGTTCTTTCCTTTCCGGACATGGACTGAAATTCATCGGATTTCAATTGCCGCCGCGGATTCTTCATGCCTATCGCGATCGTTTTCCTGACGATCGCATCATGACAAACCTCGATCACTGGCAACAATTCGAGACCGGGCAGCCGGACACCTTCGCCGGCATGTATCAATTCTGGGTGCAAAAGGATTGAAGGCGCCGTTCTGGCCGGCAAGGAGAATTCAATTTCCGGGATCGGATATCGGCGCCGGTTCATCGTGTTTTGGCGGGTGCGGAGCCGGTGTCCGCGGCGTCATGAACTGCGCCTTGGCGAGTTCGGCGAAACGCTTGCCGCGTTGAACGAGTTCATCGAACGTTCCCGATTCGATAATGCGCCCCTCCTCGAACACCAAGATGCGGGTGGCGTTGCGGACGGTCGACAGGCGATGGGCGATGACGAAGGTGGTGCGGTCTTTCATCACTTCATCGAGCGCGGCCTGGAGCTTGGCTTCGGTCGCGGCATCGAGCGCGCTGGTGGCTTCGTCGAGAATGAGAATCGGCGGATCTTTAAGTAATGCGCGCGCGATCGAGACTCGCTGGCGCTCGCCGCCGGACAGGAGCCGTCCGCGCTCGCCGACGCTGGCATTGAAACCCTCGGAATTGCGTTCGATGAAATCGAGCGCCTGGGCGCGCTTTGCCGCTTCTCGTATTTCCTTCTCGCTTGCCTCGGGCTTTCCGACCAGCAAATTTTCCGCGATCGAGCGATTGAACAGCAGCACTTCCTGGAACACGACCCCGATATTGCGCCGCAGGGCCGAAAGCTTCAGTCCGCGAATGTCCATGCCGTCGATGGTGATAAAACCCGACTGCGGATCGAACGCGCGGTGGAGCAGGGCAAGCGCGGTGGATTTTCCCGCGCCGGTCGAGCCGACCAGCGCGATGGTCTCGCCGGGCAGGACGGTGAACGTGAGATCGGCGACAGCCGACCGCTTGCCATCGTAGGAAAAGGAGACATCCTTGAACTCAATAAGACCGCGCACCCTCCCAGGATCGATCGCATCGGGCCGGTCGCGGACGGCTGGAACGGTATCGAGTACTTCGAAGAATTCCTTGAGCCGCGGCGCGTCCATGAACAGGCGGGTGGAAAAGCTTGCAACTTGTTCGAGACGCATAATTAACAGACCGGCAAAATTCATGAACGTGACGATCTCGCCAATCGTCGTCTGGCCATTGACATAGAGATGGATGCCGAGGAGGAAGATCGCGAGCAGCGTGATCGTCGTCGATGCGCGCGTGAGCACCGCGACCAGCGCCCACCATGACAACACGGGAATTTGCGCGCCGAGCAGGCGGTCGACGACGCCTCTCAGTCCCGTAACCTCGGCCTCGATGCGCGCGAAGCTTTGCACCAATGCGACATTTCCGAGCGCATCCGAGGCGCGTTCAGCGAGGTCGGAGTAATGCCGCTCGACCGAACTCTGCATGGTCTCGGTCTTGCGCAGGACGATCAAGGTGGTGATCGTGAAAACGACGCACAGCCCCATCAGCAGCGATGCAAACCGCCAGTTGATCGCGATCGAGATCGGCAGCAAGACGAAGAGAGCGACAAAAGCGGCAAAATGCTCGCGGAAGAACGACAGCCACAATCCCCACAGGGCGTCGGTGCCAGCGAGCATCACCTTCATCAGGCGGCCGGAATGCGCGCCGCCATGGAAGGCGAGGGGCAGCTGCAGCACGTGCTCGAAATAGGAAGTCAGCACAACGTGGCGGCGGCGATGCGCAAGCCGGTCCGCGTGCAGGGCGACCAGCACGCCAGACCCAATCGAAAACAGCCCGAAGCCCACCCAGGCGGCGACAAGGGGGAGAAGCTCGTCCCACGCGGGGGGCAGGCCCTTGCCCTGGACCGTCGCCATGGCGTCAATAATGCGTCCGAAAAGAACGGGTTCGGCGAACTGGGCTGCCGCCAGCGCAATATTGGCGGAGGCGAGAATCCAGGCGAGCCGGGCCTCAGGGCCGAGCAGCCGAATGACGCGGGCATAAAGACGCAAAAAATTCATGGGACTGGCACGCAGGAACCATCATTTACTCAAGGGCAGGTTTGTTCTAGCCGAAAGCCGTCATCCCGCAATGACCGTGTGCCGCAACCGGAAGGCGCTGCCCGCTGAACGTTCCATGATCAGGCGTTGGTTTTTAGTATTTCAGGGCCTGAATCATGTTCCATGCGGGTGCCCAATCTTGCGTCCAATAACGATCCATTGTGTGGGCAAGGGATATAAACCGTTTTATTTCAAATGGTTGGCCTTCAAGGGGAGACAACAAATTGTGATACAGAACACATCGGGGACGCCAATGGCTGCTTTATATTATTTTCAATTATAGGAGCTGCCCACGGTTATGGGCTTAAGTGTTGCGGCCGTGGCAAGCGTGCTTTCAGGCTGAGTGGAATCCGGTCAGCCGCACCCACGTCGGCTATAGCCGACGTGGGCATTATAACTGCCGATATCGGTAAAGCGCGCTAACTTAATAAGTTAGAGCGCGTACGCAGATAAGTATACGCAATCTGCGCAAGCTTGATTGCTTTCCGCAAAACCGGTTCCCACTTTTGCTGAACGCGCTCTAAGTCTCGTTGATCAAGGCGGGGATGCAATGACGCAAGATGCCCGGATGACCAATATACCGACGGAGCTGCTGCGGACATTGGTGGCGGTCGTCGACCAGCGTAGCTTTACCAAAGCCGCTCAACAACTCGGCGTTACGCAGCCGGCGGTCAGCGCGCAGATCAAGCGGTTGCAGAACATTGTTGGTAGTGACCTGTTCGATCGGAGCGCGCCCGGGGTCGCTCTTTCGGATCTGGGCACGCGCGTGGTCAACTACGCCCGCCGGATACTGGCGATCAACGATCAGATCGTGAATCTCTCCGCTTCCAGCAGTGCGCCGGATCAAGTGCGGCTTGGCATTCTCGCTGATTATCAATCCGAGGCCATCTATCGCGTGGCTAGCGAATTTCGCCGCAATGAGCCGGGGCTGCGCCTGCAGATCGAGATCGACCACTCAGCAAACATACTTCGGGATATGCGCCTCCACCAATATGATGTCGTCCTTGCCTTCTCCGATACGGAGCAGATAGCCCATGCGCGTCATTCGTGGAGCGAGCCGGTTGTATGGGCGGGCGCCACGGAGGAGGCGTTGGAGCCCACGGGCCTGGTATCGCTTTTTGCTATCGGCAATAACAGCTTGAGCTGGCGCAACAGCGTGGCGATGCTGGAGCAGGCCAAACAGCCTTATGAACTCGTTCTCATCTCGCGTGGTCTTTTAGACATGATGCGTGCGGCGATGGCAGGCCTTGGCGTGTTCACATTTCCCCTCCGGACGATCGCCGCCACGAAACTCGCCTATTGCAGACAATCCTCGAAGTTACCGCTGCTTCCAGATATATTAGTTGGTGTTTATGTCCGTAATGACCTGGGTCATGCCGCGATCGACAGGCTTGCCGACGATCTGGCCGCGGCGGTGCGTCCGGACAATGTGGCCGAGCAGCCGATTCTGCGCCGGGCAGCCGTCGCCTAGCTGTGAATGATGTTTAGTTGGCCTTGCGATCCGCGGTGGCCGGCAGGAACGAGGCATCGAAGATATCCGCACTCTTCGGCTTTGACTTGAACTCGTACGTGAGCGCGATTTGATCGATCGCCTTGTCGAGCCGCGCAAGATCGACGCCGCCATAGCCATTGGCCTTGACCTCGGCGGTGAGAATATTGTCGCGCAACGCCATGCGCAGGCGTTCGATCTCGACATTTTTCTTGGCCGCATCGTTACGCTTGATCACGGAGTCGACCGCGCGAACCGGATCGCGCACCGTATCCTTGAGGCCCTTGAGGAAAGCGCGCAGGAAACCTTTCACTGCTTCGGGCTTCTCGGCGGCGAATTTCGGACCGACAAGTATGGCATTGCCATAAAGGTTGACGCCGTAGTCGGCCATTAACAGCACGACGATATCGTCGACGGGCACGCCGCCATCCTTGAGGTTGATATAGGAAGAAAAGGAGAAGCCGGTGATGGCATCGATCTGGCCCGCAGCCAGCATCGGCTCGCGCACCGGAAGCCCGATGTTCTCGATCTTCACCTTGGAGGCGTCGATGCCATTCGCCTGGCTGAATATCTTCCATTGCACGAACGCGCTATCGGCGGCCGGCGCGCCGAGCTTCTTGCCTTCGATATCCTTCGGCTGGGTAATACCCCGGCTCTTGCGCGCAATGATCGCGTATGGCGGCCGATTATGGACCATGAAGACCGCCTTGATTGACGTACGCGGGTTCTGGTCGCGGAACTTGATCAGCGAATTGATGTCGCCGAAGCCCATGTCGTACACGCCCGACGCGATCCGGTTGATCGGTTCGAGCGAACCTGCGGCTGAATTGATCGTCACATCGAGGCCTTCAGCCTTGTAATAGTCCTTGTCCAAGGCAACGAGGAACGGCGCCGACGGCCCATCGAAGTTAGAGTCGAGAGTGAACCTGACCTGGGTCTGCGCGACTGCGGGTCCGCACACAAGCGCCATGACAGCGGCGACGATGAGGGGTCCAGTGCGCATGGGACGGATGAAATCGGCTGCACCCATGTCCTTATTCCCTCATTCCTTTCTAGACAGCCTGAACAGGCGCGACGATCGGGTTTGCCGGTGAAATCGCGCCGATGAATTTTATCACCAAAGAACATGCGGGATGAAAGAGCAAGCTCCGGTGCGGTGTCCCGGCTTGAGTTTCGGCTTCAGACTCGAAAGACTTCTCGGATCGGGACCACGGTGTCATCGGTTACTACTACCATAGGCGGGCTGCATTTGAAGTGGCGGACGTTCTTTGAGTGTCGAACTAACGTGAGCGTGCGCCCGCCTCGATCCGATCGCAACTTCGCGCGCCTGCCAACGGCGTTAACCGGCGGCTTGATAGCAGCTGATTTGTCTCACAGCCCCCTGTTTCCTCCAGCCGTGGACATTCCCGGATGCGACCGCTAAGCACTCTTATGCTTCGCCGCGCATATGACTGGTGCCTTGCCGCCGCCCACAAGCCCTACGCCAACTGGCTTTTGGGCATGGTGTCGTTCGCGGAAAGCTCATTTTTCCCCATCCCGCCCGACACGATGCTGATCCCAATGTCGCTGGCCCGGCCGGAGAAGGCCTGGTTCTACGCCACATTATGTACATTGACATCGGTTGCCGGCGGCGTGTTGGGCTGGATGATCGGCGCTTTTCTCTACGACACGGTCGGCCACTGGGTCATCCAGATGTACGGTTATGGCGACAAGGTCGAGGCGTTCCGCGAGGCCTATGCGAAGTGGGGTACCTGGATTATCCTGCTCAAGGGCATGACGCCGATCCCCTACAAGCTCGTCACCATCACCTCTGGTTTTGCCGGCTATAACCTCGCTCTCTTCATACTTTTTTCGTTCGTTGCACGCGGCATGCGTTTCTATTTCACGGCCTTCCTGCTCCACCGTTACGGTGCGCGCGCCCGTGTGATCATCGAGGAACGGCTTGGTTTCTGGTTTGCCGTGAGCGTCGCTATTCTCATTGCCGGTATTGTCGCAGCGGTGTATTTATTCTGACCGGCAAAGCCCGTATCGTGTAAGCAAGACTTTCCTCATTTTCGCCACGAGGCGGGAGGATAAAAGCCGCGATTTCCCCGCGCGATTTTGCGCCGTGAAAACGTCGGCAAATACGGATATGACAGGGCATTACCAAGCACCCGTTTATGCGATGCGCTCGCTGGCGCTCGCTGGTTACCGTCATGCATGCGTGGCGGCGGTGCTGTTGATCATGCTCAGTATCGCGGTTGCCCAACAACCATCCAGATCTCCTCAACCGCAAGCGACTGAAAAACCGCCGCCTGCTGTTACGGCGCCGGAAAAGCCTCCCGGCTTTTTCGATACTTTGAATGGATGGATGCAGGATTCCCTCGCCAACATGAAGGCCGGGATCAATACCACGCGCGAGAAGCTCGGCAGCTTTGGCAGCCAGGCGGGCGGCGCGGTCAAAGGCGCAACCGATGCGGCGACGGGAGCAGCCACTGGCGCCTTCGATGCGGCCAAGGGAGCTTCGGATGCGGCTGCTGGCGCCGCGAAGGGGGCGGCGGACGCGGTTGTCCGGTTGCCGGCAACCCGTGTCGTCAATGGCCGGGTGCGTTGCGCCACCGCGCCGAACGGCGCTCCCGATTGCCGCGTAGCCGCCGAGCAATTATGCAAAACGAACGGTTATGGCGGGGGAAATAGTTCCGATATCCAGAGCGCCGAAAAATGCCCCGCGAGCGTTTATGTCACGGGCCGGAAGTCCGCATCGGACTGCTCGATTGAACATTACGTGACCCGCGCGGTCTGCCAGTAATTTTCCGCCTAAACATTTCCGGTCCCGCCGTGCTTTACGCGCGGCCAGTTGCTATAATTCATGTCTTGCAGGATCTTTCATAACAAGGGCGCTTCTTTGTGAATCTTCATGCCATGTTGCTCGATCGTGAGGCCGCGAAGCGGCCGGTGACGGTCGGACTGATCGGCGCCGGCAAGTTCGGCGCCATGTTCCTGTCGCAAGCGCGGCTCACGCGTGGAATGCATGTCGTCGGCGTTGCCGATCTCAATATCGAGCGTGCTCGCAGCCAATTGATGACCGCGGACTGGCATGCCGAGGCATTCGCGGCGCCATCGCTCGGCGACGCCATGAAACGGGGCAGTCTTCACGTCACCGATAACTCCGAGGCGCTCATCGCCTTTCCCGGCATCGAAGTGATCGTGGAAGCAACGGGCATCCCTGATGCCGGCATCAGCCATGCGCTAAAAACGATCGCGCACGGCAAACACATCGTCATGGTCAACGTCGAAGCCGACGCGCTCGCAGGGCCATTGCTGGCGCGCAAGGCCAAGGCCGCTGGCGTCGTCTACCTTCTTGCATGGGGCGACCAGCCGGCGCTCATTTGCGAGCACGTCGACTGGGCGCGCGCCTGCGGTTTCAAGGTCATCGCCGCCGGCAAGGGCACGCGCTACGAGCCGCATTACCATCGCTCCACGCCCGACACAGTATGGGACATCCTCGACAAATATCTGCAGATCAAGGATCGCGCCTCGATCAATCCGAAGATGTTCAACAGCTTCGTCGACGGCACGAAATCAGGCATCGAGATGACGGCCGTGTGCAACGCCACCGGTCTCGTGCCGCAGAGCGAAGGCCTGTCATTCCCGCCTGCGACACGCTTCGAGTTGGCCGAAGTACTCAAGCCCAGAAGCGCTGGCGGACAGATCGAGCGGGCGGGCGTCACCGAAGTCGTGTCCTCGGTCTATCGCGATGGCCGCGATGTGCCGCATCATCTCGCGCTCGGCACCTATGTTGTATTCGAAGGCGAGAGCGAATACGCGCGGCGTTGTTTCAAGGAATACGCCATGCTTCCGGATTCAAGTGGCCGCTATTCCGCGCTCTACCGGCCGATCCACATGATCGGTCTTGAACTTGGCATTTCGGTTGCGTCAGTGGCGCTTCGCAAGGAGCCGACTGGCGGGCCGACCGGATTTCGTTCCGACGTGGTCGCGACCGCCAAGCGCAATCTCAAGAAAGGCGAAATGCTCGACGGTGAGGGTGGTTTCTGTGTGTGGGGCGAGCAGACGCCGGCTGATCGCTCGCTCCAGGAAGGTTTTTTGCCGCTTGGTCTTGCGAGCGATGTCAAGCTCAAGCGAGATGTCGCGGAAGGCGAACGGCTCAAATGGAGCGATGTCGCGTACGACGAGAACGGCCTTGCTGTGAAGGTGCGGCGGGAGATGGAAGCGGCGTTCGGACGGCCAGACATGGCTGCGTCGAAGAGCTGAGAGTGATGTTATTTTGCCGGCGAATGCGACCGGATGACGCGGCAGTCGGGCATTCTGTGTGTGTGAGTTGTTTGCAGAATGAGCGTTCTACTTTCCATTTGTGTGTTGGAATGAGAGGATGGCGATAGAACTCACTGGTCCATGCCGGAGCAGTGGGGTGTATGGAGTATCGGCGATGCGGGGGGGGTGCTCAGGATTAGCCGCCGCTGTGGCGATAGCACTGCTTGCCACCTCGGCAACGCGAGTGGGCGCGGAAACCCTTGAATCTGCATTGGCTCAGGCCTACCGGAACAACGAACAACTCAACGCCGAACGGGCCGCGGTAAGGGCCATGGACGAGAGCGTTCCGCAAGCGCTCTCGGACTATCGTCCGCGTGTCAATGCGACCGTCGATATCGGACGTCAATACATTGACGAACGAGGCGGCGGCGATCAGCGGAAGGCGACAACTACGCCCCGCAGCTTAGGCCTCAGCGCCAACCAGACGCTTTTCAATGGACATCAAACCGCCAATCGCGTCCGCACGGCCGAAAGCCAAGTGTTGGCCGCGCGCGAAGTGTTGCGGGTGATGGAGCAGACGGTCCTGCTCGATGCAGTGTCCGCCTATATGGACGTGTTGCGGGACGGCGCGCTCGCCGAATTACAGCAGCGAAACGTCGAAGCCTTGCGTGAACAGCTGGAGCAGACGCGCACTCGGCTCACCGCAGGCTTTGTGACGCCAACGGATGTCGCCCAGGCACAGTCACGTCTTGCGGCCGCAAGATCGCAGCTCCTTGCCGCGCAGGCGGCTCACAACGGATCTCGTGCGGATTACGAACGTGTGATCGGGACCGAGCCGGGCAAGCTGGCGCCGGGCCGGCCGGTCGACCGGCTATCGCCAGCCATACTCAAGGCTGCAATCGCTGTTGGACAGGCGCGGAATCCTTCAGTGGCCGCCGCCATGCTGGGTGTCGATATTGCCCAGCTTCAAACTAAAATCGCCGAGGGCGCGCTATATCCGACGCTGACACTCGAAGGAAATCTGCGGCGCCGCTACGACACGACGCCGGAGACGGATGTAAAATTTCCAGCCTCGGGTAACCAGGCGTCGATTGTGAGCCGGCTCATCATCCCCCTGTACCAGGGCGGCGGTGAATATGCGAGAATTCGTCAGTCGAAGGAAACACTGGGCCAAAAGCGTCTCACGGTTGAAGCGATTCGCAAGCTTGCCCGGGCCACCATCATTCAATCGTGGAGTCAGCTCGATGCATCCAAAGCCCAGGTTGAAGCGGCTGAGTCGCAGGTTGCCGCCGCGGAACTTGCCTTCGAAGGGGTAAGACGGGAAGCCCAGGCCGGGCAACGCACCACCTTCGAATTGCTTAATGCACAACAGGAACTGGTAAGCGCGCGCGTTGCGCAAGTCACCGCTCAGCGTAACCGCGTCGTCGCCTCGTATGCGCTGCTTGCGGCGATCGGGCGGCTGTCGCCGCAAGCGCTTGGGCTGCCGGCGGAAATATACGATCCGTCCGTCCATTATCATCAGGTGCGCGACTCATGGTTTGGCGTCCGCACGCCAGATGGCAGATAATGAATAAACGAGGCAGAAGGACCGCGAAGACTGTCATGATGAGTGAAACGGACCATCACCGCTGCGG
>Ga0315281_10011733_pt1 | contig 11991 bp, 9 predicted proteins | sample YL17G07_0_MG_FD_204540 | JGI IMG/M metagenome (GOLD analysis project Ga0315281, IMG submission 204540) | Sediment microbial communities from Yellowstone Lake, YNP, Wyoming, USA - YL17G07_0 | ecosystem: Environmental > Aquatic > Freshwater > Lake > Sediment | place: USA: Wyoming | collected... | reverse complement strand
TAACGATCCTTAATATACGAAAACCGGCAGCTTCCATGACCATACGCACCCGTTTTGCCCCGAGCCCGACCGGCTATCTGCACATCGGCGGAGCGCGTACCGCGCTGTTCTCCTGGCTGTATGCACGAAAGCATGGCGGTACTTTTATATTGCGCATCGAGGATACCGACCTCGAACGCTCCACTGCCGAGAGTGTGGATGCCATCCTGCAAGGCATGACCTGGCTCGGGCTGGAATACGACGAGGGTCCATTCTTTCAGACGCAGCGTTTCCCGCGTTACAAGGAAGTCATCGACCTCATGCTGAAGGAGGGCACGGCTTACCACTGCTACTGTCCGAAGGAGCGCCTGGAAACCCTGCGCAACGAACAGATGGCGCGCAAGGAAAAGCCGCGCTACGACGGCAAGTGCCGACACGGCGTGCCGACGCCACCCAAGGATATTCCACCGGTGGTGCGCTTCAAGAATCCGCTCGATGGCGCGGTGGTGGTTGAAGACCTGATTCGTGGCAAGGTGGTGTTCCAGAGCAGCGAGCTGGATGATCTCATTATCGCGCGTTCTGATGGCACGCCGACCTATAACTTCACCGTGGTGGTGGACGACATGGACATGCAGATCACCCATGTGATCCGCGGCGACGATCACCTGAACAACACCCCGCGCCAGATGAATATGCTTAAGGCGCTCGGACACACACCACCGGTGTACGCGCATGTACCGATGATCCTCGGTACGGACGGTTCGCGCCTGTCCAAACGCCACGGCGCGGTCAGTGTCATGCAATATCGCGATGAGGGCTTTCTGCCCGAGGCGCTGCTCAACTATCTGGCGCGGCTCGGCTGGTCGCACGGCGATCAGGAAATCTTCTCCATGGAGGAGATGATCCGGCTGTTTGAGGTTACGAACGTGCACAGCTCAGCGGCCGCGTTTAACCCCGAGAAACTGCTGTGGCTCAACCAGCACTATATTAAGACTGCCGACCCCAGGCATGTGGCGCATCATTTAAGCCATCATCTCGGCAAGCTCGACATCGATCCCTCCAAAGGCCCGGACCTGATCGAAGTAGTGAAAGCACAGCGTGAGCGCGCCAAAACCCTCGTCGAGATGGCGGCTGCCAGCGTGTTCTTTTATAAGGATATCGAGAGCTACGAGCCGAAGGACGCGGCGGCGCACCTCAAGCCGGAGAATCTGGAACCGCTTACTGAATTGCGCGAACGTCTCGCGGGTCTGCCGCACTGGAGTGCCGAGACGATTCACGCCGCGGTGAATGGCCTGGCCGAGGCGCGTGGCCTCAAGCTTGGCAAGATTGCCCAGCCATTGCGCGTGGCCGTGGCCGGGCGCGCGGTATCACCGCCGATCGATATTACACTGGCGCTGCTTGGTCGCGAGAAGACACTCCAGTGTCTGGACCGCGCACTCGAATATATCCGCCTGACGCCCGCTGCCTGATCGCCGTGCGCCTTTTTCTGTTTATTCTGCTTGCCTGCGCTGCATTACCGGCCTCGGCTGAATGGTACTCGCGCGAAGAGGCCATTATGGGCACGGCGGTGCGGGTCGAGTTGTGGCACGACGATGCTGTGGCGGCGCGCGAGGCCATGACGGCAGTCATGGACGAGATGCGCCATATCGACGCCACCATGAGTCCGTACAAGCCGGACAGCGAATTGTCGCGCATCAATCGCGAGGCAGCGCATGGGTCAGTGCCGATAAGCCAGGAGATGGTTGATATTCTCGCCAAGTCGATCGAGTTCTCGAAACTGTCCGATGGCGCATTCGACATCACGTTTTCCAGCGTCGGGTATTTGTACGATTACCGCAAGCACATCAAACCAACTGACGCCGAAATCACCAAGGCGCTGCCGGCGATCAGCTACCGTCATCTCCTGCTCGATGCGCAGAAGCGCACCATTCGCTACGACCGGGAGGGGGTGCGCATTGATCTGGGTGGCATTGCCAAGGGCTGGGCGGTGGACCGCAGTATCGAAATTCTTAAGGCGCGCGGCATCACCAATGCCATGGTCATGGCCGGCGGCGATTCCCGTCTGCTCGGCGACAAGCGCGGCCGGCCGTGGAACGTCGGCATCCGCAATCCGTTCAAGCGTGGCGAAGTGATCGCCGTGCTGCCGTTACAGGACACGGCGATGTCCACGTCGGGCGACTATGAGCGCTATTTCGATGAGGGCGGGGTGCGTTATCACCACATTATCGATCCCAAGACCGGCAAATCCGCCAGCAAAGTGCACAGCGTGACGGTGTTGGCCGCCACGGCCACGACCACCGAGGGCCTAACCAAAAGTATATTTGTGAAGGGGCCGGAAGCGGGTATGCGCCTGATTGAGGGCATGCCGGGCGCGGAGGCGATTATCATCGATGCCTCCGGAAATATGCTGTATTCGAAAGGATTGCAGCACCTCGCCAATCCGCCCGGGCCCGAGGTGCCGGCGGCACCAATGGTGTCGCCTCCGGTCGGGCGGTAACCCGTCGGCCCTCCAGCGACTGCCGTTTGTCGGGTCGGCCATAGGTATCCAATAGTAACTGCCTGATTCGTCTGATACCTTTCGTGCTGGGGAGTACAAAAGTCCGATCAGATGCGCAGGGAGCAGTGTACGGGAGGCGCGCGCAGAGCGGTGCCTTCAGACGCGACAATGATGGTTGCGGCTCGGGTAAAAAATCTCCCGCTACAACAAAGCAGACGCAACGCTTTGATCAGGGCAGAACCGTCGAAAGGCGGTGACGCAAAGCACCGAGGCTAACGGGACCCGTCCCCATGCCGGTCGCGCCGCCAAAGCCAGGCATTATTACCGTGTTGCAATGGCAGCACGGCAATACCACCGGTGAGGACGGACACATGCAGACCCCGACGGCATACTTCAGTAAATTCGCTTGGCTCGCAGTTTTTCTATTTGCGCTAACCGCCTGCAATAGCGGCGGCGGCTCCTCCGTGTCCGTCACGGGTGATGTTCCCATTGCCTACGTTAAACGTACTGTCGCCGCCCTCGGCAATCCCACAGATTCGATCCCCCAGGGACGCGGTGATCTTTATATTCGCGACAAGGCCTCATCGAGTGCGCCAGAGACCAATATTACTGCTGCGTACACCGGTGCCACAGGCGACGTGTCCGATCCCGAGGTGTCCTACGATGGCAACAAGATTCTGTTTGCCATGCGTCCCGCGGGCGAACAGCGCTGGGGTATTTTTGAATACGATACCAAGACAAAGCTGGCGCCGCGTCGTATAGCTTGCGATGCCCGTGACTTAAGTAACCCACCTATCCCTATTACGGGTGATGACGTCGACCCGGCCTATCTGCCGGATGGACGTATTGTCTTTACCTCAAACCGGCAGGTAACCACCTGGCGCCAGATGCAGGAGCAGGGGTTTACGCCGTACAAGTACACCGACGAATACGAGCGTCAGCCGGCCACAGTGCTGCATACCATGAACGCCGACGGCACTGACTGCAAACAGATTTCGTTCAACCAGAGCCATGACCGCAATCCCACGGTATTGACCTCGGGCCAGATCATGTATTCGCGCTGGGACCATGTCGGCGGGCGTAACCAGTTCAGCATTTTCACTATTAACCCGGACGGTACCCAAGCGTTCATTAAGTATGGCGCGCACGATCTGGATGATATCTATCTGAATCCGCGTGAGATGCCGGACGGGCGCCTGGTCTCGACTTACATGCCGTTGTCGCGTACGCGTGAGGGTGGGTCGCTGGAAATCATCGACGCTGAAAATTATTCTGCCAATAACATGCCTGGTGGCACAACATCACCGGCGAATCAGCTGGGCGTGACTGAAGGTCAGTTCCAGGCAACGCGTCTGCTTTTTGGCAATCCGGTCGCCGATCACGAGGCGATGCGTGGCCGTGGTTTATCTCCCTTGGGCCGCTATTCCACGCCGTACCCGCTGTGGGATGGAAGCAATCGCATGCTGGTGGTGTACACGCCGTCCCAGCCCATCGACGGTACCGCAATCGCTATCAACAACACCGGCACCGGCATAATTAGCACTCCCACAAAGGTCGAGGGCACGCCGCAGTACGGCATTTACATGTTCGATCTGGACAAGCGCCAGAATCTGCCCATCATCCAGCCGGAGACCGGTTATTTCTACTCCGATCCCGTGGCGCTCCAGGCACGGCCAACGAATAAGATACCAAAAGTGATTAAAGATGTTCCAGTGGACACCAGCGCTCTGGGTGCGGGCATGGGTCTGCTCGACGTGAACACGGTTTATGACACCGACAGATTGGGCCGCATGGGGGACGCTGTTTTGGTGAGTGGTGTTGAATCCATTCCGCGCAGCGGTAGCGGTAATCGTGCGAATATTGCCGCACACAAGACGCCGGGCACCACAACCTACGAAAACCGCGTGGCACGTTTCTTCCGCATCACCAAGGCCGTGCCCACGCCGGGCGGTATGAGTCGGCTGGCCTTGGGCGAAACCGAATTCGAGATGCAGCAGATCGTGGGTTATGGCGTGATCGAGCCGGATGGTTCGATTCGCACCAAAGTGCCGGCGAATACCGCAATCAATATCACTGCTCTGGACAAGGAAGGGCGCGCCTTCACGGCGCACACCAACTGGCTTCAGGCGCGCGAGGGTGAGAAGCGCTTCTGCAAGGGCTGTCACTCCGCACGCCTCGGTGCAACGCCGGGTGACACAACAACCAATGCCCAGGGCGCATTGCTCAATATTCCAGCGAGTTATCAACATCCAGTTCCGCCCTCAGGGTCTCTTGGGACCACCATGGCTGATACACGCTCAATAGATATTGACCCAAGCACTCTTGATCTCAAGCCACACCCAGTATCCGTGGATATCTGGACGCCGTTGTACAACACACACGACGGTTCGCTTGGAAATCCGACGCCTTATGGGAGCCCTCTGAGCACCATTACTATCGACTACAGCTTGCTCACCACAACACCACCCTCAATTAAGGGTGCAGCGTGCTCTGCCAGCTGGTCACCGGGCAATGTGTTGACAGGTACCTGGTCGGCGAAAGATTGCGCCTATGCAATCAACTACCTTGACCACATACAGCCGATTTTGGATAAGTCCTGCAATGCTTCTTGCCATTCGAACAGCAAACACGACGGCGGCCTGGATCTCAGCAACACCGGTGCGGGCGAGTTCGGGCGCGCGCAGTCATACCAGCGCCTGATGCTGGGTGAACCGCGTCTCGATCCGATTACCAGCAGGCCAGTCATTGTGGTTCTGGATAACGAACTGGTCGTCGCCCGGGAACCGGCGGCGGTTACTCCGGGCAGTGCGCGCAGCAGTCGTCTGGTAGCAAGGCTTTATGAACAGCAACTCATGGCGTCGTCGCTCGTACATTTGGGTCAGGCGACGGTATCGAGACCGGTGTGCGCGCCAGGAGCGGTTGATATCTTTACCGGGGCGGCGAATGCTAGTTGCCAGAATCACAAGGGCATTCTGAACGCCTCAGAGTTGCGCCTTGTTAACGAGTGGATCGATCTCGGGGGACTGTATTACAACGATCCGCGCAAACCTGACGGTAGCCTGCGTTCGAACGTCGCACTCCTGGACCAGGGCAAGTTCGAGCGTTGCATCATGCCGTTGTTCGGGACGGCTGCGCAGCCAGGCAGTTGCGCGAGTTGTCACCAGGCGGTGAATAACGTTAATTTTACCGCTAGCCCGAATAACCGCTTCGTCCTGACCGGCAATGCGGAGGGGGACTTCAATGTAACGGCCACCTACGTGACCGACGTCAAGACACCAGACAACAGCCTGTTATTGTCGCGCCCGACCCATAACCCGCACCCGGGGACTTTTCCGGGGGACGTTATGCCGATGCCGGTGGGTTCTGTTAACTACATTGCGATCAAGGACTGGATCTCGAATACACTGAACTGTCCATGAGTCGTGACGTAGCGGTAGTTATCCGGACCATATTTCTGGGCGGGTTGCTGGCAGGCGTAGTGTCCGCCTGCGGTCAGTCCGTGCAGAATGGCCCGGTAACGCGCGCGGCGGATCTCTGCCAGACCAACTTCACGACTTGTGTCATGCCCATTTTCATCAATCCGATCAGAAGGTCGGACATGACCCTCGTGACCTGCAATGCCAGCAGTTGCCACGCTCTGCTTGGGAACGGCGGAAATTTCACCTTGCTGCCGGACCCAGTCAAGAATTACCAGGTCCTGCAGAACAACTTCACCAATTTCCTGTCTCCGGACGACAGCCAGTTGCTTGCCGAGCCTTTGCGCGACAGCGTCACGCGCGCCAGTATTGCAGGTATTGTCACCTTCCACGGTGGTGGCGATATTTTCCCCAGCGAAGGCGATCTGTGTTACCAGGCGATCCGCAGCTGGATTGCTGAACAAGTAACAAATCAAGCCACTTGCAGCGTGTGCACGGCGATAGCCAACCCTACGGCGAGCTGCGGCTATTGATGAGCATGGCGGTCGCGGAAGCGCGGTACACGCACCGCAGAGAAAGCAATTATGTGGCACTGGCTATGCTAATGGTGTTGTCAGTGTTGTCGTTTTGCACGTGGGCGGAGGAGGTGCCGACAAGGGTGCAGGTGGCCGATCCTTATCTCGAATTGCATACTGGTCCGGGACGGGGTTATCCGGTCTTTTACGTGGCGGATCGGGGTGAATGGGTAAAGCTCCTGAAGCGGCATACAGACTGGTTTAAGGTCAGAACCGATAAGGACAAGGAAGGCTGGGTCAGTCGTGACCAGATGGAGAGCACCCTGAACGAGGCGGGCGTAAAGACTACTTTCCGCGACACGCTGTTTGACGACTATCTGCTCCGGCGCGTTGAAGTCGGTTTCGGTGCCGGACAACTCGACAGCGATGCCTTGCTGACCGCGCACGTCGGGTATGGAATTTCGCCAAATTTCTCTGTCGAGCTGACCCTGGCGCAGGCAGTCGGGAACTATTCGAGCACGGCGCTGTATTACGGAAGTCTGTTGGCGCAACCGTTTCCAGAGTGGCGGGTTGCACCGTTCTTCTCATTGGGTCTGGGCCGATTCCACAATACACCCAAGGCCACGTTGGTCGGCGGCGCGGAGGTCGATGCGAACATGGCGAACACCGGTCTTGGGGTGCGCGCCTACGTGACACGTCGCTTTATCCTGCGCGCCGATTACCGCAGGCATGTGGCATTTATCAGTGAGAACCGCATCAACGAATTCAACGAATTGTCTCTTGGAATATCTCTCTTCTTCTGACAACGGCACATCGCCCATACCGCAAACCATGAACTCGTCAGCCATTCGAACTTTGCTGTTGTTGCCACTGTTGATGCCATTCACAGTCCTGGCCGAAAACCCGGTAACGAAAGAGCCCGGTGAACAGGTCGTCCAGCCACAGGTTGATCGACGGACTGTTACGGTGCCAAAGATCAGTGCACGTGATATCGAGCTAGGCGCCTTCGTTGGTGTGCTGAACATCGAGAGTTTTGGCAGCAGTCCTGTGTATGGCGGACGCCTCGCGTATCATGTGACGGAGGATATTTTTCTCGAAGGCACCTATGCCAAATCCACTGTTTCCGATGCCGCCTTTCGCTCACTTGGCATCGGAATCTTTACTACCAGCACTCCGACCGTGAATACGGTGGACCTGACCTATTACAATCTGTCTGTGGGTGTGAATCTTTTTCCGGGTGAGTTGTTTATCGGCCGGGGACGGGCCATGACCTCGGCGCTTTATATGGTGGGTGGTATCGGCAATACCTCATTCGATCGTATTGACAATATCACCTACAACATCGGCATCGGTGTTCGTATTGTGCCGCGTGACTGGCTATCGCTCCGGATTGAGATGCGCGATCACCTGTTTTCCTCGGATTTGCTGGCCAATGAAAACAAAATGACCAATAACATTGAGCTCACATTTGGCTTATCAGGATTCTTCTGACACAGGCATGGGAACAGACATGACGGCAAGAGATCACAGGCGTGGGAAGTGGCTGGTTCTGACCATGCTGGTCGGTACACTGCTGCTTTGGACCACAACAGCACCAGCGGTGATGCCGGCAGTCGGCAGTTTGGCTCCGGACTTCACCTTGCGCAGCAATACAGGCAAGAACTTGAAGCTCAGCGAATATCGCGGTCAGGTAGTGATGATAAACTTTTGGGCGACATGGTGCGGGCCCTGCAGACAGGAGATGCCACTGTTGAACCGTATTCACGAGAAATATTCCAAGTCAGGGTTCAAACTGCTCGGTATTAACGTCGATGACAACACAGGTAACGCACAAGCCATGGCCGCAAAGCTGGGTGTCACGTTTCCCGTTCTGTTCGATTCCGAAAAGCGCGTCAGCCGTTTGTATGATGTGGATGGCATGCCCAGCACTGTATTGATTGATCGCAGTGGCAAGGTGCGCTATATCCATCGCGGTTACCGTCCCGGTTACGAAATCCAATATGAAGCGCAGGTGCGCGAATTACTGAAACAATGACATCCGCACGAACCACCATTGTTCTGGCGTGCGCAACGCTCCTGCTTGGGGCTTGCAGCGGAGTCAAGTCGTACGAACGCGAGATGCTCTCCGACCCGATTATGAGTTTCTCGCGCGATCCAGTGTCCGATCAGTACCTCGACCATGTGTACGATGTGCGCGAGGGTGCGCGCGGCGCCACCACCACCCAGGGCGGCGGGTGTGGCTGCAATTGATCCGGGCTGGCGAAAAATGAAAGGCACAACAACAGTTTTTGCGTTACGGCAGACATCTCTTCAGAGTCGGGCATCCGTGCGTCTGCTGCTCATGTTCTCATTCTTGCTATTGCCGGGCGGCGCGTCAGCGGTGGTGCTTCCGGAAGACCGAACCGACACGATGATCCATTATTATGATGGTGGTGGCGTTACGGTCAGCGGACCAGCCCTTCTGGTTCGCAAAAGCGCGAGTGACACAGTCTCAGTCTCCGGTCGTTACTACGTTGATACAATCAGTAGTGCCTCAATTGATGTGGTTACGACAGCAAGCCCGTATAAAGACAAACGCGAAGAGTTTGGTGTCGGCATTGATTACCTGCATGGTAACAGCCTCATGGGCGTTACCGTCACCACCAGTAAGGAAAATGATTATCTTGCTGATTCGTTCGGTCTGAACTTGTCGCACGATTTGTTCGATGGACTCACCACGGTCAATATGGGGTACAGCCAGGGGCAGGACCAGGTGCAGCGTACGCACACTACCTTCGAGGCAGATGTTAACCGTTATAGTTATCGTCTCGGCGTTTCGCAGGTGCTCACCCGCAGTCTGCTGTTTGGTGTGAACTATGAAGGAATAGCCGAAGAAGGATACTTGAAGAATCCTTACCGTGCGGCACGTCTTCTTGGGGGCACCATACCGGAGAATTACCCGGGAACCCATGACAGTCAGGCCATCTCTGTGCGCGCCATCAAAGGATTCTCGTCAGATAGTCGTCCAGCCTCTTCGTCGCTGCGTGCAGAGTTCCGCTATTTCCGTGATAACTGGAATATTAACAGTGACACGTTGTTGCTTGCGTATCAGCGCTATTTCAGTGATCGCGTTCTGGGTGAGGTGCATTATCGTTACTACACGCAGAATGCCGCGTCGTTTTACAGTGACAATTTTACGACCCTGATGGCTTACAGGGCGCGCGACAAGGAACTCAGCACCTTCCATAGTCATTCGGTAGGTGCAAAGGTCACATGGAATTTTGTAAAACAAAAATTTCTCTTTTTCGACCGTATGAGCCTGAATTTCGCTCACGACTACGTCTTCTTCGACTATCAGGATTTCACCGATGTGCGTACTGGCCAGCCCTATTCGTTCGGCGCGAATGTCCTGCAACTCTATGTCTCGGCATGGTACTGACTCTATGTACAACACCCACATGAACAAACAATTTCCGTTGCACTTCAGTAAAGTCTTCCATCGTTTGCCGTTACTGATGGTGACGATATTCGCGCTGCTGGTTGCCTCGGGCACACCTTCCATGGCTGCGGAAACGCAGGGCGCTGCAAAGGAAACCCAGAGCGGCGGTACGGGTGAATCCCAGGGCCTGGACAAGCAGATTCAGGGCCTGAAGCAGGAAGTGCTGGATCTCAACCGTGACCTGTTCGTGCTCGAAGAGGAATTGCTGTTCCCGGCCAGCACCCAGGTTGCCGTATTCCTCTCCATGGATGTCGGTGAGTTTTTCCAGCTCGATTCAGTACAGCTCAAGCTGGATAACAAGGTTGTCACGAACTATCTGTACACCGAGCGCGAGAATGCCGCATTGCTGCGCGGTGGTGTACAGCGCTTGTACATGGGCAATCTGCGTACTGGCAAGCATGAGTTGGTGGCGGTGTTCACCGGCAAGGGCACACACGAGCGTGATTACAAGCGTGGTGCGACGCTCGTCTTTGAGAAACAGACGGACACGAAACAAATCGAGCTCAGGATCCTTGACGTGCAGAAGAAATTGCAGCCCGAATTCGAGGTCAAGGAATCGAAGTAGCCCGTCATGCATCGCGTCTCAAATTGTTTTAATTGTCGTGCGCCATGGCTCATTGCCTGTATTGCGCTGCTGCTGACAGCGGGCTGCGCGTCAGTTTCTTCGTCTGCCAGCAAGCATGAAGTGCGCAACCCGTTTTACGGCGAGGTTCTCTACCAGTTCTACCAGCAACATTATTTCACGGCCCTGAGCGATCTCATGACCGCTCAGCATTTCGAGCGACTCGGCCCGGATGCCGGGGACGCTGAACTGTTGCGAGGTGGCATGTTGCTTTCCTATGGTCAGCATATCGAGGCCGGTAACATCTTCGAGAAGTTGATCAAAACAGGAGCGGCGCCAGCGGTGCGTGATCGTGCCTGGTTCTATCTTGCCAAGATCCGCTATCAACGCGGCTATCTGGTCGAGGCCGAGGAGGCCCTGTTACGTATAGAAGGCAAGTTGCCGGGCGAAAACGAGGACGAGCGCCAGATTCTGCATGCCTTGTTGCTGATGAATCGCCAGCAGTATCAACAGGCTGCAGACCTGCTGGCCGGTCTGCGCAGCAAGTCGGATTGGGTGCACTACGGTCGATACAACCTTGGCGTGGCCTTGATCAAGGCCGGTGAAATGGAAAAGGGCGCTGCGCTGCTTGAGCAAGTTGGGCGCACGCGGATGCAGGGTGAAGAGCTGAAATCACTGCGCGACAAGGCCAATGTGGCGCTCGGTTTTACCTACCTGCAAGGAGGCTGGCCGGATCTCGCGCGCACCCATCTGGAACGTGTACGTCTGGAAGGCTTGATGTCCAACAAGGCTTTGCTCGGCATGGGCTGGGCACACGCGGCGCGTGACCAGCAGGAACGCGCGCTGGTCGACTGGAACGAACTGCAGAATCGTGACCCGCTGGACTCGGCCGTGCAGGAGTCGCTGCTGGCCGTGCCCTATGCGCTGGGCAAGCTCGGTGCTCACCAGAAGTCCCTGGAAAAATACGAAGAGGCAATTACTGTCTACACGCGCGAGATGGCGCGGCTGGATTCCTCGATTACGGAGATACAAGCGGGCAAGCTGAGCACGCTGCTTCTGCAGAGGGATACAGTAGAGGAGATGGGCTGGTTCTGGAAACTGGAACAACTGCCGGATGTGCCGGAGACTCATTATCTGGCGCAACTCATGGCCGGACACGATTTCCAGGAGGCGTTCAAAAATTACCGCGACCTGAGTTTCCTCTCAGGGCGTCTCGAACAGTGGGCCTCGGATGTGGCGAGTTATCAGGACATGCTCGCCACGCGCCGCCAGGGTTTTCGCGAACGACTGCCGACGGTGTTGGCCTCGAAACGTGTCCTCGATCAGGGCCGCCTTGTACTGGAACGCGATCGCTATACCAGGGTACTGGGCACAATCGACTGGGACAATGATGCAGAGGCGTTGGCGAACGAGCGGGAGCGAGCACAGCTCGCACAGCTCGAACGGATTCGCAGGATGATGTCACGCACCCCGATAGACGATGAAAACTGGCAGCGCTATCGGCTGTTGCGCGGCCTATTGCGCTGGAATATCGAAACAGATTA
>Ga0315281_10011732_pt1 | contig 11992 bp, 14 predicted proteins | sample YL17G07_0_MG_FD_204540 | JGI IMG/M metagenome (GOLD analysis project Ga0315281, IMG submission 204540) | Sediment microbial communities from Yellowstone Lake, YNP, Wyoming, USA - YL17G07_0 | ecosystem: Environmental > Aquatic > Freshwater > Lake > Sediment | place: USA: Wyoming | collected... | reverse complement strand
AATATGCGGAAATCAGTCAACGAATTTTCCTTTTTTTTTCTTGGCTTGCCCGCTGCCCGTTATCAGGCTTTTCAAGAGCTCTTTGTTGGACAGAATCTCTTCCATCTCAAAAGCATCCGCGAAAAGAGTTTCTTCGAGTTGTTTCAATGCGAGCGTCTCAATGGCATTGGCCAGATTCCGATTTTCGGCCTTGGCATAGGCCTTTAAGGCTTCATAATCCTCATCCGAAAGCCGTAGGGTGATGGTTTTAGGCATTGCACGACATCCTTTAAAATAGTTCATTTTCATTCTAATTCATTCTTTTTAAATATGCAATGCCCTGCTCATTCGCTGCTTTCTCCAGACTTTGAGTATTCAATGAGCATGACGCCCAAAACGCAGGATTTTCTCAGGTGATCGGCCAGGCGGGGATCAAAGTGTTATCGGCCTCAACCCCTCCATTCAGCGGCGTTCTTTTTTCTTTTGGATGTATTTGAGCGGATCGTCCGGGAGATTCGGCGGCGCAGTCGGGTGATTGGTGTGTTTCCCTCAGTCGATTCTTATGTCCGGCTGGTCACGTGTTATCTCGTTGAATACTCAGAAGATTGGGGTAGTGACCGGAGCTATATCAAATAGGAGAAGATCCTCGCGGCATTGGAACAGGGTCGGGAGCTCTTAGCGGCCCAAGGAGCTAACTGAGGGAGTTTATGGGGGCTTTCAAATTGCGAACACAAGTTGACGCGACCTGGATTATGACTGGATCAAGAATGCTTTTAAAATTCTTTTCAAGATAAAATCTTAATTTGATAAATTTATTTTATGCTCCATAAAAGTCAGAAACTCGGGATCTTCAGAATTCATAGGCTCGAAGCATTCATGACGGAAAGAACCCGACTGATATCGACTGGGGTATTGTATAGATGGGGGGGGAAAGCGCAGGTTTCCTTTCCGGATGGCGATATGTATTCCCTCTTTCAACAGGCGTTCATAGATTTCCAAGTTTCGTTCGCTCCGCCGATGGGAGAGGACCACCAGGGTCGAGCGGCCTGGCCCTAGTATGGGGCTTATGATTTTATACTGGGCTGGACTCAGCCCATCAAGAAGTTGTAAGACAAGAGATTCATTATATGAGGCGATATTCTGAATTCCCTGTTTAAGGAGGTACTCGATCGCAGACGTCCAGGGCTTAAAGTTGAAGAAGTTGGCAGTCCCGAAAACGTCGAAAGCTCGGGCGCCCAAATTGGTGTGAAGCTTGATCTCGTCTTTGCTATTAGCTAGCTCATCTGCCGTTTGTATAGCCAGCCAATAGGCCTTCCGGCAGGTTAGAGATTCGAGGACTTCAGGTCTCATCCAGCAAAAGCCCGTTCCATAAGGCCCGCACAACCACTTAAAACCGACACATGTGACGGCGTCGACAGGAGTATTCGCTACATCGAGGGGCGAGTACCTATGGCTTGGGAGCCGTTGAGAATGAGAAGTATCTTTCTCGAATGGCAGAACTCGCTGATCGCTCTCACGTCTATCGCCATGCCGGAAAAAGAATCGATCCACGATGTGCAAAACAATCTCGAAGAAGGACTAGCGGCAGCCGCCAACTCATCAATCCCGAGCCCTTGACCAGGAGGACTTCATCTCCCGTCCTCCAAGGAAGACCGTTAGCCAGGAGATGTATCCCATAAGAATTGCTATTGGCCAGGATGATCTCTTCTGCTGGAGCGTTGATCAAGCGGCCCAGAGCTTGCTTGAGCCGAAGGGGAATTTCAATGAAGCGTTCAGAAGTCAGATGCTGAGGAGCCGCTTTCCAGGCAATCGCTTCATGAGCCTGTTCAATCGCTGTCCTGGGCATAGCCCCCTGATGAGAAGTGTTGAGCCAGACTCTTCCGTCGAACGGGCCGAAGTCCTTGACATATTCATTAGGCATGTTGATCTCCTGTCATGAGCCGAGTAAAACGCTGAAGACGATTGCGAGAAGATATCTGACCAAGCGGCTTCTTGCGGGGGCCGCAGTTCCGGTCCCGCCTTTCGGTTCGATAAGCTGAATTCCGGCCGGCGAGACCCAGACTTTTACTAACTTATGGCGGATGGGGTCTGCCGACTCGATCGCTGCGGCTCGGCCAAGCGGGAACGGGATCATGTGAGAAACTAGGTGCAGCAGCTTATGTTGGTGTTAACTCATAGGAGTTTTCCTTGCCTGTTCGACATCGTCCCTCTAACCATTCCATATCAGGCCATATTTTCTTCTTCAATCTTAAAAATAACCTTGGCCAGGGGGTCGGGGCACTGGAATAGCTGGGTGATATTCAGGATATCGCTTTCCGGACCTGTCGGAATGCTTGCGGCAATAATTGGTTGAAGGATACTGCCTAGAGCAAAAAGACAAACACTAGATCCGGGAGGGATTTCCAGGCGCTCATTTCGCACGTAAAAAGTATCTCCTTCTCTGGACCGGCTGCAAGGACCCTCAACTTTGACGATTGTGATTTTTAGATTTTTCAATTTCATTATAACCTCCAACGTATCAATGAATTCCAAAGTACGACTTGTGGGTTGACATCAGCCCAGTTATCGATGAGCAACTTCATCAATTCCAAATTTGTATGCTTCGCACGTGCCGCCCGATGCAACGGCGTGCGTCCATCTAAATCTTTTGCTTTGACGAACTTATTTTCGAAAAAGGATCCAGCAGGCCCAGACGGAGTAACCGATTGAAACGGGGAAGCCGACATATGAGAGCGCGTTCGGAACTATCATGGTCCCAACAGTGATAGGCCAATGGTAAAGAATCCTGAAAAGATGAAATATTCCGACGAGAAAGAAAATAGCGCCGGAGATAGCTAGGTAAAGCTTGTTGCTCATATTATCACTCCTGTCTTGTCTGCCTAACGGGAAGGGAATAATATATTTCCGTTAGACTTTAGATTATCAATCAGTAATCAGCAAGCAAGATCATGGATAAATTTGCCTATAAAGCTTGTATGTGTCAACGGCCAATTATATGATTGTTTGACCCGGCCAATTTAAGAGCTTTCCAGCTAACTAAACTTCTCCCCTCTGGCTGAAAAAGAGTTTATACAGCCAATAAAATGAATTGGATCGTTAAGAAATAGGCCTGATTGGCTCTTGTCAACGGAAAGGGTAATGAGAAAAATTTAGGAGTGCATAATCTTCGCGTTTCTAGGACATTCTTGCCGCATTTCTGCTTGGTTATCGGAACTATCTGTATCGGCTTCTCCGCGATCTTTGTCCGCCTCGCGGCTATCCCGGGTGTTGTCTCGGGATTCTACAGGGTTCTCATCGCTTCGTGTATTCTCCTTCCTCTGTGGCTGATTCGGAGCGCGGAATTTCCCGATACAAAAACATTCGCTCTCTCGGCTCTGTCCGGGGTCTTTTTCGGGCTCGACCTCGCTTTATGGAACACATCAGTGCTCCTTATCAATGCGGCCCTCGCGACCGTCCTTGCCTATTTTGCGCCGGTTTGGATAGGATTGGTCTCTGTAATCTTCCTTAAAGAACGGTTCAAGAAATACTACTGGCGGGGAACGACCCTCGCCCTGCTCGGTATGTTTGTCATCCTAGGTCTTAAGAACATTCTTGGCTTTCGATTGGGCTGGGGAAATATCCTGGCCGTTATTTCCAGCTTTTTCTATGCAGGGTATTTGCTCGTTGCTCAGGTTGCTCGGCGCCGCTCAGGGACGCTGATCTTCACGACATTCTCAGTCTTATCGACTATGATCATTTTATTCTTAATCTGCCTAATCCGTGGAGAAGAGTTGACCGGCTTTTCATATCAGACATGGGCAGCGCTCTTGGGCTTGAGCATGATTTCACACCTTATCGGTTGGTATTCGATAAACCATGCCCTGGGGCATATTAAGGCCTCCGTGGTTTCTGTCACTCTGCTGGGACAGCCGGTCGTCACAGCGCTTGCCTCCCTTACGATTCTCGGCGAACCCTTGAGCGCGTCTCAGATTATCGGCGGCCTGCTTATCCTTCCCGGCATCTACCTTGTCAATAAGAGCTAAATGGTGACCGCTTATGAACGAAGACATTGATATCACACGAGCTCGCCTTGATACGCCGGGTTGTGGGAATGTCATACACTTCAACAATGCCGGGGCTTCACTTATGCCGAGACCTGTATTGAAGGCGATTACAGAGCACTTGTACTTAGAAGCAGCGATCGGCGGTTACGAAGCTGCGGCGCGGGCACATGATGCCGTGGAGCATGTCTACTATTCTATCAGTAAACTGCTCAATTGCGAGCCTGGCGAAATCGCGGTAATTGAAAATGCAACGCGCGCTTGGGACATGGCATTTTATTCCATTCAATTCACGCCGGGCGATATAATCCTAACATCGGTTGCCGAATATGCCAGCGATCGACGTGCAAGTGATCGGCTGCACTTAGGTATTCTGAAATGCGGGATCGTATCTTTCACAATTGACGGGCATCGTCCTGAGGATATTGGTTCAAAGCTCGCCCGACAGAATATCAACGTAACATATTCTCTGGCTGAATATACTCGTCTCGACATGGAAGCCCGCGGGCTTGATAGTCTCATACGGGCTTCCGTACACTATTACAATACTGAAGAGGAGATCGATCGTTTCTGCGAGACTCTCCGGGAGATAGCTTCATGCCGATACCAAGGCTTGGCCAGCTCTTGATAAGGACAATGCGCGAGGATGACCTCAATTTCGCGGCTGGCTGCACGGCGGTTGAAGGTTGGCTTGCCGAAACCCGTGAAGATTTCGAAGGATTTCTGCGCTACGACGCTCGGGGTTGCTTGATTGCCGAATGGGATGGCCAAAGAGCAGGAATATGCATGGCTACCCGTTATGGAGGGAAGGGCTTTATTGGAGAGATGATTATTAGAAAAGAATTCCGGTCTAGGGCAATAGGCCCGGTTCTTTTCGCCCGGGCTGTAGAGTATCTCCACAAGCAAGGTTGTATATCCATTTCCTTGGACGCAGTGCCTCGGGCCGTTTTGTTTTATGAGTCCTTTGGGTTTCGCAAAATCTGCCGCTCCCTCCGATTTTATCATAACCTCTCGGGGTCCCAATCGCCGTGGGTCCGTGCCATTGACGCTGCAGATTTCAGCACGGTATGTTCATTAGATGAACAAGCTTTTGGCGCGGACCGGTCGTTTTTTCTTTATCGTCGGCTTGCGCTTTACCCTGATCTGGCAAATATCCAAACCAGTAATGGCGAAATTGAAGGATATATTTTTGGACGTCGGAGAGGCTCTATAATCTGGGCGGGTCCTTGGTGGGCAAAGAAGAATACGGGACATCAAGAAGCACTCCTTCAGGGCTTAGCCCTGAAAGCAGCTAATGCCGAGATTCACTTGGGAGTCCTCGAACTCAATACGAATGCTGCGACAGTTGTCCGCTCTCTCGGATTTCAGGAAAAGCCCCGCGCCTCCGTCCGAATGGTGCTCGGAAGCGTTCGGGACGCCCTCGGACTTTCGCCAGAATTGTACGCCATCGGAACCCCAGCCAAAGGGTGATTTTTCCAAGATCAATCGTCAAATCATCTAAGCCAGTTTATGCAGCGCCTTTCCCAGCCTCTTCAGTGCTTCTTGAATCTCTTCTTTATTCAAATGAGCGATACTGATCCTGAAATGCTCGGAAGGAGCCCGCCGGGGAAAGTAATATTCTCCCGGGGAAACTTTCACACCGAAGGGCGTTGTTAAAGCGTCCAAATCTTTCTCGCTGAGTTTTCGCGGCATCTTCACCCAAATCGTATAGCCGCCTACAGGATGTGTCCAACTCATGGAAGACGGGAAAAAATCATTCATACAAGCGAGCGCGCCCTCCATTTTTTGGCGGAAAACCCGATGAAGTTTCTTGATATGCTTATCATAATAACCGAGAGCGCAGAAACGATGAATGGCAATCTGGGCGAGGTGGTTGCTTGTTAAATCGCAGAAACGCTTGATGGCCTGAAGTCTCCGGATGAGTTCCTTGTCGGCCGTGATCCAACCGATTCGGAGTCCAGGAAAGAGGGCCTTGGAAAAGGTGCCGAGATAAATAACGATATTTTTGTCATCGATGGACTTGATGGGGAGGTCAACCTTGCCATAATACTTCATGTCTTCTTCAAATCCGTCTTCGACAATCGGAACTTTTTGCCGGAGACAGATATCCAATAACCTCTCTCGGTGATGGTGGCCGGTTGTAATCCCGGTGGGATTTTGAAAGTTCGGCATCGTATAAACGAAGGCAACTTTTTCCCTCGAGAGAGTCTTTTCCAGGGATTTGAGATCCATCCCATTAAACCTCATCGGAATGTCCGCTATCTTCAGCCCGTTGAACCGGAGAAGCGGAATGGCGCTGGGATAAGTCGGAGACTCAACGATGACGGCCTTTCCCGGTCCCCTGAACAATCGTGCAATAAGATCGATAGCCTGTTGGGCACCGCTCGTGATGAGAATCTCATCTTCGGAGACTGAAATGCCGTGAAGCCGTAGTCTCCTGCTGATAAATTCACAGAGCGGAGGATATCCTTTATATGATCCATATTGAAGAGACTCGGCCCCTGAATCCAGAAGGACATGATGAATACACCTGCGGAAGTCGGCTAAAGGATAAAGGCGGGGGTCCAGAGTGATGGAGGTCAGGTCAAAAGGAATATCTTTATCTTTCGAATCCTGGCTTCTCTCCGGCGTGTACCCGAGGAATATTTCGTAGAGTTTTACTGCGTCTGCTGAAGCTCTTTTCTTCCAATCGACGAAACTGCTATATTCGGGATTGTAGACGGCTTCTTTCCTCCTTTGTTGAACCGTATTGTAGGAACCAGGCCTGCTTTGCAAATAGCCAAGGGCTTGCAATTCTGCGTAGGCTTGGCAGACTGTTGATCGAGTGACACCAAGCTGTTCGGCAAGATCCCGGCTTGAAGGTAGCCTTTGGCCCAATTCCAACCATCCTTGGTCGATAAGCTCCTTGATCTTGTCAATAATCTGCTTATAGATAGGTGTCGATAAGTTTCTATCGATTTTGAGAAGCATGCGGATATCCTTGCGCCTAATTTTCCTCTGAAAAATCATAGCATAATAATTGGTCTATGCCAATGGTAAATAATTCAATTATTTAAGGCGTCCAATTAATCTCATCTGAATTTGTGAAATAAACATACACGCTTGTTACTTACTTCATTTGAGCTCTTGAGGTTCTCTTTTTCTACAAATTATCGCCCCAAACGAAGAGTTCAGAATCTGCTGGCTATTTTAAAAATTAAAAATATAGGAATATTTCACCATGATGGCCCTGCTGCTGAATGGCCGCCGAAGGCTTTCCCTCATGCGGTTGGTGTTAACCTCTTGATTAAAGACTAAATAGAAGTCCTCGCCCTCCCTCGGATTAAAGCGAAGGCGCACGTTGGCGATCAAAGCATCCGCCGCACTATTGTATTGAACAAATACGCTGCTGGATAGCGTAAGGCTCCATGATGAGTCCAGCCTTAACTGAGCAATCTGGGCCACAAACTTATGTCTTCGGGCGGGAAATACAGCACGGTTGTATTGGTATATACCGCTCAGGCTCAGAGTTGGCGAGATTCCCCAAGTTGGTCTGAGCCCGATTGAAACCCGCCAACCGTCATAGAACGATCCGGCGTCGAAATTCAGGAGAGCAGTTATCAGATTTCCTGAAGGACTTTTCAGTTGGCCCGTGATTTCTCGGAAAGCATAGTCTCCGGGCGGCACATCGGATTTATCGGAATCGTTATCGCCAGTAAACGAGAGTGATTCGTTCAGGCTTTCTCGATAAGCCTTGATGGCAAACTCTCCCATCCAGCCGGATTTCGTGGCAAATGCCCATCCGGGCCCGAACGCTAAGGAGTTGATGGAGTTATCCGCATTGCGCAATATAACATAGCCATCGGCAAAGACGGAATACGACTGCAAAAAAGACCTTTCGCTGGGAATCCATCCATAAAGAATGCGGTTTCCGAATCCAGCAAAATTTTCCTGTGCCATGAAACCTATCCCTGGATCAAAGTCTTTGCCGGCTCGGCAATAACCCAGGTTGAAGCCAAGCCCCTTGCTTGTCCGTCTATCCCAGGTAATTCGTAGGATGGCCGGGTCGAGAGATACCGCGTTGTTTGCTTCCCCGTTTTTAAAGGTTTGGGCCCAGTTGAATAAAATGTAGTTGTCGCTTGAAATACGGAGACTTGCATCCAGGCCATAGGCAATGTTGTAGGACCCATCAGCCCCGAGCCTAGACGTTATCATCCCTCCAAAGTAAGAGTTGACATTAAAGACACGGCGTCTAAACCGCAGAACCCCGAAGTTTTCCGATGGGAGGTCTTCGACCGACGCTGTCTGCACATCTAGGAATCCCAGGTCCCACCCCCCGAGCCGTCCGACGATCCTCGCCCCGCCGTAAATGCGGACTGGTTTCCCCTCATTAAGACCGATCCTCCGGCTGTAAAAGAGCTGGCTATTTCCGCCTAAACTGAAATTGAAGATGCTGCCGCGCTCCTGGAAAAACGTCCTTTTTTCCGGAATAAACAGGGAGAACCGGCTTAGGTTGACCTGGAAGTCATCGATTTCGACCTGAGCGAAGTCCGTGTTCAATGTCACATCCAGGATCAGATTGCTGGCCAAGCCGTATTTTAAGTCCAGCCCCGCTTCTCGGATCGTCTTGTCGGAGTGCACATAAGTCAGTCCCCCTTCGTCTAGGTCATACGTCTCTTCGAGCCCTCCAAGGACGTAGGGGGCGACATAAAGCAGATTGCGATTTTTTGGGCCCTCCATGATAATTTCCTGCGCTTGGGAAGGTTTCCAAGCACTCCAAAAACCCCATTTAGGCTCGATGGCAGGGAACGTGATTTCCTCATTTTTTCTCGCGATTTTTCTGTATGCGATCAAACCCATAACTACTCGGCCATTCATGTTTTGAAAGCGGAGGCTGGAGAACGGAATTCGCATTTCCACGAACCATCCTTGATCGTTGATAACAGTCTCAACATCCCAGAACGTATTCCAGCTTATGTTGATGGGGATGTCCTCAGCTGACCTCGGCTGAAGATCATTGAAAATGGCACCGTCCCATCTCAATCCGGACGGAGTGGTGAGGAATGCTAGGCCGTTTTCTTTGTCATTGAAAGTGTCTAGAACCACCCCGAACCAGTCCGAGCCGCCCTCACTATAATCGCGTTTCTTGGATGGGGATTGGATCCTGAGGGGTTCTCGATCGTAAAGCCGGCCGGCTACGTAAAGATAATTATCGTCGAATCCAAGCAAAACTTCGGTTTTTTCTGAGGGCGGATTCCCGAAATCCGGTATGTGACTGACCATCTGAAGCGGCCGAATTTCTTTCCAAGCCGCTTCCTGGCTAAGCCCGTCAAGGGTAATTGGACCGGAAAACCTTTTAATGAGTATTGGGCCTTCCAGCCGCTGCGGCGGGGGCAGGCTGTTTTGGGAAAATAAGTTAAGGGCAAAGACCAGGGCTAGACCAGCAAGAAAAGAAAACGGATAACGAAGTTTCATGATTGCTCATCCAGATCAACTTTTTTGTTCAGCCAGAATTCTAAAAGAGACTTATTGAGCAGTAAACATCCAATTCGATAAAACAATATCTGTTAATTGGAGCATGTCTTTATAAGGATTCTCAAAGTGAAAAGAATGACCAAGATATATCGAAGATAGAGTCTAACGCATCGCTGTCTCTCCGCAAGAACTAAAGAAATAGCGATAACTAAATAACCTTAAATTCTTCCCAATCTATTTATAAGAAATTGCTTTTCCGGTATCACATGAGAAAATGAGTTTACCAGCCGCGTCATTCTTATGTCGATTATCGCCAGTAGTCTATTGTTTATCCTCCAGTAAAGGGGCTTTGATGCCGACTATTCTCTTTGTCATAGGATGGCGATTTTTCTTTTACAGTAATGAGATGAATGAACCGATTCATATTCATTGCCGAAAAGGCGATAAAGAATGCAAATATTGGATGGACAGAAAAAATTTTGACATTCGGGAGGCGTTTTGTTTCAATATGAATGATAAGGATAGGCGCAAGGTCAAGAAAATTATTTTTGAATATTTCGAATTCATCGAAGAAAAATGGTCCGAATTTCTAAAACGAAGACAAGAATGAATAAGCTGTATGACATTCAAGAGATCCATTTTCAAAAAGACCGGCTGATTCTTATCGTGGATAAAAAAGAATATCGGTTCAAGCTGGGGGACATATCCCAAAAGCTGAGGAACGCCGGCAAAAAAGAACGGGAATTATTCGAGATTTCCCCGTCGGGCTATGGGATCCATTGGCCTTTGCTCGATGAAGACCTCTCGGTCGAAGCTTTGATAAAATCCCTCAGAAAAGAAACCGCCACATATAGACCCTAGGCTGTCTTCTTCATGAGCAGGGAGTTTATTGGAGAAAGTTAATCTCGTCGTCCCATCAAAGAGTAAGGCTGCTTAATTTCTCCTTTTTGGAACGTATTTCGTGATAATCTGAAACAAAAATTAACAGCGATCGCTCACCGAATTTTTCCAAGGATATTTGAAGGAAAGTAAAAAGCATAGGTTTAATCCCAACCATTTTTAGAAGAAACGGCGCCTCGTCCAACTCAACACTCTTTATTCAGCGGCGTTCTTTTTTCTTTTGGATGTATTTAACGTCTTTGAAATTCTTGAAATCGTCGTCCTGCGTCCAGATTGTCGCCTTATGGAGCGCGGCCGTGGCGGCGACGATGCTGTCGGCCGTGGGGATTTTATGATCGAGACTGAGGCGCGCCGCGAGCAGGGCGATCGGACCCGTCAGTTCCACGAGCCGGTTTTGTCTCATTAAAGCCGCGGCTTGGATGGCGTCGTTTTCGCCTCGTTCGCGGAGGACCACTTTGAACACTTCATAAAGGCACAGCGTGGGAACGATGAGCTCGTCCGGCACGGCTAGCGGTTTCTCGAAGAACGCGGCGTTGGGACCATCAGAGAGGTATTCGAGCCATCCCGAGGAATCGACAAGATTCAAAGCCTTTCTCCCTCGCGCTCAAAATCCGTGTTGATGCCACGCAGAAAGCCGCGCATCTCGCCGATTTTCCGCTCCGGGACGAGCTCGATCCGGTCCCCGAAAGCAATGACCTGAATTTTTTGGCCGGGCTTGAGCCGGAGTGCCGTCCGGACGTTCTTAGGAATGACGATCTGATATTTCGGTGATATTTTTACTAATTCCATACGATTCCTCAATCGATAAATATTTTGTAAAATAATAGCTGAATCGATCGGGAATGTCAAGAGCTGGGCGATTGCCATGCCTCTTATTCAGATGAAAAAAGGAGAGTCCTTCATCCTATAAAAAGACGGCCACATTGAAAAAAATTCCCAGAGGAGAGTTATATCCCCGAATTTTAAAACTCAGGTGAGCGGCCAGGAGGGGATGAGCGCGTCGATTTTAGCCATCAAGCGGATGGTCTCATTCAGGGCGACGACGATTTTTTGGTAGTGCTGGATGTCGTCGTAGGAAAGCTTCCGGGCCTTTCGGTCTTTAAGCCATTTTTCGCTAACAGCCGTCAAGCATTTTGTGATTGGATGATAAACGGCTTGATCTTTTTCAGTTCCTTCTCCATCTCACTCTTTTTCTCTTCGATATCGAAGTGGTTTTGAAGATTAATCCAGAATTCAGGGGAGTTTCCGAAGAACTTGGCGAAGCGCAAAGCCGTATCTACGGAGATGCTCCGCTTGCCCCTTATGATTTCACTAATCCGCGTTTGGTCGATTTTCGTTTCTTTCGAAAGCCGATAAGCCGTAATCCCCATCGGCTTTAAAAATTCCTCCAGAAGAATTTCACCCGGATGGATATTCGGTATTCTATTCATCTTTTTCTCCTCCTTTGGAATAAAACCCATTCCATATTTTTTCCGTTTCCTTATCCTTGAAAGATACTATCACATAGCAATAGTATTATTCTGCGCTACTAATGTAAAGAAAATTTGGCTTGACATTTGCCTATAGTTTGCCTAGACTTGAATTGCGACTGGGTTGAGACGTCATTAACGCCTCGTGTG
>Ga0315281_10011730_pt1 | contig 11992 bp, 12 predicted proteins | sample YL17G07_0_MG_FD_204540 | JGI IMG/M metagenome (GOLD analysis project Ga0315281, IMG submission 204540) | Sediment microbial communities from Yellowstone Lake, YNP, Wyoming, USA - YL17G07_0 | ecosystem: Environmental > Aquatic > Freshwater > Lake > Sediment | place: USA: Wyoming | collected... | reverse complement strand
GCGATCGCTGCCGAACAGACCGAACTCGCGTTCTCCGAAGTGCGCGCCGCGTCCAAGCTCAAACCGGAGTGGGATCTGCCGGCGCTGCTCGAGGCGCAGCTGCTGCAGCGCCAATCCAACGCGCTGGCGCTCAAGCGCCTGACCGCTTTCCTCGAACGCTATCCCAAGGCGCGGGAAGTGCGCATGACCTATGCGCGCATCCTCGTGGCCGAACGCCTGTACACCGAGGCGCGCGTTGAATTCCAGACGCTGTCCAAGGATTTTCCCGACAACGTCGACGTGGTCTTCGCCGTCGGCGTGCTGTCGCTGCAACTGCAGGACTACGCCCTGGCAGAAGCCAATTTCAAGCGCCTGCTGGTGCTGCCCTATCGCGACAAGAACGCGGCGCGCATGTACCTGGGCCAGATCGCCGAAGAGCAGAAGAATTACGTGGAGGCGCTGCGCTGGTACGACGAAGTGACGGGCGGCGAGCAGTATCTGAAGGCGCAGATACGCCATGCGCTGGTGCTCAACAAGCAAGGCAATCTGGACGCGGCGCGCGCGTTTCTGCGGCAGATCGATGCCGACAGCGACCAGGCGCGCGTGCAGCTGTTGCTGACCGAGGCGCAGTTGCTGCGCGATGCGAACCGGCCGCGCGAGGCTTTCGATCTGATCGGCCATGCGCTCGATAGCATGCCCGATCAACCCGAACTGCTCTACGACTACGCCATGCTGGCGGAGAAACTCGATCGCGTCGATCTGCTCGAGACCAATCTGAAGAAACTGATCAGCCTGCAGCCCGACCACGCGCATGCCTACAATGCGCTCGGCTATTCGCTTGCCGATCGCAATCTGCGGCTGCCCGAGGCGCAGGTGCTGATCGAGAAGGCGCAGCAACTCGCGCCGGACGACCCGTTCATCATCGACAGCATGGGCTGGGTGATGTACCGCCTGGGTAAGCACCAGCAGGCGCTGGAATTCCTGCGCAAAGCCTACGCCGCGCGTCCCGATGCGGAGATCGCTGCGCACCTGGGCGAGGTGCTCTGGGTCGCGGGCGAACAGCGGGAGGCCGAGAAGATCTGGGTCGAGGCGGCGAAAAAGACACCGGACAACGAAGCCCTCAACAGCACCATTAAACGCTTCAAGCGTTAAAAGGCCAGCGTAGGGCCGGAAGTGTTCGTGATGCGATCCGCACTCTTCTGCGTCTGCCTCTTGTTTGCCGGATGCGCGACGATCGAGCAGCCGCCGGCGCCTGCGGCGCCCATCGGCGACGCCTTCCAGCTGTCTGGCCGCGTGTCGGTGAAATACGGCGCCGAGGCCGCGAGCGGCAAAATCACCTGGCAACACGACGCGGCGGGGGACGATCTGTTGTTTTCGACGCCGTTGGGTCAGGGTGTGGCGCGCATCGTCCGGCAAGGCGGCCTGGTGAGCTTGACGACTTCGGACCACAAGGTGTACCAGGCAAGCGATGTGGAGACGCTGACCGAGCAGGTCCTGGGCTGGCGCCTGCCCCTCGCCGGCCTGCCGGATTGGGTACGCGGCCGCGCAGTCGCTGGCGCGCCGGCGCAAACGCGGCTGGACAGTGCGCAGCGCCTTGCCGAGTTGAGGCAATCGGGCTGGCTGGTGGAGTATCTTGCGCACAAGAGCGACAACGGGCCGCCGGCGCTGCTGCGCCTGTCGCGCGAGGAGGTGGAGATACGTCTGGTGATCGACCAGTGGCAGGCTGCGCCGTGAACGGCTGGCAGGACGCCTGGCCCGCGCCGGCCAAGCTCAATCTGTTCCTCCATGTCACCGGGCGGCGTGCCGACGGCTACCATAGTCTGCAAACCGCATTCCGGCTCATCGACTTGGCCGACACCCTGCGTTTCAGCGAGCGCGACGATGGCAAAGTGACAGTGCTGCGGCCGCTCGCCGGTGTGCCGCCGGACGAGGATCTGTGCGCGCGCGCGGCGGCCCTGCTGAAGCAGGCGACCGGGCACAGCGGCGGCGTCGGCATCGAACTGGAAAAGCGCATCCCCATCGGCGGCGGCTTGGGCGGCGGCAGTTCGGACGCCGCCACCACGCTGGTTGCGCTCAATCACCTGTGGCGGCTGGGCCTGAGGCGCGCGGAATTGCAGCAACTGGCGCTTGAACTGGGCGCCGATGTGCCGCTGTTCGTGTTCGGCGACAACGCCTTTGCCGAAGGCGTGGGCGAACAACTGACGCCGCTCGCGCTCCCGGCCGCCTGGTATCTGGTGCTGATGCCGCCGGTAGAGGTGTCGACCGCCGCGGTTTTTGCCGCTCCCGAATTGACACGGGAGGCAAAACCCATCAGAATTACGGCCTTTTTCGATGGGCTGAAACGACGCGCCTTGCGCAACGACCTCGAGCCCGTAGTGAGCAAGCGCTATCCTGAAGTGGCGCGCCATCTGGCCTGGCTGAATAAACACGGCGAGGCGCGCATGAGCGGTTCCGGCGCCTGCGTATTCGCCGAATTTTCCACAGAGTCCGCGGCGCACGCGGCGCATGCCGGGCTTCCGCGGGACATGCGCGGATTGGTGGCGCGCGGCTTGAAGCGCCATCCGCTGTATGCGTTGACTGAATAGAGTTTGGGGAGTCGCCAAGTGGTAAGGCACCGGATTTTGATTCCGGCATTCGTAGGTTCGATCCCTACCTCCCCAGCCAGTCCAGAGACTAGAGAAAAGCACGGAGAGCATGGGCCGCAAGTGCGGCTGGTAGTCACACACGACAACGGGAGCACGGGAGTCTGGTTCTTAGAAACTAGTTTCCAGTATCTAGATGGTCTACGATCACCTGATGATTTTTGCCGGCAGCGCCAATGCGCAATTGGCTGCGGCGGTGGCGAAACGCCTCAACATCCCGCTCGGCAACGTCAGCGTCGGCCGCTTCTCCGACGGCGAGGTGATGATCGAGTTGATGGAAAACGTGCGCGGCCGGGACTGTTTCGTGCTGCAATCCACTTGCACGCCCACCAACGACAATCTGATGGAAGTGCTGATCATGATCGATGCGCTGAAGCGTTCCTCGGCTGCGCGCGTCACCGCCGCGATTCCGTATTTCGGCTATGCGCGCCAGGATCGCCGGCCGCGCTCGGCGCGCGTTGCCATCAGCGCCAAAGTGGTGGCCAACATGCTCGAAGCGGTGGGCGTGGACCGCGTGCTCACCATGGACCTGCACGCCGACCAGATCCAGGGCTTTTTCGACGTGCCGGTGGACAACATCTACGCCGCGCCCATCCTGCTGGGTGACTTGTGGAAACACGGCTACGAAGACCTGCTGGTGGTCTCGCCGGACGTCGGCGGCGTGGTGCGCGCGCGCGCGCTCGCGAAACGCCTGGAGTCGGACCTGGCCATTATCGACAAGCGGCGTCCGAAAGCGAACGATGCCGAGGTGATGAACATCATTGGCGACGTCAAGGGCCGCACCTGCGTCATCATGGACGACATGGTCGATACCGCCGGCACGCTGGCGAAGGCGGCGCACGCGCTCAAGAATGAGGGCGCCATCAAGGTGCTCGCCTACTGCACGCATCCGGTGCTTTCGGGCGGGGCGGTGGAACGCATCGCCAATTCAGCGTTGGACGAAGTGGTCGTCACCGATTCCATTCCGCTGCGCGAAGACGCCAAGAAGTGCAGCAAGATACGCGTGCTCTCCGTCGTCGACCTGTTGGCCGAGACGATCCTGCGCATCAGCAACGAGGACTCGGTGAGTTCCTTGTTCAGCGAGTAAACAACAGACCTATTCATCCATCTTTTCAAACGGCGGTACCTGGTCGCGGGGCCGCCATCACCAGGAGTGCAACATGCAAATCGAAGTCAACGCGCAAAAGCGCACCAAGCAGGGCACCGGAGCGAGCCGCCGCCTGCGCCGTGAAGGCAAGACCCCCGGCATCGTCTACGGGGGTAAGCAGCCTGCGGTCGTCATCGAGCTCGATCACAACGCGCTGTACCACCAGCTGCGGCAGGAGGCTTTCCACGCCTCCGTTCTGACGCTCAATCTCGAGGGCGCGAAGGAGCAGGTGCTGTTGCGCTCGGTCAACATGCACCCGTTCAGGCTCGAGGTCCAGCACATCGACTTCCAGCGCGTGCTGGCCGACGTGAAAATCCACATGAATGTGCCGCTGCACTTTATCAACGCCGAGCAGGCGCCGGGCGTGAAACTGTCGGGCGGCATTGTCAGCCACGTCATGAGCGACCTCGAGATCCGCTGCCTGCCGGCGGACCTGCCCGAGTTCATCGAGGTGGATCTGAAGGACTTGGCGCTCGGCAACACCGTGCACGTCAAGGATCTGCAGCTGCCCACAGGCGTCGAGGCGATTCTGCACGGCAACGACAACCCGTCTGTTGCCGTGGTGCAGATCCCGCGCGCACTGGTCGCGGACGAAGCAGCCGATGCTGCTTTGGCGGCCGAAGCCGTACCGTCGGCTTCCGAGGTTCCCACCACCAAGCAGTCGGCCGAGCCGGCTGCTGCGGAAAAGGGCGGGGAAAAGGGCGACAAAGGCGACAAAGGCGACAAGGGCGACAGGAAGTCAGAGAAATCGGACAAGAAGTAAGTCGCTTGTTTTTCGCGAGAACAGGCAGAGGCGTTGGCCTCTGCCTGTTTTCTTAGAACAGCGCCAAAAATGCCGATCAAACTCATCGTCGGCCTGGGCAATCCGGGCAAGAAGTACGATGCAACGCGCCATAACGCCGGTTTCTGGCTGGCCGAGCGGCTGGCCGCGCAGCGCCGCCTCAGCTTGAGGAAGGAACCCAAGTTCCACGGACTCGCGGCCAAGCTCGACACCGCGTCCGGGCACGCCTGGCTGCTGCTGCCGCAGACCTGGATGAACGAATCGGGTTCGGCGGTGGGCGCGCTGGCGCAGTTCCACAAGATCGCGGCCGACGAAATCCTGGTGGCACACGACGAGCTCGATCTGCCGCCCGGGGGCGTGAAACTCAAGCAGGGCGGCGGCCACGCCGGCCACAACGGCTTGAGGGACATCATCGAGCACCTGGGCACGGCGGATTTCTGGCGCCTGCGCATCGGCATCGGCCATCCGCGCGATGTCGCCGCGAGTGAGCAGGAGGTGGTCGATTTCGTGCTCCATCCGCCGGGAAAGGAAGAGCGGGCGTTGATCGACGCCGTGATCGACCGCGGCGTCGCGGTGTTCGATCTGATCCTCGCGGACAACATGGCGGCGGCCATGCACAAGCTGCACACCAAACCCAAGCCTCAAGCACCGGATGCCGCAAGCTGAGCAGTGCGAATTGAACAAGGCATCCGCATCATCCCTATCCCCCGGAATCATCTGAATCGCAGAAGAAAGGAACCCAATGAAAGTCGCACTCGTCGGTCTGCCCCAGAGCGGCAAGACGTCGTTGTTCACCGCCCTGACCGGCATCGAACCGGGCCGCGAGAAGACCGGAATCACGATTGGTACGGTGAAGGTTCCCGACGCACGCGTCGACCAGCTGTCCGCGATGTACCGGCCCAAGAAGACGACTCACGCCGTCATCGAGGTCGTCGAGGCGCACGCCCCTCACAAGGACGAGAGAAAGGCAAACAAGTCGGCCCTAGACGCCGGGTTCCTCAACCTGGTCAAATCGATGGACGCCTTCCTGTTCGTGTTGCGCGCCTTCGATGAGGAGGGCTTGAACGACCCGCGCGCGGACGTCGACACGCTATTGTCCGAAATGATCCTGGCCGACCTGATGCTGGTCGAGACGCGCCTCGAACGCGACGATCTCGAGCGCAAGAAGGGCAAGCCCGGCATGCCGGGCGACGAGCGCGACGCACTCAGTAGTTGCCACAAGATCCTCGATGATAACCGGCGCATCTACGAAGATGCGAACCTCGCGGCCCGTCCCGAACTGCGGAGTTACGCCTTCCTGACGGCGCGTCCCATCCTGGCCATCGTCAACGTGGGCGAGGACGACATCCCAAAGGCGACAGCCGAGGTCCTGGCGCGCTTCCGCCTGCCCGTAGGCGGCATCCCGACGTTTGCCTGTTGCGCCAAGTCCGAGGGCGAGATCCAGGCCATGCCCGAGGCGGAGCGAAAGGAATTCCGCGAAATGCTCGGCGTGCGCGAACCGGTCCTCGACATCATGGTCCGGGAGGTCTACCGAACCCTCGGGCTCGTCAGCTTCCTCACGACCGGCGAGGACGAGTGCCGCGCCTGGACCATCCGCCGCGGCACCCCGGCCCCCCGCGCCGCCGGCGCCGTCCACGCCGACATCGAGAAGGGCTTCATCCGCGCCGAGGTCATCGCCTACGACGACTTCATGGCACTCGGCAGCGAGGCTGCGGCCAAGAAGGCCGGGAAGTACCGGCTGGAAGGGCGCGAATACGTGGTGCAGGACGGGGACATCGTACACTTCCGTTTCAACGTCTGAGCCGGACGTGCGCTGTCGCGCGCGCCGGTTTATTTCCGCGGGATGGAGCGAGCGCTTTGCGCCGTTCATCTCGCGAGGCGTCAATTTTCGCCGCCAATCAGATGCTGTGTCAGCAACCGCCATTCCTCGGCCGAGCGCAACTGTAGCGACACCAGTTCCGGCGCTGAGAATTCGATTTGCATCGTCCCGAGACGGCTGTGGTGCTTGTCCGCGAAGCGTTGTGCGTATTTGAGCCAGTGCTCGTCGTAGCCGGTTTGGAACGCATGCGCAACGAGCAGGTCGTTGCAGGTGGCGCAGTCCAGACCCGCCTGCGCGGCGCGCAGGCTGAAGTCGAGATCGTAGAGCTGCCAGCCGTCGAACGCTGCCTCGTCGAACCTGAGGCGCAGCGCCGTCTCGCGGCGCGTCGCGAGGAGCAGCCCGTCGAGTGCCTGCAGGCCCTTCGTCTCGCGTTCCATAACATCGTACAAGGTCACGACGTAGCCGCTGTCGCCATCGGGCATGCTGATTTGACCGGCAAGGTGCGGGTAGCCGGCCGCCTGCCAGGCGCCGCCGGCGAGCTTGCGCGTTCCGGCTACGCCGACGAGGTCGTGGCGGCTCAAGCCGCGCAGCAGGCGCGCGGCGAAATCCGTGTTGAGTATGCCCGCGTCGTCATGCGCGAACACGACAATGTCGTGGCGCGCCTGGCCGAGCGCCCGGTTGTAGCCTTCGGCGAGCGAGCGCGCGTCGCGGATGAAGATGATCTCGTGCGGCACTTCCTCAAGCAGGCGGTGATACATGGCTTCGGCCTGCGCGGAGAGCCTGGCGTTGCGGCTGCAGATCAGCACCGAAACCGGCTGTACCCATTGCGGCGCGAGCGGTTCGATCGCAGCGGTCTTGCCTTGCGCCAAATCGATGCGCGCGTGGCACAGCGCCTGCCGCGCCCGCGTTTCGGCAGAAAGCGGATACTTCGGCTGCAGTTCCAGGCAGCGCGCGAAGGACTGCAATGCCGACGCGTGTTGTCCCTGCGCCAGGTGGCAGCAGCCGAGCAGATAATGGAGCGCGGGCAGCGCGGGCTCGAGCGCAAGCGCCTGCCCGGTGATCGTTGCAGCGTCTTCCCAATTCTCCGCGCGGAACGCGGCGGCGGCGCGCTGATACAGCGCTTCGACCGGATCCGCCTCGCTGCGGGCCTGATGAACCGGGGGGCGCGCCGGCAACGCAACCGCTTTGCTGCCGCCGCCGCCGTTGGGCACGTTCCGGCCCACTAAATGCCGCCGAGGCAAAGGTACTTGACCACGAGAAAATCCTCGATGCCGTACTTGGAGCCCTCGCGCCCGACGCCGGATTCCTTCACCCCGCCGAAGGGCGCCACTTCAGTGGAGATGAGGCCGGTGTTGATGCCGACGATGCCGTATTCCAGCGCCTCGGCCACGCGCCAGACGCGGCCGATGTCGCGGCCGTAGAAATAAGCCGCGAGACCGAATTCGGTGTCGTTGGCCAGCCGCACGGCCTCGGCCTCGTCCTTGAAGCGGAACAGCGGCGCCACCGGGCCGAAGGTTTCTTCGCGCGTCACCTGCATGCTGGTGGTGACGCCGGTGAGCACGGTGGGCTCGAAGAACAGCCCGCCGAGCGCATGGCGCTTGCCGCCGGTGAGGACTTTCGCCCCCTTGGCGAGCGCGTCGGCGATGTGTTCCTCCACCTTGGCCACGGCATCCGCGTTGATCAGCGGGCCGGTGGTGACGCCGGCCTGCCTGCCGTCGCCGACCTTCAGCGCCTTGACCTTCTCGGTCAGCCTGGCGGCGAAGGCGTCGTACACCTTGTCCTGCACCAGGATGCGGTTGGCGCAGACGCAGGTCTGCCCGTTGTTGCGGTACTTGGAGATCATCGCGCCTTCGGCCGCGGCGTCCAGGTCGGCGTCCTCGAACACGATGAAAGGCGCATTGCCGCCCAATTCCATGGAGGTCTTCTTCACTGTGCTGGCGCATTGCGCCATCAGTTTCTTGCCGATTTCGGTGGATCCGGTGAAGGTGAGCTTGCGCACCGTCGGATTGGTGCTCATCTCGCCGCCGATGGCGCCGGCCGAACCGGTCACCACCGAGAGCACGCCCTTGGGCACGCCGGCGCGCTCGGCGAGTTCCGCCATGGCGAGCGCCGAGAACGGCGTGGCCGAGGCGGGCTTCACCACCATGGTGCAGCCCGCGGCGAGCGCCGGACCGGCCTTGCGCGTGATCATGGCCGCGGGAAAGTTCCACGGTGTGATCGCGACGCATACGCCGATCGGCTCTTTCAGCACAACGATGCGCTTGTCGGCCTGATGCTGCGGAATGGTGTCGCCGTAAATGCGCTTGCCTTCCTCGGCGAACCATTCGATGAACGAGGCGGCGTAGGCGATTTCGCCGCGCGACTCGGCGAGCGGCTTGCCCTGCTCCGTGGTCATGAGTTGCGCGAGATCTTCCTGGTTGGCCATCATCAGCTCGAACCAGCGGCGCAGGATCACCGAGCGCTCCTTCGCCGTCCTGGCGCGCCAGGCCGGGAACGCCGCGTCGGCGGCCGCTATGGCGCGGCGCGTTTCCGCCGCGCCCATCTTGGGCACCGTGCCGAGCACTGCGCCGTCGGCGGGATTGATTACGGTCAGGGTCGACCGGTCGTCGGCGTCCAGCCATGCGCCGTCGATGTAGCACTGCTGCCGGAACAGCTTGGAATCTTTCAGTTCGAGTCGCGCAAAGCGCGCGTCTTTCGGGGCATTCATGGTGTTCTCCGCAGGAAAGAATAGGGCTCGCCCGAATCGGCGATGAGTGAGACAATTTTAGCGCCAAACCTCCACTGCTATGGGGCCGCGACCGGCGAGGTCTGTGCGCTCAGTACGTGCCGGGGTAGGACCCCCCGTCGATCAGGAAATTCTGCCCGGTGACATAGCTCGCTTGCGCGCTGCACAGGTAAGCGCAGGCATCGCCGAACTCCGCCGGATCGCCGAACCTGCCGGCCGGGCACAGTGCCATGCGCTCCTTGCGGATTACCTCGACATCGACGCCGCGGGTCTTGGCCTGGGCCGCCAAGGTGGTGCGAATCCGGTCGGTGTCGAACGAACCCGGCAGCAGGTTGTTGATGGTGACGTTGTGCGCCACGGTCTTGCGTGCGATGCCGGCGACGAAGCCGGTCAGGCCGGAGCGCGCGCCGTTGGAGAGGCCGAGGATTTCGATCGGCGCCTTCACCGAGCTCGAGGTGATGTTGACGATGCGGCCGAACTTGCGCGCGATCATGCCGTCCACTGTCGCCTTGATCAATTCGATCGGCGTGAGCATGTTGGCGTCCAGCGCCGCGATCCAGGTGTCGCGCGTCCAGTTGCGGAAATCCCCCGGCGGCGGCCCGCCCGCATTGTTGATGAGAATGTCCGGATTCGGGCAGGCGGCGAGCACCAGGGCGCGGCCTGCCTCGGTGGTGATGTCGCCGGCGACGGTGGTGACTTTCACGCCCGTGGCGGCGCGGATTTCCTCTGCCGTCTTCTCCAGCGCCTCCTTGCCGCGGGCGGTGATGACGAGGTTTGCACCCTCGCGCGCGAGGGAGAAGGCGCAGCCGCGTCCGAGGCCCTTGCTCGACGCGCACACCAGCGCGGTCTTGCCGCGAATTCCCATATCCATTCTTTACCTCCTCAGCTCTTAGGTTTGGTGGTCACAAATGCCACGCCCGCCAACACCAGTGCCGCGCCGGCGATGAGGCCGTGGCGGTTGGCGAGACCCGGCTGCAGCGCGAGTTCGGTCTTGCCTGCTTTGGCAATACTCAGGGGCTCGGGCATGGAGATTCTCGCTTATCCGTGGTCGCCGGGCGCGGCCGCAATGCTAAAATTATAAGCTTACGAAGGCAATCGAGGCAGCAAACATGTCGGGACATTCCAAGTGGGCCAACATCAAGCACAAAAAAGCGGTCACCGATGCCAAAAGGGGCAAGATTTTCACCCGCCTGATCCGGGAGATCACCGTAGCGGCGCGCATGGGGGGCGCTGACCCGAACATGAACCCGCGCCTGCGCCTGGCCATCGAAAAGGCGCGCGACGTGAACATGTCCAAGGACAATATCGAGAATGCCACCAAGCGCGGCGCGGGGGCGCTCGAGGGCGCCAACTACGACGAGGTGCGCTACGAAGGCTACGGCATTGCCGGCGCGGCGGTGATGGTGGATTGCCTCACCGACAACCGCACCCGCACCGTGGCCGACGTGCGCCACGCGTTCGTCAAGAACGGCGGCAACCTCGGCACCGACGGCTCGGTGGCGTTCCTGTTCAAGCACTGCGGCCAGTTCATTTTTGCCCCGGGCACGAGCGAGGACAAGGTGATGGAGGTGGCGCTGGAGGCGGGCGCGGAGGACGTGCTCACCAACGAAGACGGCTCGGTCGAGGTGATCTGCGCACCTTACGATTTCTCCGCGGTGAAGCAAGGCCTGGAGAAGGCGGGCGTGAAGCCCGAACTGGCGGAGATCACGATGAAGCCCTTGAGCGAAACCGTGATGAGCGGGGACGATGCGGCGCGCATGCAAAAGCTGCTCGATGCGCTGGAGGCGCTCGACGACGTGCAGGAGGTCTATACCACGGCGATGATCGACGGGTAGGCGGGACGGCTATAATCAGCCGATGGGCGACACCACGATAACGATACTCGGCATCGATCCGGGCCTGCGCATTACCGGTTTTGGCATTGTGCGCAAACACGGCAACAAGCTCGCCTATGTCACCAGCGGCTGCATCAAAGCACCGGAAGCGGATCTGCCCGGGCGGCTGAAAACCATACTGGAGGGCCTGCGCGAAGTGATCCAGACTTATCAGCCGCAGCAGGTCGCCGTCGAGAAGGTGTTCGTCAACGTCAATCCGCAATCGACGCTGCTGCTTGGCCAGGCGCGCGGCACCGCCATCTGCGCCGCGGTGCTGGAGAATCTGCCGGTGGCGGAATACACCGCGCTGCAAGTGAAGCAAGCGGTGGTGGGCAACGGCCACGCCAAGAAGGAACAGGTGCAGGAGATGGTACGGCGGCTGCTGCGCTTGCCCGGCAATCCCGGCGCGGACGCGGCCGACGCGCTCGCCTGCGCCATCTGTCATGCGCACGGCGGGCAGGGGCTGGGGTCGATCGCCACGGCAGGCTACCGCGTGAGGAAGGGACGGCTTATATGATCGGACGTTTGAGCGGGGTGCTGCGGGAAAAGAACCCGCCGCAGGTGATGCTGGAGGTGCAGGGCGTGGGCTACGAGATCGACGTGCCCATGAGCACGTTCTACAACCTGCCCAACGTAGGCGAACGGGTGACGCTGTTTACCCATCTGGTCGTGCGTGAAGACGCGCATCTGCTCTACGGCTTCGCCAGCGAAGTGGAGCGCAAGGCGTTTCGCCAGCTGCTCAAGATCAGCGGCGTCGGCGCGCGCACGGCGCTGTCGCTGCTCTCGGGCATGAGCGTCGCCGATCTGGTGCACGCGGTAGCGGCGCAGGAAGCCGGCCGGCTGACCAAGGTCCCCGGCATCGGCAAGAAAACAGCCGAGCGGCTGCTGCTCGAACTGAAGGACAAACTCGGTGCCGGGCTCACCGCGGGCGTGGCGGTCAACCGCGCCGCGCCGGCGTCCAGCGACGTCCTCAATGCGCTGCTCTCGCTCGGGTACAACGAGAAAGAGGCGCTTTACGCCCTCAA
>Ga0315281_10011729_pt1 | contig 11992 bp, 5 predicted proteins | sample YL17G07_0_MG_FD_204540 | JGI IMG/M metagenome (GOLD analysis project Ga0315281, IMG submission 204540) | Sediment microbial communities from Yellowstone Lake, YNP, Wyoming, USA - YL17G07_0 | ecosystem: Environmental > Aquatic > Freshwater > Lake > Sediment | place: USA: Wyoming | collected... | reverse complement strand
CCGGTCACCGGTAGCGGGATGACTTCACCATTCAGTTTCAATGTTTGGGTGAAGTTGAGGGACTGGGCGCCATTGGCGATCCCAAAAGCAAACAACACTTTGGGAATCGCGACCGGAAAAACGAAAGCGGGCGAGACGATTTCGTTCTTTTTATTATCGTAATCCTGGCCAAAGACGATTTGCTCAACCACCGTGCCCGCCACGGTGCTTCCGGGTTGATTGGTGCGCGACAGGTCGAGCACTTTGCGCGTGGGGTCAAGCGTCGCCGTCGCGGCCGAGGTCGGCGTCGCGGCCGAGGTCGGCGTCGCGGCCGAGGTCGGCAGCGCGCTCGAGGCGGGCGGCTGATTAACCGCCGTGTTGCCGGGCGCTGGAGGGGCGGACGTAGCCGCGCCACCTCCGCACGCCGTTGAGATGAGTGCTATCAGCAAAACACACACGGTAAGGGTATAACGCAAATTTCTCATGATGTGACTCTTCAGACTCCGGGGGCGGGAATCATTGCCCGGCGGGGAAGGCCTCACACACCGGGCGATAGGCCAGATAGTCGGGTACGTATATTTGCCACTCGGCGCGCGACAAGTTCCGACCCGCGTGCTCACAGGCCAGCGCGCGCAGTCCGGCCGGGTCAAGCGGAAGCACATTGATGAGCGCATCCAGCCCGCCGGACACCAGCCGTTGACCATCACCGCTAAACGCCACCCGATAGACCACGTCACTATGATTTTTAAGCGCGGCGCCAATAGGTTGACGACTGGCCAGATCCCACAACCGCACCGTGCCATCACCGCCGGTGGTGGCCAGCAGACGGCCATCGGGTGAAAAGGCGACCCCCAGGACTTGATCGGTGTGTCCAATGAGGGGCGGGCCGTCAGGTTGTCCATCCACGACGCGCCACAGCCGCGCAGTGTCGTCGTCACTGACCGAAGCCAGCCATTTGCCGTCAGGGCTAAAAGCCACTTGCTCGACGGCGGCGGTATGGCCGCGCAAGGGTTGACCATGCGGCTGGCCGGAGGGCCAATCGAAAAGATGGATGGTTTGGTCGTTCGCGGCGGCGGCCAGCAGTTTGCCGTCGGGGCTAAAGGCGATGCCAAATACAAAACTTCCAATTTGAATGGGATCGTGGATGGACTGGCCGGTGACCACGTCCCAAAAACGCACCGTGCCGTCATCACTACTGGAGGCGAATTGCTTGCCATCCGGGCTGAAAGCCACGTCCCACACCCGATCAGTATGTCCGGTCAGCGGCGACCCAACCGGTTGACCATCGGCCACGCGCCACAAGCGCACCGTGTGGTCGGCGCTGGCCGTGGCCAATAGACTGCCATCCGGACTGAAGGCCACATCGGCGACCCGCCCGGTATGCCCCAGCAGGGGAGCGCCTTGCGCCGCGCCGGTGTTGGCATCCCACAGTTGAACCTGGCCGTCACCGTAGCCGGAAGCCACGGTTTGGCCCTTGGGGCTAAAATCCACACTCGTTACGGATGCGGGCGCGTGGAGATTGAGACCCGGCGGCAATTGTTGCTGCGGCTCAGCGGCCCAAATGGTGATGGTGTCGCCGGAACTAGTGGCATAGACCAACCCCTCGGAACGATGCGCAAAGGTGGCGCTGTCAACCGGCCCTTCGTAGCCGAGGAGGGGTTGAACGGTTTCGTTGGCCGTCCAGCGCCAGGTCGCCAGGTCGTTGTTGCTACTGGCGTACGTCAGGCCTTCTTCCACATCGGTGGCGAAGAAACCCACGTGCAAGAGCCGGCCACGCGGCGGCACGGGCGCCGGGCCAAACAGGGTCAAATCGGCATTCCAAAGGTTCACCCGATAGGCGGTATCGCCCGACACAAAATTACCGCCGGGCGCGGCGTCGAGGGTGGTCACTTGCCCGGCGGCATTCAACGGCGCGCCGCTGGGTTGGCCGGTGCTTACATTCCAGGCGCGGATGGTTGTGTCCCACCCGCCGGAGTAGAGGGTATCGCCGAAAAAACTGAACGCCAGACTCATGACCGGACTGGTGTGGCCCGCCAACGGAGCGCCCCGGGGTGAAAGCGTGGCGGCATCGCGCAATTCAATGGCGCCATCCCGCTCGCCCACCGCCAGAATTTTTCCATCGGGGCTGAAGGCCAGACTCCAACCGTCACTCTTGAGTTGAACTTGCTGAGCCAGTTGAGCGCTGGCGACATTCCACAAAATCAGTTGCTGATCATTGCCCGCCGAGGCGAGCCATTGCCCGCTGGGGTCGAAGGCCACGACGCGCACCCCCGCCGTATGCCCGGCGAGCGGCTGGCCGATGGGCTGGCGTTGTTCCACATCCCACAGCCGCACCGTGTGGTCTTCACCAGCGGAGGCCAGAATTAATTTCTCAATCACCGGGCTAAAGGCCAGCATATTAATTTGGCCCGTGTGCCCGCGCAAAAAAAACCGCGCCGCCGCCGTTTTCTCGAGGCTCGTCAACAGACTGCCATAAGCGGGCATGGTCGGAGCGATGTCGTAGGCTAATGCGCTCAACAACAACGCGCGATCAAGTTGGGTGGCCGGGAGCGCCACGGCTTGAGCGGCCAGTTTGCCGGCCAGCCCCAGGTTGGCCTGCTGGCGCGCCAGCCCGCCCAGAACTCCGGCAATCACCGCGGCCACGACGGCCACTGCGCCCACCGCCGTGATCACGCGATTGCGGCGGCGCAGTTGAACCGCGGCGCGCGCCTGGTCATCGGCGCGTTTGCGTTCGGCGTCGGCGGCGCGCGCTTGTTCTTCGGCGATGTGGCGGGCGGCTTCCAGTTCGCGCTGGTGTTGTTCTTCTTTCTCGCGGGCCTCGCGCTCGAATTCGGCCTCCGACGCGGCCAGGAACTCGCGTTCGAGGTCGGTCATTTGCTCGGCGTTGAGCGGCTCGGCGGCCCATTCCAACGTTTGCACCAGGCGCAAGCCGCGATACAGCACCCCGCTCTCGCGCAGGAGATAATCCCAGTCCTGCGCGGTCTTGGCCAAGTCCCGGTGAATGCGGAGACCTTCGCGGTTGCGCTCAATCCACTCGCGCAGTTGAGGCCATTCGCGGATGAGAGCTTCGTGCGCCACCTCGGCGGTGGTGTCGGTGGTGACGACCAGCCGGTTGTCCACCAACTGCTTGAGCACCACCTCCACGTTGAGCCGGTCTTCCGGGCGCGGGCTGAGCTCGTCGAGGCGCGCGCGGCGGCGCGTGTCCTGATTTTCCTCGCCTAACTCGACCAGTTGCAAAAAGATCCGCTGGGCGATGGCCTGTTGCGCGGGCGGCAGGGATTGATAAATGGCCTGTGCGGTCTTGGCAATCGCGCCGCGAATGCCCCCGGCTTCGTGGTAGCCGCGCAGGGTCAGCAACCGGCCCCGCCGTCGTTTCCACGTCTCCAACAAGGCGTGTTGCATCAGGGGCAAAGCCCCCGGCTCGTCGCCGACCTCCTCCAAAATCACATCCACCAGCCCCGGCTCCAAATCCCAACCGCCGGCTTTGGCCGGTTCTTCGATGGCGCGCCGCAACTCCTCCGCGCTCATCGGGCCGACAAACTCCTGCCGGTTGGCGACGGCCTCGCGCAAGTTTTCGTACTGGGCGCATTGCGCATAAAAATCGGCCCGCAGGACGATGATGACGACGGTAGGGCCGTCGGCGATTTCGGAGGCGGCGTATAACAGATTGTTGATGAAGGCGCGGCGCTCGGTGTCATCCTTGCACAGCGTAAACACTTCTTCAAACTGATCTACCACGACCAGCAAACGCGAGCCGCTACTGCGGCTAAGGTGTTTGAGGACATGCAGATGCAAGGCGCGCGGATCAATCCGCAGGTCGTCAATCAGCGTGGTGGTGGCGCTGAGCGATTCGGTGTCGCGGGTGAGGGCGGCGGCCAGAGCCTGCAGTGGCTGGGCCGTGGGTGTCAGCAGATAAGGCGGCCAGCTGGAACTGCCTTCGGGCGGCAGGGTGCCATCAGCCAGCGCGCCGCCGCGCCTCAGCGCCGGAATGACTCCGGCGCGAATGACCGATGATTTGCCGCTACCGGATGAGCCGACGATGACGGGTAGAAAGCGGCTGGTGCGGAGTTTGCCGACCAACTTGGCGATCAGCAGTTCGCGGCCATAAAATTTATCCGTGTCATTTTCGTTGAAATATTGCAAGCCTTTGAAGGGCGGTTCACCGGGCGCAGGCGCTTCTTCATCTTCGGCGCCGAACAATCGTCCCTGCCGCATACGCATGAACAAAACCGGGACGGCCCAGTCCGTCTGTTTGGCGTCAAACACCTGCAACCGCGCCTGATTAAGCGCGCGATCCACCTCGCCGTGTTCGGCCAGCCGCGCATAAAACTCGCCGGCCAACGTCCGCGCCATTTCTACCGGCACTTGCTTTTGCATGGCGACCACGGCCGGGACTCCGGCTTGCACCAACTTCGGCCCCAACCCCACAAACGGGCTGGTGGCGTTGGCGTCGCGGGCGGCGCTTTCACAGGCCACCAAAAACGTCAGATGCGGCAAAGTGCCCAACGCGGCAAACATCGCCACGATGTCTTCATCTTTGACCGCTTGCCAGTTGCCGTCGGCTTTTTCCAGGAGCAACGCGGCCTGGCCTTCGCTCTTCTCGCTCCCCCGGCGAAACAAGCCATGACCGATGAAATGGAAGATGTGGCTCTTGGGCAAATGGGGGGCGATGTTGAACAGGTTGGTCGGCCCTTCGACGATGTGATAGCCCTCGCTCTCCAGCCGCGTCCGCAAGCCGCTGGTCAGCCCGGTGCGGCCAGGCAGGAGCGTGATTTCGATTTTGCCTGCGCGGCGCAAGTCACTCAACGCGCGGCGCAGATTTTCGACTTCAACTTCGATATTGGCCGGGGCGAGGCCGCCCGGCAAATTGAGCGGGTTGGAGACGGCCACCAGCATCCGAATGGGAACTTCGGCGATGGGCGGTGGCTCGCGCGTTTCCAGACTGGTATAGCGTGAGAAGGGCGTGAGGGCGGAAGCGCCTAACGGCGCCGCCTGGCCATTGCGCCAATGATAGAGGCGTTCCCAGGCCATGGCATGCAACTCGACCGCATTGTTGTCCACCCATAGGCGCACCCGCAAGCGTCCATTGGTTGTGGCTTCGGCCTGGCCGGTGACTTTGTCGTAGGCGCGCCGGAGATCGCCCCCCGCTGGGAAGAGCGCGTTAAAGAGCGCCAGACCGTAGGCGGAGGCATCCAGTTCGAGGCTTAATAGAGATTGAGGGTCTAGTTTGAGTTGTCCCCCCGTGAAGCGACTGCCATCGTTCAACTCGGCTTCGACCGGATAAAAATCGCCACGCTCGGCGGTCGGGAAAATGCGGATGAGCAGATCGGTGTAAGCATCAGCCATAAAGGTGCTTTCTGCCTTTAGCGGAGTAAGCACGCCACCAGCAAGGTCACATCGTCTGTTTGGGGGGCCGACCCGCGATGGTCCTCGACGGCGTGCAGCAGTTGGTCACAGACGGCCTGCGCTTTGGCCGGCGCACAGCCCCGGAGAGTCGCCCGCAGGCCCTCTTCCCCAAACTGATGATGTTCGGCATCCCACACTTCGGTGAGCCCATCGGTGTACAGCACCAACAACCCGCCTGCCGGAATCACCACCGTCTGTTCGTCCAGGGCGGGCGCCGGCAAGACGCCCATGGGTTCGCCCGCCGAGAACGGGACCGCCAGACTTGTGCCGTCGGCGGCGCACAGCAGAGGTGAGTCGTGGCCGGCGCGGGCGTAAGCAAACTCGCCACTACGACGATTGAGAATGCCGTAAATCATCGTCACGAATAATCCTTCCGCATTCGTTTCGAGCAGTTGGGCATTAACGCGCTCCAGCACCTCGCGCGGGGAACCGCCGCGGGTGGCCTCCGCGCGCCAGAAGGCGTGCGTGCGGGCCATAAAGATAGCGGCCGGCACGCCTTTATCGGTGACATCGCCGATAACCAAACCCAGGTGGTCGTCGTCCAACCGGAACGCATCGTAAAAGTCGCCGCCGACCGAGCGCGCGGGGGTCATGTGCGCGGCTAAATCCACCCCGGCGAGTTGTGGCAAGGCGCGTGGCAAAATGCTGAGTTGAATCGAAGCCGCGACTTGCAGTTCGCGTTCGAGTTTTTCTTTTTCGATGATTTGCGCCTGAGCGGCCTGGAGCGCTTCATACGCCTGGGTCAGCTCCCGATTCTTTACCTGCAAGTCGTGGAGGGCGTGATTGTGGGCGTGCGTGAGGCGCTGACTCAGGACGCGCACCATTTCGTAGGCCAGTCTGGGATAGCGATGCAAGAGCTGATCTAAATCGGCCCGCGTCATGACGAGCACCCGGGTGGTAAGCCGGGCGCGGACGCTGGCCGTGCGTTCGCCATCGGGGTTGAACAGGCTCATCTCACCGATATACTCACTTGGCCCACGGAGCCCCACGAGGCGCTCATCGGAGGTGCCCTCCGCTTTCATCACTTCCAGCTGACCGTCGAGGATGAGGTAGAACTGGTCGCCACGTTCGCCTTCGTGCGCCAAGTGCGCCCCAGCCGGGAAGGTCACGGTGGGCAAGGTTGTTGCTAGAGCTTCCAACTCGTGCGGCGGGAGCGCCGCAAACAGCGGCACTTGAGCCAGGGCCAAGCTTGGATTCAGAAGGGGATAGGTTGGAGGTTCTGCCATGTGGGCAAAAGATGAGGTTAGGGAGTCTTTCATGTCGGTTCCGGCGTGCGCAGTTCGCGGAGGATATCCTGGTTCATGCCAGACAAACGGGGTTGGTCAATAATCTTCATGCGAATCATGCGTTCGGTCATCTTGGAAATGAACAGCCGATTCAAGGCAGTATGTTTGGTCATCTCGCGCAAGGCCTCTGCCGGGACCTGCAACACGGTGGTCGCGCGTTCGGTGATGACGTTGGCGGTGCGCGCCATGCCGGTGAGCGCGGCGATCTCGCCGAAGAAATCACCGGGGTTCAGCACTTCGAGCAGGGCATAATCATTATCCTCGACATAGCCCGCCACTGCCTGTCCTTCCAGGATGAAGTAGGCATTGTCGCTCTTCTCGCCCTTGTAGATGATAATCGCACCGCCGGGCGCGTCGGCCACGAGCATTTTGGAAGCCAGACTTCGGCGTTCGGCGGGGGTGAGGCTGGAAAACGCGGGCGCGTGCGTGATGAGGCGATCAAAGTCGGCCAACGTGGCCGCGCGGCCCACGCCCAGTCGGGGCGCCGCTTTGGCTCCGCGCAAGAGACTGATGGCCCGCTTCCATTCCGCCGCCGGTTGGCCGAGGCCGGGCAGAACCAGCGCCAACAGGCCGACGATGAGAAAGGCCAGCGCCTGCAGGAAAAACAGCGCGCGCACGTCAATTACATCCGCGAGGCCCGCGCCCGCCATGCCGAGCATGAACATGGTGTCGCGCATGACGAAGAAGGCGCTGAACACCCGGCCACGCGCCTCGCGCGGCGTCTGTCGTTGAATAATGAGTTGCCGCCCGACGACCGAGGGCGCGTTCATGGTGGCGGCCAGCAGGCCAATGATGATCGCCGGCGGTACGCTGTGCAACTGCGAGTAGACCATGCTCAACAGCGCCATGCCGACAAAACTAATCGCAATCCACTGCCCCTCGCGCAAGCGGTCGCCCAGGCGGGCCATGCTGAAGCTGCCCACCACGAAGCCGACCATGGAGATCCCCTCCATCAGGCTGTACTGGAACTCGCCCGCCCCCAAAGCCCGGCGCGCAAACGGCAGGAGCAAGGCGTTATTGAGCCCGAAGGTGATGAAAACCGGGAGATAAACCGTGAATAGCGAGCGCAAGCCCGGGGTATGGCCGATGATGCCAAACCCGGCGCGCAGATTGCGCAACACGGTGGCGACATTGGTCTCGCCTTCGACTTTAAGCGGCGCGAGGCGCAGGAACAGGATACAGGCCGCCGAGAAAACAAACGTCCCGGCGTCAATGTAAAACGCCCACTCAATATTCAATTGGGAGGCAATGAAGCCGGAAGCCGCGAAGCCGATGGCCTGCGCGCCAATGGAACTGACGGTCATCATCGAATTGGCCGCCGCCAACTCCTCGTCGGAGGCGACTTCGGATAAGATGCTCGCGTGCGCCGGGTCGAAGAATTGCCCCACCGCCCCCGACAACGCGACGATGACGTAGAGCCAGGCGATATTGGAGTGAATCAACATCGGAATGAGAAAGACCAGCGCCGCGCGGATGAGGTCGGCGGCCAGCATGATGCGCCGGCGGTCGTAGCGGTCTACAAATACCCCGGCCAGCAGGCCGACGAACAGGGTGGGCAGCGCCGTGACCATCATTAGCAGGCCCACGCTCAGGGCCGAGTTGGTGAGGCGATAGACGAGGATGCCAGCGGCCATCGAGGTCAACGCGCTCCCGGCGGTCGAAACAAGTTGACCCATCCACAACAAAGTAAAACTACGCTTGCGAAAGACGGAAAAGGTCGAAGGCTGAATGGTCGCGGTCATGAGGTTTTCCTCTGAATCATTCCAAGCCTAAATCTCCGCCGCGCCTCAGGCGGGTTGAGGTTCCGGCTCGGGGGTGCGCAATTCGCGCAGGGTTTGCTGGTCCATCCCGCCCACGCGCGGCAGGTCGAGCAGGTTCATCCGCGCCATGCGCTCGGTCATTTTGGAGAGGAAGACCCGGTTCAACTGGGGATGGCTCATCATCTCCCGCAAAGCCGCCGCCGGAACTTGCATCACTTTCGTGTCTTGTTCGGCGACGATATTGGCCGTGCGCGGCGCGCCAGTGATAGCGGCGATTTCGCCGAAGAAGTCGCCCGCGTTCAAGGTTTCCAACGGGCGGTAACCGCCTTCTTCATCCCAACCCGCCAGCGTGCGCCCTTCGATAATGAAGTAAGCCGCATCGCTGGTCTCGCCTTTACGCAAGATCACGGTTCCCACGGGCGCGTCAGCCACCAGCGCGCGCGCGGCTAGCGCTTGCTTATCTTTGACGCTCAAACTCGCCAACACCGGGAGGTGGCCAGCCAACAAGTCGAAGTCGGCCAGGGTGGCTGCGCGTCCCACCCCCAAGCCGGGAGCGACTTTCGCGCCCCGCAGGAGACTGATAGCCCGCTTCCACTCGGCAGCGGGTTGGCCGAGGCCCGGCAGGACGAGCGCCGCCAAGCCGGTCAGGAGCAAGGCCACCGAACTGAAGAAAAACACAACTTGCACCGGGACCACATCGGCTAGCGCGGCCAGCCCCATGCCCAGCATATACACCACATCGCGGGTGACATACATGGTGCTTGCCACCCGGCCGCGCACCTCGCGCGGGGTGTTGCGTTGAACAATTAATCGTCCGGCAATAAACGAGGGCGCGTTCATAAAACCTGAAATCATGACCAGCGTAATCGCGAACGGCACTGAGGTCGCGCGGGAATAGGCGATCCCGGCCAGCGCCATCCCAAAATAACTGATCGCCAGCCACTGCCCCTCGCGCAGGCGATCGGCCAGGCTGGCCAGCATAAAACTACCCGCCGCAAAAGCCAGCGAGGTCAGGCCCTCTTGCAAGCCATATTCAAATTCGGTCGCGTGCAAGGCCCGTAGAGCGAATGGCAGGAGCAAGACATTCTGCAAACCAAAGACGATGAGGACGGGGATGCGGATGCCCAGCAAGGAGCGCAAGATAGGCGTGTTGGCCAGAAATTTCGCGCCCGCGCTCAGGTTGCGGAAGACCGTGGCCACGGTGGTTTTGCCTTCCACCACCAACGGCGTAATGCGCACCAGCGAAATACAGATGGCCGAAAAAATAAACGTCCCGGCGTCCACATAAAAAGCCACGTCAATCCCGCGCCCCGGCAAAGAAGCCAGAAACCCCGAGGCCGCGAAGCCTACCGCCGTGGAGCCAAAGGAACTGATGGCCATGAGCGAATTGGCGGCGGCCAATTCTTCATCGGAGGCTACCTCCGGCAGAACACTCTCATGCGCCGGGTCAAAGAATTGACCCACTGCCGCCGACAGCATCACAATGATATATAACCAGGCGATATTGAGCGGCACTAGAAAAGGAATGAGACACACTAAAACGCCGCGGATGAGGTCAGCCCCGATCAGGATACGCTTGCGGTCATAGCGATCCACAAATACTCCGGCAATCAGCCCCACCGCCAAGGTGGGGACGGCGGTAGCCATGAGCATGAGGCCTACGCTGAGAGCCGAGTGGGTGAGGCGATAAACGAGAATGCCCGCCGCCAGGGAAGTGAGTGAGCTCCCAATGGTCGAGACCAACTGACCGGTCCACATTAAGGTGAAATTGCGATTACGAAAGACGGCGAATGGGGAAAGCTGAGAGGCGGTAGTGGTCATTGAAACTCCTGAGGCAAAAAAATGTCAATCCGGTTATTTCCAGAAGATAGACCAAGCGCCGAGTTTTGGAAACGAACACCCACCCTCAAGTGCTCTAATTGGCCGATTAATTGAGAACACATCCAGTGAATGGCCGCCCATATGATCAAGTGTGTATCGGGCAAACGGATTTATAACCTCAAATAAAACATCATGCAAATGCCGATAAAATTATCTTTTTCTCATCCCTCGTTTTATACTGCGCGCATTGAACCGATTGCAATAAGGACCTAACCTTGACCACCTTTGACTTTGAAGCCGCCCAACAGTATGCGCTAAACAAATTGGAAAATGAACTCTCCCCACAATTTGTCTACCACTCCCTGCGCCACACCCGCGATGAGGTGGCGCCAGCCGCCGAAGAGTTCGCGGCGGTGGCGGGCGTAACTGGCGAGGATTGGCTGCTACTCCGCACGGGGGCCTGGTATCACGACATTGGCTGTCTGGTCCAATATCCCCATCACGAGGCCATTGGGGTGGGCATCGCTTTTGCCGTCTTGCCGCGCTTTGGCTACTCGCCCGCGCACTTGCAAGTCGTTACCGGGCTGATTATGGCCACCCGGTTGCCGCAAACACCCCGCACTTTAATGGAAGAAATCCTGGCCGACGCCGATTTATCGGTGTTAGGCAAAGAAACCTTTTTCACCCGCAATCTGGATTTGCGCGCGGAGTTCACGACGATGGGACAAACCACCGGCAGTGAGACCGAGTGGCTGGCCGGGCAAGCCGGGTTTTTGAAAAGCCATCGCTACTTCACCGAGGCCGCACGCCAACTCCGCGACCCCGGCAAACAGGCGAATCTAGAAAAATTGAACCGCCAGTTGGCGCAATCTTAATTCCCCGCCCATCAAAAATCAGCTTCCCTTATTTCTGCCATCGGGGCCGATATTGAATAGCTTCGGCGATGTGCGCGGGTTGGATGGACTCTGCGCCCGCAAGGTCGGCGATGGTGCGCGCGAATTTGACGCCGAGAGTTGTAGTTGGTTCAGCGCAGTTTTAATAAGGGCTATCCCCACTTCATCTAATTTACAATCCTTGCGGACATCGGCAGGACGCAGGTCAGTGTTACAAATGAGGGCGGACAATTGTCCGCCCTCACTAAAATCGGCGAAGCGCGCGTTGCCATTTCCCCACTACATCAGGCGCGATACGCCTCCGTGAATATCAAAATGCAGTCAGAAGACTATTTTTGCGCGCGCCGGGTGGTTACATCAAATATAACCGCCGCTGCCAGCACCAGGCCTCGGACGATATACTGGAGGGAGATGTCGGTCCCCATCAGGTTCATGCCGCTCGTCAGCGAAATATAAACCAACGCGCCAATGACCGACCCTGCCACTTGACCGACACCACCGGCGGGTGATACGCCGCCGATAAAAGCCGCGGCGATGGCGTCCAATTCAAACAGAGTGCCGCCCGTCGGGGTGGCGGATTGCAAACGGGAGGCGAACAGGATGCCCGCCAAAGCGGACAACATGCCCATGGAGCCAAAAACCACGTAGGTCAAGCGCTTAATATTGATGCCGCTCAACTGGGCGGCCTCCGGATTTCCGCCCATGGCATAAATATGTCGGCCAAGCACCGTTTGAGTCGTAATGAAATGATAGATACCCACCACAACCAGAACGATCACCACCGTCCAGGAGAGGCCATTGTAGCCGGCCAGCACCCAGGTGATCGCCGCGAACAAAGCCGACACCA
>Ga0315281_10011726_pt1 | contig 11993 bp, 6 predicted proteins | sample YL17G07_0_MG_FD_204540 | JGI IMG/M metagenome (GOLD analysis project Ga0315281, IMG submission 204540) | Sediment microbial communities from Yellowstone Lake, YNP, Wyoming, USA - YL17G07_0 | ecosystem: Environmental > Aquatic > Freshwater > Lake > Sediment | place: USA: Wyoming | collected... | reverse complement strand
GTCGATCCGCCGCCGGAGACGACGACGATCCGGCTCCAAAGGAGCAACGGTCCACGCTTCGCCCCGCTCTTTCTCGCCGAACAGTTCCTGCCGACGGAAGGGTTCACCGACGTGCAGTACATTGATTCCCATGGCGCGCCGGGCAGTGACGCCACCCTCCAGCTGATCGCCGCGGGCGAGATAGACATCGGTATGCCCTTCCCCCCGGACGTGACGGCCGCTGCTGATCGGGGCGACGCCCTAGTGGTCCTCGCCGGCATCCACAACAGCGCCTTCGTGCTGTTCGGCAACGACCAGGTGCCGACGCTGCGCGACCTCCGGGGAAAGCGAATCGCCACGTATGGAGATAGCGCGATCTACATCTTTCTTGCGGCGCTGCTGGCATACGTCGGTATCGATGTCGAGCGCGAGGTTGAATTCGTTGATGTGAAGCTCCTCGATGTCGTGGGGAAGGCGCTGGACGGCGCGTTTGACGCGTGGGTGGCGATACCCCCCGTGTCGACAATATTCCGCGCGAACAACATCGGGCACGTCATCGTCGACGGCAAGGTCGACCCGCCCTGGTCGCAGTACTTCGGCGCGATGGCGACGGGTAACAGGGACTTCGTCGAGAACAACCCGGCGGCGACGAAGCGCGCGCTGCGCGCCATCCTGAAGGCGACCGACGTGTGCGCCAGGGAACCGGAACGCGCCGCCCGCTACCTTGTAGACAAGGGCTACTCGCTACCGGCTAATTACGAGAGCACGCTCGACGGGATCACCGGGGTTTCGTACACCGCCTGGCGGGAGTTCGACCCCGAGGACACCATGCGCTTCTATGCGCTGCGGCTCAGGGACGCGGGCCTCGTCAAGAGCACGCCGGATCAGCTGATCGCTCGCGCCACCGACTGGCGGTATCTTAATGAGATCAAGCGGGAGTTGGGGGTGTAGCGTGAACACAGCAGAGGGACAGCGCCTGCGCATCTCGCCGGCCGAATGGCCCGGCCGGCTGGTCGCGCGTGTGCCGGCGCCGATCGGCATAAAGCTGCTCGTTGCGTTCCTGGCGATTGTGTTGCTGCTCATTGCCCTCGGGGCCGCCGGCCTCCAGGCCCTCAACGGGTCGAACGGCCGCGCCGAGCACCTCGGCGCGCTCCAGCGGAAGGTCGCCGCCTACCGGGAACTTCAGAACGGCGCTAACAGCCAGCTTTATCTCGGCGCGTCGGCATTCTCGGATACCCACGCTGCAGCACTCGACGCGACGCTGCGGAAGCTCAACCAGTCGAGCTATCCCTCCGATCGCCTCGCGTTCGTGGCGAAGGACGTCGGGCCGGACGAGGCGACGCTGCTGGGCCAGATCCGGAAGGACTACGACGATTTCGGGGTTCTGATGGTCCAGGTCGTGCAACTTGTCCGCGACGGCAAGCTCGCCGAGGCGGAGGGCCTGCAACGCACGCAGGCGCTGCCGCTGCAGGCCCGGCTCGGGCGGCAGATCGACTCGCTGGTCACCCAGGCCGAGGCGGACGGGGTGACGACCATCGCGCAGAACAGCGACGCCTACGGGACATCGCGCTCGATCGTCATCGGATTTGCGGCGGGGAGCATCGCGCTGGCACTCGTCCTCGGCTACGCCATCCAGTCTTCGCTCAGCCGGCCGCTCGGGCGCATGGCCGCGCACCTGCAGAAGGTCACGTCCGGCGACTTCTCGCATCGCGTGCAGGTGCCGAACCGCGACGAGCTGGGCGCGCTGGCGGACAACCTCAACCGCATGAGCGGCGACCTGGGGCGTCTCTACGAGGAGCTCGAGCTGGCGAGCCGCCACAAGTCCGAGTTCCTGGCGAACATGTCGCACGAGCTGCGCACGCCGCTGAACGCCATCATCGGCTTCTCCGAGGTGTTGCAGCAGCGGATGTTCGGCGAGCTGAACAAGCAGCAGGACGAGTACCTGCAGGACATCATCGAGTCGGGGAAGCACCTGCTGGACCTGATCAACGACATCCTCGACCTCACGAAGGTCGAGGCCGGGAGAACCGAGCTTGAGCTTGGCCCGCTCTCGGTCGCCGAATTGCTGGAGCACAGCCTGGCCATGTCGCGCGAGCGGGCAGCGCGGCACGGGATCGCGCTCGGGCTGGAGGTCGACACGAACATCGGCGTCATCGAGGCCGACGAGCGAAAAGTGAAGGGGATCGTCTTCAACCTGCTCTCCAACGCCCTGAAATTCACGCCGGAAGGCGGCCGCATCGACACGTCGGCGCGGCTCGTGGACGGTGAGCTCGAGATCGCCGTCCGCGACACGGGCACCGGCATTGCGCTCGACGACCAGGCGCGCATCTTCGAGGAGTTTCAGCAGGCCTCCCAACCCGACGCCCAGAGGCGCGAAGGGACGGGGCTGGGCCTCGCACTGGCCAGGGCCCACGTCGAGTTGCACGGCGGCCGGATCTGGGTCGAGAGCGAACTCGGCGCCGGCAGCACCTTCACCTTCCGGCTGCCGCTGCGCCGGCCGGCCGCGACGGAAGCTCCGGCGCCGGCCCGGGCGCCGGCCCCGGAGCCGGTCACGGGCGCGGCCACGATCCTACTCGTCGAAGACGACCAGGCGGCGATCGACCTGCTGACGATCTACATCAGCGGCGCCGGCTTCAACGTATCGGTCGCCCGCGATGGCGAGGAGGGGCTGGCGATGGCGCGCAGCCTGCACCCTGCGGGCATCACGCTCGACATCTCCCTCCCGCGCCTCGATGGCTGGGACTTCCTCACGCAGATCAAGGGGGACAGCAGCACCGCGGACATTCCGGTGATCATCGTCTCCATGCTCGATGAGCGCGGCAAAGGCTTCGCGCTGGGCGCGGCGGACTACCTGGTGAAGCCGGTCAACCGCGACGAACTGCTCGCCACGCTGCGGCGGTTCACGGCGAACGATACAGGCCCCAGCGCGCCGTTCAAGGTGCTGGCGATCGACGACGAGCCGCTCGCGCTGGAGCTGATCGAGGCCATCCTCGTTCCGCAGGGATTCACCGTCCTGCGCGCGACGGGCGGAGAAGAAGGCATGATGAAGGCGGAGTCTGAACAGCCGGCGCTGATCATCCTCGACCTGCTCATGCCGGAGATGGATGGCTTCACGGTGGCCGAGCGGCTGCGCGCCAACCCGGCGACGGCGGAGATCCCCATTGTCGTACTCACCTCAAAGAGCATCAGCCAGGAGGAGAAGCAGCGGCTGAACTCGCACATCAGCCACCTCGCGCGCAAGGCGGAGTTCAGCCGGGTCGAGTTTGTCGAGCTCGTGCGGCGCTTGTGCCAGCGAGAGGTTGCGTGAGGCATGGCCGGTGAGCTGATCCTGATCGTCGAAGACAACGAGAAGAACCTCAAGCTCGTGCGCGATATCCTGCAGTTCAAGGGCTATCGCACACTCGAAGCGGAGACGGCGCACGCCGCCATCGCGCTGGCGACGGAGCACGCGCCGGACCTCATCCTCATGGATATCCAGCTGCCCGGCATGGACGGCGTCACGGCGCTGGGCCGGCTGCGGGCCGAACCGATCACCGCGGCACTTCGCGTGGTCGCGCTCACCGCCTTCGCCATGCGTGACGACCGTGAGCGGTACCTGGCGGCGGGCTTCGATGGCTACCTGACGAAGCCCATCGACATCAAGCAGTTCCCCGAGTTCATTCGGCAGCAATGCGAGCTTGCCCGCGGAGGGGAATAGCATGGACGCGCAGCCGAAAATCGTCGTCGTCGATGACACGCCGGAAAACATCCGGCTCCTCGAAGCGATCCTTACGCCTCGCAACTACGCCGTGCTGCCGGCGGCCTCTGGCCTCGCAGCCCTGGAGCTGATCAGCCGCGAACGGCCCGACCTGATCCTCCTCGACATCATGATGCCGGGGATGGACGGGTACGAAGTCTGCCGCAGGCTGCGGCAGGATCCGGCCACGCGCACGCTGCCCATCGTGATGATCACCGCCAGCGGCGACCAGGAAAAACTCAAGGCGCTCGAGGCCGGCGCCGACGACTTCATCCCCAAGCCGTTCGTTCAGGCGGAGCTGCTGGCGCGCGTGAAGTCGTTCTTGCTTCGGAAGCAGTACTACGACGTGATCCAGGCCCAGACGGACGAACTCGCGGAGCTGAACCGGACGCTCGAAGACCGCGTCCAGCAGCAGATCGGCGAGCTGGAGCGCATGGGACGGCTGCGACGCTTCCTCTCGCCCCAGATCGCCGATGCTCTCGTCTCCTCCGGTGACGAGACGATCCTGCGGAGCCACCGGCGCCAGGTGGCCGTCGTCTTCTGCGACCTGCGCGGCTTCACCGGTTTTAGTGAGAGATCGGAGCCGGAAGAAGTGATGGCCGTACTTGCTGAGTATCACGAGGCCATGGGCGCCCTGATCTCCGCTGCCGATGCGACGGTGGGCTTCTTCTCAGGCGACGGCTTGATGGTCTACTTCAATGACCCTCTTCCCTGTCGGGAGCCGGCCGCGCAAGCCGTGCGGCTGGCCGTGTCAATGAGAGACCGCATGGACGAGATGCTCCGTGCCTGGGGGAAGCGCGGGCACGACCTCGGCTTTGGCGTCGGTATCGATTTCGCATACGCGACGCTGGGCGAGATCGGATTTGAAGGACGCCGCGACTACGGGGTGATTGGCAACGTCGTCAACCTGGCCTCGCGCCTGTGCGACGAGGCGCCAAGCGGAGAGATTCTCCTGAGTCAGCGTGTCTACGCCGCGGTCGAACAGGGGTTGGAGGTCGAGCCGGCCGGCGAGTTTACGCTCAAAGGCATCCTGAAGCCCGTGACCGCGTACAGGATCGTCGGCTTGAAGGGGCCCGCGGCCGACGGCGCAACGCTGATCGTCCCGAGCACCGGGCGGACGCTGGCGAACGGCCGTTACGTTGTGCGCAGGGCGCTGGGCGAGGGCGGCCAAAAGATCGTCTATCTCGTGCACGACCTCTCACTCGACCGCGACTGCGCGCTCGCACTGATCAAGAGCGCGCTCCTGGAGCCGGAGGACCGCTTCCGTCTTCAGCGCGAGGGGCAGGCTATGGCGCGCCTGGGGGCGCACCCGAACATCGTGACGGTCTTCGACGTCGGCGAGGACGACGGCCGACCATACATCGTGTACGAGTACGTGGCGGGCGGCGACCTGCGACAGGAACTGCGCGCGGCCGGGGGGCCGCTGTCGATCAGCCGCGCTCTTTCAGTCGGGTCGGGCATCGCCTCCGGTCTGGCCGCGGTCCACAAACGCGGCATCATCCATCGCGATTTGAAACCCGGGAATGTGCTTCTCAGTGAGGATCGCGAAGCGAAGCTGGGAGACTTCGGCCTGGCGCTCGCGATGGACCGCTCGCGCCTGACCATGGCGGGCGTGGTCATGGGGACGGCGTCGTACATGTCGCCGGAGCAGGCGCAGGGCCAGGAGACCGACGCACGCACCGACCTCTACGCGCTCGGGGCCATGCTGTACGAGCTGGTGACCGGGCGGCCGCCGTTCGTCGGGGACAGCGCAGCCGCCGTGTCATCGCAGCACATCAATGCGGCCCCGGTGGCTCCGTCCACGCACACCCCCGCGGTGTCGCCCGCGCTCGATGCGCTGATCCTGCGCATGCTCGCCAAGGCACCCGACCAGCGACCGGAGAGCGCTCCGGCAGTGGTCGAGGAGCTTACGGCGCTGGTCGAGAGCACGCGCGCCGAGCAGTAGGTACCAACGCGCACCTTTCACTCACGCGGTCCAGTCGCTCGCCGCCGTCTCGCGCGAGCTGCGCTATGCCGTGCGTCAAGGCACGGCAGGCCGGTGCGTCTGTGATATGATCGCGGCCTGTACGGGCGGGAAGCGAGGGAGCGGCGATGGCTGCTGCACCGGAGTCTGGGTCTTCCGATGCCACGATCGTTGCCGGTGTCCTGGCGGGGCGCAGCTTCGACTCGGGCCACTACGTCTCGCTCCGCGTGCTGCCCGAGGGCGGGCAGAAGACGGTGTTCCTCGTCCGCGACACGGAGCTCGAACGCGAGTGCGTCCTCGCCCTGAGCAAGAGCGAGCAGCTCGAGCCTGACGACCTCGAACGCTTCCGGCGCGAGGCCCGGGCGATGGCGCGCCTCGACCACCCCAACATCGTCGCCGTGTACGAGGTCGGCGAAGAGGATGGACGGCCGTTCTTCGTCTGCCAGTACGTCGCCGGCGGTGACCTGCGGGAGGCACTGCGCGAAGCCGGCGGACCTCTGCCGCTCCCGCGGGCGCTGACGATCGCCGAGGAACTCTGCGCGGCCCTGGCGCACGCACACGCCGCGGGGATCGTGCACCGGGACCTGAAGCCCGCGAACATCTTGCTGACCAGCGATGGCACCGTTAAGCTCGGAGACTTCGGCCTGGCGACCGCCGTCGACCGTTCCCGGTTGACGCTCGCCGGCACGTTTGTTGGCACGGCCGCGTACATCGCTCCGGAGCAGGCGATGGGGCAACCGGCCGACGCGCGCAGCGACCTGTACGCCCTGGGCTGCGTGCTGTACGAGCTGCTCACCGGGCGGCCGCCCTTCCTCGGCGACGACGCCTTGGCGGTCATCTCGCAGCACGTCCACACGGCGCCCGTCGCCCCTTCCTGGCACAACCCGGAGGTGTCGAAGCCGCTCGAGACGCTGATCCTGCGCCTGCTCGCGAAGGCGCCAGGGGAGCGGCCCGCCGCCGCCCATGACGTGGCGACGGAACTGCGGCGCATCGTCGACCGCCCGACCGTCGAGCCACCATCCTCCACGCAGCCGGTAGCGCTCACCGATCTCCGCGGCCTCAACTGGGGCTTTTTCGTCGGGCGGAGCGAGGAGATGGAGACGCTGAAGGACGCGCTCGAAAACGCGCTCTCCGGCAAGGGCTCGCTCGCCATGCTCGTCGGCGAACCGGGCATCGGCAAGACCCGGCTGGCGGAGGAGTTCGGCGTGTACGCGGGGCTGCGCGGTGCGCAGGTGCTCACCGGCCACTGTTACGAGGGCGAGGCATCACTGCCGTACCGGCCGTTTGTCGAGGCGCTGCGCCAGTACACGCGCTCACGCCCCGATGAGGAGCTGCGCACGCAACTGGGTCCGGGTGCGCCCGAGATCGCCACGCTCGTCTCGGAGGTCCGCGCGCGCTTCCCGGACATCAAGGAGGCGCCCAAGCTTGAACCTGAAGGCGAGCGGCTGCGGCTCTTCGAGAGCGTCACGGAGTTCCTGCGCAACGCGTCGACGGCGCAGCCGCTGGTGCTCCACCTCGACGACCTGCACTGGGCCGACAAGCCCTCGCTGCTGCTCCTCCAACATCTGGCTCAACAGACGGCGCGCGACCGCCTGCTGGTGCTCGGCGCCTATCGCGACGTCGAGTTGGCCCGGACGCACCCGCTCTCGGAGACGCTGGGCGCGCTGCGCCGTCTCCCGAATTATCGCCGCGTGCTGCTGCGTGGCCTGCCGCAGGAGTCGGTGGCCGACCTGGTCACCGTCATCCTCCCCAGCGAGGAAGGCTCGGCCACGCGGCAGCTCTTCGCCGCGGCGCTGTACAAGGAGACGGAAGGCAATCCCTTCTTCATCCGCGAGGTGCTGGCGCACCTCATCGAGACAGGGAAGATCACCCACGAGAACGGGCGCTGGGTACCGAAGGTTACGAGCATCTCGGAGCTCGGCATCCCGGAGGGCGTGCGCGAGGTGATCGGACGGCGTCTCTCGCGGCTCAGCGACGGCTGCAACCGCATGCTGACGCTCGCCTCGACGATGACCGGCGGCTTTACCTGGGACGCGCTGAAGGCGATCAACGCGGACGTGCCCGAAGCGGAGATCCTGGATCTATTGGAAGAAGCGCTGGCCGCCCAGCTGATCTCGGAGCGGAAGGAGCAGGGCGCCGGCCGCTACGACTTCACGCACGCCCTGATCCGCCAGACGCTGTACGAGGAGCTGAGCACGCCGCGGCGCGTGCTGCTGCACCGCCAGATTGGCGAGGCGCTGGAGCAGTTGTACGCGGCGAACATCGAGCCGCATCTCGCGGAGCTGGCGCACCACTTCTATCAGGCGGCACCCGGCGGTGACGTCGAGAAGGCGATCGATTATGCGCGGCGTGCCGGCGACCGTGCGGTCGAGGTGTACGCCTGGGAAGAGGCGGCGGGCCACTACGAGCGCGCGCTCCAGGCCATGGAGTTGCTGCCCGTGCGCGATGAGCACCGGCAAGCGGAGCTGCTGCTCGCGCTCGGGGAGGCGTTGTACGGGGCCGGCGACCGCGCGGGCTACAGAGAAGCGTTTGGGCGAGCGGCCGACGTTGCGCGCCGCAGCGGCGATCAGGGGGCGTTCGCCAGCGCTGCGCTTGGCTTCGCATCACCGTTCAATTCGGGGGGCGCGTCCGATCCGCCGCTGTTCGCACTGCTCGAGGAGGCCCTGGTTCTTCTGGCGCCAGGGGACAGCGCGCTTCGCGCCATGGTGACGGCGAGACTGGCGCACGCACACAATTTCGACCCGCAGAGCGAACGGCGGACCGCCCTTGAGCAGGAAGCGCTCGCCATGGCGCGGCGCTTGGGCGACAAAGCGGCGCTCACGTACACCCTGGGCCGCATCATCACCTTGGTGGCGGCGACCGACCTCTATTCCCGCCACGCGCAATTGAGCGGCCTGATCGACGAGGTCCTCCGCCTCGCCCAGGAGACCGGCAGCAAGAGGGCCGAGGCCGTTTACATGCAGCGGGCCACCGTCAGCCTTGCGCTCGGCGAGCGCGATACTGCTGACGCTGCGATCGAACTGCAAGAGCGATGGCTTCGGGAGCTGCGAAATCCGGGGGGAGTGTCAATGCTGCGCGCCATGCAGGCCCGCATGGATGGTCGCCTTGACGCCGTAGAGGCGCTCGCGCAACAGGGGCTTGTCGAGAGCCAGCGCGCGTATACGGGGATTGCGCCGCTGTTGTTCGGCGCGCAGATGTTTGATCTGCGGCGAGCCCAGGGGCGCCTTGCCGAGATGGAGCCTCAGACCAAGTCGGGTGCGGATCGATTCCCGCTGATTCCGGTGTACCGCGCCTTCTTGGCGCTTGTGTACCGGGAACAAGACCGACGCGAAGAGGCTCGCGTGGTATTCGATGAGGTCGCCGCTGACGGCTTCGCCTCGCTGCCGGATGACGCCAACCGGCCATGGTTGCTCGTGAATCTCGCGGAGGTCTGCTGTTACCTGAACGATGAGCCGCGGGCTGCGATCCTCTACGAGAAACTGCTGCCCCTGGCGGAGTACTGCATCGTGTTCGGCGTGGCGTCCGGCAGCACAGGCTCCGCGTCGGCGCCCCTCGGGGCGCTGGCTACGACGCTGGGCAGGTTCGACGACGCTGAGCGCCACTTCGAAGATGCCATCGCGATGAACGGCAAGTTGCGGGCGCCCACCTGGGTCGCCGAGGCGCAGCTGGGATATGCCCGGATGCTCCTCACGCGAGGCGCACCGGGCAACCGTGAGCACGCGCTCGAACTCCTGCAGCTGGCGCTGGACGCCGCGCAGGAGATGGGGATGAAGAAGCTCGTCGGCGACTGCGTGGCCCTGACGGCGCACGCCGGGGGTATCGAGCACGGCAACGTCTGATGACTCGCCCCCACGCAGATCGAAGACGTGCTCAGGCACATTGCGCGGGGTGGCGCCTGGAGATTCCCAGTGCCTAGCTGGATCGGGCTTCTGAACTGTGCAGCCTGCTGCTGAGGATGTTTGGCGTCAAGGACCAACTGCTCCCCAGCCTGCAAGCGACCACAATCAGAGCAACCGTGTTTCCATCAACCACGTGACGCAGCGGCGTTCGTCGATGCCCCATCACACCGCGCCACGCCGCTTCTCCTCCCGCCGGCGCTTACGAAAACCGCAGCCGTGATCGACTTCTCCGCGCGCAGCGAGCAGCTATCCTCTCGCCATGCATCTGCTGTGGTACATCGTGATGTCGGCCGTCGCCGCCTGGGCGGCCGTCAGCGCGCTCGCTGCCCTTTTCGTCTACCTGTGGGTGCGCGAGCGGTATGGGCGCGGCGGGCCGTTCCCCGCCAGCCAGGCGCTGTCGCTGGTCAACCCGATGCGCGCGCTCCTGCAACCCGTGGCGCCGGCCGTGCGCGCGTTCCAGCTGCGCCCCGGCGACACCGTGCTGGAGATCGGCCCCGGCCCCGGCTACTTCACCGTCGAGGCCGGCCGCACCGTGGGCGCTGCCGGCCGCATCGTCTGCCTCGACGTGCAGCCCGGCATGATCGCAACGCTGCGCGGCCGCCTCGACGCGCGCGGCGTCGACAACGCGCGCCTGCTTGTCGGCGATGCGATGGCGCTGCCGCTCGCCGACCATTGCGTCGACCGCGCGTTTCTCGTCACCGTCATCGGCGAGATCCCCGACCGGCCGCGCGCGCTCATCGAACTGCGCCGCGTCATGAAGCCGGGCGGTGTGCTCTCGATCATGGAGGGCATGAACGACTGCGACTACCAGCTCGAGGACAGCCTGCGCGACCTCTGCCGCGCCAGCGGCTTCAGCGAGATCGACCACCAGCGCCGCCGCCTCGGCTACGTCATGTGCTTCGCCGCGCCCGCGTCCTGACGCATCGACGGCAGGGTCGCGAGGCCGCATGTCGATTCGCGATTGTGAATGCCACCACGAATCGCCCGAAGATCATTCACACATTTGCTCCGTAGCTCATTGACAGCCGCCGATTCAGCGCGGATGATACGCTCGCAGGCACTGGGGAGTGGCGCGCACCTGCGTCAGGCACAAGCTGACACCGCTTCTCGATCCCCCTCTCGGGAAGCAGCACCGACGTTACCGCGTTGCACGCCAGCGAAGAGAGGACACGATGAGCCGCCCAAGCAACAAGGTCACGCTCGCGGGCGTTGCGACATCCTCGATGATCGCGACGCCGCTCTTCGCCCAACGCGGGACATCGAAGCCGAAAGCGACGAAGTGGCGGGCCGCTGCGACGGGTCTGGCGCTCCTCGCGTGTATCAGCGCCGCGTGTTCGTCCGGCGCACCGTCAAACAAGACCCCGACGGCGATCCCGGCGGCAGACCCCGCCGGCACCGGCAGGTACGGCGTCGGCACCACCACCATGACCTTCACGCGCCAGACGGCGGATGGCCCCCGCGCGCTCAAGACACTCTTTTGGTATCCCACCGGCGCCGCGCCCGATGCCGCTCCGCAGGCCGATGCGCCGCCGGCCCGGGGACACTTCCCCATCGTCATCCTCTCGCATGGCCTCAAGGTCGAGCCGCAACTCTTTCAGTACCTGACGCAGCACCTGGCGTCGTGGGGCTTCGTCGTCGCCGCACCGGGACACAACCCCGGTAACACCTCCGCCGATTGCCCGGTCTTCCCCTGCGACCAGGCGGCCTGGTTTGCGTCCCTCGGGGCGCGCCAGGAAGATGTCCCCTTCGTGCTCGCGCAGATTGTCGCCCTGAAGGACGATCCATCCCAGCGGCTCGGCGACATCATCGACGCGCGGCGCACTGCCATCGTCGGCGACTCTCTCGGCGGCGTGTTCGCGATCTCCAAGGCAAACAGCTTTGGCGCCGCAATCTTCCTCGCCCCCGCCCCGTGGGGCCCCAACGATCGCAGCAACGCAGGCAGCGTCCGCGTGCCGACCCTCATCATCGGAGGCGGCAAGGACACGTTAGCAACAGTTGGCGATCTGGACGCCTTCTACGCCGCGCTTCCGCCGGATATCGCGAAGACCTACGTCACACTTGCTGAGGGTCACCATCTCTCCTTCCTCGACAGTTGCGACATCCCCTTCCTCGCCGTTACGACCGCATTCTGCCCCGAAGCGCTGCTGCCCTTGGCACGCGGCCATGAGCTGATCAACCACTACGTCACCGCGTTCTTTGAGACGCAACTCGTCGGCGACGCGCGCTACGCCCATTTCCTGAGCGAGAGTGAACTGCCAGACGCCCAGGTCGCCGCACGCTAATCCGCGGCCACGCGCGATGACCGTGCACTCCGGGCTCGGACCGTCGTGGAGGCGCCAAATACATGATGGCGTGGTCGAGCCGTACCGGTGATCCAGAAGCGGGCACCGCCTACGTCCACTGCTCGGCGCACGCC
>Ga0315281_10011725_pt1 | contig 11993 bp, 8 predicted proteins | sample YL17G07_0_MG_FD_204540 | JGI IMG/M metagenome (GOLD analysis project Ga0315281, IMG submission 204540) | Sediment microbial communities from Yellowstone Lake, YNP, Wyoming, USA - YL17G07_0 | ecosystem: Environmental > Aquatic > Freshwater > Lake > Sediment | place: USA: Wyoming | collected... | reverse complement strand
CAAGGTCTGGGGACTCGAGGAAACCATTGCCGAAGGCGACACCATTCATCTACGGGCCACGGGCGCCGAACATCATGTGCTGACATTGCGGCAGCAGCCGAAGACCAGTCTGCTCGCCGTTCATTTCTCCGCCGGAGACCGCAACGCGGTCGACCGGCTCTGCGCGCAGGCCAAAAGTTACGGTGTGGCTGTTGAAGGCAATCCGGCGCCGCTTGCCGCCAGCGCGGGTGGCGGCTACGGGTTTCGTTTCCAGACGCCCGAAGGCCTGCCGATGAGCATATCGTCGGACGTTGCGCAGCAGTCCACCATCATCACCGACCGCTCGCGGCCGACCAAGATCAGTCACGTCGTCATCAACAGCGCCAAGCCCGACGATCAGGTCGCCTTCTTCATCGACGTGCTGGGTTTCAAGTTGTCCGACAGTACGCAGATGATGGAATTCATGCGCTGCGGCGCGGATCATCACAGCGTGGCGGTGGTCCGCACCGGCGGCGCTTCGCTCAATCACGTGGCCTACGAGTTGCCGAGCATCGACGGACTGATGCGCGGCTCCGGCCGCTGCAAGCAGAGCGGATTTGACGTCGAATGGGGCGTTGGCCGGCATGGTCCAGGCAACAACGTATTTTCTTATTTCATCGAGCCGAGCGGGTTCGTCACCGAATACACCACCGAACTTGATCAGATCGACGAGGCGACGCATATTCCGCGCGACCCGGCGTACTGGGAAACGTTCCCCCGGCCGGATCGCTGGCGCCTGACCGGAATGCCGTCCAACCGGATACGGGCGGCGATGTCGGGCGCGCTCTATATGGATGGTGAGCAATCCGCCGACGCGCGCTGCGAGGATATCATCGGGCGCAAGCTCGGCTGACAGCTTGGGGAACTCTTCGAAGCGGCAAGAGGTGGCGCGCCCGGAGAGATTCGAACTCCCGACCCCCAGATTCGTAGGCGAGAGATCGAACAGTGAATTAAATCAGAAAAGAAACGTTCAATCAGCTATTTACGGCACAACCGTTTGAACTGATTTCTGGTTTTGCTACACATGCCGACGGTACACGATTCTCGACCGCACTCAACGCGCCACGACTTCGTTTCGGCGGGCGACATATACGCGACCAATTTTTCGCTTTCAGCTCTTGGCCACCGCGGCGACGATATCGCTGTCAATGGACTGCGCGCACCGTTGGGCACGTTCCGTAAGCATGCTTGAGAGTCGTTCGATGAGGGGATGGTCGAGTCCATCGGCTTCCGCCGTACGGCCTATGTCGGCGAGCGCGTCGGGAAGACCGCGAGCGAGATCGCGGATGCGCGGCAAGAGCGCGTCTGCATCCAAACGCAGGTCCTTTGCAAGCTTGCGCCACTGGCGAGGACCGATGTCGCGTATGCGGTACTCGCCGCCGATCTTCATCGCCGAGCGAATTTTTTGCGGGTCGAAATCGTAAGGCAGGATGCTGGCAATGTCGTAGAGCGGCGCGAGCCGCGCGCGCCCGCCTTCCCCGATCAGTATCGAGTAGTTCTTGGCGTGTGCATCCGTGCCGCCGATCAGCCAGTTGAATGCGAGAGCATCGACGAAACGCTGGACATCTTCGTCGGACCGGCCTGAGAACATTCTGATGAGATCGACGATCGCGTGCGCGCCCGGGCCGCCTTCGTTTTCGTATTTCACGGTGGAAGAGATCGCGAGCGCCTGACACACGTCCTCTTGGTGCACGCGAACAAGCCCCGCCCCGGTCCGTTGCCGATCGTAGCGCTCGATCATGATCGCGACCTGATCTTCGAACCGCATCACCTGCGAGTTCGCGGTGATGAGACCGAGCGCGGAGGCCAGATGCATGCAGACATGCTCGTTCTCGGCGTGGCCGGCGAATTCGCCGGTCGGCGGTTTCAAGATATGGGTCGTCGGCGTGCGCCCGGACGGCACTCCCCAGCGTCCGTTCTCGTAGAGCAATGCGGTCTTGGGCTGGGCGCCGGCCAGGCTGAACTGACCGGTGTCGCGCGGGATACGCCAAGCGGCATGATCGGCGCGCAACGCGCGCAGCCGCTCGGCGACGCCTGCTTCGTCAAGCCAGTCGATCTCGGATGGACCCTGGCCGACAACGTCGTCGAGCCGTTCGGGACGCACGAACTGAACGGCGCCGGCGCAGTCCTCGCCGACATGGCTCATGAGTGCGAAGGGATTGCGAGCCGAGACTTGGAAGCGTCTGGCCCATCGATCGAGGACGGTCGTGCTGTCAGGCAGCAGACCCCAGAGAAAGGCCTCAACGGGTTTGTGGCTGTGCTCGGCCGCAGCCAGCGGCATCGAAAGCGACAAAGGGTATGCCCCTTGCGCCTGCCGCCAATCCTCGGCGTAGACGAAGGTCAATCGGCCTCGGCCGTCACGCGTGATGTGGCCGATCTCGCGACCGTTGAAAAGGGCTGCGAGTTGCGCGCTCATTTTTGCTTGGCTCGGATGCTGTCGAGGACGCGGTCGATGTCGATGGCGGGAACGGTTGCGTTGCTGACGCTCTTGCTAGCGAGTGGGGCTCCGTCGGCGTCTAGCGAAAGACGCAAGCCGAGCGCGTCGAGGGCCCGCAGCAACAGGCCCATCTCGACCCGCGGCTTTCCCTTTTCGACGTCGATGATCCATTTGCGGCTGACGCCGATCCGCGCGGCCAGTTCATTCTGGCCAAGACCGAGCCGGCGCCTTCGGTCGCGGATCGCGGAACCAATATCAATGGGCGTTCTGAGCAGCATGCTGAAACCGTTTGGTTACATTCCTATATGACATCGATCGGTTACATGTCAATATGTCACCAATCGATTACATACAAGAAAGTTATCAAACGGTGATATTTAGCGGCCGTTCAAATCCTCGGCAGCAACCGTGAGCGGGGCGGAATAGCGACCTGTCCGCCATAGCCCGCAGGCGAAAGCGGAAGCCTACTCCGCCAAGGTGGCGGTCGCGTTGGCGCAATACGCTATTGCGCCCTACGGCGCTAACCGGGCTAGGGCAGGCGTTGGCGAAGAAAGGAGTCCAACTATGAGAACGAGCATGAGACTTCGCGCTCGTCATCGCGCGCCCGCAACTACAGCACGTTCGGACGTTCCTTCGGCAGTCGGTTACATAGCTGAGCTGCTAGCTCCGCCGTCGCGGAAAAGTGCTTCTGGATGATCTCAAGGGTGAGTAGGTCGAACCAAGGGTGCACTATTCGCAAAAGGCGAATTTGTTCATCGGTTGCATTAAGACTGCGGAAGGCTTTAACGGGGCCGACAAACAAGGCTGGTAGTTTTTGTTCGTTCTCAGATTTGGTTGGCGGAGAGATTTCGGGGAAGGTAAGAGCGAAGTGGTTTGCAAGTCCTTCTTCGAACCAAATAGTGTCTCGACGACCAGCGGATGCCAAGCAGTGTATGGCTTCGTGGGAAAGCTGGTAGGCCGCCTGCATCGGATATCGGGTTGTCGAAGCAGTGATCCGAACCTGCACAGTACGGTTGACGGTATCGGTGGTGGTTTCAGGAAAATTAGCTCCGGCAACGATGACAGGTTTATTAATTGTCCAGCCCGGCCACCCGCGGACCGAACCGTGTCTCTGCCGGCTTTAAGATGGTCAAGAGCTTTCTGGTCATTTCTGGGTTTATCATGCACCACCTTCAAGAACCGCGCCGAGTCGCACACTGTCATCCGCCGCACTCGGATCAGCGTTAGGACGGATCATGTTGCCGGTTCGCTGGTTGCCTCCCCTGCAATAAAGTCTGCGTCTCGTACACCGTGGAAGCCCGCGAACCCCACCTGATCCAACATGGCAACCAGCTTGATCCGGTCCGCCTTAGTTTGTCTTTTGAGATCTTCCCACCCATCGTCAATACCTGCTGTGAGCATGGCGGCGAGCCGGATAATTTATCTTACGAGCGCAAGGGCGAGGTCTACGATTTCGAGGCATTGTTCTTTCGTCGCTCGCGAGTCCGGGCGGTGGGTAGGCGTGCATGCCCGTATTGATGGCCACGCTGAGAAGCTCCGCGGTGACCTCCTGGTACGGCCACATTAAGTGGATCGAGCCCATGTTCTGGACCAACCGGTCATCTTTGCGAGTCATGGCACTCTCCCGCTGCTGCCGCCCGTTGAAACGCCAACTCCCGCAGCCACCCTATCTCGGCGATGGTTGCGCAACCGTGCACGCGCGCCCACGTCCCGGCCCTCAGTAGACTGGCCGCGCGGACCGCGCAGCCACGGCATTCCTAGTGAATATAGCAGCGCGCCGCACCCCGGCTGATTTCAAGCTGTAATGGATAGGAACTAAATGTTGGCGCGCCCGGAGAGATTCGAACTCCCGACCCCTAGATTCGTAGTCTAGTGCTCTATCCAGCTGAGCTACGGGCGCACATTCCGCCACAGGCGATAATGCCCATGTGGGCGTGGAACGGCCGCATTGCTATAGCGTCCCCCCAGCCTTGGCAAGGCTCGGCGATTCAGCTGTCATTCAAGCCCGCGCCCGCTCGTTCCGCCGCGCCTGGAGATCGACGGTCCGGTCGGGAATGGCGATGCGGAACGTCGCGCCAATGGTGCCGTCGATGAGGCGGATTTCCCCGCCATGGGCGCGCACAAGTTCGGCCGCGATGACCAGTCCGAGTCCGGCGCCGCCGGTGCGGGTCGATCCCTGGAATGCCTCGAACAGATGATCGCGCGCCTTTTGCGTCAACCCTGTGCCGGTATCGGCAACCTCGATCACGGCCACCGCGCCTTCGCGCCGGCCGGTGATGCGAATCTGGTCGCGCGCGGGATCATTGGGCGCGCGGGCTTCGAGCGCTTGAACCGCGTTGCGCACGAGATTGATCATCACGCGCAGAAGCTGCTCGTGGTCGGCATCGACCATGAGGCCGCGCTCGATGGCGGTGATCCAGCCGATCCGCGCATCCGGCAAAAGCCCGAGCGTCTCACGCGCCTCCTCGATCAATGCTTCAAAGGAGATTCGCTGGCGGTCCGGCGCCGGCTCCTGCGCGCGTCCGTAGGAAAGTGTCGACTGGCAGAAGGCGATGGCGCGCTCAAGCGCATGCATCAGCTTGGGTGCGAAACGCTGGACCTGCGGGTCGGGGATCTGCGACAGCCGGTCGGAGAAAAGTTGCGCCGAAGAGAGCAGGTTACGCAGGTCGTGATTGATCTTGGAAACGGCAAGACCAAGCGCGGCAAGCCGGGATTTTTGTTGCAGCAGAGAAGCAATATCGCGCTGCATCGACGCCAGTTCGCTCTCGGCAACGCCGATCTCGTCACGGCGGTTCGATACCGCGATGATGCGCGCCGGATTGTCGGGGTCCTCATGAAACGCCATCATGTTCGCGGTGATGCGGTGCATCGGGCGCACAAACAGATAATGCAGCGCAAGATAAACAAGCGACGCGCTGATTGCCGAAATGATCAGCGAGAGCAGCAACACATTGCGCGAGAAGCGCCACATCGCCGCGCGCAACGGTCCTTCCTCGACGATGATTTCGACGAACTCGCCATCCATCGGCGCGGGACCCACGGCGCGAATGAGGTCAGTGTCCTTGCGCAGGATCAATGTTGTGAATGCGCCGGCGATGGCATCGATCGCGGATATATTGCGCACGTCCACGTCCTGATGGACGGCGGCCGGCAATCCGGCCGTGGCGAGCAGCCGGCGCTGCTGGCCGCTTTTCATGGCCACCGACTTTGTGCCGATGCTGTCGAGGAGCTGGCGGGAAAGATTTTCCGGCACGGCGCCGCTCGGCGCCGCATCGAGCACCAGGGCGGCTGTGTGCGCCGCCGCCAGGCGATCGGTCAACCAGTTGATGCGGAAATTGGCGATCGACGGAACATAGATCAGAATTTCCGCGATCATCACGAACAGGATCGTGAGAGCGAGAAGCTTGCCTGACAGGCCGAAGAGTTGAACGCGCGCCTTCTTGCTTCGTTCCGGCGCGGCGGGGACATCCGTCATATCGGGGACCCTGCGACGTTGCTCATGCTTCACTCAACCGAAGAGACGCAAGAATTCAATGATGCTCCGCACGAATGGGCTCGTCAAACTAGGTGTGAAATAGCTGATGGCGGCGCGTTTTCCGATCTCGCTCAATGTGGGGTATGCAACTACCGCCCCGGTCAGAGCACGGATATTGAGGTCTTGTGTGATGGACAGCGTCCAGGCGTTGATCAATTCGCCAGCTCCCGCGCCGGCAATCGTGCAGCCAAGAATTTTTCCGCGTTTGGTTGTCACCACCTTAATGAGACCATGCGTTTCGCGCTCGGTCTGAGCGCGGTCGTTGTCGCGATAGGGCCAGCGCAACACACGAATTTTGTGGCCGCGTTTGAGCGCCTCGCTCTCGGTCAAACCGACATGAGCAAGCTCGGGATCGGTATAGGTCACCCATGGAATGGCGTCGTAATCGATTTTGACGGGCAAACGGAACAGCGCGTTCCGGATCACGAGGCCGGCGTGATAATTGGCGACGTGAGTGAATTGCAATCCTCCGGCGACGTCGCCGATGGCGTAGACATTTTTATTGGTGGTGCGGAGGCTCTTGTCGACGTTGATACCGCGGCGATCGTAAGCGATGCCAGCGGCTTCAAGACCGAGATCACCGATGTTCGGCTTGCGTCCGGCGGCGACGAGCAGATGCGTGCCTGAAATTGTTTCCTCGCCCTTTGGGCCAGCGAGCACGACTCCGATGTTGCCGGCGGTTCCCTTTACGGTCACGACCTTGGCGTTTGCGCGGATCGTCACGCCCTCGCGTTGAAGTTGGTCGAGCACAATCGCGGCGCATTCGGGATCGTCTTTTGCGAGCGGAGCGAGCGCTTCGATCACCGTGATCCCGGCGCCGAGCCGGCGGAAGGATTGCGCGAGTTCAAGCCCGATCGGGCCAGCGCCGATCACGAGCAGATGCTTTGGGCATTCGGTGAGATCGAATATGGTTTCATTGGTGAGATGCGGCGTTTCCGCAAGCCCCGGAATGGGTGGCGCGGAAGGCGAAGAGCCGGTGGCGATGACAAAACGCCGCGCCTTGATCTCGGTGGCGTTGCCGACCACAACGGTGCTTGCGTCCTTGAAGCGCGCCGCGCCGTCGATCACATGTACGCCAAGGCTGGTGAAACGCTCCCTGGAATCGTTTGGAGCGATGGCGGCGATGACGCCGTGCACATGGTCGTGCACCTTCTTGAAATCGATTGTGACGCGTTCCGCGCTGACGCCAAACTCGGGCGCGGCGGCCATGGCGGCGGCTTTTCTTCCGGCGGCGATCAGCGCTTTCGATGGTACGCAGCCGTAGTTGAGACAGTCGCCGCCCATCTTGCGCTTCTCGATGAGGACGACCGGGACGCCGAATGCCGCCGCCGCCGCGGCGACCGAAAGACCGCCGGAACCGCCACCAATGACGCAGATATCGGGAGTGAGCACTTCAGTCATGAATGACACTTTTTTTATAAGGCCGGGAAACTGGTCACCAAATCTTATCTCGGTTGGCTGGCGTTGGATGCGCGTGCTGTCCTGACGCGTTTGATGACGATGGGCACGAGGGCAACGATACCAAGCGCGGCCAGCGCGGTAATGAGCTGCGGTGTTGCCGCCGCCTTGAGATCGAAAGCGAGATGGCAGTCGGCATTGCCGGCGGCAAGGCAGGCTTTGTAGGCCGCCTCCTGGGCGGCGATGGCGCTATCGAGGCCGGCGCCAAAAAATGCAAAGGCGAAAGTCCCGGGAATAATGCCGAGCGCGGTGGCGGTCACGAAAGTCGGCAGGCGCACGCCGCATATGGCGGGGACGAGATTGACCAGCCAGAACGGAAATATTGGCACCAGCCGCAGGAACAGGAGATAACTGAACGCATCGGCGCGGAAGCCGTCCGCGATTTTCCCCACGACGGCTCCGGCGCGGCGCACGAGAAATTCCCCAAGCGCGCTTTTGGTGATCAGGAAAATAATGGTTGCGCCGGCGGTGGCGCCGACGATGACGGCAAGGCCGGTGATGATCGTTCCGAACAGGATGCCTCCAGCAATGGTCAGGAACACGGCGCCTGGAATCGACAAAGCCACAACCGCGATATAGAGCGCGATGAAGGCGGCGATGGCGGCCAGGCCATGCGCTGCGGTGAAGGCGTCGATCGTGGCGCGATGCCTGATGAGATTTTCAAGCGACAGCTCGCGCTGCCAGCCCAGGGCGATGATGGTTGCCGCGATCGCCGCAATCGCGGCCAGCGGGAGCAGGCGGCGGAATTTGAAGCGCCCGGCATCCGTGCTGGCGGAAGGCGATATTGGCTGGCGGTCGGGCAGGGTGGACATGGGGTGGATGAGCGATCCGGGCTTGGTGAGACGAGCATTCGTTGAACGGCAAGCTGGCCGGTTCATACGTATATACGAGTGAGAGCGCCAAATGGATGGTTTCACCTCCTTTTGACGATCGTTAACGCCGCTCTTGCAGCGCCAGGAGTGTGCGTTGATGAAGCGCTTGATGCCTGATTTTACGGCGGAAATCGTCACATTGACGCGGGCGGAGGCCTCCCGTATAAGCCGCGTCGTTGGACGCTGGCAGCCGCAATTGTCGCCGGTTTCCGAGGATTTTATGGCCGCAGCGCGCAGGTATTTGATTGACCAGCGGCATGTCGCGGCAAGCGGAGAAATAGTACCGTGAAGCGGACTTATCAACCAAGCAAGCTGGTGCGCAAACGGCGTCACGGTTTTCGTGCTCGCATGGCTACCACGGGCGGACGCAGGGTGCTCAATGCGCGCCGCACGCGTGGGCGCAAGCGCCTGAGCGCCTGACGCGACCTCGGGTGATCACCCGCTCATTCCCATGGAACGCTTGAGGCAACGGGCCGACTTTCTCGCTGCCGCGAGAGGGGCCAAAACGACTTCCGCGGCTTTTGTGCTGCAAGCCCGCGAACGCGGCGACGATGGCCCGGCGCGGGTCGGTTTCACCGTCTCCCGGAAAGTGGGTAATGCAGTGGAGCGCAATCGTGTTCGGCGCCGCTTGAGGGAAACCGTGCGGCGCACAGCAGGAGACAATATGCATCGCGGAACCGACTATGTGCTGATTGGCCGGCGCGCGGCATTGGGAGCGCCGTTCGATCACTTGCTTGCCGATTTTGTGAAAGCCCTCGACAAAGTGCATGACAGGAGCCGGGCAACACACCGGACCGCGCAATGACCGACCAGAAAAATATGCTTCTCGCCATTGTGCTATCGGCGATTGTTCTCATCGGCTGGCAATATTTCGTCGGCATGCCGCAGATGGACAAGCAGCGTCTGGAGGCGCAGCAGAAAGCGCAGCAACAGCCGCAACAACAGCCCGCATCCACCCAGAGTCAGACGGCCAGTCCGCAACAGCAGGCTGCTCCGCAACTGGGCGCGCCGCAAGCGCCCGGGCAGCCGGGCATCGCTGCTCCAGGGCAGCCGCTTTCGCGTGAGGCGGTTCTGGCGGCATCGCCGCGCATCGCCGTCGACACTCCGCGCCTCAAGGGGTCGATTGCGCTCAAGGGCGCGCGCATCGATGACATCGCGCTCGTGCAATATCGTGAAACGGTCAATCCCGCCTCGCCTGCGGTTGTGCTCTTGTCGCCGTCGGGGGGCCAGCATCCCTTCTATGCGGAATTCGGCTGGGTCGCGGCCTCCGGCGCGACGGTGAAGCTTCCGGGGATCGACACTGTCTGGCGTCAGCAAGGGTCTGGTTCGTTGGGCGCTGGACGTCCGGTCACGCTCGTCTTCGATAATGGCGAGGGCCTTGAGTTCCGGCGCACCATTTCGGTCGACGACAAATATCTGTTCACCCTCGACGATCAGGTGGTCAACAAAAGCGGCGCTCCGGTCACGCTCTTTCCCTATGGGCTGATTTCGCGGCACGGAACGCCCGAGACGCTCGGCTACTACATCCTGCATGAGGGCCTGATCGGTTTCCTCGGCGATCAAGGTTTGCAGGAGATCACCTACAAATCCATCGAAGACAAGAAGACGATGAGTTTCAAGGTCGCCAATGCCTGGTTCGGCATCACCGACAAGTATTGGGCCGCTACGCTCATTCCCGACAAGTCCGCGCAACTGGAGGCGCGCTTTTCTTCGGCAAGTCTTGGTAACGTCAAGACCTATCAAGCCGACTACCTCGGCGATGCGCAAACAATTGCACCCAGCGGCGCCGCGAACGTGAAAATGCGGCTGTTCGCAGGCGCCAAGGAAGTCGCGGTCGTCGACGGCTACGAGAATACGCAGGACATCAACCGCTTCGATCTGCTGATCGACTGGGGCTGGTTCTATTTCATCACCAAGCCGATGTTCAAGATGATGGATTACATCTATCGCCTGATCGGCAATTTTGGTGTGGCGATTCTCGCTGTTACCGTGATCATCAAGATCGTATTCTTTCCGCTGGCCAACAAATCCTACGCGTCGATGGCGAAGATGAAGGCGGTGCAGCCGCAGATGCAGGCGCTGCGCGAGCGTTATCCCGACGACAAGGTGAAACAGCAACAGGAGCTGATGGAGCTCTACAAGCGCGAAAAGATCAATCCGCTCGCGGGCTGTCTGCCGATCGCCATCCAGATTCCGGTATTTTTCGCGCTCTATAAAGTTCTGTTCGTCACCATCGAAATGCGCCATGCGCCGTTTTACGGCTGGATCAAGGATCTCTCGGCGCCGGACCCCACCACAATTTTCAATTTATTTGGTCTTCTTCCGTTTGATCCAACGGTGTTGCCGATGGTTGGCCAGTTCCTTCACCTCGGCGCCTGGCCGATCGTGATGGGTGTCACGATGTGGGCGCAGATGAAACTCAATCCCGCGCCGCCCGACCCCACGCAGAAAATGATTTTCGACTGGATGCCACTCATCTTCACGTTCATGCTGGCGTCATTCTCCGCGGGCCTTGTCATCTACTGGGCGTGGAACAACACGCTCTCGGTGCTCCAGCAGAGCGTGATCATGAGCCGGCATGGCGCCAAGATCGAGCTATGGGATAACCTGATGGCGTTTTTCAAAAAGAAGAAAGACAAGGAGTAAGGGGCCGAGACGGCGTATTTCGGTATACCGATATCGATGAGCACTGCCGTTTTCACCAGCAGCGAAGTTGCGGCCGGCCGCAAGCTGTTCAAGGCGGAGTGGCGTTTTACCGTGGCTGCGAGTTCGGTCAAGTCGCTGCCGCCGATGCGGGGCCTCGAGATTGCCTTCGCCGGCCGTTCCAATGTCGGCAAGTCGAGCCTCATCAATGCGCTCACCGGGCGCAAGGCGCTGGCCCGCACCTCGCATACGCCGGGCCGGACCCAGGAACTGATTTTCTTTGCTGGCGGAAGCCCGCTCGTTCTCGTCGATATGCCGGGCTATGGCTATGCAAAAGCACCCAAAGACAAGGTCGCCGCCTGGACCGGGCTGATTCACGCCTACCTCAAAGGCCGCGCAAATCTTGCCCGCGTCTATGTGCTGGTCGACGCCCGGCATGGGCTGAAACCGGTCGACGGGGAAATATTCGATATTCTCGATGAAGCGGCGGTCAGTTACCAGATCGTACTCACCAAGGCGGACCAGATTAAGCAGGCCGAATGCGATTCCTGCATTGCCGCGGTCAAGGCAGGGCTTGCCAAACATCCGGCGGCTTTCCCCGAGGTGCTCGCGACCTCCGCGCGGGCAGGCGCGGGCATGCCGGAGCTCCGCGCGGCCATGGCGCGGCTTCTCGCCGAGCGGTCGCATTGATGCGATTGTCGGGGACGGCCAACATCGGCTAGAACGGTTTCTCCAGGAAATGACGAGACCGATCCGATGAACACCGCCAAAACCAGTCCGCAGGAGCAGGCCCGTATTTTGTCGGAAGCGCTGCCCTACATGCAGCGCTACGACGATACGATCATTGTCGTGAAATACGGCGGCCATGCCATGGGCGACGAGCACGTGGCGCGCGGGTTTGCCCGCGATATCGTGCTGCTCGAACAGGCGGGGGTGAATCCGGTCGTTGTCCACGGCGGCGGGCCGCAGATCGAGGCCATGCTCAAGAAAGCCGGCGTGCAGTCGCAGTTCGCGGGCGGCTTGCGCATCA
>Ga0315281_10011723_pt1 | contig 11994 bp, 9 predicted proteins | sample YL17G07_0_MG_FD_204540 | JGI IMG/M metagenome (GOLD analysis project Ga0315281, IMG submission 204540) | Sediment microbial communities from Yellowstone Lake, YNP, Wyoming, USA - YL17G07_0 | ecosystem: Environmental > Aquatic > Freshwater > Lake > Sediment | place: USA: Wyoming | collected... | reverse complement strand
GTCCGTCCGAGGAAATGCATCCGTCCGAGGAAGTCAAATTCCTTATCCCGCGTCATCATGGCGTATACATCGAACGACAGAGGCGAACTGAAGGCTACAGGCGTCCTCGGCGTTGGATCCTTTTCCCGCCCGTATCCCGCCGCCGTTAGGATCCCGATCCCGACCGCCATACCGGCAACCCATCGTTTCTTGCCCATCATTGGACCTCCTCATGATAAGAAACGCAAAACAAGCACAAAGGACGCTTCCGTAAGGGCATGGTACACAGGGAGTTCCCTTTGCCTCTTGCTGACAATCATGGCGGGTCTCTTTGATTATTCTATCCTGCCCGTCAAGCTCCGTCCAGACGGGTTACCTGGAAGGGTCGTCATGAGCTCCCAATGGCCCCACTGCGTGAGAATTTGCGTTTCAAGTCGTGTTCTATAAGGGTGATACGCTTATCGCTCAGAAACCCTCTTGGCGTACTACGTTATCCAGGAAATCTGGGATCAAGCGACATGCCCAAGCCAAGCGCCTGGGCATGTCTTTGTGTCGCCAATCGCGAGAACTACGGAGGATAGCCGAGTGAATAGAGGCTTTTGCCTCCTTCCGCCAGCGGACCCTTGATGACGGCGTCGAGTTCTTCCTTGCTGCGTTGGGTCAAATCTTCCGCGGGCGGCAAGACGCCGGCCGGGAATCTCTTGAGGATGTCATTGTGCAATTTGACCATGTAATCAAGAAAGGCTTCGATGCCTTCTTTGGCCTTTTCCGCATCCGCCAGGGTCGCCTTGCCGACGCATCCTTCGGGATAGGCGGCGATTTCGATCGGTCCGCAGCCGACCTGGCCGTACCACTTGATCGGCCGGTTGAAGAGGTTGCCCGCCTTGTCGACGTGGCCTTCGGGCAAATAGCCTCGCGGCACGGTATCGACGGCGTCTTCCTGGCGGATCATGTCCGGGAACAGGGCCAACGACCACGAGGTTTCGACCTCGTCGGCGTGGATGAACGGCGTATCATACGGCCCACCCTTGTCTTTGGTGTCAAACTTGTCGGGAATGGCGTGATACCAGTTGACGTTGATAAACATGCCTGGCACCTGATACTTCTTGGCGAACTGATGGGTCGCCGTCGGAATCACGTATTCCTGGCCATGCCCGTTCAGCAAAATCTGTTTGCGAAAGCCCATGTTCCACAGCCCGGCTATCATCGCCCGCAGCATGCCGCAGAAGATGTCTTCCGGAACCACAACCGTGCCCGGCATGCCCATGTGATGATATGGATGCGAGCCATACCACAGCGGCTGAGCGACGGTGCAGCCGGTTTTCTGGGCGATAAGTTCAGCCATGCGGGTCACCAAAAACGTATCTTCGCCAATGCAGGCGTTGGGGCCGTGGTTTTCGGTCGAGCCGATCGGCATGATAATCACATCGTTTTTCTTGACCCGCTCGTTGATCTGCTTCATGGTCATGTTTTGCAGATAAATGCCGCTGGCCTTATCCATATGACCGTCTTGTGGGAATTTCCATTTAGCCATTGTTCAATCTCCTTGATAGCGACCTGCTAAAGCAGAGCGGTGATTTTACATTCCTTCCGATCCGTACGGAGTTTGACAATGTTCTCAGGCACCTCGTCCAGCTTGACCTTCTTGGTAATGATCTTCGTCATGTCCATTCCTGCCGCCATGGCTGAGATGACCCGCGGGAACGTGCCGTGTCCCGAATGGCCTTGCGATCCGATGATGGCGGCGCGGCGGACCTGGAAAACCTCGCCGGTCACCGGAATCTTGGCGTCGGCTCGTGCCACGATCACGACCCTGGCATTCAAGGCCCGGCCTTCCCAGATACACTGTTCGATATCCGCCCAGACGAGATTCGGCAGGCCTGTCGCTTCCAGGTAAAGGTTGGCGCCCATGCCGCCGGTCAGGTCCAATATCTTTTCGACGAACTTTTCTTTCACGGGGTTGACGGTTGCGGTGGCTCCCATTTGCATGGCCAGTTTGGCTCGATCTGCTTCCGGCTCGGAGAGAATGACGTGCGAGGCCCCGGCCCGCTTGAGAATGGAAACCGCCGCCAGTCCGATCGGTCCGCCGCCGAGGATGACCACGTTGTCACCGGTACGGATGCCGCCGGCCCGTTCGATCACGGCATTGTAGGCCACCGACGTCGGCTCGACCAGACTGCCGGCGAGATAAATATCATTTCCTTTGTATTTGCCTTTCAGGTCATCCAGACTCCAGGCATAGCGGGAATCGATAGCCAGATACTTCGCAAACGCACCGTTGACACTGAACCCCAGCTCCTGGAGCATTTCACAGTGATTCGGATACCCGTCGGCACAAGGCCGGCATCGCGAGCACCAGAGCATCTCCTCGGCACAAACGGCTTCGCCGCCCTGATAGCGTCGACCGGTCCGCTTGTCGACGGCCTTCTCGCCGGCTTCAACCACGACCCCGGCGAACTCATGGCCGAGAACCACCGGAAACGCCGTCAGGCCGGGATACAGTATATATCCTTCCTTGTCCGGTTCCGCCATGTGGACATCGCTGCCACAAATGCCGCAGGCCTTAATTTCAACGAGAACGTCCGCCTCGCCGATTTTTGGTTTTTCAACTTCGGTGACGGCAAGCTCGGGGTGTTTCCACACCTTGCTGCCCAGGTAGGTCAACTTGCCATCGATGTCCTTTCGGCCCAATTTGAAATCCGACTTCGGCTTCCACTTCGCACTTAACGTAACCGCTTTCATTTTGTCTCTCCACAAAACGGAAAATATCACAACACATTTCGACGGGCTTATTCGTTATCCACACAAGCTGTCTTGCTTGTTTGAAGCACACTTTGGAACCGATCGCTTACACTGGAGCGGCTTCGCCCTGGTACAGTCCTTCCAGGATGACGCCCTTGCGCTGCAAGATTTCGTCTTTCCTGTCTACCAGCGCGTCGATATTGCTAAAAACCTTGCGGAAGGCCTCAGCATATCGCTCCATCACTTCAAGTTCCTGGGCATACATCGGGAACTGCTCGGAACAAATGACGATCGAATTGTTCAGCAATTTCACCGTTTCCGGATAGTCGTTCATGTTGTAGATAACGTCCTGTCCGGCGTGCTGGCAGGTCCATGGACAGCCATAACCATAGCCTTCTCGCAACTGGAAGAGCGGCTGGCCCGGCATCGGCACGGTCTGCCACAAGACGGCGTCGACGCCTTCGGCATTGAGAGCGGCGCGAACGACTTCACGGAAATGATCGGCCGGCATATTCACACCGAGTTTTTCCGGTTCGAGACGCACACGATACTTATGATAAATCGTCGTCCGATCGTTCGGCACAAACGGTGGAACCACGCCAGCGATCTTGGCCAGTTGCTGCGTGAGGTACTTGCCGTTTCGCTCGGAACGCGCGTTGTGCTCAGGCAGTGCCTTCAGTTGCGATCGGGCCAGAGCCGCCGGCAATTCCTGCGTGCGATACATCCAGCCCATCGAGTAGGACTTATATTTCCTGCCTTCGCCGGGTTTTACAAACTCGCCAAACATACGGATCATATTGGCTTTGCCGCGATAGGCCTCCGAATCTGTCACGAACAGTCCGCCTTCACCGCCGCAGTGATTTTTCGTCGCATTCAAACTGAAGGCCGCCATCTCGCCGATGCTGCCGGTGATCCGGCCCTTATAGTAGGCGCCCTGGCTTTGGCAGGCGTCTTCAATGACCAAGAGATTGTGTTTGCGGGCAATGGCCATGATTTCGTCCATGTCGGCGGGCAGGCCGTGGATATGCACCGGGATAATCGCCTTGGTCTTTTTAGTGATCTTGGCTTCAATTTGAGCGGGATCGATCGTATAAGTGTCCGGCTTGATATCAACGAAAATCGGGATCCCATTGTGATGCAACACTGCCACCGCCGTCGCCAGGAACGAAAACGCCGTGGTGATCACCTCGTCTCCGGGTTTGACGTCGGCGGCCATTACGCCGGCGTGGAGGGCGGCGGTGCCGCTGTTCATCGCGATGCAATATTTGGTATGGGTGAACTTGGCAAACTCTTCCTGCAGGGCAACGATCTCCGGGGCATAGGCGCCGCAAAGGATGCCCCGCTCGAGCGTAGCCATTACGGCGTCCTTATCCGCCTGGGTGATAATCGGCCACTTCCTCTTGATCGCCTGCGATACGATCATCTTCCCTCCAAACAACGCCAACTGTTCGGCCATATCTCGATCTCCTTTTTGCGAATTTGTGAGACACCGGCTGAGTCCAATACTGCTTCGGCATCCCTATTGTCCGAAGGGATCCTGTCTCAGCCACCGTTGAAGGTTGAGCACAAAGGCGGCGGCTCCTTGGCCTGATCTTTGACAGGATCAGGCGCATACGATTAACTATTCATAAAGAGACGCCACGACGTCAAGGTATCAGATTGTTGACAAAAAGTACAGGCGAAAGTTGGCGGAGTTTCTGGTCGGTGAAGGTTCTCTCGAATAGAAACCCCCATTCTCCTTCACGAACATTTCACGACAAGCGGCACAATTGCACGGCTGAAGGATCACCGCCAAGCTCTTCAAACAGAACCATCGCGTTTCGCTCCGCAAGCCAGTCGGAGGGCAGATGATAATAGCGCTGCGTCGGCTGGCCTATCTCCACGTGTTTGACCACGGAACTGTTGCACGTGCAAGGCCGTTCTGTGCTTCGGATCAACCAATAGCGGCCGATACAGTGTCCGTTCAGCCAGGCCAGGCCCTTGGTCATGCTTTGCATATCCAACACAAACGGCCCGTCGCCCGCCGGCCGATCGAATGTCGTTCGCCACCATCGCAAAGGCTGATTTCGGGCTTGGGACTCATCATTCCGCCATTGCACCACGGCATGCGGTTTGTCGAAGATCCTGCATGTCTCGCCGGCCAGTCCGGGCTGAATGTGCCAGGGTCCACCAATGGCATTGTCATTCCAGGTGGCCTCGCCCCAAAATCCCTTGCGCTCCTCAGCCATGTTTTGGTGGCCGATCATCCAATCCCCTTTGATCAGGCCGATTGCGCAGCACAGCAGAGAGAGTTCGTGCTCGCCAGCCTCCAATTCGAGAGCAAATGACTGGATGAAATCATCGCTGTCGATCGGTCCGCGATCTTCCTTCAACGGTCCCGGCGAGGTGGCCTTCAGCTTGCCGTCGACAAACACGTACACCAGATCGGCGACGCCCTTCAGCGTCAACATGCCGGCGCCGCTTTCCTGGGAAGCGATAACCAATTTCGTTGTATACCAGCAGTAATCCGTTTCGTCCTGCGTGAGTTTCAATTGTTCGATTGGCGTGTCCGACACCGTTGCCGACCGCAGTGCTTCGGGCCATCGAGTCGGCATAGGCTCCGGCCACCAGGAAAACGGCTGCAACAATCCGCTTACGACGTGCCTCTGTCGCCGGATCACGGACGTCGGTTCCACCTCGGCAGTGTTCATGAGCACGCGGTGGTCCGCGACCAGAGTGACCGATTCCTGCGACAAGGCATACGATCGCTCCTCAAAGCTCACGGTGGCCTCTGTTTCCCCGTCGTTGCACAGAAAGGCCAACGAACGTTTCCCCTCTCCGTAGACATACGCCCGCTGGTCCAGCCCCAGCAGTATAGGCTCGGGTCGATCAGTATTCAGCAGCAGCTCCTGATAGTCGTTGATGATCCGATGCAACCGGGAGAGATGATGAGACTTCGTCGTGGGCAAACCGAGTTCGTCCAAGGGGGCGTCGGAATAATAACTGGTCGTCTGGAGGTACATTGTCTCCCGTCCGAAATTGGTCCCGCCGTGCCACATGTAGTAGTTCATCCCGGTACCCCCGCCGGCGATGAATCTCGCCACTGTATAAGCGAGGTTTTCCGTCGTCCGGACATGACGGGGATAGCCAAACACATCATACCACGACGGCCAGTTCTCTGTACACAGTGCCGGTTGACCCGGATGCGCTGCAAAATGCTTAGCCAGAAGCTTATGAGCATAGAACTCGTTGATGGTCTCGATTACTCCGGGCGCACTGCCGACGCACATGATCCAGGGCACACCCAATTCAAGCGTTTGACTGAAGTCGATGGTCCACTTCAGGTAATTCTGCCCTTCTTCTCCATAGTTTTTCGCGACGTTTCCGTATTCATTTTCAATCTGGGCGAGAATGATCGGCCCGCCATTAGGAGCAAACATCGGCCTCAGATAGTCGCACAGAAAACGGACCCACCTGGCCATTTCGTGCATGAATGGCTCGTTATATGTCCGCATGCGAACGCCCGGTACATCGCGCAGCCACGCCGGGAGCCCGCCGTAGTTCGTCTCAGCACAAATGTACGGCCCTATGCGCAGAATCACATGCAACCCATACTCCTGGGCCAACTGCAGGAATCGCATCAGATCGAGCCGGCCGGAAAAATCAAACGCACCCCGCCGTCGTTCATGAAGATTCCAAAACACGTAGGTCTCGATCGTATTCAATCCAGCCTGACGGCTGCGATTCATCAGCTCAGGCCACATGCCTGGCGTACTGCGAGGGTAATGGATCGCTCCGCTGAGCAGCAGGATCCGCTTACCGTCAATTGTCACGGCACGACGATCAAACGCACATTTACTCACTGCCGTCTCCTGGCCAAGGTTCAATATAGCGACATTTGGCGCCGGGTGGCGGAACTAAAACCCGGCCAGAAGTATAGCCCTCCGCCGGAGATTCGGCAAACTTTTCTATCGGACACAGAAACCTTTCGGCTGAAACCCTCCAGAAGCCTGCGTTTGGCTAATTATCATTCATCCTTTTCCCAGTGGAAATGACAGCCACAGTATTTGATTTTCTGAAGAGCCTGATATATCTTTGGGGACGGATTTAATGGCTTAGGGTCGGAGCAAAGAGGTGCGATCTCCATGCCGAAGCAGATATACGAATTGAATGACCGCTGGCAGTTTGCATGGACCGTGCACGGGATAAGTGATCTCAACACGCCTATGGGAAAGGCCTTTGATCTCGCCGGGCGCGATTGGTATCCCGCAACGGTTCCGGGCTGTGTGCAGAACGATCTTTGCAGGTTGGGGCTGCTTGACGATCCGTATTATGCGGACAATGCCGATCATTATCGTTGGTGCGAAGAGGTCGATTTCTGGTATCGATGTTCCATCGATCCGATAGACATTCACCGCCAAGCACGTGCTATCTTGCACTTTGAAGGGCTGGATACGTTTGCCACGGTTTGGATCAACGGCAAAGAAATTGGCCGGCACGCGAACATGTTCGTGCCGTATTGGATTGATGTTACGGAACATCTCTCGCCGTCTCGGCCGGTCGATCTGTTGATTCGACTGGGTGCCACTGCATTCGCAGCCGGCGGGTCGGACGGCGACCCATGCCTGCATCCGCCGCTGCAGCGAATACGCTCGCGCAAGGCACAAATCAGTTGGGGTTGGGATATAGGGCCGCGAATTGTCACGGTGGGTTTGTGGCGCCCGGTTCGGCTGGAGGTGATCGACCAAGGGCGAATTCTATCTGCCGGAGCACGCACAATATCAATCCGAAACGACAAAGCGACCCTTGAGGCGGTGATGACCGTCGATTGGCATGGACGACCGGCGGCTGTGAACATCAAAGCCAGGTATGGATCGATTGAAATCGAACAACCCGTTGACGTCGTCAAAGGCCTCAATGATATTGCTATTCCGTTTGAGCTGCCCGGCCCCCGTCTTTGGTGGCCGAGGGGCTATGGGGGACAAGAGCAGTACGAATTCTCTGTCGAGTTGAGCGACGAACGTTGCAGAACCCTTGATGGGAAAAAAGGGAATTTCGGTGTTTGTCGCGTCGACTTGCTTCGGGAGCCAAGGGAGGATAATGGGCGAACATTCAGACTGAGGGTGAATAACAGGGATTTCTTCGCCAAGGGTCTGAACTGGACGCCGTCCGACGCGCTTTTCGGCAGAACGGGTGACGATCGGATCCGCCGGCTCGTCGGTTTGGCTGCCGAGGCAAACGTGAATCTGCTGCGGGTCTGGGGTGGGGGAGTCTATGAGCCGCAAGCGTTTTGGCAGGCCTGCGACGAAGCCGGGATTCTCGTGATGCAGGATTTCATGTTTGCCTGTTCGCTTTACCCGCAGGATCAGCAGTTTCTGGAGCAGGTGCGGCAGGAGGCCCGGAGCGTGGTTCGCGCATTTCGCGGGCACGTGTCGTTGGCCCTCTGGTGCGGCGACAATGAGATCGACATGCTGGCTGGGGGCTCCGATGCAAACACAGTGATTCCCCGCCGGCTCTTGCCGGCAGTGCTGAACGAATTGGATCCGTGCCGAGCTTATATTCCTTCGAGCCCACACTCGCCGGAGGGCATCGATCCAAACGATCCGCGCTACGACGATTGTCATCTTTGGAACCACGTGGTTCGAGCGGATGATGCTTTCTATACGAGCAACCGGCCGAATTTCATCAGCGAGATGGGGCGGATCTCTTTTCCGAGCAGGAAGACGATCGACGGTTTCATGCCGAAAGACAAGCAATGGCCGGTTGATCATCCGCTGTGGCGGTATCATGGCAGCGAGACGAACCGCTGGGGTGTGTACCGCAATATCCCTCACGTATTGGAATGCGTTCGGGCGAATGGATACCCGGATCCTCAGACGCTCGACGAACTGATCGATGTGACACAAAAAATACAGGCCGATGCGTATCATTTTTGGATCGAGCACTACGGCAAGGATCCGTTCTGCTGGGGAATCGTATTGTGGAACCTCTGCGATTGCTGGGGGCAGGTGTCCGATTCTATCATCAGCCATGACCTGCAGTTGAAGCCAGCTTATCATGCCGTGAAGGAATCGTTTTCAAAACTGGACCGATGATCACTGCATCACCCTGCACTGGATATTAACCACATTTGGACGTAATGAATGTAAGACTGGCTTTTGAGAACGACATGGATAGAATAATACATGTGACAAATCACTGGCGACAGATGTGCTTAACAAGGTCAGATGGGAAATCTCAGATAAGGAGCTTCTAATGAGGCGATACCAAACCATCGGTGTGAGTGTCTTGATCGGCGTTTTCGGTCTGTGTCTGCTGGCGTCTGGGTGCGGGGAGCGTAGGGAAAAGGTTGTCGTCGTGAGGGAGCGACCGCAGAAAGTAATCGTCGTCAATGAACGACGCCACCGGGACGTGGTCGTGGTGGAGAAGGAGAGAGAACCCAGACACAAGGTAATCGTGGTGAAAGAGAAGAAGCACCGCCGAGACGACTAAAGGCCCTTTGTTCTTGAAGATAAAGAATCGTCGCGATCAGACGCGAGCGGGTGCGAGGCCCCTTGATCCGCGTTGTTTGATTCCCCTCAAGCCTGGTCTTCGTCCGCCGCACGAAACGTCAGGACGAGGCCGGTGCTTGACACCACGATCAGGGCAGTTGCCAAGACAATACCAATGTACTTGGCTCCGATCTCCCATGTGTGGAGCGAAACGATCACTTCCTTCACAGAGTCCGAATAGACACCGTCCTTCCGCCAGAAGAGCGGGAGTGCGGTTATGCCCGCAAAGAGAAAAAGCGGTCCAAAAATCCAACCCAGAACACGATGCAGTTTCTTTGTTGTCATCCCGGTCCTTTCAGAATCGACGTTGTCGAGTAGGCAACGTCACGTATGAGCGGAAGAAGACTGTCGCGATCCAATATCCAGCAGCATCGGTTCTTCGCGGCACTCGTTTTGCAGAGGGCAGCGGATGCAGTCGGTCCAGACCTTATGGGGCAGCGATGCCTTGTCCACGCGGACAAAACCATGCTTCTTAAAAAATTCGGGCTTATAGGTCAGCGCAAACACCTTCGAGAGGCCAAGTCGAGACGCATCAGCCAGGGCATCGGATACGAGCAGCGTGCCGATCCCCTGCCCGCGGCGATCGGGGTCGACGGCCAGGCTCTTGATCTCGCCCATATCGCGCCACAGCACCTCCATCGCACAGCAGCCCAGAACCTTGCCCTCGGCATCCACGAGCACCCGAAAATCACGGATACATTCATACAGCTCCTCAAGCCCGCGAAAAAGCATGAGGTGTCGTTCGGCCCAGTACGTGATGAGCGCGTGGATTTCGTTCACGTGCGCCATCTGCGCGGGGACCACCCGGCCGACCGGCTTTGCATCCGTCCTGGCGCCAATTTGTATCTTCGGCTTATTGATTGTCGGAGCCTCCATCGGCAGGCTCGCGCCGTGCCGGTTTATCAAGGTCCGTCACTACACTTACAAACCGCCCGTCTGTCAGCTCGGTAATCACCGGCTCGCCGCTCTCGACCATCGAAAGCACATCTATAATTCTATTATCTTCTACTCGGCGAGTAATGGAAAATCCTCTTTTGAGCACCCGGTTATAGTCACATCCGGTCAGCCTGGCGGCAAGGTGATCCAGGTCGCAGGCCAAATCCCTTTGACACCGCGTCTGTCCGGCCGCCAGACGCATCTCTAATGCTGCCAGCTCGTCGCGACGTTTCGGCAGTGATTTGACCGGACCATACGCCGAAAGCAACATCTCCTCACGACCGAGCCGTTCGTCTTTCCGTCGCAGGAAAGTCTTCGTCTCGTATCGCAGCCGCTGTACCAGTTCGGCTACGATTCTTCCCGCCCGATGGACCAGAACGTGTGGGCTGATCTTGCTCAGTGCGAGTTCCAGCATGCTCAGTTGGCTTTTCGCCCGGTGTGTGTTGTTGACCATCCGTCGCTGCAGTCGTGTCGACAGCTCATCCACTTCCTGGCCGGGCCGGCCCACGAGCACGATGGGATGGACAAACATGCCCCGTCGCGTCAGCCCTTGTAACTCAGACCGGCACGACGCAGCCGCCTGAACCACGGGCCGGCGAAGTCGCTGGTGACTGCGGCGAAGCTCCAGCATCACCTCGCTCAACATCGGGGCCACCTGCTCCGCAGCGGCAGTCGGAGTCGCTGCCCGAAGATCGGCTACCAGATCGGCGATGGTCACATCAATTTCATGCCCGACGCCTGTCACTACCGGGATATTCGATCGGTAAATCGCCCGTGCCACCGTTTCCTCATTAAACGCCCAAAGGTCTTCCAGACTGCCGCCGCCGCGAGCCAGGATCACAACGTCGACCCCGCCCAGGCGACCCGCGTTTGCGTTCACATCGTCCAGGGCCTGGGCGATCTTGTCGGCGGCACCGTCACCCTGGACCGGCACCGGATAGATCATCACCCTTGCCACCGGCCAGCGCCGGCTCAGCGTCCGCAAAACATCGCGGATCGCCGCCCCCGTGATACTGGTTATCAGAGCGATGGAAAATGGAAAAGGCGGGATCGCTTTCTTGTGGGCTGGATCGAACAGACCTTCACGTTCGAGTTTCGCTTTAAGCTGGCGAAATGCCAGTTCAAGCTCGCCCAGGCCATACGGCTGAATCTTCTCCACATAAAGCTGATATTGGCCGCGTTGGCTGAAAACGTCAACCTGGCCTTGGACCAGGACGGCCATGCCGTCGGCAAGTTCGAACTTCAGCCTCATTTTCTCGAACCGCGAGCCCCAGATAGCGCAACCGATCTGCGAGTTTTCGTCCTTCAGAGTAAAATAGACGTGCCCCGATCGCGGGCGCGAAAGATTCGAAACCTCGCCCGTCACCAGCACCTTCGGCGGCAGATAGATCTGAATGGCTGATCGAACAAGCGTCGTCAACTCCGTCACCGTGAGCACCGGTTGCTCGACCGACGATTCGGTTTGGGCCGACGCGGCCTCCGCTCGCAGCCGATATTGCTGGAAGGTCAATTGGACAGAATTCTTGTTTGACGACTTGGCCATGGCACGACCTGCCGTGAAGGTCTATTGCTCGCTTGGGCTGTCTTGTGCCTCTGCGCTGATGGCTGCCGCCCGGACTTCCTGATCGAGCGCGTCGACCATCTTCTCATTCAATATCATCTGCTCGACCGAGATCGCCCGACCGTTCGCCGCATCCACCGTCACCGCCAAGGCCCCGATCCGCAGGTCGCCTTCGGCGATATCATACATATTCAACATTCCGGTCGTCAGCGACTTGATCACCTTGTGTTTGTTTCGCCCAAGCAC
>Ga0315281_10011722_pt1 | contig 11994 bp, 8 predicted proteins | sample YL17G07_0_MG_FD_204540 | JGI IMG/M metagenome (GOLD analysis project Ga0315281, IMG submission 204540) | Sediment microbial communities from Yellowstone Lake, YNP, Wyoming, USA - YL17G07_0 | ecosystem: Environmental > Aquatic > Freshwater > Lake > Sediment | place: USA: Wyoming | collected... | reverse complement strand
GGTTCCATCTGCATGTGTCAGAGACGCATGTTCCATCAGCCGGGCATGTGCCGCAAGTTGCATCGTTGTAGCCTAGAGCTAAACATGTAGAGCCACAACTTGGAGGGACCGTTGTGGTCGTCGTAGTCGTCGTTGTCACTGTCAAACTATATGTAGCTGTCCTTGTTATGCTTCCTCCTGTGCCTGAGACTGTTATGCCGTATGTGCCCGCGGGCGTTGATGAGGAAGTGGAAATCGTCAATGTCGAAGAGCAAGTGGGATTGCAGCTTGCTGGACTGAATGAGCACGAAGCCCCAGCAGGCAAGCCTGCTGAGCACGTGAAGCTGACAGACTGGGTTGTACCGGCTGTCAATGTCGCAGTGGCTGTCGTTTGCTTGCTTTGTCCCTGAATCACGCTTCCTGAAGCCGGACTTAGGGACAGCGAGAAGTCGAATGGCAGTATGCATGGGGTTGACGACCAAATACCATCACAGCAGTAGCCAGCGCCGTAGCACTTCGACTGGCCTGTGCTTGGGTCTTTGCAGCAAAAGGCGCTAGCATCTCTGGCAGAAATCGATAGCATCAGCGACAGCGCCAAAACAAATACGATTAAAACTGTTTTTTTCATTAGCACGCCTCCGGCTTGACTATAAATTCATTGCAGATTTCCGCAAATAAATTATCTCCAGTAAACTGCTTCGTAAACTTTTCCCCGTTGATTATTATATCCGGCAGACCAATTACATTATATTTTTCCCTCAACTGCCTAATCTCCGCTGTGTCTTCCGGATCTGTGGGATATAATTGCGCATCGATTGTTCTTACATCGATCTTATCTCCGAATTTTTGCACGGCTTCGCCAATAATCCCATCCGTGTTGTGTACGAGTTCACAGTTATTATTCCTGAAATACAGGAGTTCAACTTTCTGCGGAGCCAATAAAAGGGCTAACGTGTATAAAATAACAAATGCCGATGCTACTGCCGTTAGAAATAATACTTTTTCTTTTTTTATCTTTTTGAAGAGCTTCCTTTTTTTATCAACCATATACAAATCACTAACACTGGCACAGCTATTCCTAAAACCACCCAAAGTATGTTTTTTTGAATCAAATCCGAAATTCCCGGTCCAGCCTCCTCGCCCCCCGGCACTGAAGTCGTAGTAGTCGTTATTATAACTTTGCCCAGCGATGCTGTCACGTCCAAAGAAGCATAAGCTCCTTCCGGAGTCCTTGCTTCGACCAGATACGTGCCCGGAGCCAACTGCAAGGTAAATGGTATTACCCTGCCAGAGGAAAAACTGACTGCAATCGTTTTGTTTGCTTGTCCGTTGATGTATATCGTAATATCGGATAAAGTGACATTGCCAGCATTGGTAAACTGCAATAGGATATCCTGATAAGTTCCCCCGTACCCCATCTGTCTTAAATCCAACTTTGCTTCTTGAGCAAATGCCACGGACGATAATGTCATAGACGATAATAGAATAGATACTATCGCCACACTGATTTTATTTAAAATGTTTTTACTTGCTCTTAGCATGAAAACCACCCATAACGCATACTACTTGAGTCGCCACACGTAGTTGCATCGGCATTATAACAGTAAATAGGATCGGTTGCACAACTAGAAGAAGTGCAATAGTCATAGTAGCAACACGTATTATCCAAATAAGAAAATCTGAAATCCAAGCAAACATTCGGTGTGACAGTGTAAGTAGACGTACAGATTACTTTTGAAGTAGAAGTTGGGCATATTTCATAGTTTTTGCAATCTGCATCCTGCCAGCATCCGCACTTGTAATTGCTACATTTAGGCGTAGTCCCCGAACAGGCTACAAAATTTCCGCCAGAGCAATAGCAGCTTGAATCAGTTGATCCGGAATCTTGCCATGCACATGTGGAAGAACATTTGCTCTTTGTGTCTGCCGAGCAGGAGGGAGGCTGGCATACTACTGTCGATTTACCATGACAGATGCTGTCTCCTGAACACCAAGCACAGTTTGTATCCGCATTGCATGTAGCAGAGTTGCTGTAGCCCGAGCAAGCTGTCACTACGCATTTACAACTTGAATCGCATGTTTTACCAGTCCCGCAACTCGAACTGGCTGTCTTTCCGTCGCATGCAGAATCCGCCCCGCAACTTGCTGAGCATGTGCTTCCACAACTTCCGGCCGAACAGGAGAATCCTGAGTTACAACTTGCTAAATTAATCCATTGCCAGTATACGTTACAGTTTCCTGAACCGTCACATTGATTTTGTTTCTGCCCCCTTGTACATGTAGCTTGGCACTCGTAGCTTCCGGTTGAGCATGGATTGCTCACAGCGCAAGTCGCACTCAAACAAGCAGTGCCTTGCGGGCAATTATCATCTCTCGAGTAAGTCCCACAGCTGCCTGCTGAACAAGTGTACTGATAGGTCTTTGTGCAGCTGTTCTTACAGCCATAAGAAGTTACCCCGCAGTCTTGCGTTTGTTCTGTGTAATCGGGAGCATTGCAAAAGTTGTTGCCATTGCACTCGTAGCGATCGATTTTTACATACCTCTCGGCATCACAGTACTGAGAGTTTGAGCCACAGTAGCCAGAAGTGGTAAAGCTTCCGTCTGCGGCTGAGCAGTGCTGGCCAGAAGGCGCGTTCTCGCAGTAGTTCCTTGTGGTACCAGGCGTCGGATTACAGATTCCGGATAAACAACTATAATCTCTGTATTCCTGAGGCTTGCATCTTTGGCACACTCCGTTGCAAGACCAAGAACCTGTATCGTACCAACCGTCTGCCGGGCAGTCTGTGTCCAAAGTGCAAGACACACAGCTGCAGCTCGGGTTACAGAACGGTGTGCCGCCAGAACATTTTGCATTGTTCGAGTTTGATTTGCATGAATATGCGGAGCAGGTGGCGTCGCAACAGCCAGAAGCCGAACAGGATTTGCACGCATCACCGGAGCAGTAGCACGAGCTTACAGTGCCCGAGCAGGCCGGATTGTAGTCTGTACAAACCCCGCTTACGCATTTCTGGCAGCCTGCGCCGCAGTCGCTGCTCGGGTCTGTACCGTCCGCTCTGTTCATGCAGCTGCTGGCAGAGCAGTATTTGCAAGTTCCGCAGGGGTTTGCTACGCAACCGCCGGAGCCGTCACAATATCCTCCTGTGCAAGAAGTACACAACCCGTTGTTGTTGCAAGACCAAGCGTCTGTGACAACGTTGCAATAAGGCCCTGATTTGCATTCCGCGCAACTTGGTTTGGTCTTGTCCACGCAAGATCCAGACGTGCATATCTTGCAGTCTCCGCAGTCCGTGTTCACCGCTTTGTTCCTATGTTCACAGTTCCCTGAATAACAAGCGTCGTCTGTGCATACGAGTCCATCATCTGGGCATGGGGCCCCCTCTGCTTTATTGGCATTCGTGCAAGAAGAGCTCTCGGTGCCCGGGTTTACGCAAGTATCGGTGGTACAAGGCTTGCTGTCGTCACAATCTGCATTGGAATTGCAATTTATCTGGGTGCATCTTCCGTTCGAGCAGATGTACTTTGCTCCGTAACTGGTGCAATCGTATGCTTTCGATCCGTAACTTGGGACAGAAACATAGTATTCTGTCAGAGTGTTTCCTGCGCAACTGTCGGTATATTGGCTATAAACACAGCTTGAAGCGCCGTCTGTACATCCTGTATAGTCCGTTACAGTCCCTTTGTTGTAAGAATCGTCTCCCGAATCCGTGTCTGTGCTCGCCTTTGTCAAGCAATCTTCGACCAAGCTCCCCAAAGCAGAAGTGCAAGTGTTGCTATTCGATACAGCATAGAAATCTTTGTAAGAGTATATTTTGTTTGACTGGCAGATATTCGAACAAACATCCTGGGAATCGCAGTTCGTCGTCCCGCAGCTTGTCGTAGTATAAGTGCATGAGCCTGAAGAATCTACATAGTAATCTCTTTGCTGACTTAATGGGTCGATGCCGCAGCCAGCGGTGTTCCCTCCGCCGTACCAGTTGTCTTGGGAGTCGCAATCGTTTGTTGGTGGTGTCGAGTAAACGCACGAATTGGCCGAACAATAGTAGTTCCTATTTTCAGCTGTCGGATCGTTGGACTGGACACAGCCAGGTCCTGAATCGCCATAGTTATACCAGCCGTCATAGTTGTTGCAGTTTGCGCAGCTCGGATACGTTCCGCAGGATGTGTCTGTACTCGGGCAGGCTGGCGGAGCGACGCATGTTATGCTCAAAACGTCAATGCCAAAGGAACCGTCGGCGCATGCCGGGTCGTTGCATTGCCATTTCATTTTCACGGCGTTGGTATTGAGCGGATAGGTCATGGTATAAATCCCGCCGTTAACAGGCTCGTAGCCGATTTCTGTGCCGGCCGAGTTGTAGAAATAAAGACCGGCGTTATACTCGTTGTCGTATCCTGGCCCTCCGTATTTGAAACTGACGATCATCTGCTGCGTGTTGGACGGGCAGCTGTACAGGCCGCTGGTCTGGCAGGTAAGGGTGCGGGGGTAATAGTGCTGGCTCTCGTAATAGGTGTACTGGCCCGGCCGCGCGTTGCTGGGCAGTCCGGTCTGGGCGTTGGGCGTCTGGGTTCCGTAGCTCGTGAAGGTCGCACCCTGCCCGGCGAAGCACTGGTACACGTTCACGATCTTCGTGTCGCACTCGCCCGGGTCGGTGACGTCGCCGTCGCAGTTCATGTCTATGGTGGCGGATAGGCTGTACGCTCCAGGCGTATCACTGTAGAAAGAACCTCCAGAACATCCAGTGTCGCCGGAGCACGACTCAAGAAGCGTGCCTCCGGTGCAGCCGCCTTGGTAGAATTTAACAGACCTGGGTTGGCCACTGTATACTTCGCCCCTGGTGACCGGACCGCCGCAGTTCGACAGGCCGCTCGCGCTGTAAGTGACGGGATAGCCTGTAAAAACTGGGTTCGGGTTGACATTCAGCGTAATCGGCCCGGTGCACGACGTGGGCACGTAGCACTCGATGCCGTACACGTCCGCTCCCCAAGCGGTGGTTCCATCGCTGAAATCCCTGAACGCGAACCTTACCTTGCCCAGATTTTGCAACGTCACCCAATAGTAGCCAGGGTTCCCGTTCGCGAACATCCCAGAGTTCTCGTTATCGCTACAGGTCTGCATGTCGCTGCAAATGCGGAATTGATCGTTGTTATTTCCAGTCACTACACTCATGTAAAGCTTGATCCACGTTCCGGGCGGGCACGCGTATACGAACGACCTGACTGGACACCACGTCCCGGCTCCGGGGTGGGGATGGGTCGTTTCGAAGAACGTGTAGTAGCCGGGCCTGCTGATACTCGGTGCGCCGGTCGAGCTGTCGGCGTAATAAATTCCAGGAGACTCCCATGTGTGGCCCCGGCCGTAGACGCAGTTGCTCGATGTCGGCGCTTGGCATAGAATCCTCTGCACGTCCACGCCCCATGTATTGCTGGCGCTGTCGGAAGCGAACTTGAACGAGGCGCTGCTTTGCAGGAACGGCCCGCCGTACCCCTGCGTCCAGAAATAGTGGCCAGCCTCAGCAGGGTAACCATCCTGCGGATAGTAGTTTTTGCCGAAGGGATTTAAAGCGTAAAAGGAATCTCCGGTGTATCTGCTGTCCTTCAGGTAGAAGCTAATGGTGTTGCCCGCGGGGCAGCTGTACGTGCCGCTCGCCGGGCAGTTGGCATTGCTCGGATAGTTGTGCGGGGTCTCGTAGAACGTATAATGGCCGGTGGCTTGGTTATACACGCCGCCGTTGTCAAGGCTCGCAGTGAACTCGCTGCTGTACGTGAAGGTGTAGCCCGTGCCTACAGCGCAGCCCGACGTCGGAGGCAGCGTGGTCGTCGTGGTCGGAAGATAGCAATAGTCCACCACCCCGGAAGTGCCGCATGCGCCGTTGTAGCAGCTGTAGCCCGCCCCGAGGTCGGAGCATGCCTTGTCTGCGTACGTGCACGTGGCCGAGTCGCCGCTGCCCGAGGCGTAATACTCCCGCAGCGTGTTCGAGCCGGTGCAGTAGTCCGTGTACGTCGAGCTGGTGCAGGCTCCGGCCGAGCAACCGTTGGACTGCGTGCACGTGCCCTTGAGCAAAAAGTTCTGCCCGCCGTCCGTTTCGCTCGACCCGCACTGGCATGTCGATTGGGAGAACGAACATCCGCTCGCACCGCACGCGCCCGAGCTGTAGAGCATGTCGCCGCTGGAGTCGCCGCACCTGTTCGTGCTGCCGCAGTTGCTGCTGAGCGAGCAGGTGCTGTAGTGGCACGTCGTGGGCGAGCCGCTGCACACAGGCGAGTAGTAGCACGTGGAGCCGCTCGGATAATAGCTGGAGCAGGGGTTCGAGACGCTGCACGTCGAACCGTCTGGTTGACTGCCGGTGCACGCGGGCGCTTGGGCGCAGTCGGGATCAAGGGGGTTGCAGTCGATAAGCCCATCGCAGTCGTTGTCCACATTGTCCGTGCAAATCTCAGTTGGCGTGGTCGTCCTCCACGCCCAGCTGGAGCCGTCGTATGCGCAACGGTATGTAGTCCCGCCGCAACTACGTTGTGCGCAATTGGTGGCAGGCGCCGCGCACGTATAAGTCGTGCCGCTAGTGCATCCGCTTCCGGTGCAGGTCTTGCCGGTTGTCATGGTGAGCCCGCAGTTCGCAAGCGAAGCGCCGCACGTTCCGGCAGCGCAAGTGTCGGCGAAGTTGCACGAGCCGTAGACGCATGTCGCGCTGCACCAGTTGCATGTGGTGCTGCTAGCGCCACTGATCCAGGGGTTGTTTGGCGATGCGATATTCGTCCTGCCGTTGCATTCCGCGGAGGCGGCGCAGCCGGTCGCGAACGCCAGCGACCTGCAGACATCCCCTTTCCCAAAATAGCAGCTGCTCGCTTGCACCCATCCCCACGAAGCATATGTTCTATCCTCGAAATAGTATGGAATGGTATTGGTACATTTGTTATAAGGCCCGCAGCACGACCATCCTGTACTCGCGTAGTTTTCGTTTGGTGTCGGGCCGACACAAGGCACCCACACGGCGGCATTCGCCAACGAAAAGACAAGCGCGGATACCGCTATAAGAGATAGAAATGTAAGAGCAGCCTTCGCTGCAAACCATGCCTTGCCGGACAACATTTTCTACCAATCTGTAATTCGCTTCCGGGCAATATAAAATCGCTCGGCGGCCTGCGGCTGCCGCCCGTTACTTCTTTTTCCTCTTCGCCTCGGCGAGCATCTTCCTGACTTCCTTCTTCGTCTCCTCCTTGGCCTCCTCGAGGAAACGGTCGAGGTCCTTCCTGGTGTAGTCCTTCTCCTTTATCTTCGCCTGTACCTCCTTGCGAAACTCCTCGAACTTTCGAATATCCCGCGGTCCTTCGTCCAAAGGTTTCTCGTAAAGGAACTCCTTCAACGCGGTCCTCACGACTTCCGATTTGGTCGCGTACTTGCCTGACGACACAAGCTCGTCGATGGCCCTGACATCCCTCGGCGGTATGCTGAGCAGCATCTTCTCGTTTTTCACTTCCATCCCAGTCACCGTGTGTATATATTTTCTATATATTTTTTATATATTAATCCTTTTTCGCACCACGACCGAGCAGTTCCCTGCTGCTCCACACCTTGATAATGCCTACCAGCCCGTCGAAGTCCTTGTCGCTGGACCATATGCCGTCGTTTTCCGTCGACAACGCAAGCGCCACGGTAGACACATCGGACGGGTCGCGGCCGCCGATGAGACGCCACGCTTCGTCCATGCAGCTCCGTTCCGGCGAGCCGCCAATCACGTCCACTCCGGCATGGTACACACTGCGCATGATTTCTTGCCGTCCGAACCCGAACTCGGGCAAGGCCGCCACCAGCTCCTCGATCACATGCGGCGCGATCATGAACTGGAACATTTTCGAGTCCAGCACCGTACTTTCAGGACCGTCGTATGCGATGGCCGAGAACAGCACGCCGGCATCCGCTATCAGTATTCTTGGAATAAGCTTCTCATCTTCCATTTACAGTCAGAAAAAGCTTGTCACGCGGCGAGATTATTGCGTTCCCCACCACCGTCCGCGGTCCCATCCGCCCGGCCGGACTGAATATTTTTATACTGCCCGGCGGCAATTATAGAATATGGATTACGACGAGCTGAAGAAGAAGTACGGGGAAAGCCTCGAAGAGAAAGGTTGGAGACCGTCCAAGCTTGTTGTCGCCTTGCTTTTGATAGTTGCCGTATGTGCCGTTGCTGTTTATTCCATCTACTTTTTTCCGTCTAAAAGTATGACCACAGAAGCGATATTAAGCGAAATAGATTCGTTTTCGCCGGATGAAATAACTGTAAACGTTATTAGCGAAGGAAAGTGCAAGAGTTTGGAAAAAACTGATGGGTATTGGCTTGTCGGGGACTGCGAGGACGACGTTGAATTCAAATTATTCTTATATGGAGACAAGTACCAGCTGGGGTATTGCGCAAGCTGGCAGACGCACAGAGAGGCGTTTAACGGACTTAAAAAGTTTTTCGGCTCGCCGGCGTGCATAGACGAAACCTTGGAAGACAGGAAGGTGGAAGAGCCGCCCTGGACTGGCAAAGACTACGATGTGTACAGCGTCTGTGGGCTGAAAGTGATGTTTAGGGACAAATGTATAATCAGTGTCATTGGTTAGCATGCTTACAATCTGGCTGGTGATTTGATGTGGTATAAAAAAATCCCCGTTGCGGCAATACTCCTGTTTGTGTTCAGTATCACATTTTCGATGATTTCAAATGTTGCACAAAGCGCGTGCTGCTGCGGACTTCCAGGATGTACTAGTTGCTATGGCGCTTCGGGGTGTGGTGCTGATTACAGCTGTGGTTGTACGGCTTGTTGCAGCAGCTGGTATCCTGGCAACTGTGGCGAAGGTGGATGCAGCGGAACGCAAAGATATTATTATAGATCCTGTTCTGTGTCCAATTCTGGTTGTGCCTTAGGCGAATGCAGAACTGAAGCGGGTTGTACCGTTACGACTACTACGACACCCACCACGACCACAACGCCGACCACGACCACAACCGCACCCACCACAACGACGACCACGCCAGCTTCGGGGGTTTGCGGTACCGGGTCCGGGCAAGCGTGCTACGGGTACGACAAGGCTGACTGTTGTACGAACGGAGTTTGCGGGTACCTCACACCGGTCCCGGGAATCTACTCCGGCACCTGCTACTACGACAAAGTCGACAAAGGGCTCGGCTATTCGGGGTGCACGCAGGCCGCGCCATACAGCGAGCACTGCGTTTGCCACCACACAGACGCGTGCGGAGCCGGCGAAACCGGATGCATGAATATCTACGGTTGCTTGCCCCAGGCGACATCCAAATGTCAGGGTGCAGGCATGAACTATTTGAAGTGCGGCAGCAACGCCTGCAATCCGAACATGTACTGCTGCCCGACCAACAAGGAGGACGACGGCAGTATCGGCAACTGCTACCTGACGTACTCGGGCTGCACGTCCGACACCCCATCGCCTGAAACCGCCTGCAACGACGGCGAGGACAACGACTGCGACGGCTATATAGACTGTGGCGACATAGCGGATTGCTCGGCGGATTTCTCGTGCCAGGGATTCAGCCCGTGCCCAGGCGAGGTTGCGTGCGACAGCTATTCCAGCTCGAACCCGAGGGATTGCAAGAGTCCACCGGTGACGTACACAGGCGTGGATCATCCCAACGCGTGCTGTTATACCTACACGCATACAGCTACGTCTGGCCTAGTTAGTTATTGTTGCTATTATGCGAACGAGGTTAAGCCTCCGTGCTCCGACGGGACTCTTTCCTGCGGACCCAGCGGCTGGACGTGCTCCACTACGCCCCCCGTCGAGTGCACGAGCAACGCGTTCTGCGCGGGATACGGGCCGGATCACACGGAAAAGGTTTGCGAATGCCCGTCCGGCCCGCCGACCTGCTTCTTTACTGGCACGAGCTATTCTTGCAAACCAAAAGGTTCTTGCACTGCAAATCTGGGTGAATGCGAACTTGGGTCTTGTTGCACGGCAGATGATAGTCCTGGACCTGGGACTGGTTCCAGTTGTGTGCCACCGTCTAGTCTTGTGCCGCCAGCTTACAGATACAATCCCCAGTGGCTATGCGCTTGAGGTGCTGATATGAATTGGTATGAGTGCGCTGCCAATGCCATCGGGAAAATCGTCAACAGCAGCGGCATATCTTACATCTGTTCGAACGTGAACGGCACGTTCGTGTGGAAGGAGACCTTCGGTCTGCGGACTGTCATGGTCGCGCTCGCGTTCCTGTTCTTCTTGCCGGCGGTTCTGCAGAAGCTGGGAATTATAAAAATCAAGAAGCCCTCTAAAAGAAAGTAAGGAATTTATTCCTACTTCATAAGATAAATGATATTATCACGCCAGTTCGTTTCGTTACACAGGTCAAAGACGTACACTTCTTTTATCCCATCACTCGTCAATGCACTCTTGCCGGAATTGTACAGGCCAAACGTGTAACCAGGCCCGAACAACGCATCTGTTTTCTTCAAAGAATCTGCAATGCCCGGTGGGAGGCCGACTGCCCATTCTCTGTTGACAGCTCCACCTGGGGTCGGCTCAATATTCACATGATAAAGTGGGAAATTTGCCATGCGTAAAGCAGCTGGAATCAAATATCCTGCAGTTTCGTCATCGCCTCCGCCTCCACCCCCATAATAATCCCTAAAATACCCACTCAAAAACTTTACAAGATCCCAGTACTTCCAGTTCTTCGTCAAATAACCATCATGTCCGTTGTTGTCCCTTACCATTTTAGCCCATTCAGTATTCGTAATACTGCCGAATAACGGAACATCCGGGTCATCGATAAAACGTCCTACCGTGTTTTTCAAGCCATGTTCGTACCTATCTCCCAACCAAATATAATAGGAAAGTCTTGGATCCTCCCCGTTTCTTAATGTGCCGTTCGGGTACGAAGCCGTGGTAATTCCATCATATGCCTGTTGCAAGCCTATCATGGCCCCTCTGATTCCGTACACAACTTTATTGTCCTTTAGGCTGTATCCTCCTCTGGGCAGGTAAAATCTCCCGAACAAATCCGCTTTAAGTTCTTCAACCCGCTCCGGTGTGTTGTACATCGCCTTCAGCTTCTCCGAGTCATCCCACGGAAAATCACCGTTGCGTGTTAGTGGGGCTAAGCTCAACTTCCACTGCAGCAACGTCAGGTCCTTGTAATCTTGAGAATCGGGCATAACTTTGTAGTTGTTAGATCCGCAAAAGAGCTCGGCAATTATCTTCCCGTTCAGTCCAGCAAACATCTTGGGATGATTGAGTATGTCCAAGCCATTGTCCGTTATCGCCTTAAGCTGGTCCGCGGTCGTCCACGCTTGCAATGCGGGCACGGGGGTTATCGTTACGTTCGAACCGGTGTCCGCGTTCATGCTCTTTGACACGAATGGAGTCGGGTCAAATATGTCCGGATTCGTTTTCGAGAAAGTGTGCGGGCTGGTCTGCGTCGCGTTCGTGAGCAGCCACGTCGCGTCCCTGCCGAGCGCCGGCAGCCCCAGTTGTTTGTACGCCACGGTCATGTTTCCCAAGCCGTGCAGCGTGTCCATGGTCGGATGCTTGCTCACAATTCCTAAATCCAGCATGGACTGCGCAGTGTCCGAGAGCACGCCGTTCCTGTCAATCGTTATCTGCCTGTCGGACATCGCGGCCTTGTACATCCCGTCGTATATGCGTCCGGCCTCGTCCGCAGTCGCGCCCTTCGCCTTCGCGCTGTCTATGAAGCGGTTCCGAGGCGTGTCGTTCATCATTCTGTAAGCTCCGTACGCGCCCGCGCCGATTAGAAGCGCGATTATCCCGGCGTATGCAAGCTTCTTGCCTGGGCTCTTTTTAGCGGTCGTCTCTGGCTCGAGCTCCATCAGAAGGTTGTTCCATATCTCGCCGCCGAGCAGGGTTGGATTGAAGTCCGGCATCTTCCCGGAATAAAGATCGCCCACCATTCCGCACACGTGCGTCGCAAGGCTCTTCGCATCGCCAGTGCCGTGCGGGGCCAGATACTTCAAAGCAGCGGCCACCTTCGGCAGCTTTTCCTTCGCCAA